>WBZS01000956.1_pt1 | contig 22785 bp, 18 predicted proteins | sample 5204201 | NCBI WGS metagenome assembly WBZS01 (sample SAMN12344357, study PRJNA552823) | activated sludge metagenome | biome: Activated sludge suspended growth; feature: Nitrification reactor; material: Wastewater; isolation source: activated sludge from nitrification reactor of wastewater...
ACGGCAGGCTCGAGCACCTGCGCGGCTCGGCGCTGGGGTTCCGCAACCTGACCAACTACATCGCCAGATCCCTGCTCGAGACCGGCGGGTTCAGACCCCGACTACACCCTGGATTCGGATGAGCCTCGAAAGTCACCACTATTCAGTGTGAGAAGAGCGGGTGCGCTCGTGGTGAGCGCGGCGCTTGCTCTCTCGCTCTCGGGTGTCGTTGCCCGAGCGGAAACCACCGACCCGAATCCCAGCCCTCGCGAAATCGCGAACGCCGCCTTGTCGCGTCAGGCCGCCGCCCAGGGAATGGTGCTGCTCAGGAATGACGACAGGGCGCTCCCCATGCCTCGAGCGGAAACGTCGCGCTGTTCGGACGAGGAGCCCTCGCCACCGTGAAGGGCGGCACCGGTTCGGGCGACGTGAACAGCCGGGCCACGATCAACGTCCGGCAAGGCTTCGAGAACGCCCGATTCCGGGTGACCACCTCGTCGGCCTATTGGGACGCGATGACGGCCGCGGGGACCGAGGTGGCGTTGACTCGCGAGTCCGCGAAGCCCACGGCCGCGACGGACACCGCCGTATTCGTCCTGGCCCGCAACTCCGGTGAGGGCAAGGACCGCTCGGCCACCGAGGGCGACTACTACCTGACCTCGACCGAGCTGGCCAACCTCACCCTGCTCGGCAAGGTCTATCACCACGTCGTGGTGGTCCTGAACGTCGGCGCCGTCGTCGACACCACCTTCTTCGCCACCGTGAACACCAAGGAGAAGGATCCTCGGGGTGGCCCGGCCCTGGACGCCCTGCTGCTGATGAGCCAGCCCGGGCAGGAGGCCGGTCACGCCCTGGTCGACGTCCTGACCGGGGCGGTGAATCCCTCGGGGAAGACCGTGGACACCTGGGCGTCGAAGTACGACTACTACCCGGCGGCCAAGACGTTCAGCAACAACGACGGGCAGTTCACCCCCGAGGTCTACACCGAGGGCGTGTACGTCGGGTACCGGTACTTCGACTCGTTCTACACGTCGATCAAACCCAGGGACCCGGCGTCGGTGGTGAACTACCCGTTCGGGTACGGCATGTCGTACACGAAGTTCGCCATCGATACCCAAAGCGTCCGGGCCGACATGGACGAGGTCACGGTGAAGACCAGAGTGACCAACACCGGGAAGATGCCGGGCAAGGAGGTCGTCCAGGTCTACTTCTCCGCGCCGAGAAGCGGGCTGGACAAGCCCTATCAGGAGCTTGCCGGCTACGCCAAGACCGATCTGCTCGCGCCGGGGGCGTCGCAGGCGCTGACCATCTCGTTCAAGACCACCGAGATGTCGTCCTACGACGAGTCCAGGTCCGCCTACCTGATGGCCGCCGGCGACTACCTGATTCGGGTGGGGGACTCGTCGCGGTCCACCGCCGTCGAGGCCAAGGTGCGGTTCGACCGCACGATCGTGACCGAGCGGGTCTCCGCTCAGCTGGACGAGGACGAGCCCGCCAAGGAGCTGCGCGCCAACCCGGCCCGATTCTTCAGCTACCGGGACGAGGCGCGACAGATCAGGTCCGCGCAGGTCGTCCGGCTCGACCCCGGTCGGTTCCACGCGCCGAACAACGCGTCGCGGCTGGAGCAGTCGGTGGCCGTGGACACGTCGTCGGGCTACTACCCACTGGACGGCTCCCGGCTGTCGGCGACCACCGCCTACACCACCGGCGGCCGGAATTGGGAGGGAACCGGCGCCCCGTACCCGGCCAAGACCGGCGAACGGGTCAAGAAGGTCGCCCCCGCCCCGGACGGCACGACACTGTTCGACGTCGCCAAGGGCAAGGTCTCCATGGAACGGTTCGTGGCCGGGCTCAGCGTCGAACAGCTGGCGAACATCGTCGTCGGCGCCTCGCCGGGAACCGACATCACACCCGGTGTCGCGGGAACCACGACCGCGCGTTACACGAGTCTGGGGATCCCCACCGCCAATCTGGACGACGGGCCCGCCGGCATCCGCATCCAGCAGAGCTACACCCGCGACGGCCAGACCTACTACCAGTTCGCCACCGCCTGGCCCGTCGGCACCCTGCTGGCGCAGTCCTGGGACACCGACCTGATCAAGAAGGTCGGCGAGGCGGTTGCCACCGAGATGATCGAGTTCGGTGCGACCATCTGGCTCGCGCCAGGGATGAACATCCACCGCGACCCGCTCAACGGCCGCAACTTCGAGTACTTCTCCGAGGACCCCTTGGTCACCGGGTTGTCGGCCACCTCGATCGTCGAGGGGGTGCAGAGCCGGCCGGGACTGGGCGTCACCGTCAAGCACTTCGCCGCCAACCAGCAGGAGCTGGAGCGCCAGCGCACCGACTCGGTGATCGGCCAGCGGGCGCTGCGCGAGATCTACCTGAAGGGCTTCGAGATCGCGGTCAAGTCGGCGGAGCCGATGGCGGTCATGACGGCCTACAACCTGCTCAACGGCACCGCCACGTCGGGCAGCTACGACCTGACCGAGGACGTGCTGCGCGGCGAATGGGGTTACCGCGGGGTGGTGATGACCGACTGGGGAGCCAACTACCGGGTCAAGCAGACCGTCTACTCGGGCAACGACATGATCATGCCGGGCAACACCCCCGGTCAGATCACCAGCGCCGCGATCACTCCCACCGATCCCAAGTTCGACCTGGCCGGCCTGCCCGTCTACAACTACGTCCAGCGCAGCTCCGTGGGCAACCCGATCGGGGCGCACCTGTGGAACTGGGGCACCTTCGTCGCCGGACCGGGCGGGTCCACGACCTATTCGGTGACCGTCGACGACACCACCGACCTCGCGCGGACGCCGCAGTCGGGGACGTGCACGACCAACATCAACATGGAGTGCAACGAGCTCACCCAGCCGCTCGCTCCATGGGGCACGGTGGACAACGCCTACAAGTGGGTGATGCAGCAACTCGATCCCAAGCATCCGGTCGACCCGATCACCATCGGCTGGCTCACCGACCAGCAGCGAGCCGGGATCACGGTCAAGGTCAACTCCCGGGAGGTGGCCGGCGACGACACCTCTCCGGTCACGTCGTACACCGTCACGGTCACCGGGGAGCACGGCATGATCCGGCTGGGCGACCTGCAGCGCAACGCCGCCCGGATCCTGACCACGCTGACCCGCACCCGTCCGTTCGCGGAGCTCGCCGAGAGCCAGCAGGTGCGCGGGATCAAGGTCAAGCCCTACGGGGAGCTGTTCCGGCGTGACCTCACCACCTACCTCACCGTGGAGAGGGGCACGGTTCGCCGGCGCTGACCCGCAACGGGCCCCCGTCCGACCGCGGCTCAGCGGCGGTCGAAGGCGGGCCGGATGTGTCGACCGAGTGCCCATTCACGCGCGCCAGCGTGGGTGGGCACTCGTCGCGTCCGGTGGGCCGCCCGCCGGAGAGCTCGATCGTCGCTGGCTCGCCCGTTTCAAAAGGTGCTACCATTGCGGCATGTTCGCCGGACGAGTCGTACCCGCTGCGGTCCTTGTCTGCGCCCGAATGTGTTGTCGTCGTCACTGACCGACCCGACATCACGCTCCTGATCGCACCCAGCGCTGCGGTCACACCCCCACCGAGTCCATGCGGTTCCACGCAGGACGTGCTGTCGGGCAGGCCCACTCATCCAGCCACCCGAAGGATTCCCGATGTCCTCAGCTACTCCAGCCAACGCCAGACCGGAACTGGTCGACCCGCGCGGGCCACGGTTCGCCGCGGCCATCACGGCCGTGCTGCTCGCCGCCGCGCTGATCCTCGGACCGGCGTCCGGTCTTCCCGTCCTGATCGTCCAGGCCCTGGCCTTCGCGGCCGGCTCGCTGCTCGGCCTGCGCCGCCAGCCCTGGGGCTGGATCTTCCGCGTCGCCGTCCGGCCGCGGCTGGCGCCGCCCGCCGAACTCGAGGACGCCCGTCCGCCCCGATTCGCCCAGACCGTCGGACTGGTGTTCGCCCTTGCCGGACTGCTGGGCGCGGCGGCGAATCTGCCCGTCCTGTTCTACGTCGCGACCGGCTTCGCCCTGGTCGCCGCCCTGCTGAACGCCGTCTTCGACTACTGCCTCGGCTGCGAGGTCTACCTGATCGGACGGCGGCTGCTCGGCGGCCGGGTCGTCGGGGCGACGAGGTGACGCGATGACCGGGTTGTGGATCGTGCTCGCGGCGGTGGCGCTCGCGCTGGGCTTCGGCGGCTATCGGCGGCTGACCGACGGACGTGCCCGCGCGGCGAAGCCGGACGGCGTGCCGCGGCTGGACGCCGTCCGCCTGGGCGGCAGCCTCGGCAGCGAGGCGACGCTGGTGCAGTTCTCGTCCAGCCTGTGTGCGCCCTGCCGGGCCACCCACCGGGTGCTCACCGACGTCACCGCGGCCCGTCCCCGCGTGGCCCACATCGACATCGACGCCGAGGACCGCCTCGACCTGGTGGAGGAGCTCGGCGTCACCCGCACCCCGACCGTGCTGCTGCTGGACGCCTCGGGCGCCGTCCGGCGCCGCATCGTCGGGTCCGCCCGCCGGCCCGACGTCCTGGACGCCCTCGAAGAACTGGCGGCCGAGGCGGCGTGACATCGAACCATCGACTCACTGACAACCCACAGCGACCACACAGCAACAACCAACAATCAACTGGGAGGAATTGACCATGGCCTACTTCAAGGACGCGACCGAGCTGATCGGACGCACTCCGCTGGTCCAGATCAACCGGCTCTACGGCGACAGCCAGGCGATCGTCCTGGCGAAGCTCGAGTACTACAACCCGGCCAACTCGGTGAAGGACCGCATCGGCGTCTCGATCATCGACGCCGCCGAGGCGGACGGCTCGCTGCAGCCCGGCGGCACCATCGTGGAGGGCACCTCGGGCAACACCGGCATCGCGCTGGCCTGGGTCGGCGCGGCGCGCGGCTACCGGGTGATCATCACCCTGCCCGAGACCTTCTCCAAGGAGCGCCGGGCCGTGCTGCGCGCGCTGGGTGCCGAGCTGGTGCTCACCCCGGCCGCGGAGGGCGTCCCCGGCGCCAACGCGCGCGCCGAAGAGATCGCCGCGAGCATTCCGGGCGCGATCGTCGCGCACCAGTTCGACAACGCCGCCAACGTCGCGATCCACCGCAAGACCACCGCCGAGGAGATCTGGGCCGACACCGAGGGCGCGGTCGACATCGTCGTGTCCGGGGTGGGCACCGGAGGCACCATCACCGGCGTCGGCCAGGTGCTGAAAGAGCGCAAGCCGAGCGTGCAGATCTACGCGGTGGAGGCCGCCGAATCGGCGGTGCTGTCGGGCGAACCCAAGGGCCCGCACAAGATCCGGGGCCTCAGCGCCGGCTTCGTGCCGAACATCCTCGACCGCAGCGTGATCGACGGCATCATCAAGGTGACCTCCGACGACGCCATCGAGTGGGCCAAGCGGGTGGCCAAGGAGGAGGGCCTGCTGCTGGGCATCTCGTCCGGGGCCGCGCTGCGCGCCGCCGCCGACCTGGCCGCCGACCCGGCCAACGCCGGCAAGACCATCGTGGTGGTCACCCCCGACTGGGGCGAGCGCTACCTGAGCAGCCCGCTGTACGCGGATCTGCTCGACTGACCACATCCGAACCTGCCTGACCACCGGACCGTCATTTCGTGCGTCGGGCGACCACACCGGCGGGCGGCACAGCCACGACCACGGCCGCGCCGCCCGCCGGTGATCCAGAGGCACAGCCAGCCGACGAGGAGGAATCACCGATGACCCAGAACGACGCCGACGGACGCGGTCGCAGCATCCTGCTGGTGGGGCATGGGCTGATGCCGGAGCCCCCGGAGGCCGCCGACCAGCTCGTCGAATGGGCCGGGCAGAGCGCCGTGGAACTGCTTCAGCTGCCCGTTCCCGCCTTCGTCGCACGCCCGTCGGAGGCGTCCGGACGCCTCGCCACGCCCCAGGTGGCCGAGCGGCTGGCCGAGTTGGACGCCCTGGAGTCCTTGTTCGAGCGGATCGCCGACTACCGGGCGGGCGGGGCGCGCATCCTCGGCCTGATCATCCCGCCCGGCTTCACCGCGAACCGTTCCGGACGTGCCTGGGTCGACCGGGTCCGCGCGATCGCGCGGGGCATCGCGGACCTGTCGCTCCCGGTGTGGACGGCCACCGAGGCCGATCTGTCCCGGTCAGGGCCGGTTGCTGCGGCCGCCGCAGGCTAGCGAGAAGGTCGCCAGGCTCAACCGGCGAGGTGCCCGGACTCTCGTCGGTCGAGCTTGTCGAGACCCTCTCCGATAGAGGGGTTTCGACGAACTCAACCAGCGGATCGCGGCAATGTCTACGCGAGAAGTCGGACTAATGGTGATACCAGTCCCTGCCACTAGGGTGGTGCGCTATTCCACTCGCCGCGCAGCGGCCCGACTCCTGGGAGCGACGATGGTTCCGACGGTTTCGACCGGCTCACCCGGCGAGGGACGCCTCGCCGACGGCCACGACCTGATCCGGGTCCAGGGGGCTCGCGAGAACAACCTGACCGGCGTCACGGTGGAGCTGCCCAAGCGGCGGCTGACCGTCTTCACCGGGGTGTCCGGCTCGGGCAAGAGTTCGCTGGTCTTCGGCACCATCGCCGCCGAGAGCCAGCGGCTGATCAACGAGACCTACAGCGCGTTCGTGCAGGGCTTCATGCCCACCCTGGCCAGGCCGGACGTCGACCTGCTCGACGGCCTGACCACCGCGATCATCGTCGACCAGGAGCGGATCGGGGCCAACCCGCGCTCCACCGTCGGCACCGTCACCGACGCCAACGCCCTGCTGCGCATCCTGTTCAGCCGGCTGGGGCAGCCGCACATCGGCCCGCCCAACGCCTTCTCGTTCAACGTGCCGTCGGCGTCCGGGGGCGGTTCGATCACCGTCAAGCGCGGCGATAAGACGATCGCCGAGAAGGCGTCGTTCAGCGTGCTGGGCGGCATGTGCCCGCGCTGCGAGGGGCGCGGCAGCGTCACCGACTTCGACCGCACCGCGCTCTACGACGAGACCAAGTCGCTCAACGAGGGCGCGCTGCTGATTCCCGGCTACTCGATGGAGGGCTGGTACGGCCGGATCTACCGCGCCTCCGGCTTCTTCGACCCCGACAAGCCGATTCGCCGCTTCACCAAGCGGGAGCTGCGCGACCTGCTCTACAAGGAGCCGACCCGGATCAAGGTCGAGGGCATCAACGTCACCTTCGAGGGCCTGATCCCGAAGATCCAGAAGTCGATGCTGGCCAAGGACGTCGACGCGATGCAGCCGCACATCCGCGCGTTCGTCGAGCGGGCGGTCACCTTCACCGACTGCCCCGACTGCGAGGGGACGCGACTGGCGCCGGAGGCGCGGTCGTCCAGGATCGGCGGCGTCAACATCGCCGACGCCTGCGCGATGCAGATCACCGACCTGGCCGAGTGGATCCGCGGGCTGGACGAGCCGTCCGTGGCGCCGCTGCTGGAGGGCCTGCGGGACAGCCTCGACTCGTTCGTCGAGATCGGCCTGGGCTATCTGTCGCTGAGCCGGCCATCGGGGACGCTGTCCGGCGGCGAGGCGCAGCGCACCAAGATGATCCGGCACCTCGGCTCATCGCTGACCGACGTCACCTACGTCTTCGACGAGCCGACCGCGGGGCTGCATCCGCACGACGTGCAGCGGATGAACGACCTGCTGCTGCGGCTGCGCGACAAGGGCAACACCGTGTTGGTCGTCGAGCACGAACCCGAGACCATCGAGATCGCCGACCACATCGTCGACCTCGGTCCGGGCGCCGGCTCGAAGGGCGGCCGGATCTGCTACGAGGGCACCGTCGGCGGGCTGCGCGCCAGCGACACCGTCACCGGACGCCACCTCGGCGACCGGGTGAGCGTCAAGGAGGCGGTGCGGACGCCGTCCGGGGCGCTCAGCATTCGGGGCGCCACCGCCAACAACCTGCGGGACGTCGACGTCGACATTCCGCTCGGCGTGCTGGTGGTGATCACCGGCGTCGCCGGCTCGGGCAAGAGCTCGCTGGTGCATTCGTCCGTGCCGCTGACCGCCGGGGTGGTGTCGGTCGACCAGAGCCCGATCCGCGGCTCGCGGCGCAGCAACCCGGCCACCTACACCGGACTGCTCGAACCGATCCGCAAGGCGTTCGCCAGCGCCAACAAGGTGAAGCCGGCCCTGTTCAGCGCCAACTCCGAGGGCGCCTGCCCGGCCTGCAACGGCGCCGGGGTGATCTTCACCGACCTGTCGGTGATGGCGACCGTATCGACGGTCTGCGAGGCCTGCGAGGGCAAGCGGTTCCAGCCGGCGGTGCTGGAATACACCTTCGGCGGCCGCAACATCGCCGAGGTGCTGGCGATGCCGGTTGGCGAGGCGTTCGAATTCTTCGCCGCCGGCGACTCGCGGGTGCCGGCGGCGCACGCGATCCTGGCCCGGCTCGCCGACGTCGGGCTCGGCTACCTGAGCCTCGGACAGCCACTGACCACGCTGTCGGGCGGCGAGCGGCAGCGGCTCAAGCTGGCCACCCACATGTCCACCAAGGGCGGCACCTACGTGCTGGACGAGCCCACCACCGGCCTGCACCTGGCCGACGTGGAGAACCTGCTCGGCCTGCTCGACCGGCTGGTCGACGCGGGCAAGTCGGTGATCGTGGTCGAGCACAACCAGGCGGTGATGGCGCACGCCGACTGGATCATCGACCTCGGCCCCGGCGCGGGCCACGACGGCGGCCGGATCGTCTTCGAGGGCACGCCCGCCCAACTGGTCGCCGCCCCGTCCACGCTGACCGGCAAGCACCTGGCCGCGTACGTGACCAGCTGAGCTCGTCGGGCGACCGCCCCGCTGGTCGACACCTCGTTGGTCGAGCGCCTCGTTGGTCGAGCTTGTCGAGACCCCCCGAGCCCTGGTTTCGACAAGCTCAACCAGCGGGTGGTGTCGACGACGCGCGACGGAAACCGGGGCCGTCGGGGTCAGACTGAGGTGATGCAGTACCTGAGCAGGAAGCCCGCTCCGCCGCTCGACCGGTTCATCGACGACCTGTATTGCCTGTCCGGTGAGCCGGGCCATCGACGGCGACTGAGCGTTCCGCCGATGCCGTCGGCGCACCTGATGATCAACCTGGGCGGGCCGGTCCGGCTGCGCGATTCCGACCCCGCGGCGCCCGCGGCCGTGCTCACCGACGGCTGGTTCATGGGGGTGTGGACCAGGCGGTTCGTCGTCGAGTACCCGGACGCCGTGCGCGTCGCCGGCGTCCATTTCAAGCCGTGGGGACTGGCGCCGTTCGTCCGCCTGCCGATGAGTGAGCTGCGGGATCGCTGGGTGCCGGCGGACGCCGTCTGGGAGCGCGGCCTGGGCGCGCTTCGGGTCCGGCTCGCCGAGGCGGAATCGACGGAGGCGATGCTGTGCCTGCTCGAGGAGGAACTGCGGTCCCGGCTCGACGGGGAGTCGTCGGACGGCCTCGCCCTGGTGGGCCGCAGCGCCGGCAGGCTGGAGGCGTCCTGGGGATCGGTTCCGGTCGCCGCCCTGGCCGATCGCGCCGGCGTCAGCGGCAATCGCCTGACCACCCAGTTCACCTCCCACGTCGGCATCGCGCCGAAGAGGCTGGCGCGCATCTACCGGTTCGCGCGGGTCATCCTGGCCGCGGACGCCACGCGTCCGGTTGCCTGGGCCGAACTCGCCCAGGCCGCGGGCTACTTCGACCAGCCCCACCTGATCAACGAGTTCAAGAGCTTCACCGGCCACACGCCGACCGCCTACCTGGCGCTGCGTCGCCGATTCCCGGCGGAACGCGACTTCCCGCCCGACCTGGGGCCGATGCCGGCGACGTGATTTTCTCCAAGCCGGCCCGGCACACGGTCGGTGAGCCTTGGGAGAAAGACACGGAACGACGAAGGGATGATCGTGGGCAGGGTGATCATGCACGACGTGGTGTCGCTCGACGGCTTCATCGCCGATGGCGACGACGGGGTCGGCTCGCTGCACGACTGGTACTTCAGCGGCGACACGCCGCCGCTCGCGGACGAGAGCCTGGGCGAGGGCGACCACGACCACTCCGGGGACGGCGGCGGGTTCCGGATGTCGCGGGTCTCGGCCGACTACGTGCGGCTGATGTGGGAGTCGATCGGCTGCCTGGTGATCGGCAGGCGGCTGTTCGACCTGATGAACGGCTGGGACGGCCGGCCGCCGGTGGGTGACCATGTCGTGGTGGTGTCGCACCGGCCCAAGCCGGAGGGCTGGTACCCCGAGGCGCCCTATCGCTTTGTCGACGACGTGAACGACGCCATCGTGACGGCGCAGTCCCTGGCCGGCGATCGGGTGATCAGCGTGAACGCCGGCGACGTCGGCAGCCAGATCCTCGCGGCCGGGCTGGTCGATGAGGTCGCGATGGACGTGGTGCCGGTCGTCTTCGGTTCGGGCAAGCGGTACTTCGGCCGGCTGCGGGGCGAGTTCCGGCTCGACGACCCGCACCTGGTCATCCAGGGCGAGCGGGTGCTCCACCTGCGGTTCAACGTCTCGGTCGCCGCGTCCTGACTCGGCGGGCCGTGGCCGGGTCAGTCGTCGGTGTCGCGGACGAGCGTCCAGGTGACCGACGTGGTCGTCAGCGTGAGGTCGCTCCCGGCGCAGGCCGCGGACCCGTTGCCCTGGGGCGCCAGGATCGAGGCCACCTGTTTCATCGACACGGTGCCGGTCTTGCCGCCCTGGGTGAGTTTGGCGGTGCCGCTGGTGCCGACGAGCTTGAAGGTCAGGTCGTCGGCGTCGCCGCTGTAGCTGCCGCGGATCTCACCATCGATGCGGACCCGCCCGCTCTGGTTGTTGAGGGTGAGGGTGATCGGGTCGTCGTCATCGAACTCGAAGGTGTAGCGGCCGTTGCGGAAGGTGACGTCGACGTCCTTCACGGTGCCCTTGCCGGTGGCGGAGTTCGCACCCACCGCGCTGAACCCGGTCGCCTTGTAGTCGCCCGACGGGCACGCGACCGCCGCCGGACTGGTGGCCGGCGGGGCCGAGGTGGCCTCGGTCGACACCGGCGTCGGATTCGCGGTGATCGCCGGCGGTGGCGGCGCGGACGACGCGGCCGGCCCGCCGCTGCATCCCACCAACAGCGCCGGGACGGCCAGAAGCAGGGCGAACGGACGACGCGTTGAAGGCATGCGGGGCAGCCTACCCAGCCGCGGCCGTCAGGACGCCTCGGCGATCCGCCGGCGCAACGCCTCCAGTTCGTCGGTCAGGGCCGGCGGCAGCCGGTCTCCGAACTGGGCGAAGTACTCCTCGGTCAGGTCGGCCTCGGCCGCCCAGGCGGCCGGATCGAGGGCGAACAGCTCGTCGAGTTGCTCGCCGGTCAGGTCGAGACCGTCCAGGTTCAGATCTCCGCGCAACGGCTGGCGTCCGTTCAGTGCGTCGACGGCGTCCACCTCACCGTTCACCCTTCTCAGCGCCCACTCGATGGCGCGGGCGTTGTCGCCGAAACCGGGCCACAGGAAGCGGCCGTCGGCGTCCTTGCGGAACCAGTTCACCTGGAAGACCCGCGGGGCGTGCTCGCCGAGCAGCTCGCCCATCCGCAGCCAGTGCGCCCAGTAGTCGGCCATGTTGTAGCCGCAGAACGGCAGCATGGCGAACGGGTCGCGGCGCAGCGCACCGACCGCACCCTCGGCGGCCGCGGTCTGCTCGGAACTGACGGTGGCGCCGACGAACACGCCCTGGCGCCAGTCGTAGGTCTCGGTGATCAGCGGCACGTTGTGCGCGCGGCGTCCGCCGAACAGGATGACGTCGATCGGGACGCCCGCCGGATCCTCCCACTCCGAGGCGATCGAGGACGCCTGGTCGGCGCGCACCGTGAACCGGCTGTTCGGGTGCGCGGCCTTGGTGGGGGAGTCCGGCGTCCAGTCGTTGCCCTGCCAGTCGATCAGGTGCGCGGGCGGCTCGTCGGTCATGCCCTCCCACCAGATGTCGCCGTCGTCGGTCAGCGCCACGTTGGTGAAGATCGTGTCGTGGTCGAGGGCGGCCAGCGCGGTCGGGTTGGTGTTCGCCGAGGTGCCGGGGGCGACGCCGAAGAAGCCGGCCTCGGGGTTGATCGCGTACAGGCGTCCGTCGGGGCCGGGACGCATCCAGGCGATGTCGTCGCCGATCGTCTCGACCGTCCAACCCGGAATGGTCGGACGCAGCATCGCCAGGTTGGTCTTGCCGCAGGCGGACGGGAAGGCGGCGGTCAGGTGGTAGGTGCGGCCGTCCGGGCCGGTGATCTTGAGGATCAGCATGTGCTCGGCCAACCAGCCCTCGTCGCGGGCCAGCACCGAGGCGATCCGCAGCGCGTAGCACTTCTTGCCGAGCAGCGCGTTGCCGCCGTAGCCGGAGCCGAACGACCAAATCTCACGGGTCTCGGGGAAGTGGGTGATGTACTTCTCGTCGTTGCACGGCCAGGGCACGTCGGGACGGCTGTTGCCGTCGGCGTCGACCAGCGGGTAGCCGACCGAGTGGACCGACGGCACCCAGTACTCGCCGGCGCCGATGTGGGCGAGCGGCTCGGCGCCCATCCGGGTCATGATGCGCATGTTGACCACCACGTAGGGCGAATCGGTGATCTCGATGCCCAGCTTGGAGATGTTGCCGCCCAGCGGACCCATCGAGAACGGCACGACGTACATGGTGCGTCCGCGCATGCAGCCGTCGAACAGGCCGGCCAGCGTCACCTTCATCGCGGCGGGGTCGGCCCAGTTGTTGGTCGGGCCGGCGTCCTCGGCGCGCTCGGAGCAGATGAACGTGCGGGACTCGACCCGGGCCACATCGGACGCCGTGGAGCGGGCCAGATAGCTGTTCGGCCGCTTCTCTTGGTTCAGCTTGATCAGGGTGCCGGAGTCGATCATCTCTTGGTAGAGACGGTCGCGCTCGGCCTCGGACCCGTCGCACCAGTGGACCGCGTCGGGCTGGGTCAGCTCGGCCACCCCGGCCACCCAGGTGACCAGCGACTCGGGGGCGTTCGGCGGTGCGTTCTGGACGACCTGGCGAGAATCGACCGGCATCACGGACTCCTTCTGCCTGCCACGCTGCAGGCGGTTGGTGCTTTCATCCATCCTGCCGCACAACAGCCGGAGGCGGGCGGTTCCCGGCTGGCGGCGGCCAGTTGGACTCGCGTCGGGCCGATCAACTAAGGTTGTACGTCGGTGGTCCGGCCAGACCGGACGCCACCCAAGCGCCCGTAGCTTAACGGATAGAGCATCTGACTACGGATCAGAAGGTTGGGGGTTCGAATCCCTCCGGGCGCGCTTCCTGGCCAGTTCGTCGGCCAATCGCCATCCCAGTCTGTCTGCCGCACGTTTGTCGAACGTGACGACCGCCTCGCATCCAACGCGGTTGGCGGTGGTGTCGATCAGCGCATCGGCCAGATCGGCACCGCGCCGCGCCGCAGTGAACGCCGTTGCCAGTCCGGCTGGATCCTCGGCGCGAATCTCGTCGGCAAGGGAGAGCGCAGACAACCTCTCGACGACATCGTTCCGCCGGAAACCGTACGAGCGAGTAAGCACCCAGTAGGTCTCCGCCCAGACCACGGTTGGTATGTAGCCGGGCGAGTCCTCACGCAGGCCGTTGATGACCCTCGTCGCAATCGGTGCCTGCACGGGATCGTCCTGGGTGAGGTAGCGGACGATCACGTTCGTATCGAGCCCGATCACGCCACCGGCTCCCCGGTCGCCATCGACTCTGCTGCCGCTGCCGCGATGGCTGCGTCCATCTCGTCAAGCGTTCGTGCCGGTCCGGCGAACCGCAGCGAGCCCGCGAGATCGCTCACCGGACGCCTCTCCCGATGCAACTCGAAGAATCCCTCCTCGTTCTTGAGGAAGTTCACCCGGCTGCCCGGCTCCAGTCCAAGCTCATCCCGCACATCCTTCGGGATCGTGATCTGACCCTTCGTGGTCATCGTTCCAGCACTCATCCTCTTCCTCCTTACTACATGGTAAGCCGTGATGGTAGCGGCCTGCACTTGTCGGTCACTGAGCGGCCCCAGCGTGCTGGGGCCGCCCGGTCTGCAGCGAGACGACGCCAACCGTAAAAGGCAAGGCCTCAACGAAGGGCTGCGGCTGCGAGCATAGCTGGTCAACCACGGTACCTTGCTTTTTAAGTTTGTAACGAGCTCCGTGCTTGTGAAGAAGCCGCGCCTGTCGCTAGGATCGCCCGATCGGTGGGAGCCGCGTAGCCATATGCCAAAGGTGGCAGGCGCCACTGACAGGAACGGAGCGTCATGGACACAACAATCACTTTGGAGGATCTGCTTGCCGCTGGGTCGGCGGGGGGATCGAGCCTGCTGACGGTGCGCAGCGAACTTCGACCGGGTGCGGGCGACCTTGCCGGAGTTGCTCCGGCGCGCTACGTCGATGGCTCCGCACCCACCTACGCGTACGAGACCCGCTGGGATGGAGACGATGCCGTGACGGTCGTGGTCCTCGACTCGAAGGGGTCAAGCGGCAATCGCATTGAAGCTGCTCTGGCGCAGGCGATTCGCGACGGTCATCCGATCCTGGCGCGGATTCCGCGGCTCACTGTCACGTATGAGGGTCAGGAGACCCTGATGGATTTGGAGGTCCCGCACCGTTGGACCGATGCGCACTTCCGCGCCGGCACGATCGACGGAAAGCCGACAACAGGTGACCCCAGGTACCGCGCGCTTCGTGATTCCACCCCTGCGAACGCCAGCGCCCTTCTGCATGCCAGCCCGACTGGCCTCGTCCTGGGCGTCTGGGACTCAACTCGAAAGGCCCGCCAGGCCCGCTACAGGAGCGCCCTCGTCGGCGAAGTGATCGGGATCGTTGCTGACCAGTCCGCTCAACCCACACCGCCGCGCCGTGGCGCGGCCCGGTTCGACACCATCGCGCCGAGCGTTCGATTGTCAGGGCAGGATCTGGAGCGACTTGTTGCGCAACAGGAGTCGGAACTCAGCGAGAAGAACGTCAACAACATCCGCAAGGAGATCCGCAATGCGAAAGGCGGGACGGTGTCCGCTGCGGGCATCGGGCTGGGTTCAATCCCGCCGTCGATGACCGGGCTCGGGTTCGTCGCGTGTCGCCGCATCGTTCGGCATCACGTGTTGTCGTTCGCCGCACTTCGCCAGATCCGGTTCGGGCTCGGCGTCGACGGAGACGCCGCGGCACGGGCGCTGCTGGCCGCGCTCGCTCTCAACGGGCTGGTTCGCAGTAACTCGGAACTAACGCTGCGGGCGAACTGCGACCTGATCGAGGCGTCGCCTACGGTGATCGAGATCGACCAGCGTCAGGGAGTGGTCGCGCAACGGCGCCCGCCCTCGATCGAGGGAGCCGACGACTTGCTCGAACAGGCGCTCGCGCGAGCCGAACGCCATGGTGTCGACTGGCACGGGCAGACGTTGGACATCGTGGGTGATCCAGCTGTGGCCGGCGGTATCGCCGACGACGCCGAATAGTGGGTCTGTCGTGACGGCGATGACCATTCGGGCCAAGTTCCCGCTTGGCACGTTCCTGGGACACCGTGACGTCGGCAAACGCGCGCTCTTCCCAGACACTGCACGCCTGTTCTCAGCATTGGTGCATGCCGCGAGTAAGGGCATCACGGCAGTTGAAAGTGCGGGCGATCTCCGGATGAGCGCCGCCAGCGCTGCCTCGCTGCGTTGGCTGGAGGAGCACCCGCCGACCGCCCTGGTGCAGCCCGATCTGCGGTTCGTGTCGGCGCGCCCAGCCAGTGCCTGGCGTGCCGAGGGCGTCTTCGAGAAACGTGGATCGGCGATCCAGAGTCGCAAGGTTCTCAAACACCAGTCGGACGCGGTCGCGGTTCGGGGATCCTTCGCATGGATCTGGGACGACGTGCCGGCCGAGGTCCGGTCAGTGTGCGCGGACCTCGTCGGAGACGTGTCTTGTCTGGGCGAAGCCGACAGCCCGGTTCGGCTCAGCATCGACGACACGCCCGTCGATCCGACTCACCGAATCTCAGTCGTCCAGACTGCTTTCGCAAAGCCGGGCGGCCTTGCCGTTCGGACTCCGGTTTCCGGACGCCTCGATGAACTCGATGCTGACTACAACCGTGGGCGGGGCGCCAAGGGACCATCGATAGCGCAGGACAAGCACGCGACGTCGCAGATGCCGCTCGAGGTGCAGCCATCGACGCATCGAGTACACGAGCTGACCTATCGCCCCATTCAAGCCGCGATAATCAGCGCTCCTTGGACGCATGCGATCGTGGTGCCCGTCGATGCGACGGCCGGCCCCTCGTTCGATGATCCCCGCCGTTCGGTGGCCTGGGCTGTGGCGATGCATCGTGCGATCGCCGCGCGTGCCGGAGATGACGCGCCATCGATTCTCACCGGCGTCTACCAGGCCGGGACGGACCGTCCAGCCAATCGGATCGCGATTCAGTGCCTTCCTGCCGGAGCGCCAGTCGCGTTCGAGACGACAGGTCCCGCGCTGGTGATTCTGATCCCGGAGCACATCAGTGCAGATGATCTCTCGCTAATGCATCGGGTGCTGTCGTCGCTGCGTATCGTCCGTGTCTCGGCACGTCCCCGTCGCCGGAGCGATCCGAGCCAGGTTGTCGAGCAGATTCGCGTCCAGGACTATGTCGTCGTCGACGCGCATCGGTTCTGGCGACCAGCAGCCTCGGGTGTCAGACGGCTCTGGGCGCCCAGAGTGCCACTCATCCCAGAGGTGCGGCGACATCGTCGGCACGGCTGGGACTTGGAGACGGCGGCCAAGGTGTCGATCGGTCACGTGTGGCGTGATCTGCTTCCGACCGAGTCATCACGCGCCGAACTCGTGGCCGGCGTCGAGGAGCGGGGGGTCGCGGTGTATGACGCGCATCTGCTTCTCGACAGCGAAGTCTCGCAGTACGTCCACAAGGCCCCTCGCGATGTCGTCGTCCAGCCGTACACCTGCCTGGTTGATCTGGGTGACCTGGCATCGCCACAGTCGGTGTCGGCGATCGGCCAGAGCCGACATCTCGGCGGCGGCCTGCTCGTTCCGGTCGATATAGGCGCCGCACCAACGGTGCGCGAGTTGCGATCATGAGCCTCACCGTCAGCGCGTTCGTCCCGTTCTACAAGTCGTTGTACGGTTTCGCGCCGTTCCAGTGGCAGATCCGTCTACTCGAGCATGTCGTGACGACCGGCAGGTGGCCCTCCGTCATCGACGCTCCCACCGGCGCGGGCAAGTCAAGTGTTGTCGACGTTCATGTCTTCGCTAATGCGCTCTACGGTGCTGGTGCCGGCGCGCGCGTGCCACGGCGGCTCGCGACGGTGGTCAATCGCCGGGCATTGGTCGACTCCCAATTCGACCGCGCCAACGACCTCGCCAAGAAGCTTCAGGACGCCACCCATGGCGTGCTGGCCGAGGCGGCGGCTGCGATCGCGCCGATGAGCCTCCGGCGTCGGCATAAGGACGGGCGCGAGCACGGCCCGTTGCGGGTCGTCAGCCTACGCGGTGGCCAGCCGACCGACCGTACCTGGGTGGACGACCCGGGCGCGGTCATGATCATCGCCGCGACGCCTGACATGTGGGGCAGCAGGGTGATGTTCCGCGGCTATGCCACATCGAGGCGGGCCCGGCCGCGGGATGCGGGTCTTCTGGCGATCGACAGCGTCGTGGTGGTCGACGAGGCGCACCTGAGCCGGCAACTGGCGCGTACGGCCGAGAACGTCTCGCTGATTGCGGCGGGCACGGCTGAGCCTCTTCATCCCGTGCCCACCCTCAACGTCGTGTCTTCCACGGCCACCCAGGTCGAGGCCATGGACGACCGGGTCAGTGTGGAGGCTGGAGACTTCGATGTCGATGAGCAGCTCGCGCGTCGAATGCAGACCCCCAAGACACTGTCGATTCGGTACTTTCCCGGTGCGGGTCGGGAGGCGCGTTCAAGTTCGAGGTACGTGGATTTCCTGACCGAGGAGGCGCTCAATCTCCGTGGTGCCGTTGCCGGTGAGGCGAAGCCCACCGTGCTGGTGATCGCCAATCGTCGTCTGACCGCAGCGGCTGTGGCTGATGCGCTGGCAAAACGTGTTGGCGACGAGCACGTCGCCTGCTGGGCAGGCCGGATGCGCCCGATGGATCTGAAGACGATGCGTGACGACCGCCCCGGAATCCTCACCACTGCGGGCCACCCGGATACCTGGTTCCTCGTGGCGACCCAGACGGCCGAGGTTGGTGTGGACCTGGATTGCGCGGCGATGGTGACTGAACTTGCTCCGGGATCGGCGCTTGCTCAGCGATTCGGACGCGTGAACCGCCTTGGCGAGCGTCCGTCGGCCACCGTCCGAGTCGTCGTGCCTGCGGGGGAGCTCACGGACGCCCCCCCGTACGCGGCGAAGGATCTTGAGGAGGCTCGAGGGTGGCTGGATCGGGTGGGTGACGAGGGAGATGTCTGCCCGTGGCGGCTGCACGAATCGCCCCCGCCTGTCGAATGCGACCACCGTCTGGCATACAGCGATTTGTGGCCCGGAGACGCCGAACTACTTGCTCGGACGACAGAGGATCTGTTCGAAGAGCCGGACCTGGCGTTTTGGCTGCGCGACGAGCTGGATGATGAGCAAGCGCCTGTGAGCGTCGTCCTGCGGCGGTTACCCGACGATGACTCGGCTGCGGCGGCGCTTCTCCTCCAGACCCCGGTCGAAGCTCAGGAGGTGTTCCCTGCCACACTGGCGGAGGCCAGACGGGTTGTCGAGCGAGCACTCGCGGAAACGAGTGCCGGTGACAGGCGCGCGCCGCGAGCATTCAAAGTCGATGACGAGGTTGCGATGGTATCGAAGCCGGCCGATGTTCGGCCGGGGGACACGATCGTCGTCGATCACGATCAGCGAGTGGCGCGCCACAACGTACTTGTGCAAGACCCGCCCTCATCGGGCCCACTGCAGCCATTGTGGATGAGCGAAGTGACTCATGTCGTGTGGCCAAATGACACGAGTAGCTGGGTTGACGGGGTGGACCTGTGCACCGAATTGGCCGGCGTGTCGGTCGATGACGCGCAGGAGGTTTTTGACGCGCTGATCGGCGACAACCGACAGGTGCGCATCGCGCCGGAGCTGTCGGACGGTATCGATCCCCTTCCGTGGGTGGTGCTTCAACGAAGCAACACCGTCGCCCTGGACGAGACCGTACGGCAGACGTGGACTCCGTCATCTGCTGGGCGTGATCCGGTCCTCGTCTTTCTCGCTCAGCACCAAAGGGCCGTTGCGGACCGCGCGGCGCGGATCGGCGAGCAGGTTACTCTACCGAGCGTTGTGATTGATGCTCTCCGCGACGCCGGATTGCACCACGACGACGGCAAATGCTCGCCTGCTTTCCAGCAGATGCTGCGAAGCGTTTCACGAGATTCGGTACCGATCCCCGATCAGGACCTCGCCAAGTCGGTCGGATCGAGTTCGCAACGAGTACGACGCGTGAGCGCGCTGCGCCAGGGCTGGCGACACGAGCAGTTGTCGGTGGCCTACGCAGTCGCTGAGCTGGGCACAGATGACCACGCCGCCGTCGTTGCGAGGCTCGTCGGTACGAGTCACGGCCATGGGCGGCCCTTCTTTCCTCATGGGCCTGCGGGCCTGGTTGAAGGCGAGAGCCACCCCGACGGCGTCCTCGCTGCCGTGAACTCTCTCTATCGGACCGGTGCAGGCTGGTCGGACGTGCTGGAACGCACCGACGAACGATACGGAATCTGGGGAATCGCCTACCTCGAGGCCGTTCTTCGCGCGGCCGACGGAACTGTGTCTGAGGAGGGGTCATGACCGCCATCGCCCTCACCGGAGGCATCGGTGAGGCGCTTAGTCACTTCGCTGCGGTCGGCGCCGCCGCCATCGCTCGGCAGGCGGGGTACGCCGCGTATTTCCACTGGTCGGACGAGTCCGTCCCCGTTGTCATGCTCGACATCGACCTCGCCATCGAGGGCCTCGCCACGGTCGTGCGAGAACATGCCCGGGAGCACTCCTTGGAGGACTCGTGGGCCGCGCGGACTGCGTCCGGTGGACCTCGTGATGGTTCTGGTCTATTCAGCGTTCGGGCCAAAGGCGTTGGAACAGATGAGTGGGCAGCCTATGGGGAGCAACGTCGACGATCACGTCGGGCGTTGGTTGGCGCGGGACTCGACGAACGTCTCGTGACGGCCCTCGGGGAGCCGGCCTGGTGGCTCATTGATGCGCAGGGCCGGTCCCTTGACGACGGCGGCTCACGGTGGGAGATGAAGACACGCAATCGGGGCGAGGAGTTCTTCGTCCACCGATTCGTGCCACTTGGACGTGCCGTTGCCCAGCGGGAGGTCGGCGACGTCGCCGCAGGCATGACAGGCCGTACCGTGATCGATGAGCTGGGCAGCGGCGCCACGTCTCGCACCGCCACCGGCTTGCGGACGCCGGGACCAACGGATTCGGCGGTCGCCTGGTGCGCCCTATGGGGCCTGCATGTGATGCCGACGATCGCGCGCAGGACGACTATCAGTCAGTCGGCGTGCGTGTGGCCGCGCCAGGGGGTTCATCCCCGTATGGCCGTGCTGCCGGTGTTCACCGAGCCGGTGTCACCGAGACGGTACGGGGAGATCTGCGCGAGCGTCTCTTTCGATCGGGCCGGCGTTCGAGCGGGTGGCCAGTCGGATCCCACCGAACTTCGGACAGACGTGGCACGCAAGTGGCTCGCCGAGCAGGGGGTTCGTGCGTTGGTCCGATTCGAGGTCAAGAAGGGCGGCAGCTCGAGCGCACCTGAGAGGCAGATCCTCGCCGGTGAACTGGAGGTCCTGAATGGACGCGATTAGTCCCGAGCCGCTTCCGATCAGCCTCGTCGCGCACACGGTGTTCTGCGAACGGCGGGCGTGGCTCGAGGCGTCCGGCGAACGGGTGGACAGCGTCGCGATCGAACAGGGTACGGCAGATCACACGTCCGTCGACCGGCGCGCTGACGAACGGATGAACCTCCGCAAGTCAATCGATCTCTACCACGATGGTCTTGGGATCATTGGCAAGTGCGACGCGATCAAGGTCGACGGCGATGAGGTCGATCTGATCGAGTTCAAGTCGTCGCCACTGCGGCGGCGAGCCGAAGTGACCGATGCTCAGCGGGTGCAATTGGCCCTGCAGCGGCTATGCCTCGAGCGGGCCGGGTTGGTCGTTCGATCGCAGGCGGTGCACTTCACGACCCAGCGACGGACCGTGGCCGTCGACCTGGCCGATGAGGATTTCGCGGAGGCGATCGACTTCGTTCGACGGACACGGACTCTGGTCGAGGCGCGAAGACCTCCTGCACCCTTAGTCGACGATCGTCGATGCGGTGCCTGCTCGCATGTCTCGGTGTGTCTGCCCGACGAGGCGCGCGAGAAGCGCGCGGCACGACGCATCAGCGTGCGCGACCCCAACGGCGAGGTGCTCCACGTCACTCATCCGGGTGCTCGGGTTGCTCTCCGTGCCGGCCGTGCGGTGATCACCGCTCTGGGCGAGGAGATCGGGTCCATCCCGATCGAACGCGTCGATGCCCTGGTCCTGTACGGCAACGTTGACGCGTCGTCGGCGCTCATCCGGGAGTTGATGTTCCACCGGAAGCAGGTGCTTTGGACGTCCTGGTCCGGCCGGCTGGTCGGGTACGCCCGTTCGGCATGGTCGCCGAATGGCCAGGCTCGGGTCGAGCAGCACACCGCGTCCCGCGACGGGCGCCTCGATATGGCACGCGAACTCGTTGCGTCGAAGATCGCGAATCAGGCGACGCAACTCAGGCGCAATGCGCGAGGTGACGGGGCAGCGACGGCCGGCGCGATTCGACAACTGGCGCGGGAGTGCCACGCCGCCCACGACATCCGGCAAGTCTTCGGCTTTGAGGGCGACGCCGCTGCGCTCTACTTCGGCAAGTTCGACCAACTGCTCGCTTCGCCGCAGGGAGACTGGTGCCGCTCCGCGTGGCCAGGGCGACAGGGCAGGGGAGCGGGAGATCCGCTCAACGTCGCCCTCAACTATCTGTATGGCGTTCTCCTCGGAGACGTCATCCGCGGGGTCGTGGCGGCTGGGCTCGACCCGCATGCGGGTTTCGTCCATTCGAGTGGGCGAAACAAGCCGGCTTTGGCGCTTGATCTCATGGAGCAGTTCCGCCCGGTCGTCGCCGACTCGGTCGCAGTTTCCGCCATCAACAATGGTGAGTTCACAGCCACCATGGTCACCACGGTGCTCGGCGACACTCGCCTCCGGGACACTGGGCGCCGCGCTCTGCTGGCGGCCTACGAACGTAGGATCAGGACGGAATTTACCCACCCGACGTATGGGTACAAAGTCACGTGGCGTCGCGCAATTGAGGTCCAAGCCCGGATGATCTTGGGCGTCCTCGATGGAAGCTGCGATCGTTACGTCGGGGTTCGAGTCCGGTGACTCGCGCGGACCGCCGAAGGATCTTGGTGTGCTATGACGTGGCCGATGACCGGAGGCGAACCCGCCTCGCGAAGACGCTCGAGTCGTTTGGTGATCGGGTGCAGTACAGCGTATTCGTCGTCGACGGAACCCCTGTCGCGCTGAACCGGATGAGGCGTGCCGTCGAAAACGTCGCCGATCTGAGTCACGATTCCGTCCTATTCTGTGATCTCGGCAGCGTCGCCACAGTTGAGGCATCGCGGTTTGTCTACCTGGGCCGACAGAAATCGATCACGGGCCCTGAGTCGTTCATCCTCTGACCGCGAGAGGCCTCGGGACCCGCCCTCTGGCCCTGGAGCGCTCGCTCATTGTCCGTCCTTGTCGGAGCCCTGTTGACTCACGGGTGGCGTGCGGAGCCGATCTTTGTGGGCCACAGACGCCAGACCGCTCGCGACTCCCGACAATCACCCTTGTCGGACCCGTATTCTGGTGCTGGCACTCGCTGGCCCTCCGGGGCCAGCCCTTCGTTGAGGCACGGCCGTCGCTGACCGTGAGGGCCGGCTCGGAC
>WBZS01001172.1_pt1 | contig 22778 bp, 12 predicted proteins | sample 5204201 | NCBI WGS metagenome assembly WBZS01 (sample SAMN12344357, study PRJNA552823) | activated sludge metagenome | biome: Activated sludge suspended growth; feature: Nitrification reactor; material: Wastewater; isolation source: activated sludge from nitrification reactor of wastewater...
GGCCGATTGGATTTTTTGGCGTTGGTTCTTATTTGGTTCTTGTTGTCTTGGTTCGTGTGGATTGCGGCTCCGCCGCGTTAGGGTGTCTTGATCATTTCGTTTCAAACTTAATTCTTTCGCCAACCGGCGAAATTCTCACTCCTTCAAATACATCATCACCACCGCGAGGTCTGCGGGGCTGATGCCACTGATACGGCTCGCTTGCCCGAGGTTCGCTGGCCGAACCCGCGTCAGCTTCTCTTTCGCCTCCGCCCGCAGTTGCGGGAGCGCCTGGTAATCGAAGGTCGCGGGGATCGTTTTGCCTTCGAGCCGATGGAATTTTTCCACCTGCTGCGCCTGCCGATCCACGTAACCCGCGTACTTGAGTTCCAGTTCCGTCTGTTCGATGGCAGCCCTGGAAAACGGAACCGTCGCGAGATCCGGGACCATGCCGCACAAAGTCGCCCAGTTCACTTCGGTACGCCGTAACCACTTCTCCAATGAATCTTGTCCGTGTCGGCGGGAACGCAAAAGCTCACCAAGTTCCGCCATCTCGCGTTCCTTCGTTTCTAGGCGAGCCCAGTCGCCATCGTTTACCAGGCCAATGCGCCGCCCGAGCGGCGTCAAGCGTCGGTCCGCGTTGTCATGGCGAAGCAGTAATCGATATTCCGCACGGGACGTAAACATGCGGTAAGGTTCGTCCACGCCCTTGGTGACGAGATCATCGATCAACACGCCGATGTAGGCTTGACTGCGATCGAGGATAAACGGCGGCTTTTCCTGGATTTTGAGTGCGGCATTGATGCCTGCGATCAAACCTTGGGCGCCAGCTTCCTCGTAACCGGTGGTGCCGTTGATTTGGCCCGCGAAATACAACCCCGCGACGCTTTTGGTTTCGAGCGTCGGATGCACTTGCGTGGGTGGCGCGTAGTCGTATTCCACCGCGTAGCCCCAGCGCAAAATTTCCGCGTTTTGCAGCCCCGGGATGTCCGTGAGGATCGCTTGTTGCACATCGTTGGGCAAACTCGTGCTGATGCCGTTGCAATAATATTCGAGCGTGTTCCGTCCCTCGGGTTCGAGGAAAATCTGGTGTCGATCCTTGTCGGCGAAACGAACGATCTTGTCTTCGATCGAGGGGCAATACCGTGGACCGCGACTTTGGATTTGGCCTGAATACATCGGTGCGCGGTGCAGGTTCGCCCGAATCTTGGCGTGCACCGCTTCGTTCGTGTAGGTGATGTGGCAATCCATCTGAGGGGCCGAGATGCGGTCGGTGGCGAAGCTGAACGGCACGGGTTCGTCGTCGCCCGGTTGCTGTTCGCACTGGGAGAAATCGATGGTTCGGCCATTGAGTCGGCAGGGCGTGCCGGTTTTGAACCTGGCGAGTTCGATGCCACACGCGTGCAACGAATCGCTCAGCGCCTCCGCCGACTGATCGCCGGCACGTCCACCTTGCGTCTTTGCTTCGCCCATGTGCATCAGGGCTTTGAGGAACGTTCCCGTCGTGAGAATGATCGCTTTCGCGCGATACAGCGTATCGCCCCGCACGCGCACGCCGGTAGCACGCAACCGCGGGCCGATGGTACCGATCGCATCTTCGATCACGATCTGTTCGACCATTTCTTGGCGAAGCGTGAGGTTTTCCTGGGACTCGACCACCTGTTTCATGAAAAACTGGTAGGCTTTCTTGTCGGCCTGGGCGCGGGGCGAATGCATCGCCGGCCCCTTCGTGCGGTTGAGCATGCGAAACTGGATCGCGGTGGCGTCGATGCATTTGCCCATCTCGCCGCCAAGTGCATCGATCTCCCGAACGATTTGTCCCTTGGCCACGCCACCGATGGCCGGGTTGCAGCTCATCTGAGCAACCGTGTCGGCGTTGAGGGTGAGAAGGACGGTTTTTAGTCCCATGCGTGCGGGGGCAAGTGCCGCCTCCACCCCGGCGTGTCCCGCCCCAACGACGATCACATCATACTCGAACACCAAGTTGGCCATGGAAACGCCGCCTCAACGGAAAAGAAAACCGAACGTGTATTGTATCAGCGAGCCTGGCGGTGGAGGTTGCGGTGGGCCGGGATGTTGGACGTGGGTGGAGTGATGGAATACCCCCTGCGAGCGCGAAACGGCAAGCGAAGCGGCAATGCAGGCTCCGCTTGCCGTTTCGCGCTCACGCTTGCCTGTTCGTTCGAGTTACCCCGCTCTTCCTCTGCCTTTTCCCAAGTCTCCACATTCCTGAAGTCACTAATGCCATGCCATGCAGGAATTTCACGTGGATCACTTTTATTGCATCTGACGCACCGGTAAAATACGAAAAGAGAAAGAGGAGAATTCAATGCAACGAAACATGGATCTTGTGCGAACGATTTTGTTGAAGGTTGAAAAGAACCCAAGTGGAACAGCCTCAAAAGATTTGGGCATTCACAGCTTTTCGGAACAAGAGATCGGGTACCATGCTCACATCATGAAGCAAGAAGGTTTGATCGAGGCGGACGATTCGCCCAGCACCACCCATCAGGGTCCGTCACCCATTTTAAGAAGCCTGACGTGGAAAGGTCATGAATTCCTTGACCTGGCGCGGGATCAACTTCGCTGGAACCGAGCAAAAGCGACGATCGAAAAGATCGGCGGCGCTCCCATTTCGGTATGGTCGAAGCTCCTCAGTGATCTAATGCTCCAAAGCGTCGAAGCAACGGTCGCCAAGGCGAGCTAATCGTTCCCCATGAATCCTCTTCGCTAAATTTTCCCGATGGGGGCCTTTGAAGGAATGAACGTCGAGGTAGCATTGAATAAGACTTACGTCGAAGCGGCATTAAATTGGTTTCTGCCAAGGCTTCGGCAAAATCTGGTAGGTCCTATCGAGGGCCTATTTCCGAACTGCCCGCTGCCACGAGCCATTCGAGAGGTTCTCGGCGGTACAGAACAAGTCCTAGCAAGCGTCGGTGCCCTTTCGGGGTCCGATTTTTCCCCAGAAACATTTTTCCGAGCCCTGTTTGGCAAAGTGCCTTCAGAGGAATCGCAATTCAAAAGGAAGTTGCTCAAACAGATTCTCCTGCTTTACCGTCGGCATCAGGCGGCCAACACCGAAGCTAAGACGGAAAAAACTTTTCACCTTGAACTTACTGAAGAATTGCAGCGAGAAGTCAAAGCGCTCGACGAACTCGTGAATTCAATAGCATTTCACGATATCCCCGCAATGCGATTACCTCGCCTTAAGGATTTTCTCCCCGTTCAACTGATCGAGACCCTGACGGAAAATCAAAATCCCTTTCACAAACGCCAATACGATCAAAAATTTGCCATCCTGCAGGCTCCCACCCTCTTTTTGCCAGATCTTGCATTTCTGCGAGCCAAATGCGAAGAACGCGACGCGCCACTAGCCGTGGTATTCTTGGACATTGACGAATTCAAGAAACTCAACTCCCGGTACACGGAAACGAAAGTCGATCGAAATCTGTTGCCGATCTTTCTCCAGGCCGTCGAAGCACACATCTATCACCACGGTTATGCATACCAAGAAGGCGGCGATGAACTTTTTATCCTGATTCCCAGTTTGTCAAAGGCACTTGTCATTGCGTTTCTGGAGGAACTTCGAATAAAGCTGAGTAAGCTCAAGTACCCCGAGATCGAAGGGTCGACGACTGTTTCCATGGGAATGGTGATGGTCGAGCCGGATTGCGCTTTAACGGATCGGGAACTTCGTGATGCGTCCAGCCAAGCCAAGAAGTTCGCGAAGGAGAACGGTCGGAATTGTATCGCGACTTTCCAGAGTTCGCGGATTGATTCAAAGGACCTTGTACGAATCATGTCATAGCTATTTTTGCAGTTCTCGCGGTCCTCGTGAGATTCTAAAGCTCTTTCTCTTGCTTGTCGTTCAGTAGTCCCAATACGGAAATTGAACCAGTATTGCCCGCGTTTTGCCCAGGCGTAAACCAACCGTGTTCCACCCCTGCGACCGATTTCCCGCTCCTATTTCGGAGATTTTCGATGGATCTGATCCAACAAGCCCACGACGGCTTTCGCACGGTCGATGCAGACGATTCCTTTCGTACGGCCGCGGAAGCGAATCTCAAACGTTGGCTGACCGAAGCGATGTTCGAACCCTATCGCCCGCAGATCGAATGGCTCATCCAGGAAAAAAAATGGGGCGGATTGCTCGACCGCTTTTATCAAATCCTTCCCTTCGGTACGGGTGGTCGGCGCGGGGCCGTTGGCGTCGGTCCCAACCGCATGAACCTGTGGACGCTCGGCGCGTCCGTCCAGGGTCATTGCGAATTTCTGAAAGAACGGTTTCCGAACGAAAAACAACTGAGCGTCGTCTTGGCGTATGACGTTCGGCAATTCGAGGATCAACGCAAAAATTACAACCTCGCCCTGCCCAACCCGGTACTCCACCTTTCCTCCAAACGCTTCGCCCAGTACGCCGCCCAGGTGTATGTGGCCAACGGTATCCATGCCCATATTTTGCCGGACTCGAGCAAACGTTACCTGGCGACGCCTGAACTTTCGTTCGCCATTCGCATGCTTCGCGCGCACGGTGGACTCAATATTTCCGCGTCGCACAATCCGCCTGACGATAACGGCGGCAAATTCTACGACGAACGTGGCGGTCAACCGATTTCACCGGACGATCAAGTGATGGCGGATCTCGTCGACCAGGTGAAGGTGATTCGCGAGCTCCCCTGGAACGAAGCCGTGCGGTCTGGGAAGGTCCATTTCCTCGAAGACGCACCGCATCACGCCTACATCGAAATGGTGAAGAAGGAATCGCTGGTGAAGGCGCCGCGTTTTGACGAATTCCAGGTCGTGTTCACGCCGCTGCATGGCGTCGGTTCGATGACGGCCATGGAAGCGCTGCAAGGCCAAGGTTTCCGTGTTCGCCCCGTCGAAGAGCAAATGGAGCCCAATGGCCAATTTCCCAACGTGACGAAATCGCCCAATCCCGAAGTGCCCGAATCCATGGATCGTGCCGAGAAATTGGCGATCGAATTGAAGGCCGACCTGGTACTCGCCACCGATCCGGATGCGGATCGGCTTGGCGGCATGGTGCCCGACCGTGCAGGCAAGTTTCATATCCTCAACGGCAACACGATCGCCGCGTTGCTCACGCATTTCAAGCTCACCAAGTTGGCAGAACTTGGAACCATGCCCGCTCGGCCCGTCGTGGTGAAAACGCTGGTGACGACGCAACTGATCACGCAGATTGCTCGCCATTTCAACGCCCAACTCGTGGATAATCTCCTCGTCGGCTTCAAGTACATCGCCGAAGTGATTTGGCAACTCGAACAAACCGGAAAATACGAAGACATCCAGGGTTCGCCTGCGGATTACGTGATCGGCAGCGAAGAAAGTCACGGCGTGTTACTCAATCCCGCCGTGCGCGACAAAGACGCCGCCGGTGGATGCCTGCTGCTCGCCGAACTTGCCCTCGATCAGAAACGCCAAGGCCGAACCGTGCTCGAATACCTCGATGGCTTGCATCGCCAGTTTGGCTATTACCGCAACGAGGTTTCGAACCTGGTTCTTCCCGGCATCGAAGGAAAGGTGTTGATGGGCCGCATGCTCAACGCGCTCCGCTCGCAACCGCCGAAAGACGTTGGCGGTCAAGCAGTGACGGGGTTCGACGATTTGCAGCGTGAAGACGGCTGGATGGGACCCTGGAAAGGCGATACGGATAAGGCCGCACGAAACTTTCTGGTGTTTCAACTGGGCGATCACGCTCGCATCGCACTCAGGCCGAGCGGCACCGAGCCCAAGGCGAAAGCGTACGTTGAAGCATCGTGTCCGCCGGCGGCTCCAGGCATGTCCGCGGAAGCGTGGAAAGCTCGCTGTGCCGACGTCGATGCGACCGCGAAGCGTCTCGGCGACGCCTTCGTCAACATGGCGTTGGGACTCGTCGGTTTGAAAGCGTGACGTCGCAAGGGGTCAAAGAACCAAAACCTAAGAAGCTAAGACCCAAACAACAACCAATTCCAAAAAAGACATCCAATCTTCCTCGACCTTGGTTGTCTTTTTTGAACTTGGAATTTGTTTGGAACTTGGCTTCTTGATTTTTGGTTCTTCAAACTACCGGGCGTCAATTATTTGAGGCGAGGTGGGCGGTGCGAGTCAGTAGGCTGCCGCACACGCAATTGCGGCCCGATTGTTTCGCGCGATACAGTTCATCGTCGGCATGCTGAATGATTTCCGTCACCGAGAAATGGGTGTTGCCCGTGATGGTGGCCACGCCAATACTCACGGTGACGGGGACCAGCGTATCGTCGAACATGAACGGCGTTTCATACACGATCTTTCGTGTGCGTTCCGCGAATGCCATCGCCGCGTCGAAGCCACTTTCTGGCAGCACGACCGTGAATTCCTCGCCGCCATAGCGCGCGAACAATTCATCTTTGCGAACCGTCACCTTCACCTTGTTCGAAAGCTCACGAAGGATGAAGTCGCCGGCGAGATGGCCCAGGTTGTCGTTGATGCTTTTGAAGCGATCGAGGTCGAACATCACGATGGACAAGGGACGTATATGTCGAAGGGCACGCGCGAGTTCGCGGTCCAAGTATTCCATCAAGTAGCGTTTATTGTGGATTTCCGTCAACGCGTCGATGATGGTGAGGCGATAGATTTCTTCGTGATAAAGCGCTTCGACGTTATTTCCCATCAAGAAGCGGAAAAAACGATTTCCGATATGTAGGTAGTCTCCGTCTTCCAGCCGAGCACCTTCGACGCGCGCATCGTTGAGGAACGTGCCGTTGGTACTATTCAAATCGCGGACGAAAAATCCCCCGTCGGCGATCAGCTCGAGTGAGGCATGTCGGCGTGACACGGAGTTATCGGGAATCACGATATCGCAATTTGTTTCTCGACCAATGATCAGCGTCTTCGCGGTGAGTGCGTGCCGATTCCCCATTTCCGTGCCCGTTGGATAAATTTGCACGAGAATAGCCTTGCCATTGCGAGGCTTATCGCCCACGAGCGAAGCATGGTTTCGCACGATCGTTTCAAGTTTGTCTTCGTTGGCAAGCGAGTGCATGCGACTCTCGTTAAACGTCCTAACAAAAGGGGTCAAGACCCGTTACCGGAACGGCCCTTGGGGTGTTTCGCACGACGGATCCTGACCCGTTTTGTCAGAGCTACTTAGGCAATGCTTGGGATGCGAACATCGGCTTACGACAAGATTAGGTCAAAAATCGGAGGAGGGCAAAAAAATACCGAAACACCGTAACATGAATGCATTTTGATGCGAGAAGCATGGCTTTTTCGGGCCGAAATCCCCTACGCACCTCTTTTACATGCTATGGTTCCGATGGAAACAGTTATGCCGAGGTTAGCGATTGCAACAGGGATCGTAATCAACCCCGCAATCGGCCCAAGGCAGTAGTTGGACCTCCGCCTGGCGTCCCTCCCCCACCCTGTGACTTCGCCAGCTTTTCCCCGATGGGCTTGTATCTCGAACGATCGCTTAGGGTTTTCCCATGCTTTGTTCCATGAAATCCACACGCGGGAAACGTTTTCGAAATCGGCCCATGCGATTCGAAATCCTGGAAAATCGAGCCGTACCTTCCGCCTCGCCATTCGCGAATTTCATCAATCCGTACGTGGAACGAGAGAATAACGACACCGTGGAACTGGCCCGCGTCAATAATCCCTTGCCCACCTGGAACGGTACCGATCAGATCCAGCTGCAAGGGAACCTCGAACGGGCCGACGATATCGACTGGTTCACCTTCGAATTGACCTCGGCAACTTCCGTACAGATTTACACCGTGAATTTTTTGGGGAAAAGTCCACTCCTCAATGTACTTGGTCTGTACCAACAAACCCCAGGCGATTACACCGATCCTACGAACCCTTCAAATATTCGCTTACTTTCCCAGGACGACTCCGGCCTGCACGGAGGCGATGCATGGATCGGGCGCACCCTGCAGCCTGGAAGTTATGCACTCGCCCTCAGCGGAGCGCGCAACGCCTACTTCCACCCTGATCTCGCTGGTTCGGGTGGAACAGGCCCCGTCGGCGCCTACGGCGTCGTCGTCGAAGGGGAGAAAATCGCAGGCCCCTTCTCGGGACAAGGGCCTGGCATTCTCTTCGTCGAAACGCAAAACCGTACTTCCCAGACCTGGAATTTGACCGACCTACCCGAACTCGGCAGCTCGCCTCAAGCCCTACGTGTCGTTACCAGCGGGTATCCCCTGGCTGCGAATTCCGTTCGGCCCGGCAAAAATGTTCTTCTTCAATATTGCGCGGAACCTGAATTCACCAGCCCGACTGACGTGGCGTTTCGAGTTTCCACGTTCGGCCCCCACCGCGAACTTCGCCTGTTTCCGACGCGCCCCCTGGGCCCAGGATTTTACCGAATCGTTCTCGTTGGGAATCGAACGGAAGCCGGCGGAAGTCCTCTCGTCGCGGACCCAGCAAGCCTGCTCGGCGGATTCGACAACCCCAACCAAGTCTATCTTGGAATGAACCGGTTTCATCCGGATGGGCAAACGTTCACGTTTTCGTTCTCCATCGTGGACAACGAAGGATCGTTCCGTGAAGACGACCTGCCCAATGACACGCAGGGCGGTGCGACGTCGGTGGGCACCCTGGAGCCTCTTGCCGTCGTGCAGCTCGAAGGAATGATTGGCGACGACGCATTCCTACCGCAAGCACCCGCGAATGACGTGGATTTTTATCGCTTCACGATCAAAGGTGACGGGCTTTTCGCGCTGTCCGCGGAGGTTTTCGCGGGCCGAATCGGTTCATCACTCGACGCGGGCGTGAGCCTGTATCGTTGGGACGAAATTCAATCGACGCTCATTTTTGTGGCGGGCAACGAAGACACGAAGAACCCGACGGCGATCGGTCGGAATGGATCTCAACCGCTGAGCACCGACCCCACGCTCTTCGCGGGATTGAAAGCGGGAGAGTACATCTTGGCCGTCTCAGCCACGGGGAACACACCCGATCCCACCTTGGATCGAATTTCCAGTCGCGACGTATTCGACCCGAATGTTTCCCGTAGTGGAGTGAACGGAACGACTACCGGACCTTACGTCTTAAGCTTCTTTATTTACGAAGATTCAATTTCCCCTTCCGTGGTTGCGGCACCGTGGACGGCGGGTCAGGTCCTTCCTGAAGCTCCCACCACGTTCACGCTCCGGTTTAGTGAACCCGTCAACCTGCCGAGTTTGACGTATGCGGTCGACGAATTTGGCGAACCGCTCGAGTTGCAAGGGATTTACTTTCTCCAGCAAAACGGCACAAGGATTTACCCACGCCTGTTAAGCTTTGATTTCGAGGCGAACACCGCGCAATTTATGTTGCTGGATCGCCTCGCGAACGGGAAAACCGAGCTTCATGTGGGTGGCCATCTCAGCCGACTTTCGGAGATCACCGACCTCGCGGGCAATGCCTTGACGGCGAACCACAAATCGGGAGATTTCGTCGTTCCGTTCGAAATCGCCGCGCCTGCGCCGAGAACGGAAAATGGCTCGGTGGTGAATGAGCCTTATGCTCCAATCCAAGACTTGGGAACGTTGTTTCCTCGAGAAATGTCGGGAAGTCGGTCCGTCGCCTTCGAATGCCGAGCGGGCGACGTGGGCACGGAAACGCACCATGATTTCCAATTTTCGGTGATTCAGGATCGGGTTTACTTTTTCAACCTGAAGGAATCCGACTTCGCTCGCTTTCAGCTTCTGGGTGAAAAAGGCGTGATCGACCTCACGACGGTGGGAGTTCCGTTCGTGCAGTTGAAGCCAGGCCGATACACGATAAGGTTTTTTGGTTGGAGCCTCGCGGAAGCACCCTTCGTGGGATATCGGCTCGAAATGACGGCTTCCTCTGCCCAGGAAAATCCAGTTCCCTTGGCATCAAGACCGGTCCCGGCGTTTCGCATTCGATTCGATCTCCACACCACTATCGCGAATCCGCCGGCCAGCGACGATGGTGAAACCTTGCTGAGACGGCCCGAAACGCCAACCTCGCGACAACCGGGAACGCCCCTGACCCCGACGAATCCCGCGATACCCGACGCCAACGATCCTGTCGAACCAGGCACCGCGTCACCCCTTAGCGGAGCGCCGATCACGTTTTATATTCCTGGTTCGAGTTCCGGTATCGCCCCGGCGGCCAACCAGTCGGCAGGCGGAAACTCCGCGTTGAATTCGCTTCTACCGAATTCCTTGCAAAACCTGAGTGCCTCCACCCAAGGTGGCGCGCGAAGCGAAGATTTGGGTCAATCGCCTCAGGTTCGGCTCGATCTTTCCCTTGCTGGCAGCGAAACCGATCCAGAGGAACTTCGCATCCTGCCGTTGCGCGGGCGATTCCTGCCGTGGATCATTGGCGTCTCGCCCCACACCGTACGCGATTGGATGTCGCTCCTGGTTCGCCAGATCGTCAACCTGCAAAACGCACTGCAACCCGTTCCTTCGGAAGAAAATGCGGAAGAAGAAGATTTCGAGGAAATGGAACTGGAATTAGGCCAACTTCGCGCACCGCTTGGCGTCGACGACGTTCGAAGGAATGAGGTCGATCAGGTGGAAGCGTCGAGTGCATGGGCGTTGTTATTCTTGGCAGGTTTGAAACCCCGACCGCGCGGGAAAGAAGAAATTCGAAACCATCGAAAACGCCGTTCCCCTGAGATTTGGAGGCCGCTATGACCGTGGAGCCCCTCTCCCCCTCCATGGAGTCGAAATCCACCTACCAGGATCGTACCCGTCGTGTGGCGCGAAGGCAGTCCAACTCCGTTGTGCCCGAACGGGAAGCGGACAAGAAAAAGGAGTTGCCCCAGCTTCCCGTTTCCGGTGACAGTCTTTTCGGCTTTCAACTCGATCGCGAACTGGGTCGTGGCGCCTTCGCGTGCGTTTACTTGGCTCACCAGCACGATCTTGCTGGTAGGCCGGTCGTCTTGAAAATTTCCGGGGTCGATGGCGACGAGCCACAAACGCTCGCGCAACTTCAACACACCCATATCGTCCCGATTTATTCCGTTCACGAAGACGCCAGCAAAGGGCTGCGTGCGGTTTGCATGCCGTACTTTGGCGGCGCCAGCCTGTCGCGCGTCCTCGAACGTCTGTGGTGCCAATCGCCCCAACCCCGCCAAGGTGCGCAACTGACGGAAGCTTTGCACGCGATCGAACGGGAAGCAGGAACACAACCGACGGACCGATGGACCTCTCCCACCGCGTTGGATTGGCTGGAGAACCAGACCTACACGCGAGCGGCGGCCTGGATCCTCGAACGCTTGGCCGTCGCGCTGCAACACGCGCACCAGCGAGGCGTCGTCCATTGCGATATCAAACCATCGAATATTTTGCTGTCTTCGGAAGGCGAGCCGATGTTGCTCGACTTCAATGTGTCGCGGAATCTCCATGACACCCATGCGAAGGCGGTCGTCGGCGGAACGGTAGCCTACATGGCGCCGGAGCATTTGAAAGCGCTCCATGCCGACGATTCCGAGGAAAATCCCGCCGACCCCCGTTCCGATATTTATTCCTTAGGAATCGTTCTTTACGAGATGGTGGTTGGATGCCGACCCTTCACGCAAACGGGAGGTTATTCCCAACGAGAATCACTCGTTAAGGCGATGGCAGTCGAGCGATCATTCATCCAACCTTCCCTTCGGCAATCCCGTCTGGATGTGCCTTGGTCGTTGGAAAGCATCCTACGCAAATGCCTGGCGCCCGATCCCAACGCACGCTACCAACACGCGGAACATCTGGCGGAAGACCTTCGCCGTTTCCTGGATGATCGACCGCTTCGGCACGCCCCGGAATTGAGCGTTTCCGAATCGTTGCAGAAATGGATTCGCCGCCATCCGCGAATTTCCTCCGCAAGCACCGTGGCCGCCTTCGCCGGGTTTTTGATGATGGGGGGGCTATGGGCGATTTCCAATTATCGGCAGAGCCTCGAATCCACCCAGGAACACTTGGCCATCTCCCAGGCGAAAAACCTTAAACGCCAATTTCAGGAAGGCACCATCCGGGCGTTTTGCTACCTGAACACCGCGAGCGAAGTCGTCAACCATCTCGAGAATGGCATCGATCATTGCGAAAAAACCCTGAACACCTTCGAGATTCTGAAGAATCCCGATTGGCAAGCCGCCACGGCCTGGAATCGCTTATCGGTCGAGGATCAAAAGACCCTGGGTGAAGACGCCCGGGAATTACTCGTGATCCTGGCTTGGGCGAAGGTTCGGCTGGCTCCGCAAAACACGCAAGAGGTTCGGTCCGCATTAGGCCTGTTGGAGATTGCGGAACAAATCAAGGGACTCGCGCCGTGCCGAGCGTTATGGGAAGAGCGTGCTCGTTTCGCCGGATTGATGAACGACGAAGCGCTCGGCAGCGAAGCAAGAAAAAATGCCGAAGACATTTTACCTGCAAGCGCTCGCGACTTTTATCTGATGTCGACGGTGCACGCCCGGCGTGGCGAGTACAAGTTGGCGCTGGAGGACGTGGAAAAAGCCTTGGCGTTGAGCCCTCGGCATTATTGGGCGCGGGTTCAGAAGGGGATTTGCCATCAAGAGCTTGGAGAGTTCACCCTGGCGGCCGGAGATTTCGGCGCCTGCATCGGGCTTTGGCCGGAGTTCGCGTGGGGGTACTTCAATCGCGCCTACGTGCTGGAAAAAGCAGGCCATCGCAAATCCGCGATCGCGGACTACTCAGCCGCCATCGCTTGCGACCCTAATTTCGTTCTTGGGTTCCTGAACCGGGGGATGGCGTATCTCGAAGAAAAGCAGCACGAAGAGGCATTGAAAGACTTAATGGTAGCCCAACGCCTAGGTCGCAACGACGCCGCCGTCCACCTTGGCCTGGGCGTCGCGTTCGAGGGATTGAACAAAACCGAAGACGCCGACCTCGCGTTCACGCGAGCTTTCGACCTGAGTAAAGACGCCTCCAAGGAAATCAAGGTCCGCACGAATTGGATTTATGGCTTCGCCGTCTCGAAACGCCTGCCAGACCAATCAGAGAAAGCGTTCGAAGAGGTGCTCACGCACGTTCCCGACCATCAACAGGCGCGTTATGGCAAAGCGATGCTTTTGGTGGCTCAAGGGCGAGAAACGGAAGCGTTGCGAATCTTCTCGCGGTTGGCCGAAGAAACACCTCCCATGGCCGTGGCGCGACGCTATCGGGCCGTGCTGTTCGCCCGGCGAGGTGAATTCGACCTTGCCTCGCGCGACATCAATTGGTGCCTGGAACGCGAACGCGAACAGGGTCCCGTTTTCTACGCTGGCGCCTGCGTCGCCTCGCGTGCCCTGGAAAAAACCAACACCACCGCCGGCAGGCGGAGCATCCTGGACCAGGCGGTGGTTTTCCTTCGCAGGGCCTGGGAACTGGGATATGGCCGAGACCATTGGCAAACGGACCCCGATCTCGAGGCCCTCCGCGAACACCCCGAAGCCATGCGTCGACTCGATCAGGTTCCGTAGCGTTTTCTCAAGGCGACAAAGATCAAGTGAAATGCGGCCTCGTAAGAATTCTGAGTGCGCCATCTTTCAGACGCGAGTTGGATGCAACCAGATGACCCACGCTTAGAGCGTTCAACGAACGGATCGCACACGGACAAGTGACTAGCCGTAGAGTGGGTGAAACGTACTCGTGGAACCCACCGTCGCTTCGGATAGGATGCCGCGCGTCGTTTCTGCGCAAATCCCCCGTCAGAAACAAGATTCGGGTTCGTGGATCGCCTTCGAGGTTGAGGCGACGGTGGGTTGCGATTCGCTCCACCCACCCTACGGCAAATTTCCTCGTTGTTTTCTTGTATGCAATTCAATCGTTAACCGCTCTAGACGCAGGCCGCAGGGTGGGTGAAGCGTACTCGTGGAACGCACCGTCGCTTCGGATAGGATGCCGCGCGTCGTTTCTGCCCAAATCCCCCGTCAGAACCAAGATTCGGGTCCGTGGTGCGCCTTCAAGGTTGAGGCGACGGTGGGTTGCGCTTCGCTCCACCCACCCTACGGAACCATTCATAATCGTTTTCTTGTGCGCAATTCAATCGTTAACCGCTCTAGACGCGGAGGGAATGGGAAGAATGCATCCTGGTTTTGTCGAGGTTTTGGTTCGTGAAACAGAATAGTCTCTCTTCATTCTCTCCGCGTGTCCGCGTCTCTGCGTGAGCTTCTTTGAACCCGAACCCAAGAGAATTTGGGTCCACCCCGTTCGTTTGCCGTCGTTTGATCGGTCTTGACCTTTTTTCGAAACTTCGCCATCTTCCAATACCCATGCCGCGCTGCCGGCTCTTGCGCGGATTTTGCATTCTCATCGAGACCACGGATGGTCCATGGTTACGCTCACCGTCGACGACCTACTACCGTATGACGAGTACGCTTCCAAGCGTAAGGAATATTTTAATTCCCATCGCCGATACCTGGAGCGGTTTCGTCGCGTGCGGATCGGTCCGAACATCACCCTCATTTTCGAGAATCGGCAGACCCTCTGGTTTCGCGTTCAAGAGGTGATTCGCGTTGCACGCCTGGCGCGTGTCGAGGATTTGCAGCAGGAATTGAATCTCTACAATCGCCTTCTTCCAGATGGAAATCGCCTGCAGGCGGCCCTCTTGATCGACCGAAGCGAATCGGCGGAGACCACGGACCCGCTTTCAGCGGGCTTTTCCGGTTTCGATCTTTTTCTCCGCATGGGCGACCATCACTTCCCGGCCGCGCTGATTACCAACCGCCCAGAAGACCTAGCCGCCGGCACCGCGTTATGGGTGCAGTTCGCCGTCGCCGACGTCCATCGAACGCTGTTTGGTCAAATGGAACTCTCCGCTCGCTTCCACTGCAAATGGGCGGACGAGCACTTTGAGAGCGCGGAATTAAGTGAAGATTTCCGTCTCAGTCTTTTGGACGATCTCGAAATCGCGACTTCGAGCAACGCGAAGCGAACGGGCTGATGAGAAAGCAAAGCTCCGCGGAAGGCGTGACGGATCGACATTCCAGAACGAGGTTGCGAACGAATCGGAGAGACCCGACCACTTTAGGAAACTGAGGATGGGATTAAAGCCCCCACCAGGCGCGTTGCCAGGTGCGTTTCATGTTCGCGATCGCGGTTTGTGGGGCGATTCCGGCCGGCGGTTTGATTTCGAAACCGACGACGGGTCGCTTGCCGGGCCGAAGGAAGCCGATGTCGAACAGCGTCTTGATGAAATCGCGAAGCTGAGGGACGTCGCAATCTCCACCGGGCATGCCGAAAAGCGGGTGCGTGTCGCCGAAAAGTGGATGCTTGCGGTCCGATACGCTACTTCCCATGTGCATGGCGACCAAGAATTCCCGAATCAGGGGAAAATGCTGCGCCGGCGTTTCGTGGCACAGGTAGATATGACTAAGGTCGTGGAGCAAGCCAAATTCCGGATAATCCAGCCGCACCGCCCGTGCTACGGTGGCAGCGGTTTGGCAGGTTCCCACAAGAGCCTTTTTATCCATATCGTAATCGAAAATCTCCATGACGATCGGCAGACCAACGCGTTCCTTCGCCGCCTTACAGAGGGCACGTAGCGAATCGACAAGCCGTTCGATCGCGCCGGGCCGATGCGCGGGTTCCACGTTTTTGCCGGAAAGAAGGGCGATTCGGCCCGCACCGAGTTCGCGTGCCTGGTCCATATGATCGACGATAGCCTGAATCGCTTTTTGCCGTTCCACCTTGTCCGCGTGGTTCAAATCAAGGTTGTTCCGCAACAGAACCGGTTGGCAGGCGAACGTCACGGTCAGTTGGCAATCACGCAAAAGCTTGCCGCACTCGGCCCGCTGACCGGCGTCGTTCATGGGGCCTACGTCGACAGCTTCAAAAAAAGCGTCGTAACAAATTTCACGGAGCGTTTCGAACTGAGGACCATCCCCGCCAAGACATTCGGGGAAAGCCATGTTGTGAACGATGCCGAGTTGCAGAAACGATTGCCAGGGCTCTTTCATGGGATACACGATTCTCAGCGTAGGAGATTCTTTCCCACGTTTTATCGAAAACCCCCACGATCGGCAGTGGCGTTTTGACCGTTTCAGCGGCTCTACACGTTCGGTGAGAAAACGCCGATAGTACAGGGGTATGATTTCGACCCGGGTGGATCCGAGCGCTCGGCTTCCCTTTCGCGGTGTCAGCGAAAAACCGGGGCTTGATGAGTTCTCAGGCAGACGTTGCCAAGAATCCAGGCATTTCGGGTATCCCGAGGCCACTTTGGCGTCGAATCATAAACTGATACGTAACTGAAACTTACGCTTTACTCGATCAGGGGCATGGAGTTTGCTATGAGATACCCATCTTCCAAATCGAGCAAGGCGGGTGAATTCATGTTGGTTCAAGAAGCGAAAGCCTCCTCTTATTTCACGGAACAGGCGAAAGATCGACTTTTCGACACCTATCGCCTTCACCCTCAGGCATGGGACGAATTTTTCCAGGCATCCAACCTTCCGCACGATTACACGCAGTTGCTTGCGGAACGTTTGGGGCAGTTCACCGTCAACGAATTCAAGCAACGCCGAGCCGCCGCGGACTGGACTTTCGTCAATCAAGGCGTGACCTTTTCCGTTTACTCCGACCGCCGTGGCGTGGAAAAAATCTTTCCGTTCGATGTGCTGCCCCGGCCCGTGGCGGCTACCGATTGGAATCGGCTGGAAAAAGGCCTGCTGCAACGCATCCAAGCCTTAAATATGTTCTTGTACGACGTTTACCATGAAGGAAAAATCCTCAAGGAAAACGTCGTGCCGAAAGATCTGGTGCTGAATTCCAAATGTTACCGCCCCGAGATGAAAGGCTTCGAACCGCCGGGCAAGCAGTACATCCACATCGTCGGCACGGACTTGGTTCGAGATCCGCACGGCGAGTTTTTGGTGCTCGAAGACAATGGCCGAACGCCTTCGGGCGTCAGTTACGTTTTGGAAAACCGCCAAGTCATGAAGAAGGTGTTTCCAAAACTCTTCCAATACTGCCGAGTCCGCCGAGTCGAAGATTACCCGCATCGGTTGTTCGAGGCGCTTTCATCCGTGGCACCGAAAGCGTGCAATGGTTCGCCCTGCATCGTTTTGCTCACGCCTGGCCCCTACAACTCGGCATATTTCGAGCATAGCTTCCTGGCTCGCACGATGGGGATCGAGCTCGTCATGGGCCAAGATCTCTTCGTCCACCAAAACAAGGTCTTTCTGAAAACCACGCAAGGCGCTAAACGTGTCGACGTGATTTATCGCCGACTCGATGATGACTTCCTGGATCCGACGGTCTTTCGTCCCGACAGCTTGCTCGGCGTGCCCAACTTGATGAAGGCGTATTGGGCGGGCAACGTCACGCTCGCCAATGCGGTGGGCACGGGGGTCGCGGATGACAAAGCCGTCTACCCCTTCGTGGAAGACATGATCCGTTTTTATCTCAGCGAAGAACCGACGCTCAAAAACGTGCCGACGTATATTTGCGCCCGCGAAAATGACAAGAACTACGTACTTGACCATCTCGACGAATTGGTGGTGAAGGCGGTCAATGAATCCGGTGGCTACGGGATGTTGATGGGCCCTTCCTCCACCGCGGCGCAACGTTCCGAGTTCCGCGACAAAATCCTCGACAATCCACGCAATTACATCGCCCAACCTGTCGTCACGCTTTCGACCTGTCCCACGTGGACGGACGAAGGGCTGGCGCCTCGGCATGTCGACCTTCGCCCCTACATTGTTAGTGGCACGAGCACTTGGGTTTTGCCCGGTGGCCTGACCCGTACCGCGCTGGTCAAAGGCTCGCTCGTCGTCAATTCGAGCCAAGGCGGCGGTTCCAAAGACACCTGGGTGATGGAGAACGGCAAATGATCTCCCGCGTTGCGGAGCATTGTTATTGGCTGAGCCGCTATCTTGAACGGGCTGAAAACACCGCGCGGGTCCTGGAGGTGAATCAAACGCTCTTGCTCGATTTCGAGGTTCCCCTGGAACAACAGTGGAAACCGATCTTGATCATCAGCGGCATCCACGAATTCGCTAAACCGATGGAAGCGGAAACGGTCCAACAGCATATGACGTGGGACCGCGATAATCCGTGCAGCATCGCTTCCTCCATCGCTCACGCGCGTGAGAACGCACGCATCATCCGTGAAGTCATCAGCGCCGACATGTGGGAACGGATGAATTTTTACTACCTGTGGATGCAAGGTGAAGTCGCGCGCGAATTGTACGAAACGGACCGAACGGAATTTTACAGCCAAATCAAGCGGATCAACCAACTCGTGTTCGGCATCGGCGAAGGGACGATGTCGCACGGCGAGCCATGGGACTTTTACTTATTGGGACATTACTTAGAACGCGCCTGTCAAACGGGACGGATTCTCGACGTCAAATATCATATTCTTTTGCCCAGTCCTGAACATGTGGGCACGGCCGTGGACAACGCGCACTGGATGGCGATTCTCAAAAGCTGCTCGGGGTATGAACCTTACCACAAACACCGGCGGGGGGTCGATAAAGGTGCCTCCGTCGCCGATTTTTTGATCTTTGACCCGATCTTCCCCCGGTCCATTCGCCGATGCTTGGAATACTGTCAAGAAGCGTATTGTCGCATCGCGGTGAAACGGGAATTATCGCGAGAAGTCGGCGGATTACTCGATGAACTCGTTACCTTCATCAATAGCGCCACGCTCGATACCTTCATTCGCCGGGGATTACATGAAGTTTTGACGAAAATCGTCGATACCATCCACGACATCGGCAACGCGATTCGCCGCAATTTCTTCGAGGTACCACTCGAACGACTCACGCAAGAGCAGTGGCAGCAGAACTCCTGAGCCGCTTCAACCGCCGAACTTCGGCGCGGTAAATAGCACTGACAAAAGGGGACAGGCCCCGTTGGGCGAAGCACCCAAGGGGCCATGTCGGCGACGGGTCCTGCCCCCTTTTGCCAGAATCTTTTAATTTTCCCTCGTGTTTCCATCGCTCGCAGGTGGTGGGATCTCGAATACGATCCCGACTTTTTCGGAATGTACTCATGTCGATTCGCGTCGCGCTCCACCATAAGACCGAGTACCTTTACGACCGTCCGGTGACGTTGTCACCCCAGATCGTAAGGCTTCGACCGGCACCGCACTGCCGAACGTCCATTGTTAGCTACTCGTTGAAGATTCAGCCGGAAAAGCAGTTCCTGAATTGGCAACAAGATCCCTACAGCAATTACCTCGCTCGGCTGGTATTCACCGAAGAGACGCGGAAATTCACCGTGGAAGTCGACATGGTGGCCGACATGGTCGCCATCAATCCCTTCGACTTTTTCATCGACCAGGATGCACAAGAAATTCCGTTCGTTTACGAACCGAAGTTGGCAAAAGAACTGCATCCGTTCCTGGAGATGCAAGAGTCTGGCCCCCTGTTGACGGAGTATGCCGAATCCGTTCGGCGCCATGGTCTGCGGTCCATCGATTTCTTGGTGGAACTGAATCAAAAACTGCAAAGCGATATTCGTTACATCATTCGTCTCGAGCCGGGGATTCAATCCTGCGAGGAGACACTTTCACGCCGAAGCGGCTCGTGCCGCGATTCCGCGCAACTTCTCGTCCAGGTTTTGCGTCGGCTTGGGATGGCGGCACGTTTCGTGTCCGGTTACCTGATTCAACTGACGGCGGATCAACCGTCCCTCGATGGTCCAAGCGGGCCTGAGAAAGATTTCACCGATCTCCACGCCTGGGCGGAAGTCTACCTTCCCGGAGCGGGTTGGGTCGGATTGGATCCCACCTCGGGGTTATTAGCCGGCGAGGGACATATCCCGCTGGCATGCAGTGCCGAGCCCGTGAATGCCGCCCCCATCACCGGAGCGTTTTCCTTTGCGAAAACCGGGGATTATGACGAGCTTTCCACCGACTTCCAGGTCTCCATGAAAGTCACGCGGATCGCCGAGACCCCGCGCGTCACCAAACCGTACACCGACCATCAGTGGAACGAAATCGAAACGCTCGGCCATTCCATCGACGAACACCTCGAACTCGGCGACGTTCGGCTGACCATGGGTGGTGAACCGACGTTCGTCGGCATCGACGATCGCGACGCGGACGAATGGAACACCACCGCGCTGGGACCGCACAAAAAGTGGTGCGCCAGCACGCTCGTGCGCCGCCTTCGCGACCGTTTCGCACCAGGCGGATTGCTTCATTTTGGCCAGGGAAAATGGTATCCCGGCGAATCCCTGCCCCGTTGGGCGTATGCCTGTTATTGGCGAAACGACGGAATTCCCATCTGGAACGATCCCACGCTCGTCGCGGCCAACGCCCACAACTATGGCTACACCGCCGACGACGCGAAAAAATTCATCGAGACCGTGGTTAGCCGCCTTGAAGTGAACCTACAGCATGTTCTGCCTGGATATGAAGATACTTGGTATTACCTATGGAAGGAGCGCTGCCTTCCCGCCAATGTCGACCCGTTGGATAACAAGCTCGAAAACAAGGAAGACCGTGAACGATTGGCGAAGGTCTTCGACCAAGGCCTGAAGAAGGTGATTGGCTACACCATCCCGTTGCGCTATGAAGAAGGCCCAGGAGACGGGAAATGGTCTAGCGGACGGTGGTTTCTTCGCCGAGAACACCTTTTCCTGATCCCGGGCGATTCGCCGATGGGTTTTCGTCTACCGCTCGATTCCCTGCCCTTCGAACCGAAGGACCATCGGCACACCATTTATGAAGTGGACCCGTGGGCGCCACGCGGCGCGTTGCCCAGCAAGGCGCATCTCAACCTGATGTACAGCCCGCCCTCGCGCAATGGCCAAGCCGTGAAAACCGGGGAATTTTTCGATGGCATCATTCGCACGGCCCTTTGCGTGGAACCGCGTGATGGCCAACTGCACGTGTTCTTGCCGCCGTTGGAGCGTATCGAGCACTACCTGGAACTTGTCGCCGCGGTGGAAATGACCGCCAAAACGCTGCACATGCCGGTGTTGATCGAAGGCTATCCGCCTCCGTTCGATCCACGCATTCTCAACCTGAAGGTAACGCCTGATCCGGGCGTGATCGAAGTCAACATCCAGCCCGCGAGGAATTGGTCGGAACTGGTTCACAACACGACCGCCTTGTACGAAGAAGCAAGGCAGAGTCGGCTTGGGGCGGAAAAGTTCATGCTCGATGGCCGACACGTGGGCACAGGCGGAGGCAATCACATCGTGCTTGGCGGTCCGACGCCCGCCGACAGTCCGATCCTGCGCCGCCCGGATTTGTTGCGAAGTCTGGTGGTGTATTGGCAAAACCATCCATCGCTCTCATTCCTGTTCTCGGGCATGTTCGTGGGGCCGACCAGCCAGGCGCCTCGCGTTGACGAAGCACGCAACGACAGCCTTTACGAACTCGACTTGGCGTTTCAGCGGATTCCGAATCATGGGCCGACTTCGCCCTGGCTGGTGGATCGGCTTTTGCGTAATCTTTTGATCGACGTCACCGGAAACACCCACCGCACGGAATGGTGCATCGACAAACTGTTCTCGCCCGATTCCGCAACTGGCCGACTGGGTTTGGTTGAATTTCGCTCGTTCGAAATGCCTCCCCACCAACGCATGAGCCTGGTGCAGCAGTTGCTCATGCGGGCCATGGTAGCACGCTTTTGGGATCGCCCCTACCGCCAGCAGATGGTGCGTTGGGGAACCGAGCTTCATGATCGATTCATGCTGCCTCACTTCGTGGCCCAGGATTTCCGCGACGTGCTGGAAGAGATGCGGCAAGAAGGCTTCGGGCTTCGGGACGAATGGTTCGCGCCCCACTTCGAGTTCCGATTTCCGAAGTTTGGCTCGCTCGCCAAAGCAGGCATTCAGTTGGAAGTTCGCAGTGCCATCGAACCCTGGCACGTCCTGGGTGAAGAAGCCGTCGCCGGCGGCACGGCGCGGTACGTCGATTCCTCGGTGGAACGGGTGCAAGTGAAAATTCAGGGAATGACCGAAGGCAGGCATGTTTTGACGTGCAATGGCCGAACCGTTCCGCTCTTCCCGACCGGAACGAACGGGGAATTCATTGCGGGCGTACGCTACCGCGCCTGGCAGCCGCCGCATTGTTTGCATCCGACGATTGGGGTTCATTCGCCTTTGGCATTCGACGTGGTGGATACCTGGATGAAACGTTCCTTATGTGGATGCACGTACCACGTTTCACACCCGGGAGGCCGTGCGCATGACCGTTTTCCGGTGAACGCCAACGAAGCCGAGGGACGGAGAATCTCGCGGTTCTTCACGCACGGGCATACGCCTGGACCGATGGCGATTTTGCCGGAGGAACGCCATCCCGAATGCCCGTTCACGCTCGACCTGCGGCATGAACCGCCCAGGCCGATCGCGCCCGCGGATCCGCCGCCACCGGTCGACCGCATGAAACTTCGTGGCGGACTTCGTATTCCCGCCGACCTGACTGAACCGATGTTGATTCCGTAATCCGAAGCATGCCCATGACCTCTCCCACCCTGCTCGGATCCGTTTTCGACACCTACACGGCGACCGACCATCTCATCGACGAAATGGTGGACGGTTCACGCCGTCGCGCGCATTGGCACGCCTACGCGGAAGGCATGGACCGGCTCGGCTTCGAAGAATTTTCAGGGCGCTGGAATGAAGCCCTGCAAATGATCCACGAAAACGGCGTCACCTACAACATTCACGGTGACCCGCGTGGCCTTGATCGCCCCTGGCGACTCGATCCAATCCCCTTCATCATCTCGGTCGAGGAATCTCGAAAGCTCGAACTCGGGTTGATGCAACGCGCCAGACTTCTGGAAGCAATCCTCGTCGACCTCTACGGACCGCAACGCTCACTCTTTACCGGGTTGATCCCTCCCAAGTTCATCTTCGCGAACCCGGCGTTCCTTCGGCCCTGCCACGGCCTTAAAGTGCCAGGTGAGCGGTACCTTCACTTGG
>WBZS01001174.1_pt1 | contig 22699 bp, 23 predicted proteins | sample 5204201 | NCBI WGS metagenome assembly WBZS01 (sample SAMN12344357, study PRJNA552823) | activated sludge metagenome | biome: Activated sludge suspended growth; feature: Nitrification reactor; material: Wastewater; isolation source: activated sludge from nitrification reactor of wastewater...
CGTTTGGGTTCCCATCGGCGGGCGTCGCTTGTGGGGTGGGCGAGCAGTCCGCTCCAGCGATCAGATCGGCAGCGAGAGCGACGATGGCGCACCAGATCCGGTTCTGGTTACTGCCGTGCAGGGGCAGGTTCCGTAGTCCGGTGTCCTTGGCGTTACGAATGCGGCCCTCGCTGCGGGGACGTCGGCGGTGGCGCAGTTCGAGGCGTTGCAGCTGACCGCGGCCGGCGTTGGTGGTGAACGCGATGAGCCGGTAGCCGTCGACGTCGTCGAAGCGGAGTTGCGCACCCGGGTGGGAGCCGTTCACGGCGCACGATGACCCGCATGCCGTCGGGCCAGCCGTCCAGGTCGAGGATGCCGGTGAACTTGGCCACATCGGCACCGTCATGCACGGTCCCGTTCGCTTCAGGGCCGGTTCCCACCCCCTGTTCGGGGGTCAGCCGGTAAAGCTGCGGGGTATCCTCCGGCAGGATGTAGCCAGCCGAGTACGACAACCGACGGCCGGTGAGCCAGGTCACGAAATCGTGGGTGCCGCCGGCGCTGTCGGCCCGGATCAGAACGCTCTTGCCCGGTCGCGGATTCGCGCCGGGCAGCTGCGCCAACGCAGCCCGCGTTGCCGCGATGTGATCAGCTGCGGTGTTCGACCTGGCATTCCGGGCGTGAGTTGGAGGGCGAGGAGTTCCCCGGTGCCGGCCGGGCCGTGATCGACGAACGCGCACAACGGGTGGAACCCGAACCCTCGCTTCCAGGTCGGCCGGGCGAGTTCCTTCTCACTGTGCGCCGTGATCAACGTCGCATCAAGATCGATCACCAACCGTGCCACGACCGTCCGGCCACACCCCGGGCCGTGGTCCGGGCCTGCTGCCGAGCCTGGTTGATCGCAGCCAAGGCCGCCTCCGCGTCCGCCGCGAGAGTAGTGATCGTGCGGGACACGGTCGGACCCGAGGCCACCCCATACAGGGCCGGTTCGGCCCGCACCGTCGCGATGTCACTCATCGCGTCGCCACCCACAGCGAGCGTGATCGCGAGATCCAGCACCACCTTCGCCGGATCTTGTTGTGCCAACGGCTTGCGCCACCGGGCCAGCGTGGTCGGCAAGCACCGGTCAAGACCGCTCACCCGGACCGTTTCAGACAGCAGCACACCGCCGGCGTGACCGACCGCAGCCACTCGACCGCTATCGGCACCAACCCGCGGATAGATACCGGTTACCTTCACCCCGAAGGTGCTCCTTTGTGCTTGACAGAAACGGACCTAGACAGCCCTATTCTCCCAAGCGAGGAGCACTTTCACCGTTCCCAACACACCCCCAGCCATGAAGGCCCGAGGCAGCACTCCTTGCGTTGTGACACGTGGCACGCATGCCGCCCCGTGTCAAGACGTTGTCAAGACCGGACAACCGGCGCGTCATGCAGTTTGACAGTGCGCGAGTGACTCGTGCGCCCAACCGCTGCGGTCCGAGTCGGGACTCCAGTTGATCTCTCTGCTCTGGTTGTGTCTCGTGCCGTGCCGGGAGTTGCAAATGCCTACCGAGGAATGGCGCCACGCGGCGGGGTTGCCGGTCGAGCGCGCGTTTCTGGGGGTGTGAGTGGCGACGGCTTCGGGCGCGGCATGGCCAGGTTGATGGTCGAGGCTCGGCCCGTTCGATCGGATCTGGCATCTGGGGACATGCTGGATGAGAGTTGGGGATCACCGAGCAGTTCCTCCTGCGCCGCAACGCCCAGGCAGCTCGCAAGCCGCCTCCTCGGTGAACCCAAGATGAGCTACACGGGTGAACTCCTGACGTCATCGGGGGACGCCGTCCCCGCGCGGCCATCCGAGGATGAGTCACCGACTTGGCTTGTGTGTGGATTCGCCCGATGGGTCAACGCGGCGCGGCACGTTGCGCTGTGGTCCTTCAGGCACTACTCTAGGATCAATCACAGCGACTCCGGGGGGAATTATGAAGCTGCGATCTTCTGATCTGTTGTGGCATGAAATCGACGGCGAACTTGTCGTCCTCGACCTTAGGTCGTCCCAGTACCTCGCCACCAACGCGAGCGGCACCGTGCTTGTCACGCAACTCACCGAGGAGCGAACCCAGGCTGAGTTGGCTCAGGCGCTGATCGAAGCGTTCGGCATCTCGCAGTCACAGGCAACCCATGATGTTGTGGGCTTCGTGAACGAGTTGGAGCGCAGCGGTCTTCTCGATGGCTCCTGACAGCGCGCTCGTATTCAAAGTTTTTTTCTTGAAGGATCACGGTGGAGGAGGTGAATACATGGATGCAGCAGCACAAGGGGGGGTGCGATACGAGGCACCGCGGCTGACCGCGATCGGCTCGGTCAAGGACGTCACCCTCGGTGAGGGAATCTGGGGCAGTGACGACACTTTCGTCTTCCACTGGGGCCCCTTCAACGTCACGATTCCTTACGGTAATCTTTCGTGACCATTACTTGATGGATGTTTGGGGACTGTCGCGCTTCGGCGACAGTCCCCAACTCTTGTAGGAGGACATGATGGGGACGTACATCAGGTGCGAGCCGTTCGAGGTGGCCACGGGTTGGACCTACGGGCTCCTGCCTGAAACCCCGATGCCGCCGGAGGCGTTCACGCCTCGCCGGGCATTGGACGACGTGCTCCGGCCCGCCCTTGAATCCAGTCCTTGTTTTGTGACCTTCTCGGGCGGGCGCGACTCCTCGGCGGTACTCGCCGCCGCGACCGATCTGGCTCGCCGGGAAGGCCACCCAGATCCCGTTCCGGTGACGCGGGTATACCCCGAAATTCCCGAGACGGACGAGGCCGCGTGGCAGCGCCTTGTCGTCGACCATCTCCGGCTGACCGACTGGGTGCGGCTGGACTTCCGATCCGGCGAGTCCGATTTGCTCGGCGACGCCGCTAAGGCAGGTTTGCGACGGCGGGGCCTGCTGTGGCCGCCAGCGTTGCATGCACACGACATCGTATTTCGGAAGGTTGGTCCAGGATCCCTGCTCACCGGCGAAGGCGGAGACGCCGTTCTAGGCATGCAGCGAGTCACTCCACTGGTGCTCTTTCGGCGGCGGCGGTCAGTGCGCCGGGCCTTGTTCCCTCATGCGGTCGGCGCCGTCCTGCCCAGGCCGATCCGGCGGGTTATCGCTACGCGCGCGGCTCACAGATCGGTGCAGAGCCGGTGGCTTCGTCCTGAGGCCCTCTTGAGGCACGCCAGGTTGGCGGCCGCTGACGCCACTGTGGAGCCGCTGCGGTTCGACCGGGCGAAGTGGATGATCACCCGTCGACGTTCGTTCGCCACGATCCGGCACAACCATGCCGAGGCGGCCGCCGAGTTCGGGCTGGTAGCCACTGATCCGCTACTCGATCCCCGCTTCGTCGCCGCGATCGCCCATTGGGCGGGGCGGTGGGGCTTTGACGGCAGAACAGCAGCCATGCATGCATTATTCGCCGACTTGCTTCCCGAATCCGTACTCACTCGGTCTACCAAGGCCGCCTTCAACCAGGCGCACGCGGGAGAAGAGACCAGGATGTTCGCCCGTGAGTGGGACGGTACGGGGGTGGATAGCGACTTAGTCGATCCCGAGCGGCTTCGGCAGGTCTGGTTGTCGAACGAGCCGACGATGGCCGCCGGGTTGCTGCTGCAGAGCGCGTGGCTCGCCCGTGAGAAGGCTGTCCGGTGAACGGCCTCCGTGTTCCCCGTATTCCCTTGCGAGAGCTGCCCAGCACCCTCGCTGCGCTCCTGCTCGCAGTGCCCGTCGAGATCGGTCTGCGGCTCACGAACCTGCCCCGCCTGGCGCGGATGATGGCAACGCCACTGATGCAGCCGGACGCTCGGTCCGTAGTCACCCCGAGCGGTTCCACACAGCTGCCGATCTGGGCGAGGGAGCGCGTCCGTTCGACCCAGCGGGCACTGAAGCACTGGCCGTTCGGCGACACCTGCCTTCGACAGGCGCTGATTAGCGGCTTCCTGCTGCGGGATCTGAAGCCCGTCCTTCAGGTTGGTGTAGCCAAGATCGACGGGGAGATCCGGGCCCACGCCTGGTTGGTCGTCAACGGTGCGGTGGTCGATCCGCGATTCGCGGCGTCGTCCTACCACGCCATGAGCATCGCACTTGGAGATCTGACCTGATGTACGCCTCCGTGATGTACGGCCTGGCTGTTCGCAGCGAGCTGCCGCTCCACCAGCAGCGGCCGCTGACCCCAGACAGCGAGGCGCAGGACTTCACTATCACCCTCGGTGCGCCCATGAAGCACACCGAAGAGGCGCCAGCGGGCAAGGTGCTGATCAGCCTGATGGCGAAACGCCAGTACTACACGGGCACGGTGGCCGACGACGGCTACCGCCTGCGCTTTTACGGCACGTGCGACGTGCTGATTGACCATGAGTTGTCCCGTGCCACGGTGTTTCCGGTAGCAGGCGCCGATCTCGACATTCTCTCTGTGCTGGTTTCCGGTTCCCTACTCGCGTTCGTCCTAGCTATGCAGGGGGCGCCCGTCCTCCACGCAAGCGCGGTGCAGGTCGGTTCTCAGGCAATGGCTTTCACGGGCGGGTCGGGCATGGGTAAGTCGACGTGCGCAACGCTGCTGTGCGCGGGCGGCGCGAAGCTGATCACCGATGATCTGCTCCGTCTCGACCTGCAGTCCCCCCGACCCCTGTGCCGGCTGGGCGCCACCGAGGCGAGGCTACGCAAGAGCGCGGCCGAGTTATCGAGCCTCTTTCCCGAGTTGCCGAGCAGCCGCGAAACCGGAGACGCGCGAGACGCTTTGGCGCTCGAACCTGCGACGCAGGAGCGCCTTCCGCTGCACGCCATCGTGGTGCCGCTGCCAAGGCGGGAGAACCCAGGCGGCGAGCCTGAGGTACAACGTCTGGACAAGCGGTCGGCCCTGATGCTGCTGGTCCGCTTTCCGCGACTTCTCGGCTGGTCAGATCCCGGAGTGCTTGCAAGCCAGTTTCACCAACTCGGCGAGGTTGTCGATCGAGTGCCCGTGTACGTTGCCCACCTCCCCTGGGGGCCACCGTTCCCGCGGACGCTGGCGGCCGACCTGCTCGCCGACATCGGGCTTGACGGCCTACCGAGCGCCGACGAATTCTAGCTGTTCGCGGATCTCTCAACCACGTCGAGGTACTGCGTGATGATGTCCGCAGAGGCGGGTTCTCGTCGCTTAGGTGCGCCGGCAGGTCGGATGCGGTTAACCACTCCCATGGCGGCGTTGCGCGCCACCAGCGCCATCGTGCGCGGCGCACTTGGACGGACGGCCCGAGCCATCAGCTTTGCCGCCGACTCGTCCCGCCGCAGCCTCGGTGCGGGCGACAGCCGATCGACGCCCGCCAGCAAGCCCAGCAGCGCGGGCGGGAGTTCCAACCTGTCGAACACGTCCAGCGGTACGGGTGTGCCGAGCCATCGCTGAGCCCTCATCAGCACGAGCCCAGTTTGGGCGGTCGCGCCCCACGATCGCGCGCGTTCGCACAGCTCATCCCAGTCCTGCACATTCCGGCGGACGGTCTGGTCGGCGTCCAGCAGGTGAAGCATGCGGACCGCGCCGGCCAACGCGGCGTGCTGAATCGTGTGAACCGTGGCGTCGAGCGGATCCAGCACGGCGAGGCTGGCCGGCCCGATCTGGGCGGGCACCCGCCGGTCAAGAAGAGCTTCTGAATCGACGGGGAAGAGGCGCCGCAGCGATCGCGATACCACCATCGACCAATGAAGATCCAGCAATACTCCGGCACGGCTGGCCAGGCGAAGTTCGCCGGCAACGTCAGGGTTGCGTAGATCGTCGTCGGAATCGATGACGTTCCAGCCGCTGTCGAACAGTCGTTGGGTGGCTTCTCGGAACTGTGCGGGCGACACTAAGACGTCCACATCCTTGTAGGTCCGGAGGCCGGGTACCGGGTGGGCGAACTCCGACAGCACGGGACCTTTGAACACCACCCAGGCTAGGCCATCAAGCACGTGGGCGACTTCGGCCAGCACCGCTGATACCCGGATGTGGTGGATGAACGCGCGTTGCCGATCGACTGCTAGCACCTGGGCGTGCGGGGCGTCATCCTTGAGCAGTGCGCGGTAGACCAGCGGTGCGATCCGATGAAACCTGGCGGCTGTGGCAAGGTCTTGAGTGTCGAGATCGTTCAGAACGGCCGGCAACGGCCGACTGTTGACCACGTCGAGAAGGGCATCGGCGATGTCTCGCTGAGACACCGTTCGGGCCGCTGACACGCAATCCCCACTCTCAGGACGTAGCGATTTGGTGAAGTGGTCAGGCTAGCGCATGACTGAATGCTTCAAGAACGGTTGAATGGGGTGGTGGGCGGCCACCGCGCCGGGTGAACAGGAAGGTGGACGTTGGCATGCAGGCCGAGTACGTCGATCCGCTGGCGTTGAGAGTCGCGGCACGAGCAGAACGCAAGTCGATGGCAAGGCTGTCACGCCTGGTCCGGGCCAGCCTGGCGCTGGTGTGGCAAGCCGGCAGGCACCTGCTGGTGGGCTTGGCGCTACTGCAATTGGTTGCCGCCGTTGCGATGGCCGGACAGGTGTTGGCGGTGCAGCAGTTGCTGACCGGCATTCTGGGTCTGCAGTCGACGTCCGACGTGCAGGTGGTGCTGGTTCCGGTGGTGCTGCTGGCCGCACTTACGGCGCTGAGCTCGCTGGCCGCCACTGTGGCCGGCCAAGTGCAGCGTCTACTAGGCGAACGCGTGTCGAGGCGCATGTGGCAGCAGGTGCTGGCCGTGGCGACTGGAGTCAGCTTGCGCAACTTCGAGTCGCCAGAGTTCTACAACCGTCTGAACCGTGTGCAGACCAGCGCCATGATTCGGCCGTACCAGGTGACCCAGGGGCTGATAGCGATGTGTGGCGCTGTTGCGGCGGGCATCGCGATAGGCACCGCCCTGTTGAGCGTCTCACCGATCCTCGTGCCGTTGGTCATCTTTGGGGGCTTACCACTGCTGCTGACAAGTCGGCGGGAATCGCGATTGGAGTTTCAGTTCTCGGTCGAGCAGACCCCGGCAGTTCGCCTGAGAGGCTACTTCGCGCTCTTGCAGACCGGACGGGACGAAGCCAAGGAGGTGCGCTCATTCGGTCTCGGCGATTGGCTACGTGGTCGATTCGACGGGCTGTTCGAGGCCTACCTGCGTGACCTTCAACGGCACGTGCGTCGCCGATCGCTACTCAGCCTGACGGGTCAGCTCGGCTCGGCGCTTGTGCTCTGCGCAACGCTATTGACGCTTGTCTGGCTATTGGCCCAGGGGCAACTCAGCGTCGCCGGTGCCGGCGCTGCGATCGTGGCGATCAGGATGCTGGCGACTCAAGTACAGACCCTCTTCAGCAGCGTGCAGGTGATATTCGAGTCCGGGCTGTTCCTCGACGACCTAGAACAGTACCTGGCTCTGGGCGTGGCCGAGAAGGAGGCCGACAGCGGCGTTGTGGCACCCGTTGGGTTCCAATCCATTCGCGTGGAGGACGTCAGGTTCAGGTACCCAGGTTCCGATGTCGACGCACTGCGTGGCGTCACGATCGAGCTCAAAGCGGGCGAGGTCGTCGCACTGGTGGGCGAGAACGGCTCGGGAAAGACCACTCTGGCGAAAATCATCGCCGGCCTCTATCGTCCCGACTCCGGGCGCATCCTGTGGGACGACCGCGATCTGGCCACGATAAGGGCCTCGAGCCTGCGCGAGCGGGTGACTGTGATCTTTCAGGACTTCGTGCGCTACGCGCTTACCGGTTGGGACAACATTGGGATCGGCAGGGTCGACCAGCCGCTCTCGCAGGAGGAAGTCCTAGCCGCGGCCCGAGCCGCTGGTGCCGATACTGCGCTGCAGGAGCTGCCACACGGGTTTGACACGGTGCTCTCTCGAGTCTTCACCGAGGGCCGCGACCTGTCGGGTGGGCAGTGGCAACGGGTGGCCCTCGCGCGATCGTTCTATCGTGACGCCCCGTTGGTGATCCTCGACGAACCGAGTGCCTCGCTGGATCCCCGAGCCGAGCACGAACTGTTCTCAACCTTGCGGTCCGCACTCCACGGACGAACCGCTCTGTTCATCTCGCATCGGTTCTCGACCGTCCGCGGCGCCGACCGGATTTACGTCCTGCACGAAGGAGAGTTGGCGGAGCAGGGAAGCCATGGCGATTTGATGGCGCTCAACGGACGATATGCTGATCTCTTCCGGCTACAATCCAATGCCTATGTGAACTCCGAACCGGCGGGGCACTCTTCGGCCGCCCCTGACGCCGAGCCAAGTGGCGGTTGACCCCAGCGGTAGAGTGGCGAAGTGATGGGAGGGACGTGGCCGGAGGGAAGGCGACCCGGGAGGGCATCCATCGATGACCTTTAGAGAAGTGGTCACCGTGATGCTTCGCCGATGGTACGTGCCCGTTGCCCTGGTCCTGTGCGCGGTTGGCGTCACCATGGTTCTGGCCCGCAACGGCGGCCTGTACAGCACCCGGACGGTCGTCTATTTCATTCATCTGCAACCCAATCGGGTTGCCATCGGCCCACAGAACGGCACTGAGGACGAGGGACTCATTGCGTTCGCCGGGGCCGTGGCGGCAGAGGTCAACAATGGTCGACCTGTTACCCGGTACGCGTGGGACGAGGCACCGCTGTACGGCGCCGGAATGCGGCAGGGGATTCTCGTGGGGTTGGCCGATGTTGGCGGCCAGTGGACGACCAGTTACACGCGCGCCGAAATCGTCATCCAGGTGGTGGGGCCGTCCCGCGACTGGGTGCAAGCGACCCAGCAGGAACTTATTCAGAAGGCCTTCGACAAATCCATGGATCTGCAGCGCATTTCCTCAGGTGACGTGGACCCAAGGGTCCGGGCGGAGGTCTCTCCGATGACAACCCAGATCGACCATATTTCGGCCTCGCGAATTGAAGTAGCTGCCGCTTATGCAGCTCTGGTGACGGCAGCGCTGTTGCTGAGTGCTTGGGCGGCGCTGCTGCTTGACCGACGGCTCGCCGCTCGAAGTGCAGACGCAGGGCGGCGGAAGAGGCACAACAAGGGACGGAACGGTCAGTGAATATTGGACTCACGTTGAAGCGACTTTGGCGCCGCTGGTACATCCTCGCGCCCGGGTTCGTGGTCGCTGCAGCACTGGCATTCGGTGCGTGGCAAGTAATTCCGCCCAAGTATGAGCGGACCGCGACGCAGTTGCTGCTGCCCGGCACCAGGTCACTGCCCGAAAACGCGAACCCCTACTACTACCTGGGTGGACTCACCCAGGCTGCAGACGTTCTGGTCCGGGCGCTGAGTTCGGACAACGTGATGAACGAGGTAGAGCGCGACTTCCCAGGGGCCAGCACTCAAGTCACCCGCGATCCAAGTACCTCCGGTCCCGTCGTATATATCGTGGTGTCGGCAAGATCCGATCAGCAAGCGGCACAGGTGATGGACATGATGATCGAGCGCACCGCGACCGAGTTGGATGCTCTGCAGAGCGACAATCGCGCCGCCCGGGCCGACAAGATCACCATCATCCCCGTGTCAATCGATCATCAGAGCACGTTGCGGCAACGCGAAAAGTTGGTCACCACGGTGGGGGTGTTCGGGTTTATCTGTGCCCTGACTGTACTAGTGGCTGCCCTGGTCGAAGGACTGAGCATCCGCGCCCGGTCGCGCGGTGCGGGGCCTGTGACGCCTCAGTCAAGCGTTGGACGTGCTGCGAGGCGTCCCAACGTTGCTGGTTCACCGAGCAGTCGGAGGTATGGGCGGTCAACATCCACTCCACGGCGGGCGTCGCCCCCCCGCCATCAGGCCCGACGTGCACGAACGCCTCAGCCGCCGGAGGAGCCCCCCGCTGAACTCCCGGAACGGACGCCCGGAGACGTCCTCGAGGTGCGATGACGAGCGTGAGTCGGCAGGGGTCGCTTGCGTTCGAGTTGCCAAACCAGAGGCTGGATTCGTCAGACGCAGTATCAATGCTGACGGTGTACTTGGTGCTTCTCACCGCAATCCCCTCCAGCGTTCGCATCGCGGCCCTGGGTTCCATGGGTCGGCCCTCCATGCTGTGGGGGCTGGTGCTATTCATTTGGTGGGTGTTGTGGCGCCTCACCGCACGGCCCGACGACCTCACTCATTTGCGCAATCCGATCAAGCTGGCCTTCTTTTCCTTGTTCGCGGTTGCGTTGATCAGCTTCGGCATCGGCTTGCTTCGCGGCCAGCCGAGCGATCAGGTGAGTCCCGCGGCGACGTCCCTGCTGCGTCTGCTCTCGTGGGGGGGCTCAATGCTGGTTGCAATGGAGGGACTTCGCCGCGTTGATGACGTACTGCACATGGTCCGGCGACTCGCCACCGCTGGGTGGCTGTTGGCGGTGCTTGGCCTGGTGCAGTTCGTGACCCGCCAGAGTCTGGTCGACTGGTGGGGTTCGGTTCCAGGTTTCGAGACGGAGGCGGGCGGGGTCACAGTGCGCGGAGGTTTCACCCGCGCGTCCGGCACGTCCATCCATCCGCTCGAGCACGCCACGGCACTGTCCGCATCTCTTCCGCTCACAATCGGCGTCGCACTGCAAGCGTCCAGACAACGGTTCCGCCCAATGGCCTGGGCGCCGGTCGGCATCATCGCCCTTGGGTCCATTCTCGCGGTCTCACGATCCGCTCTGATCGGGTTCTTCGTTGCATCGCTGGCCTCGCTACCCGCCCTTCCGCGACGGATGCGCGGCGCGATTGTGACCGGCGGAGTCGTGCTGGGTGGGCTCGCTGTTGTCGCGGTCCCCGGCCTGCTCACACTATTCCTGCAGCTCTTCGCACCCAGCGGGGACGCGAGCACCCAATCCAGAACGAACGCCCTCGCGCGCCTGCCCGAGTTCGTCTCCGAATCTCCTTTCTTCGGGACCGGCTTCGGCACCTTCCTGCCGCGCTACTACATTTTCGACAACGCGTGGGCGATGATGCTAGTCGAGCTTGGCACTCTCGGCCTGCTAGCTTTCGCGGCGGTCTTCATCACGTCGATCTACTCGGCCGAGCGTGCTGCGCTGAAATCCGCCGATGGACGAGCAAAGCTCTTCGGGCATTTGCTCTCGGCCTCCACGCTGACGATCGCCGTAGTCTTCGCATTCTTCGACGGCCTGTCGTTTCCTATTGCGGCGGGTTTCGCCTTTTTGATCTTCGGACTCTGCGGTGCACTCCGCAACGCTGGCCATGAGGAGGCGCTCATAGCACCTGGCGGTTCGCCGGATCCCCGAGCGAGGCGGCGACTGTCCGGGCGCCGGGCGGGAAATCGTCGGGCCCGGTTCAGGTAGAGAGCGGTGGCACCAGCCCCTGCTTGACTCACGGCGGCACGGCTCATCGGCAGCGAGCGCCCGTGAGCACTTGGGGTGTGCGGCGGCCTGGTTGGCTGTCGTCGGAGGGGCTTTATGTGATCGGTATGTGCGCGAGGATCGGGGGGTGTTCTGGAACGGCCAGCGGCGACCCGGGGGGAGCCCAGGTTGGCGAGAGCGGCTCAGCCCACCATCTCGGCGGCGGATCTGACGTGGAACTGTGGCCGAATCGGCCGGCGAGCGCGGCATCAGCACTATTGTGTCGAGGAGTCACTCATCGGATTCATCCGACGACCCAGGAACGGGGCCGGCCTTGCAAATCCTCTTCATCGGTTCGCCCAAGGCTGTCGGTGCGCCGTCGAGCGAACCAGCCAGACTGCTCGTATCGGCACTGGAACCGCAGCATCTGTTGCGCACCATCGAGGTACGTGCCCCCGAGCCGCGGTCCGGCCTGGTCGGCCGGCTTGCCCCCGTCACAAGGCCCGCGCCCTCCGAGCAGTTCCGCGACGAATTGCTGGCAGCCGACCGTATAGTCACCCATGGGTGGGATGCGCTGCTTGTCTGCGAACGGCTGAACGTGGTCGCTGATCTGCACGTGCTGGATGACTTCAGCCAACCGCCGGCGGGCTCCGCCGAGCACGATCGGGCACGGCGCGCCTTCGACCTATTGAACCGGGCGCGGACGATCGTGGCAACGAGGCCCAAGGATCTCCGCGCACTGCGGGCTCAGGGCAGGTTCGCGTTTGAACTGCTCGGTGAAGGGACCACATCTCACAACCTCTGGCCCAACCGGCAGTCCGTCGCATCTGACGATCTCGCGGCATGGTTCGAGTCGCTACCATCAGGCAACAGGACCACCACAACGTTGGCGGAGGCCGTGTCCGTTGCCGTGCCCCGCGCTCTCATCGATCTCGCGGCATTGCTCGACTTCTGCTTTGACGGCGACCATCAGGGCAGGGTGCAGACGATAAACCTGCAGCACGTCTACCTCGCACGACGAAGCGCAATCTTCCGCGAAGCCATCGCTAGTGCTACGGCCATAACAGCGGACGGATGGCCCATCGTCGAACTTTTCACCCACGCGGGTCGGGTGGTCGAGCGCGTGACCGGCGCTGACCTCGTACCGAATCTAGTGCGGGACCCCCGCATGCACGGTTCACGCATCGCGTTGATCGGTGGTATGGAGTCGGTTGGAGACTCGTTCCAACTGGTGGTCGAGCAGGCGGGAGGGACGGTCGCACTGCGCGAGCACGGGGATAAGCGCGATTGGGATCCATTCGTGTTGGCGCGGCAGTTGAACGAGCAACAGTGCAGGGTGGCTCTGGTTGCGGTGACTCAACCGGCGGGAGATCTGCTTGCCGCCGAACTGCAGCGGGCCGGGTTCCGTGGCATCGCCATCGGGATCGGTGCTGCCGTCGAGTTGTACGTCGGCGGAGAGCGCCGAGCCGCCCCGCTGATCCAGAAGCTCAGGCTCGAGTGGGCGTTTCGGCTCATTCAGGATCCCAAGCGGCTTTGGCGGCGTTACTTGGTTGAGGGGGTGCCCACCTACCTTGGGGTCGTACGCCCCTTGTGCAGGCGGCTGAGCCTGCCCGACAAACACTGACCTGCGATGCGACGGCCTGCCGGAGGTATCCGTCGACAGCCGCGAACCGACGCTGGCCGTCGACCTCAGTTGGTCCGCGCTCGCCCCGGGATCAGCGCGATGATCTCGCGCCAGGTGCCAGGCGTCACCATTCGGGTCACGGCCAGGTGCATCCCCAGCACCACAACCCCGGTGACCGCCAGGCACAGGAACGGATTCATCGACTGCAACAGCCACATACAACCCAGTCCGCCGGCGGCCGATACACATGCTGCTGGCACGACCATCAAGAAGGGCCGTGCCGTCGACCAGACGCTAGCCTCCAAGAAGTGGCCCACCACGAACCAGCGGCCCACCAACTCCACGGCGGCGACGAGGACGTAGATCAAGGTCACCAGCAGCAGGCCTTGCCGGACACCGAGGAAGATGAGCACCACTGAGAGGGTGCAGATCACGGACGTGAACGCTAGCCAGCGGCCGGGCCGGCCGACGCCGTCCAACAGTCCTCTATCGAGCACCGTCCCGAAAGACAGCACGGCCGCGATCGCTAAGGGTGGCGTCAGTGGGGCGCTGACGGTCCACTCCTGACCGAAGAGGAAAGGCACGAGCACCGATGCCGACACCACGATCATGACCATGAGCGGGGTAACGATGGTCTGCGACACCGCCGTCGCCCTCGCGTGGGCTGCCTGCAGCCGCGCCTTTGACGAGTTCACCTTGGCAAAGGCGACGGTCGACACTGGCAGCAGGGCCGACCCGCTCAGGTCGTTGGCGGTCTGAATCAGGCGCTGGGCAATGCTGAGGTATCCCAACTCGCGAATACCCAGACCGGCCGCGATGATGCCCGTCTCAACCCATCCGCGCCCGACGGTCACCAACCCGCTGCCCACGATGTTGATGCCGTACCTCACCATCACACCGAACTCGCCGCGAGAGAAGTGCAGTGAGGGGCGCCACTTTGCAGAGAACCACTGGGTGATTGATGCCACCACCTGGCCCACCAGCAGTTGAAGCACCAGCGCCCACACGCCTAGTCCCGCCAGCGCGGCGATGATCGCGGCGACCTGGGCGAGTATGGCGCCGATCGAGAACTGGAACGCGAGCAGTCGGAATCGCATCTGACGACGCATCAGTGAGAGTGGGACCGAACTGGCCGAGATGAGCAGCACGATCACGGTCATCGACTGCAGAATCGGCACGGAACTCGGCACGCGAACCACCGCTGCGATCAACGGAGCCCCGAAATAGATACCGGCACTCATCACTACGCCGCCCATGAGCGATACCCAGAAGGCCGTGCTAAGGCTTGCTTGGTCGATCCTTGTGGCTTGCACCAGGTAGGTGGAGAGGCCGAGATCCGATAGCACATACGTGAGGGTCAAGAGAGTGGATGCAACGGCCAGCAGCCCGAAGTCCTCCGGTGCCAGTAGTCGGGTGAGTATGGCAATCGTGACCAGGCCGCCAGCCCGGGCGAGCCAGTTCTGCGCCGTCATCCACAGCACGCCGCGGGCGGCCTGGGTTCCGATCGATTCTTCGCCCGCTTCGCCCACGGGATCGTGCGGCGGGTCGCTCACCCTGGCTTCGTCCGCGACCATGCGATCGAGCGGCAGTCCGGGCAACTCAGCCTCCTGTGCGACCAGGCGTTCCGGCGGAGGATCGAGGGGCTCGCCATCGTTCGGCGGACCTGCATCCGCCGAGGATTCGTCCGACTTGCTATTCACCGTGGCGCCGGCGACCGGTACGGGCGGGTATAGTCGTCCAGGTCGTTCTTCAACTCTTCAATGTCTTTCTCCCACCACTTGTCATCGAGCAGTTGAGCGATCGTGTCAGGATCGAATCGGTACCGGACGATTCGCGCGGGGTTGCCGACGACAACCGCGTAGGGCGGCACGTTCTTGTTGACTACTGCGCCAGCCGCGACGACCGCCCCGTCGCCGATCGTGTCCACACCGGGCATGATTATGGAGTTGTGGCCCAACCACACGTCGTTGCCGATGGCGAGGGGTTCAAACTTCCATTCCTTGTCGGTGACGCCCAGCACTGGGTTGAAGAAGAAGCCGTGCATCGACTTGTAGTGCATCGGGTGATTATCGGTGGCGGCGAAGGCTGTCGCCGCCACCGACGAATAGCGACCGATCGTCGTGTCGACCCCAAACGAGAACGGACGGAAGCAGCCCCCGTGGGTGTACATGCCGATGGTGACCCCGTGATGAACCCGGAAGATCTCGCGCAGCGTTGGGGAGTACATCTCGCCGCGTTCGCGCTTTCGGACCAACTTGATGATCAGTTGCTTCACCGACCCACGGCTGTCGCCGTAGAGCTTCACCAGATGCTCGTTGATCTCTGTTGACACCAGTGTTTCCTTACTGTGAGCCGGCTGGCTGCTACCAGCCGCCGGCGAGTCGAATCAATCGCTGACCTCTTCGAGGGAGTGCGCTACCTCGGCGACGGACTCGACCAGATCCGGCTGCAGGTGCAGGTAAGCGGTTGTCTTCCGCTTCTGATCGATGTCGCGGAAGACGCGCTCAACCTGTTCGACGGTCAGGCCGGTGGTGGTCGCGATCTGGTCGAGGGGAACGCCGTTGTTCTTACCGTAGAGGCAGAGGTCCATGCGTCCGTAAGGCAATGAGAAGTAGAACTCTTCTTGCGACTGCGGTAGGGAGTACGTGTCGGTGGTGGACGGCCTCGATCGAACGTCTTCAGGAACGCCCAGATACTCGGCCAAGGCGTACACCTGCGACTTGTACAGGTGGGCGATCGGCTTCACGTCCGCCGAGCCATCACCGAGCTTGACGAAGAACCCCTGATCGTACTCCAAGCGGTTGGGGGTTCCTGTGGTCACGTAGTTCAGTTTGTCGGCGTAGTAGTACTCCATCATCTTGCGCAACCGCTGTTTGAAGTTGGTTGCGGCGACCACACCAAGGTAGGCCTCGGTGCTGAGGCGATGCTTGGACTGCACGCCATCTGGATCCTCGACCACGACCGAGTAGATCCGCAGTGAGTCCGTGGCGGTTACGCTGGGCAGTACGATCTTCGACTTCCATCCGTCGCCGTACTCGGGCACGACCTTGCGCACGGCATCGTCGTAGCGGCGGTAGCAGCCAACCGCCTCGAGCGGCCCCGAGAGCTCTTCGAGGACCGAGTCGAACCCGAAGGCGTCTGAAACAGAAGTGCTGAGGCTTATGGTCTCGGGCGAAGAGGCCCGTTCGGGCATGTGTAGCCCGAAGACTCGGTCTTTGCCGAGTGCGTGGACGCACAGGGCTGCGGTGACGCTCGAATCGATACCGCCGGACAGCGCCACGACGGCCCCCTTGCGGCGGGTTGCGGTCAGGTACTGGCGGAGGCGTTCCGCGATTCGAGCCGTCTCGGCAGGAAGATTCAGAGCCAGAGCGTCGGGTCCATACTGTACAGATTGGGTCATCGTGGTTGGCTTTCGTTGTTGGCGAGGTCGAAGACGTGGACGGGTTCGGGTGGCGTGCTGCGGGCGTGGCGCACTGGGTCGTCGGCGATGAACTGCCGGTGGACGAGTTGCGTCGAGATCACCGAAAGCATCCTCATGTTGTCAGTGTTGCCGAAACGGTCGCTGCGCGCGGCGGCCTTGCGCGCCAGTCCACTGACCTGGGTGGGGTCGAAGACGCCGGCCGCTCGCACCTCGGCGGGTGAGAGCACCTCGGCGAGCCATTCGGGCTCGCCACCGGCGTAGAAGCTTGCGGCGTCGGGTGCCCGGTAGGGCTGCTTGGGGCGATTCTTAACCGCGTCGGGCACCAGATCAGCAAAGGCCAGCTTGAGCAGGTACTTCTCGTCCACGCCGAAGAGCTTGTGCCGTGCCGGAAGCTGGTTCGCGAATGTGACGACGTTGACGTCGAGGAAGGGGAAGCGGCCCTCCACTGAATTGGCCATCAGCATCCGGTCGCCCTGCGATGCCAGGATGTAACCCGGCAACAGGGTGGTCATTTCCAGCCACTGTGCCCGTGAGAGCGCGTCCCATCCGGCGCTACCGTTGGGCAACTGCAGCGCGGTAGGTACTTCTTCACTCAGTTGGGCGCGCATGCCCTCGGTCAGCATCGAGTGCAGGGTTCCCGTCGTGTTCCACCGAGGACGGTGTGACATCGCGGGATCGGCTGGATCGAGATCCATGCCGAAGAAGCCGCGTGCGAATGCCGGAGTCTGGCTCGGGTTGCGCTGCATCCATGGATACAGCAGCTCGACCGCTCGGTCGCGCAGCGCCGAATGGGTGTCCCGTGCCCAGAAGGCCCGGACCCGGGCCTCGCGAAAGATGTCGTAGCCGCCCATCACCTCGTCGGCGCCCTCACCTGTGACCACAACTCGGTACCCGGAGTCTCGAACGAGCCGCGACAGCAGGTACATCGGCGCCGGGGCGCTGCGGAGGATCGGTGTCTCGGCGTGCCAGATGACATCGGGGAAGACATCGGCGATCTCGTGGCGGCTGACCACGACCTCGTGGTGATTGGTACCTAGCCGCTCGGCCATCAGGCGCTGGTACCCGCCCTCGTCGAAGGCCGCGTCCTCGAATCGGAGTGAGAATGTGTCCAGCGGCGCATCAGTGTAGTTACGAATGATGGCGGTCGTCACCGAGGAGTCGAGGCCGCCCGAGAGGTAGGCGCCCACCGGAACGTCGCTGCGCTCGAAACGCAACTTCGTTGCCGCGATGAGCCGCTCTCGCAGCCCGTCGACGTTCGCCTGCAGGTCCTGTGACGGTTCTTGGCCTCGTGGCGGGAAGTCGATGCTCCAGTAGGGCCGAATGCTCAAGTTCCCCGCTTCATAGATCGCGAGATGCGCGGGGGGTAGTTGCTCTATACCGGAGAAAACCGTTGTGGGAGCCACAGCCGACCAGTAGCTGAATACCTGACCCAGTCCGATTGGGTTGAACTCACGCGAAATCCTAGGGTCCGTAAAGATCGCCTTGACCTCAGACGCGAATGTCAGTGAGTGCTGCGTTCGATGGTAGTATAATGGTCGCACTCCGAGTCGATCGCGAGACAGCACAAGGCGACGCCGATTGCGATCCCACAGCGCGATGGCCCACTGCCCGTTGAACCGGTTGAAGCAGTCCTCGCCCCACTCCTCCCAGGCGTGCACGATCACCTCGGTGTCGCTCGCTGTGCGAAAACGATGACCGGCTTTGCGAAGCTGGGCGCCCAGTTCCACGTAGTTGAAGATCTCGCCGTTGAAGCTGACCCAGATGGTGTCGTCCTCGTTGGCCAGCGGCTGAACGCCGCCCGCGGTGTCGATGATCGCCAGCCGGGTCTGGCCAAGGATCGCCTGGTGATCGCGGACGTAGCCACTGCCGTCCGGGCCTCGATGGTGCAGCTGCGCCATCATCGCCGTGACCAGTGACGGATCCGGGGGTGCGCCGTCGGTAACGACGCCGCATATGCCGCACATCAGGCCCTGCCGACGCTCGTCAGTAAGAAGCTACGCAGCTCGGGTAGATGAGCGAAGGGGTCGGTGGTGAGGAACTCATCGGGGAGGGTGATATCAAAGACGTCCTCGATGAAGATCGCAGCCCGGATGGCCGCCAAGCCCGGCTGGGCGGCCGAGTCCGGTTGAGGCTGCGAAACGTACTCCTGCAGGATCCGGTCGATCTCGGCAGGGGTCACGCGGCACCCGCATCGGAGGTCTTCGCAGCGAGGTACTTGGAGAGATTGGCGATGCTTCCCAGGTTCTCGGGGATCGTCTCATCATCTTCAACCGTGATGTTGTACGTCGACTCAAGGAACTCGATCAGTTCCAGCACCCCCGTTGAGTCAAGGACGCCGGTTTCCAAGAGCGAGTCAGTGTCGGCAGGCATACGTGAATCATCGCCGAAGAGGTACTCGGACGAGATGAAGTCACGCAGATCCTGAGAGAATGGAGTATCCACAGCAGCCTCGTTTGCTAAGTAAGCTGGCGCCAGTACCCGTGGCGCGCGGTCACACACTGTACTGTGCGGCGTGCCGCTTCGCGAGTGGCATTCTGTCACTTGACACAGTGGGTGTCCGACAGGGAGGGATCATGACGACAGTGCGACCCAACGTCAACTTCGGAGACCTACTGCTTGCCGTCGGCGACCCGGCCCAGATTGCCATCGTGGACGGCTCCCAGCGCTATGACTACGCCGACCTCCGGGCGGCGGTCGCAACCCTGGTGGCCGAACTGCGCGCGCTGGGGGTTCCGCCGGGTAGTCGAGTCGGCATCACCGGGCCCAACTCGTTCTTCTGGGTGGCGGGCTACATCGCGGCCATCAAGGTGGGTGTGGCGGTACCGTTCTCGGACCGGTCCACGCTGGACCAGTTGAGCGCGCAGGCCGAATGGGTCGGCTGCGCCGTGATGCTGATGGACCGTAGGACCCGTCGGCGCTTCGCTTCCGCATGCACGATGCCGGTGATCTCCGATGAGGCGCTGACGCACTCTGGCCCACCCGGCGACGAATCGGACGACACGCCGCCAGACACTGATGCCGCGCTGATGTTCACCTCAGGCACCACTGCGAACCCCAAGGCGGTGCGCGTCACGCACGGAAATCTGCGCGCCAACACGGCTTCGATCGTTTCGTACCTGGGGCTTCGATCGTCGGACCGAGTGCTGGTGATTCTGCCGTTCCACTACTGCTTCGGAGCCTCGCTGTTGCACACCCACCTCGCCGTCGGGGGCACGGTGGTGCTGTGCAATACCTTCACTTTTCCGCAGACCGCGGTCGACCTGATCGATCGTGAGAAGTGCACGGTGTTCGCGGGCGTCCCGTCGTCATTCCAGCTGCTGCTTCGGGCGAGCACGTTCGGGTCGAAGCCGTTGCCGAGCCTGCGGATCGTCCAGCAGGCAGGTGGGCGGCTGGCGCCCCAGCAGATCACGGAACTCGCGGCGGCGCAAAACCACAGCGACTTCTACGTGATGTACGGCCAGACAGAGGCCACATCGCGGCTGTCGTACCTGCCGCCGATCCTGCTGCGCGACAAGCTCGGCTCGATCGGGCGGGGTATCCCGGGTGTGAGCCTTGAGGTGCTCGACGATTCGGGTGCTGTAGTAGCGCCGGGGGTGACCGGCGAGATCGTCGCCTCCGGATACAACATCTCGCCGGGGTACTACCGCGATCCGGCGGCGACCGAGGAGAAGTTCCCGGGCGGCCACCTGCGTACCGGCGACCTGGCTACGGTGGATGGCGACGGTTTCATCTACATTGTTGGTAGGCGAGCCGACTTCATCAAGTCATGGGGCCATCGTGTGGCGCCACAGCAGATCGAAGAGGCGCTGGTCGGCCATCCGGAGGTGCTCGACGCGGCGGTGGTTGGGTTGCCTGATCCCGAAGCGGGCGAGGCCATCGTTCTAGTAGTTGTACCCGCCAATGCACAGCAGCCGCCCGACTCGGCGGCGTTGATTGGACACCTGCGTGATCGGCTGCCGAAGCACATGGTGCCGAAGGAGGTGCGGTTCATGGGCTCGATGCCCCTCAGCGCCAACGGCAAGGTCTCCAGGGCGGACCTCCGCGCGCTGCTGCAAGGCTGACGCGGCGGGTAGTATGGTGTCTTCACCTTGGGGGGAAGATGAAGAACCGTGGCTGGATATGGTTACTCCTTGCTGTGCTGGGAACGTCGGGAGTGGCAGCGCTGTTTTGGCCGGCTGATTCGAAGCGGCTCACCGTGCCACCGCTGAACGTGGCCACATCGACGGTCACCGACGATGAGTTGATTCGGGCGGCCAAGTCCCGACTCTTTTTCGGCCACATGTCCGTGGGTGAGAACATGCTGACCGGCATCGACACGCTTTATGGCGCTCACGGGCTCACCACGCCCGCGATCATCGATGTGGGGCTCGGTGGGGCGGTCAGGCGGGATGTAGCCGGGGTCGTGTTGCACGCCAACATCGGTGAGAACGGCGACCCGCTGGGCAAGCTAAGGAACTTCGATGCTCGTATGCGCGGCGGTCTGGCCAACCAGATCGATGTGGCGCTGCTGAAGTTCTGTTACATCGATTTCGATTCGGCTACCGACGCCGGAGCCCTCTTCTCCGCCTATCAGCAAACGATCGGCGCCCTCCAGCGTGACTTTCCGAACGTCACCTTCCTGCACGCCACCGCGCCGCTGATGGTCGCCCCCACGGGGCCCAAGGAGCGGCTCAAGTCCCTGCTACGCGGGGACCCCAACAGCGTGCGCGAGCGCTACAACGGCTTGGTCCGTGGTATCTACGCCGGCGACCGCCTGGTCGACATCGCGGCGATCGAATCCACCGCCCCTGACGGCACCGCCTCGGTTGCGCTGTATCCGGGGTTCAGCACCGACGGTGGTCACCTAAATCGGACCGGCAGCGCGCTGGTGGCCGGCGGCTTGGTGCGAGCACTCGCTCGGGTCGGGTCCTGAGCCCAGGACGCGTTCGACGTTGGCTATCCGGGGCGTCGGGATCGACGTGGTCGATTCGACCCGGATCGCTCGTCTGTTGCGTATGTCGGATCGATTCGCCTCGCGCTGGTTTACGCCACGCGAGGTCGCCGAGTGTCAGCTGTCGAGGCAGCCGGCACTTGAGTACGCCCGCCGGTTCGCGCTGAAGGAAGCCGTCTGGAAGGCACTAGGCACGCGGGATTGGGGCGGCGGTGTGCCGTGGCGTTATCTGCAGACCTCTCGGGGAATGGGCTCTGTGCACATCGATGTGGCGGTCGAGTTGCTGTCGCAAAGCTTCGCCGATCGGCGGCCTGTGATCCACGCGGCCGAGGTCGAGCAGGGCACGATCTGCGTCGCGGTGGTCGTCATCGAGGACTGAAAGCCCCAGGGGATCCACGCGAAACCCGAGGGTCTCACGTGGTCCACCGCGCGGTGTGTGGACGTGGGAGTGAAGAAGGACGCCCCAGGGCCCCACTTGTTGACAACTCCCCAAGCTTAGCCTTAGAGTTTCTCAGGATACGTCGCTGGGGGGATGACGTCTGTTCGGCAAGACTCAACCCATCAGGAGTGCCCTGTGAGACTGTGGTCACAATCAATTGTCTGGTCCAATCGGCGACCACCGGGCAGGCGACGGGGCCTCTTGGCGCCGGTGCTTGCAGCGGTTCTCTCTCTTAGCATTTTCTCAGGAGCTTTCGGCGGTGTACCGGAGGCCATTGCGGTGAGAGAGGCCATTGCGGTGAGAACGGTCGGGCTGTTCAGCCGGCAGGCGACCCCCGAGATCCCCTATCTCAACACCCGCGGGCCGATGGAAGTGGGCGTGCGGTTCTCTAGTTCTCGCAGCGGCCGTGTCATTGCGCTGCAGTTCTACCGCAGCAAGAAGCAGACCGGTTCGTACACAGGGACGCTGTGGTCTCCCGATGGGGACAGGCTCGGCACAGCGGTGTTTGCAGCTTCGAACGAGGTCGGGTGGCAGACGGCCAGCTTGCCGAGTTCGGTGCCTCTCAAGGTGGGCGTGACCTACACGGCCTCGTACTTCGCCAAGGATGGCTATCCGGCCGCGACCCGCAACTTCTTCACTGCCAGCTACAGCCGTTTCGGGCTGGAGGTTCCAACCAACGGCGGGGTCTCGAAGTGGAGCTCGAAGAGTGTCATGCCGAACAAGTCTTACCGCGCCACCAACTACATGGTCGACGTGGTATTCGTGCCGGTGAAGGACGATGACGCTACCCCCGTGCCGATGCCGACCCCCACGCCTACGGTGACCACGCCGACGCCGACGCCGACGCGAACGACTGCGTCGCCGACCCCCACCCCTACGGCGACCACGGCGTCGCCGACGCCGACGCCGACACCGACGCGAACGACTGCGACGCCGACGCCGACGCGAACGACTGCGTCGCCGACGCCGACGCCGACGCGAACGACTGCGTCGCCGACGCCGACGCCGACGCGAACGACTGCGTCGCCGACGCCGACGCCGACGCGAACGACTGCGTCGCCGACGCCGACGCCGACGCGAACGACTGCGTC
>WBZS01001175.1_pt1 | contig 22698 bp, 30 predicted proteins | sample 5204201 | NCBI WGS metagenome assembly WBZS01 (sample SAMN12344357, study PRJNA552823) | activated sludge metagenome | biome: Activated sludge suspended growth; feature: Nitrification reactor; material: Wastewater; isolation source: activated sludge from nitrification reactor of wastewater...
CTCAGTTTCTTGCCGATGTCGCACGTGTATGAGCGAAGCGCCGGGCACTTCTTGCCGATGGCGCTTGGTGCAACTGTAGCCTACGCGGGTTCGGTCGCAACGCTCGCGAGCGACATGGGGAAAGTCAAGCCGACCGTTATGCTCTGCGTCCCAAGATTCCTAGAGTCGGTCAAGGGGCGGGTGCTTGAATCTGTGGCGAAGGACAAGCCGATCAAGCAGTTTCTTTTTAGGCTCGCGCTAAGCCAAGGTTTGAAGCGGGAGACTGGGAAACTTGCCCCGCTTGCTCTCCTAACCGATGCTCTAGTCGGCAAGAAAATCCGCGAGCGGATGGGGGGCCGGATCCGATTCTTGGCCTCTGCCGGTTCTGCTTTGCCCCACCATGTCGCGGAGTTTTACATCGCTTTTCGCCTCAAAGTCTTGCAGGGCTACGGGCTTACAGAGACCTCGGCTATCACGTGCGTGAACCATCCCGATCGCAGCGACTACACGACTGTTGGGGAGCCGATTGACGGGATCGAGGTTTCCATTGCCCCAGACGGCGAGATCCTGGTCCGCGGTCCGAATGTCATGCTTGGTTACTATCACATGCCCGAGGCAACTGCCGAGGCAATCGATGCCGAAGGCTGGTTCCATACCGGCGATATCGGTAAATTTGAAGGCCCAAGGCTGAAAATAACTGACCGCAAGAAAGACATTCTGGTTCTTGCCAACGGTAAGAATATCGCCCCCCAAAACATCGAAGGCAGACTTCGGGAGAGCTCGCTAATTGCCGAGGCTGTTCTGTTCGGCGACAACATGGAATACGTCTGCGCCCTGATCGTGCCCGAGTTTGACGCGCTCAAAACGAAGTTCAAACTTGAAGGCGGCACCCTGCCATCGGGCGAGGCTGCTGCCACCGACCCCCAAGTCCGCAAGTTCATTAAGGCCGAAATTGATGCCTTGAACAAGAGCCTGGCTGACTTCGAAAAGGTCAAGAAATTCGAAATCCTAACCACCCCGTTCACCATTGAATCAGGCGAATTGACGCCAAGCCTCAAGGTTAAGCGTAAGGTGGTGCAGGAGCGGTACTCCGACCGGATCAAGTCGATGATGCGCCAATAGTCCTTGGATCACTTGCCGCGAGCGGTACCATCGTGGGCCGCGGAATGCTTCAGTTCAAACCTTATCAGGAGTCTGTCGATGTGTCGATTCATGTAGAGCTGCGGAATCGGCTCTATCCAGACATGATTCAGACCGAGGACGAGATCCTTCGCGAGCGAGCCAGCGTTCCAAAGGAACGCATTTTCATAGAGACTTGGCTTGCGACTGACGGGGAAGAGCCGGTCGCCGTGCTGGACGTCATGGACAACTATTGGGCAGCGGAGAAGGGCCGGATGCTGGTGGACGTTTTGACTCCGAGTCAAGATCCGGAGATCTGGAGTGAGGTCTATCGATTTGGCGAGGACTGTGCGATCCGTAAGGGCGCGACGGAAATCATCTGCTGGAATCGCAGTGACTGTACAGGTCAAGTGGAGGCCATGATAGCAGCGGGCTTTACAGAAATTCAAAGGGTCCCGATTACGCGTTTGAAGGTCGATACATTTCCACTTGAAGATTGGGAAAAGGCACTCAAAAGAGTGGCGGATCAAGGCATTGGATTAACAACATGGGCCGATCTCGATCATGAAGCAAAAGATTGGGTAGCTGAACTGTATCAGGCAACTTGGGAGATGGTGCAAGATATGCCCTCCCCAACCACGCCCACCGCTCCAAAATACAGCGAGTACGTGAAAATGCTGGAGGATAAGAAAAGATACATTCATGACCTCATGTTTGTGGCGCTAGACGGCGATAAAATTGTTGGATATAGCAGGCTAACTCCTACAGATGCCGATCCAACACTCTTGTATACCGGTCTAAGTGGAATGAGGAGAAATTATCGACGCAAAGGTATTGTCACGGCGCTAAAGGTCGCTGGGATAAAAGCAGCAAACGCGCGCGGAGCAACGCAAATTCAGACGGACAACGATGAAACCAATCCGATGTACAAACTTAACACGGATTTAGGATTCAAGAATTCCGCATCTTGGATTCAGTTCCGCAAAGCTCTCGCTTAATTCTTCCAGCGATACTCCGCCGGCAGAGCAGATTTGAGCGTTGCTTCAAGCTGAACTCCAAGGGCTCGCGCAGTTGCGTCATCGATTGTCTTTCCCTTGAACTGCTCAAACCCTTTGAAGCTTGCAGAAAGTTCTGGGTATGAAGTCGCCTCCGGCTTAGTTGCCCTTTCCGCGCAACCTTCAACACTTTCTCCAATAAACTTAAGGAGAATCTCTTGCTTGGGTGATATGTACCAGCAAGTTAGATATCCAGCCAGCATGCCGGCTTGACTTCCGGAATAGAAACGCCAAAGAATGTCTTGCTTGATGCCTTCTTTCGCAATAGCATTTATAGGGCTTACCGTGAAAGCAGCAGCAACTGCTTCTTGCTCAGGCTTAGTGAAGGAATCAAAGTCTTTAGCTCCCTTAGTAATGCGCTCGGTTGCAACTTTGATTGCCGCTCCCAGCTTCTCGTCATAGAAGCCGAGTACGGCTGACGAGATAATCATCTGCGCAGCGGTGTACTTTGTATTGACTACTGCAGAAATGACCTTTGCTTTGGACATAAAGTACCCAACCACAAAGTAATCCGGAGTTTTCCCCATGGACAAGTTGTCGTTCACTTGTTTGAAGTAGGCAGACGCAAACTTTGGACCCGCGTCCGGGATGGCCTTCACGCCGTCAATCGACTGGAACGACAGGGCAACGGCGCCAATTGAGGCAAGCAGCATTAAGGCTCCAGACGTGCTTGCGGCACATTCGGGTTCTGATGGCATAGGCACAACATAAGATTTAAATATGAATTGAGGGGGCCGATCAGCCCATTTGAACCCAAAACCTCTCTGCAAGGGCTATAAATTTGATATACTTGGATCGTTGGGTCGACTTTGACCCCGAGAGAGGACAGACCAAATGAAATTCAACTTCAGAATTCTTGCGCTGATCGCGGTCGGCATAGGCTCCGCTTCGGCATATTCCCAAATCATCCCCACCGCCTATTCTGGAACGACCAAATATGTGTCCGACGACAGCGATTACACGGGCGATGCCCTTGACTTCGGTGATCGCATCCAGCACCGGGTAGGCAATGGCAACGGATCATCCGCTTCAAGCACGTTCCAGCCTAAGCCAGTCGTAAATGGAGGCTGGGGCCGCAAGATGATCCGGTATAGCGCAAGCGGTATTGGCGATTTCATGCTTCCTTCGGACCGCCAAGGAAACATGAGTGCAGCCGTTGCGGGCGAAAAACGAGTTTTGAACACCTGGAATCCAGAGTGGAACGCCAATTCCCATTTGTTCTCAACGAGCGTCCAAGAAACCGATCCGGACGAAGTTGGTGCGGTTGAAATCGAGGTCCAAGATTCCCCGATTCCTTTTGTAAGTGCAAGCAGTGGCTCCTTTTTGATCGACATGCTTGACGGATCGAGCTACGACCAGAATCCGGTTGCCGGCGAAATTGAGTTAAATCGCGGCTTGACTCCGATAATCAGCTTGAACTACACGGTTCCAGAATACACATTTACCCGTGGTGTCGTGACATGGAGTGATGGCTCAACTACACCTTCAATGAATGTGGACCGAGCATCGTCCGGGATGTGGTTTCTTCTTAACCCGGTTGGCGGCGGACCATTAATCATTACTGGGACTCCATTTGGGCCCAGCGCTGATTGGGCAATCGGCGAAGGCGAATCATCTCGCGTGCTCAGCAGTTTCAACGGCGTCGTTGACATTGATATCTCCGCAGTGCCGTTTGGATTGTATGACGGCCTCGGATGGTCAATCCCTTGGAACTTGGACTCATACGACTCCACCATTACAGGTAGCGCAGGTGGATATGTGGAGCAAGAGATTATTCAACGAAGGATCAATATTGTCCCTGAGCCAGCAACTGTGATTGCATTTGGCGCGGGACTAGTGGCGCTGCTCGCACGCCGTCGACGCAAGAGCTGAACTTCCTTAAGTAGAGAGGCTTGCGATCTTACGATCGCGAGCCTCTTTTTTTGCGCTAGGCCCCGGGTTGCGGCTCGACGAAGTCGAGGTCGGTGGCATAGGTCTCGGGCATCTGCCACACCGCCCAAAGGGCAAGGAGCAGTACCACCACACCAAGGGTAACAGTCGCCCCGATGAATCCGAGTCCAGGGGTCATTGATGTTCGCGCTAAAGTCATGGGAATGACTAGTCCGCGGACGAAACTCGGCGCAGTAATTGCCACAGTCCCTCGAAGGTTGGTGCCAAAAGTCTCCCCCGCGGTGGTAACAAACACAGCCCAGTACCCGGCTCCCAAGCCAGCTGTGAACATTAGCCAGTAGAAACTATCGCGCGTTTGCGGGATCAAGAAGATCGCGGCGATTGCACAAGCCATAACTGCAAATGCTGTGTAAAATGCTTTCTTTCGACTGCGCCAGATTTGGCTCAAACCCCCAAAGATTACATCTCCTAGCGTAAGCCCAATTGCGCTAATCATGATGACGGGTGGGGCAGCGTGTGGATTCGCGATGCCCAGACCTTTCTGTAATTCCGGGCTGAAAGTCATGAAGAGTCCGGCAAAAAACCATACCGGCGCGCCGCTCAAAATGGTTGCGGCATAACGTTTGATAAGCTCTTTAGTTTTGAACAGGCCGAGAAAATCGCCGCGCTTAACCGTTGTGTCCTTAGCGACCTTTTCGAACATGCCCGATTCAAAGACTCGCATCCGCAAAAGCAGCAGTGCCAATCCCATGCCCCCGCCAATCCAATAACTGACTCTCCAGTCAAACATCGTCCCAAACTTTGCGGCAGCCACAGACCCAGCGACGCCGGTGGTGGCTACCAAGGTCGTCGCCCAGCCGCGCATTTCTTTGGAAACCAGTTCGCTGACCAAAGCAATACCCGCGCCAAGTTCCCCTGCAAGTCCGACGCCAGCAAAGAATCGACAAACCGCATAGGCAGGGATGCTGTGGATGAACCCATTGGCTAGATTCGCCCCCGAATAAAGCATGATCGAGAGAAACAGAACGGTGAGGCGTCCCTTCTTGTCGCTCAAAATGCCAAATCCGATTGCGCCCAAGATAAAGCCGGTCATCTGCCAATTGAGCAAGACCTCGCCAATGTGTTTAATCTGATCAGGGTCGGTAATGCCAAGTCCTTTGAGGCTTGATACGCGCAGGACTGCATAGAGCCAAACGTCGTAGACGTCCACAAAATAACCGAGCGCCGCCGCGATCACGACCAATGCAATCGCGCCTCGGTTGACAACAATCTTGCTCATCAGGGGGAAGACGATCAAGGCTCGCCATTGGTTGTAGGCTACTGAGCGGTGCTATGCTGAAGGAGCGGTCCAACTGGTAACAAAGATGCCTTATCGGCGTTATCACTCTTAGGGCTGCCGATATCCATGAAATCAAAGATGTATCCAGAACTGCTCCATCGGCATGCGAGCAATCCTATTTTGACGGCCGACGATTGGCCCTATCCGATTCACACCGTTTTTAACCCGGGCGCAACTACGCTCAAAGACGGGACTACTCTTTTGCTTTGCCGGGTCGAGGATCGCAGGGGGATTTCTCACCTGTGCGCCGCGCGATCGAAGAACGGAATCGACGGCTGGGTGATTGACCCGGAACCTACGTTCTCGCCCGATCCTCTGAACTACCCCGAAGAGCTCTGGGGAATCGAGGACCCGCGCATTACCTATATGCCGGGCGTTGACGAGTACTTCATCGCCTACACGGCCTTTGGCAAGTCTGGCCCCGGCGTTGCGATTGCTTCGACCCAAGACTTCAAGAAGTTTGAGCGATTTGGGCTTGTCATGCAGGCCGACGACAAGGACGCCGCACTATTCCCTCGCCGGTTCAATGGCGAATACGCGTTGATCCACCGTCCATCGACCGAAAAGGGTGCCCACATGTGGCTCTCATTCTCTCCAGATTTACGCAACTGGGGCGGTCACATGCTCTTGCTTTCTGCGCGTCGAGGCGCGTGGTGGGATGCGAACAAGATTGGTCTGTCACCCCCGCCGATCGAGACGGACCAAGGCTGGCTGGTGATGTACCACGGTGTAAGACGCCATGCGGCTGGTTCGCTTTATCGACTAGGGATGGCGCTCTTTGACAAGGAGCATCCGGAAACGTGCTTGTTGCGAGGACAGTCTTGGATGTTTGGTCCGGAGGCTGACTACGAAATCGAGGGGGATGTGCCCTACGCGGTCTTCCCTTGTGGCTACACGATCCAGCCTGATGGTGACACGCTGCACTTCTATTACGGGGCTGCGGATACGAGCATTTGTCTTGCGACCGCTAGTATCAAGGAACTCCTCGCTTGGCTTCACAAGGATGGAACCGAGCTGACCGGCGTCGCTGGTCAAGTAGCGGAACAGACAGAGCTGATCTCACCCGGGTAAACCACGGGAAATGATTGCTTTAGCTGCTGCCCTGATTTGTCTGGCTCCGAACGATGCTGAAGTCTTGCTCGCCAAAGTCAGGAACGCCTATCTGGCGGTAAGGTCAGCGGAGTTCTATGTCCGATTCGAAGCGAATGACCCGACTGGAATCGTTGCCCAGGGTGAACTGCGCTGCGAGTATCAAGCGCCATCCAAGTTTCGCGTCGCGTACCGAGGTCTGCCAAAGGGTCCCGCTTTGCTCATTTGCGACGGCAAGGACATAGCGATGTTTGCTCCGGACGGAAAGAAGACTGTAGTTCAGTTTTGGCCTGCGCGCCTGGGGCGAGATGTTCCTACGAACCTGGAGACGATCTCATTTTTCGATGCCAACCATGAACTCTCGATCGCGAAAGGAGGTGGCATGGAAGGAAGTACGCTGACCTTGCTTAAGAACCAAGAGTACGCAAAGAAGCAGTACGACGTGATCCGCGAAGTGAACAATGAGGATCAAGTTGAGGTTGATTATTACATTGACCACACCAACCTGCTCATATGGCACACGCTTGGAATCGACCTCGCGACCAAGAAAACCTTCATCGACGCCTCGATTGTGCAGCTTGACCTCAATAAGAAAATCGACCCGATTCGCTTTCATATTCCCAAGAAATCTGAAAAACCGGGCAATCATATTCACGTGTGAGGGTAAAAACGCCGTATGTCTACACGGCTAAAAAGACCTCGAATCGGCGTAGCGTTTGTTATGACCCTTGTCGTTGCCGGCCTCGCCGCTAACGCAAGCGCACACCACCGCGACTTTACGTTCCTCAGAGACTGGTATCTCCCTTACAAAGGCGAGCAAGAAATTGAGTCCCGAACCACCTTTATTGGCAAGGACAATAACTTTGTCTTGCAAGAATTCGAATTTGAATACGGGATCACTAAGAACTTTGCTATCGAGCCCGGCGTTGGTGTCACCAAGGCCGACGGCGAAAAGTGGCATGTTGACGCTTGGGACGTTGAGCTTCGGTTCAACTTCTTAGACTTCGAAGTCAACAAGATCCTGCCGGCGGTCAACGTGGAATACGAAAATCCATCAGCCGTTGGCGAGCCAGACCATGGCGAAATCAAGTTTATTCTCTCGTATTACACGGCTCAGGGCGAGAACTTTTCGCTAAATCTTAATATTGGGCAAGAGCTATCTGGACCCAAGGAAAAGGAAGGCGAGATCTTATTCGGCTATGCTCGCCCCATTGGCAGGTCCACGGGTGAAGAGGGGGGATACAACCTTGGATGGCGCGGCGGCTTTGAATCGGTTTACGATTTTCAAGAGCACAACATTGGCCTTGGACCGGTGCTCATTGCAAGAGTGAATGAGCACCTTAACGCGGTTGCAACATTCATGTTTGGCTTAAACCATCGAGATGCGTTCCACGACATTCTCAAGCTGATTCTAGAGTGGGAATTCTAAAGATACTCGCAAAAGAGCCCTCGCTATTTCAAAATAGCGAGGGCTCTTTTTTGTAATCTCTTGCTTACTTGCCGTGCTTCATGCCGTATATGCAGCAATTCATCCCCATCTTGCGGGCGACTGCCATTTCCCTCTCTGACATCTTCGACATCATGGTCTTCATGGTCTTTTGCTCACTCATCGACAGGCCCTTCATCATGTGAGCCATGATCATTTCGTCGGTCATGTTTGCCTTATCCATGCCTTTGTGCTTGTCGTGCATGCACAGGTTGGCTTTCTTCATCATGACGGCCTTTTCCGCGGCGGTCATCTTCTTCATGTGGGCCATCGCCGTCTTCTTCTCATCAGCACTCAGCCCCTTCATCATGCATTTCGTGATGCTAGAGTTGGACATTTTCACCGAATGTGCAGGGCTGAGCTTTGCCATCCGCTTCTGAGCTGATGCGATTCCAGTGGTCATCGTTAGGGCAAGCAGGATGGATGCGATTGTAAATAGTTTCATTTGAATTCTCCATTGACAGGCTTAGAACATTCGTCGAATCGACTAAGCAAGGACTGTATCATTAGTTAACCACAGGACTTGGCCAATCAATCGGTCATATAAGTCCTATCTTATAGTTTTCATATGGCCCACCAAAAAGGGCTAATAAAAGGCGTATGATAATTACGATGGAACCAAAGGAAGTCGATCAACACCCGTCGGACGAACTACTGCAGGAAATGCGCAGGAATAATGAGCTTATGGCGCGCCTGATCCACGTTCATTCGGACTGGAGGTTAGCGCTAAGGCAGGGCCTCTTCACGGGCCTTGGTGGCATTCTAGGAGCGACCCTGTTGGTTTCCCTGCTTGTATGGGTTATACAGCCACTCAAGAGGCTCGACGCGCTCAAGCCGACCTTGGACAATATATCCAGGCAGCTTGAGCGCGGACCAAAGTGAACTTAGTCGTGAAGAGTCGAGCGAACACCCTCGACGGCGTTTTTTGCGCCCTTGTCGGCCGATGACACGCCTCGATGGACTGCGTTTGAGACTCTCGAGACGAGATGCTTAGCGTTGTCGCTCAGGTCATCGACCATGTCGCCGGCTCCGCTCGCCATCTCTCGGGTCTTGTCCAGAACCCGGTCAAACTCCTTCTGCTTATAGGTCGCATAGAGCAGGGTGCCGATGATGCCCGCACCGAAGCCTACGAGCGTGGACATGAAGTGAAGCGATGAATGGTTGTGTTGCTTTTCCATAGTGTTTCCTTTGACGACTGCGTTTTCGGTCACGTGCCTGGCTGGGACCAATGGCGATGACCGTCTTTCTTAATCACGCCCAATCCTTGAGAGTAATCGCCTTTTTGGGCAAGGCGAGGGCGAATTAACAATTCTTACAGCCTTCCTATGGAGAACGGGCCTTTTCAACTTGGCGCATTGCACCTGACCTGATACCTTGAATCCACGGGGCCATAACGGCTTCAAAGAATTTAGGAGAAAACAGACAATGCCTACAATCATCACTCGTGAAACCGACGACACTGCCACCAGAACCTCCATGACCATGGTGGTCACACTAGTTGTGATCGCGCTGGCATTCCTGGTTGGCTACTTCGCGTGGTGGGCTCCGTCGCAAAATGCACCAAGCACAACGACGGTCATCCACGAGCAAGGCGCCCCTCCGGCATCTAACGTCATCATCACGCCTCCAGCAGCATCGACCCCTGGACCTCAGGGTGCTCCCGGCGCTCCTGGCGCTCCCGGTGCCCCCGGTGCTCCAGGTGCCCCAGGCACTCCTGGACCTAGTGGCGAACCCGGTACCGCGACGACGGGTGGCTAACCCTCGGTTCTTAAATCAAGAATGGATATTGAGATGAAACTGAACACATCAATTCTCGCACCGCAATTTGCAAAACTTTGGTGTGCTTATTGCAAGGATCTCGAGATCGACGACCCACACGAGTTTCGTGTGGGTACCGGTCGCATCCTGAAAAAATGTCCCGAGGCTAAGGATGTAGTTTCGACGGTTGCCACCAGTCTTACGCAGGGTGAGCGAATGCAAGTTGAGCGCTATGTAATGGCAGTTGTGTAACGGAACGGGATATCAAGGAAAAAATGAATAAAATTTGGATACCAATAATTGCAGCCATGTTTGCAATCAGTGGCTGCACTAAAGATGCGTCATCAAAAGATGCTGTAGCTCTATCAAAGCCAATCACGGATATAGCCAAGAAGCAAGACCTTGTTGGTTATGCCTTCTTTGATGGCAAGATTGTAATTCCAGATTCTGCGCGAGGTATGGCTTATTCGCCATACGATGGCTCGGTGACTTCGGTATCGACAGCACTAGGCAAACACGTTGGACGTGGAGAAACCATCGTTCGACTTGCTATTCCTGGTGCTGAAGAAGCTGCAGCAATGGCAAAGGCCAATGCATCGGCAGCCAAAGAAAGTTATTCAAGCGAAAAGGCCACCGTGTCTGGCCCAGTCGAAGACGCAAAGCGGGTGCTGGCGGAAGCCAGGGAAGCAGAGCGCCTTGCGAAAGAGACCCAAGATGCTGGCGGTGCAGCCGATGTTGCATCGGCAACCCAAGCTCGCATTGAGGCGGAGTCGGCGCTAAGACAAGCGCAATTGCAAGTCAATGAAGCGATGCGTCCGTCTACGATGGTTCTAAACCAATCGGTAGCCGAACTCCGCGCTGCTCAAGCCGATGCTGCGAAAGGGATCGTTCGAGCGCCTTTAACCGGAACCGTAGTTGCGCTCGAAGCTAAGCCAGGGCTTGCCGCCATCCAAAAACAATTATTGGCGACAATCATCAACTACGATGCAGTGCGAGTGCAAGGAATCGTTCCGCCTGAGCTGAAAGACCTCGTTGTCAAGGGATCCCGAGTCATCGTTTCCCTAGAAGGCCCAAACTCAGATCCGTTTGATGGCAGAGTTCTGGACGTAACGGTCATCCCGCCGACCAATGGTCAGAAGAGTGCAGGATATCTTGCCAACATCGCCTTTTCGAATCCTCGAAACATAACCTTTCCTGACCCCGTTGTTAAGCGCGTTGGCGTTAAGACCGGTGAGGTTAAAGATGCGCTCGTAGTTCCGATTGGCGCCGTGGTCACAAAAAATGGTCGCTCCACTGTTTTTGTTCAAGCAGGCGACAACTGGACAGAAACGGACGTACAAACAGGAATTAGTGACGGCGCCCTGGTTGAAATCAAGTCAGGTTTAACAGAAGGCGCCGTCGTAAGGGTCGTTGTTCAGGGACGCAGCTCACTGTAATCGTCAGCAGAGAAGGAAAATATCATGTTAGAAACCATCATTGTCATCTTAGTCATCTTGTGGCTGTTAGGCTTTTTCGTAATGAACGTAGGCTCGCTCATTCACATTCTCTTGGTCATTGCCGTGGTTGTTTTGATCCTGCGAGTTATTCGCGGCTCGGCGAGAGTTTAGAGGTATGCAAAGGCTCTTCATATCCGTTGCGTTAGCGATTGCCCTTGGATCACTACAAGGATGCAATAACACGGCGGATGGGGCGAGCAAGGATGCTAACAATGCTGGGGCGGTCATCGAAAAGAATGCGAACGATGCCGCCGCTGCGCTATCCTTGACTCCGGCTATCAAGTCGGCACTGATCGCCAATCCATTCTTAAGCGAGGATGGCAACCTAATTGATGTAGACACAACACCGGAAAGGGTCACGCTTTCCGGCCACGTTAAGAAGGAAAGCTATCGAACACTCGCGGAAGAGCTAACGCGCAAAATCCTGAAGGATAAGCAGAGTACAATTCCGCTGCGAAATGACATTAAAGTTCTGCCCTAGTCGCTGCTCTCGCGATTTTCCATGGCTACAACTCTTTCGATTTGCTCGGCGATTCGCTCGGGATTTGTCGGGGCTTCAAGCGCATTTTCCACGGGATCATCATTTTCAATTCCGAGGTGCTCCATAATCCGGTCGAGCTTTACCAGCATCCGGCTATTTTCCTGCTCGGCAAGCATATTGATTTGAAGGTCTAAATGGTTTCGTTGCTCACTGGCCCTCTGCTGCCTATTTTGGCTGATCAGGATGAAGGTGGAAAGGAAGATCGCTTCTAGTGATACGATGAGCGTTAACAGGATATAGGGCGGCTTGTCGAATTTCAAAGAATCCGGAATGGGGATTGTGTTCCAAATGAGCCAAAGAGAAAAGAGAAAGCAGTGGACATAGACAAACGCCATGCTTCCGCAAAAGCCGGCAACCACATCGGCAATTACATCCGCGCGAGTTCTTGTACTGAGCGAAGCTCGCTCAATTCGGTTTATCGCTTGGACGTTGCTATCGACGATTGCATCTAACTTCTCCTGCTGATCACCGAATGCGTGTTCTTTGTCGTCGGCCATTGCCGCATTATATCCTTATTCGCCCGTACACGAAGCTGCTACGAAGGCTTTGCGCCCTGCCGAAGTATTCTAATAGCGAGTGCGATGACGGCAATCACAAGCACAAAGTGTACGCACGATCCGAACTGCAGCGCGAAGTATCCGATGATCCAAGATATTGTAGAAACAATGATTACGATCTCTAACATAAGCTAGTCCTCAATGGACTAACTGCGGTAGCTTATGTTCCGATGGTCCTAACCATTGAACCGTCAAAACTTATAGGAATCTTACGAGATTATGGGCGACGTTTTGGCCCTGCATATATTTTGGTAACGATTTGGTACGCAGGCGCGCGGTCTGGCTTAGGTGCATTTTCCCAGGAGTTCTCAATCAACCCGCGTATATAGGGATCATCAAGCATTTCTAAGCTCGTGAGACGGATGTGGCGAACCTGTGCCCCCGCACCTTTGAGTCTATGTTGAGGATCATCAAGCCGTGCGCCCTGGGCAAATACAAGCGTCACGTGATTCGCGAAAGCAGCCAGGTTTACAAATAGTCCTTTCAAGTCGCCGGTCGTGCTGAATCCCGCGCAAACTGCAGTTGTTGCGTCATAGTGCATTTCAACAATGGGCTGGAGCATCAGCAGTAGTTTCATCCTGCCGTCCAGCATTAACTTTTGAACATGGTCAGGATACGGCAGCAGGAATTGCATGAGATCTGTTGGTTCATCGAAGGCTTTCATTTGGCCTTCTCTTGCAGCTCAATTGCGCGGGCCATCAATTTAATTTGGCCGATATGATAGCTTGTGTGGATCGCAAGTGAGCCAAGCGTATGGAGGACTGCGTCGCCCGATTTCATTTTATGATCAATGGGCCATGCCGCGGCAAGATCACGTGCTTTGGCAAGATTGGTCAGAAAGCTCTCTCGGACGACAAGGAACTCTTCAGCTGGGGGCACGCGCCAATCCTCGCGAAAGCTCGGCCTCTTCAAACCCAAAATGCGGTTCATCCAGATGACTTGCCACAAGTCTGCATGCGCCAAATTGGTCAGGATCGAATACGGCATGCCCTCTAATTGAAGCGCGGCCTGATCTGGCGTCAGGCGGCCCAACAAGAATCCAATCTTCGGAATGTCCTCTCCACTGATGATTTGGTCGAATAAATCGACCAAGGCCTCCGAGTTCATGAATTCATTGTAAACCGTTGGGGATTGTTCCCGTCTACACTCGGCATGGGAAGCATGATTACAAGAAAGCAATTCTTAGGATTAACACTGGGGGTCGTAGCGGCCGCGATTGCCTTTGCTCAGGTGAAGGGCGAAAGCGCGAGCGTCACCTTGCCCTTTGCAAGCGCGGTGAAGATTGAAGTCAAGGATGGGTACCGTCTCATCGAGTCAAACGGAATCCCGAATCATAGCGTCGGCCAATTCCCAGGCAAAGGAAATCCGAACAAGATTGCGCCGCAAAGTTATTCTTTCAGAGTCCCTGTCAAGCCAAAGCCATCCGAAGTCGCAACTAGAGCACAGGTCTTCGGTGTCGCCGTGAATGGCATCGTCTTCGATCCCGGCACCGCCGAGCTTTGGAATAACGACATGCGCTGGCATTACGAGGCATTGTCTGGTGCCCTGGGCTCCCGTAATTCCCTCGGTGTGGATGAGAACCTTGCTCATGTCCAGCCAAACGGAGCCTATCACTACCACGGTCTGCCGCGTGGTTTGCTGAACAAACTGGATTACAAAAATAAGATGGCTCTCGTCGGCTGGGCAGCAGATGGTTATCCGATTTATGGCCCTTATTGCTACTCGAATCCGACCGATGCTTCGAGCCCACTGAAGCAAATGTCTTCGGGTTATCGCCTGAAAGACGGTCAGCGCACGGGCGATGGCCCAGGCGGGGTGTACGATGGCTCGTTCGCTTCGGACTACGAATATGTAAAAGGGGACCTCGACAAATTCAACGGTCGAACTGGAGTCACGCCAGAGTTTCCAAATGGCACGTTCTATTACGTCCTGACCGAAAACTGGCCGTATATTCCACGTGAGTTTAAGGGCACACCTGATCCAAGTTTCAGCCGGGGAGGTCCTGGGCCAGGTGGGCCCAACCAGGGCCAGGGCCGTCCGCCGCAACAAGGCGGACCTCCACGAGGAATGGTTCCTGCCGATGCCCTAGCCGATTATCTTGATCTCAGCACAGAGCAAAAAACAAAGCTCGATGAGTTCAAGAAGACAGTCGAGGCGCTGAATGCTGAGAATTTTGCCATGGGCGAATTCGCTCAGCTCAAACTCACCCGGGATCAAATCCACAAGATCGGCACTGGCTCGCGGATTCGCCAGGTACTGACTCCAGACCAAATCAAGATACTAGAGCAATTCCAACGCCGAGGCGGGCCGCCGCCTTCGGCATAATATTGGCGTGGTCCGATCGCTGCGAAGCATACTGATCCTTCTTGTTTGCTTTATTGCGACATGGGCTTATGCGCACGACCCAGCGCTCTCGGGCATCAAGATCATTGTTCGCAAAACCGACACGGTGGTGTCGGTCTTGGTCCATAAGTCAAAGCTCTCCGGCGATATTGATAAGGCGATCCGCAGCCGGCTCAAGCTCAAAATCGACGGCAAAGTCTTCGCCCCCGATGTCGCTCATATTATCGATGATACGGCAAACGACTTGGTCTCCTGGCAAGCGATCGAACCTTTAAAGGGTAAGGAATTTGAAGTTGCGTCTCGCATCTTCCCAGAGGTTGCAGGCTCTAGAACGGTCATCACGATCACCCGCGATGGGGTGTCCGACGAGGAGATCGTGCTCGATTCCGACCACCCGTCCTGGCTCAAGTCCCAACCGAAGCTATCAGGCTCAGACATCGCAAAGCGATACTTGGTCCAAGGCACCGAGCACATTCTCAGCGGAGCTGATCACGTACTCTTTGTCTTAGGATTACTCCTTCTCGGCGGAACCCTAAAATCGCTGATCAAGACCGTAACCGCGTTCACCATCGCGCACAGCATCACGCTCAGTCTTGCCGCAACTGGAGTTTTCAACCCGCCTTCTCGGATTGTCGAGCCGTTGATTGCGTTGTCCATTGTCGCGATTGCCGTCGAAAATCTTAGACCTAGAACCGCGACACAAGAGAAGAAGCGCGACTACCGCCCTCTTGTCGCCTTCGTCTTTGGTTTGGTCCACGGCTTCGGTTTTGCCGGAGCGCTTAGTGAAGTTGGCTTAACCGGTGGAGCGCTTGCCTTTGCCCTTGCAATGTTTAATGTGGGAGTGGAATGCGGTCAGGGCATCATTGTCTTGATAGCCGCCCCATTGATCGCCTGGATTGCAAATCGCCAGCCGAAAGGTTGGAAACGGTTCGCGACCGCAGGATCAATAGCCATTGCCATGATAGGCGGCTACTGGTTTATCACCCGAATCATTTCGGGATAAACTCAAGGTTATCGCTTTCGTCGACGAGCGGTAAAGACCAGCCCACCTGCCAAAAGTACAATAAGGGCTGATGGCTCTGGCACAGGCGACGCTTCGATGGTAGCTCTCAGTGGGGTCGAGTCAAAGAAGAAGCTGCCCGCGTTCCCGACCATAAAGTCGATGTTGTCGCCGACTGCAAGCGTCCGAGTGAAGTCAAATGCTTCGTCCCCGAACGTGCCAAGCACAGACAAAAGACCGGTTGTGTTCTCATATACATAAACGTCGACTGCGCTAGTATCACCCGCACCAAACGAGCCGAAGATGTGGAACGTACCGGCTGCATTTGCCGTCCAGCGCGCGGTAGCAATTTCATTATTCGGTCCAGGATGGAGGCCGCCTTCGCCGTTTCCAACACCGTTTATGGATCCGCCGGATACATTTTTGAATGCAGCAGGAGTACCAAGAGTCAGGTTGCCCAGGTCGTACCAGCCGATGTGACTGGCATTGGAGAAGTTGTCCGGAAACACGGCAAGGGCGCCGCCAAGCGCGGAGGGATTTTTGATGCCGTACGTCCACTGACCGTTAGGATTGCTATTGACAACGCTGAAATCGAGGCCGTAATCGGAAGCAAGCGCGTGAGCACCGAGACAACTCACAAACGATAAGACTAATAATTTTTGGAAAACTTTCATAATACACCTCACCCTCGCAGAAGCAATTGAACCAGAAGAAGCCCTAGGATAGCGCAAGTTGACCTCGTTCGCCGCACGTAGTTCTAACAGTTCTTACATTCTGGCTCCAATAAAAGAACTTGGTAATCAAGTGAACCTGGGATATAGTATTAGTAATCGCCCGATGGCGATAAATTTACGTGTTTTGAAGAGGACCAACCATGAAAGTTTCAAATCTCATTCGACTTTCTGCGATGGCGGGTGCGTTCGCCCTTGTCGCAACATCTCATGCCTTGATTTATTCTGTGTCCGCCAACCTAGACGGGCTGCAAGAAACTCCGCCCAATGCGTCGCCTGCATCTGGTTTTGCAACGGGCAGCTATGACACCACCACCTTGCAAATCACGCTTGATGTGCAAGCCACCGGATTCGTCGGCAGTCTAACCGCCGGTCATATTCACCAAGCTCCTATTGGCGTCGCTGGTCCTGTCATTGTTCCACTTGCGAACATGATGGGCGGCACCGTCTGGCACAGCAACGGCGTTTATGCCCTGACGGCCCTTCAAGGAGCCGATCTGATTGCTGGCGGTCTGTACGTTAATCTGCACACGCAGGTATTTCCTGGTGGAGAAGTCCGCGGGCAGTTGATCGCAACCCCCGTTCCCGAGCCAGCTCCACTTGCCGCTCTTGCTTTTGGCACGGTGGCTTTGGTCGCCCGGCGTCGAAGAAAATCCTAAACGAATAGGACTCTACGAAGCCCCGGACCTTTGGTTTCGGGGCTTCATTGTCCGTAACCACCTTGGGCAATCTAGCGTCGAACCATCAATCGGAGGACTCCAATGCTTATCGCCGCCATATTAACCGCTTCAATCCACGCTCGCCAAGACATCCAGCCCGTTTTTTGGCTCAAGCCCAATGGCGATATAACCATCGAAGGCAAGATTGTATCCCCAATCTTCTCGCCCGGAACCCGCAAAGTTCGCGCTGACGGTGGCTATGCGTACGACTTTAACGGTCAGCGTTCGGGCATCCTGCTCGGCGATGCACCACCGCTCGTGATCACCGATTCGATTACGGTCTCGGTGTGGGTGAACCTGCGAAGCTACGTTAACGACGGCCCGGGCGCACAAATCCTCTTCCGGGGCGACGATCGTTGCGGGCTCGATCCGTACACGCTGAGCGTTTGGGGCGATGGCACAGTGAATTTCTTTATCCAAAATTCCGAGGACCGGGCGGCACACATCGGCGTCGAAGTCCCTCTGAATCGCTGGACCCAGATCATCGCGAACTACGAAGCGCGAACCGGCAAGATTCAGATGTGGATGAACAATGAATACGTTGGCTTGGTTAAGACCTCGGTTGTGCCATTTGCCGCACTCGATAATGGCTGGACACCAGGAGTTTCAATCGGAAATGTGCAGAACGAAAAGGGCCCTCACAACCAGCCGCTGAACGGCCAGGTTGCGGACCTTAGGATATACAAGGGAGCTTACAGCCCCGATGAAATTACCATTCCTTCGCCAAACAGAGTTAATCCTCCATTCAACTAGGACGCTGCGCGGAGGTATTCCATTGCTTCGCCTGCGCCGATTTGTATTCCATCGGGATCGAGGAACGTGAGGTTGCCGCTGAAAATGTATTGCATGCGCTCTGCCAATGGCAGAGCGAGAAACTCATGCACGTGGAACGAAACTTCCTCGCCATTGATCAGCATGACAATGCGATTAATATGAGTCGCTCGCCCGGTCGGCGTCTTGCCCTTGACTGCGGGCAGAATTCGCTCGTTCGCCTCGCGCAGGGCCGTTTCCACAGCCTCGCGGATCGTTTCTCGACTCACGCGACAAACGGTTGCGCCCGGGTTATGGCTTTCAATAATACAGACATACTTATCGCCTAAGCGATAAGTGATTAGCTTGATTCCACGCCCGCGCACATCGAGGTCGCGCGTGGCATAGTTTGCAACAAGCGTTTGCTCTGACATCATCATTTCATACAGGAACGCAGTTTTTCGATCGCTTCCCCCACGGGAATCAATGAACGGTCCATAGTTACGAACGAAAGCTTTCCGCTAAACATATAGGCCATTCGCTCGTTGCTGGGAAGGTCGAGGAATTCGCCGACCTGAAAAACCTTCTCGCCACCGTCAGAGTCCAGAATAATCTGATTGATTTCATTAACAATGCGTTCTTGTTCGCTGGAAACTGATGTTAGCGGCGTTAGTCTGTTGGTCGCCAAAGCATAAGCGTTGCTGAGCGATTCTTGCCTGCTGGAACCTGTGACCCTGCAGATTTCGGCACCCGGGTCTTTGCTTTCAATAATGGTGATACAAGACTTGTCAAGCCGATAGGACGTGACATTTATAGCCCGACCATTGATTGCGTCGCTGCGAAATTCGTAGTCTGCAATCTGGATCGATGCAGCACAGCTCATGCTGCTCGATCACCAACTATGGGTGCGTTTGCAATACGGCTCCATTGGGACATGCTTCGATCATAATTCATAACCATCGAATGTCCGAGCAAGCGCTTAAGGACGAACCAACTTAAACTAGCTCGCTCGCCAATGGCGCAATAAGTAATAACCGTGTTGTTGGCGTTCACGTCGAAACTAGCATAAAGCTCGCGCAGTTCTTCCGGACTCTTAAAAGTACCATCAGGGTTGCAATTTAGATTCCACGGAATATTAATCGCCGTTGGAATATGGCCACCGATTGCGCAACGCGCTTCGACGCCCGCTGGACCAAGATCGTGCCCCGAGTATTCGGACGATGAGCGGACATCAACGAGCCGGTGGGTTGCCGGACTGAAGAACGACTCGAACACACTTTCAGTCGAGGCCTTATCGCTGAGGTCAAATTGAGGGACGGCGTAATTGCTGGGTTGGATGGGAGGTTGTGCCTGAGAAACCAGTCGGCCCTCAGCAAACCACTTGCGAGCCCCACCATCCATAACCCAAACGCTCTGGTGCCCTGCCATGTAGAGCAACCAATATGCCCAGCACGCAAACCAATTGTTGTTGTCGCCATAGACAACCACATTGTCATTCTCCGAGACTCCGCTCTCACCAAGAAGCTGGCTGAACTGCTCGGGAGTCAAAATCTCCTGGGTCTCCTGATCGCGAAGCTGCTTCTCCCAGTCCCAGCCGATTGCGCCAGGGATGTGGCCCTGCGTGTAGGCCTCAGGGTCCATATCAACTTCGATGATCTTGTAGCTCGGGTTGCCAATTATGTCAGCAACCTGGTCGGTGGTCACAAGGACTTCGGGATAAATTGGGTGAATCATGTTTGCTTGCTTTGCCTTTGGAGACCGGGCTTCTCCCCCCATGATTATCGGCTCGATTCGTTAGGGACAACAGCCAAAAATGACTTGCATTCACGCAGGCCCAAGTTTGTCGTGAACTTGAGCCTGCCACCAATTCACCGCGCTATTTTGCTTCGCCGAGGCTAAACCAGTTTCCGCTGTCGTCTTTGAACAAAGCCTCTGTGCCGTAAAACTCCTTGGTCGGCGGCTTCGTGAACTCAACGCCTTTGGCCTTCATCTCTTCATAGGTCGCATGGATGTCGGGAGTGGAGAATACGCCTGCGCCCATCTTGCCTCGCTTGACGAGCGTGCGAAGCATCTCAGCCTCTTCTTCGGTCATCTGCTCCCCGTCGGCTGCGATCTTCATCAGGACGATTTCGAAGCCGGGCATTCCGGGCGGGGAAACGGTGAGCCACCGGAAGCCGCCTTCGATCGTGGCGTCGGTAGCAACAGTGAACCCGAGTTTGTTAACATAAAAGTCGTAAGCCGAATCTTGGTCCAAAACGTAGATGGTTGCGTGTGATAATCGTTGAATCATTTGAATTGTCCTCTCTGCCAATAGTATCCATCAGCAGGAGCGGAGAGGCTTTTTCCAATCTTGCTCTTTTAGAGCGAATTGGTGCGGAAGCAGGCCGGGATGCAACGCAGTGACCAGATGTCCGGCATCGAAAAAACCCGCCTGTACTCCGTGGGCGGGCACCCCACCGTTCTCGAAAACAGGTCGCTGAACGAGGCGAGGCTGGTGTAGCCAACTTCGACACAGACTTCTTGCACGCTGAGATCGCGGCTTCGCAGGAGTTCCTGGGCACGCTTCAGGCGGAAGTCGACCAAGAACTCATTCGGACTTTGGTCGAATGCACGGACGAATTGGCGTTGGAAATGAAACGGAGAATAACCCGCCTCGTCTGCAAGAGTTTGTAGCTTCAGCGGTTCATCATAGTGCTGCGCAATAAACTCCCGGACCGCCTGCAGCCGCGCAAAGGATTGTTGGTCGACCATCCTTCTTGGTTTTGTAGGCGGCATCATGCGATCATTGTACGATACTTTTACTTACACTTCTTCGCGCAGTCCGACGCTGTACACTTTGCCATCCTTTGTAATTGTGAAAACAACCAAGAACGATTTGTCGGCGACGATAGCTCGGTAACGGACGACCGTGTCGGGGTCGTCTGCTTCTTTTGAGATAAAAGCCAGCTTGTCAACCTGACGGAGCCGCGCGAATGCACCCATCGCCATTCGGCCTCGACCTGTCTTAAGCCTTGCTGCCATGTCCGGGTCGATAAGGGCTTCGTTCGGAGTACCCGCCGCCAGAGACTTGAGAACCTCAAGACGCTTTGCCGTTTGCCCAGGCTCCGGGTCATCGGTTGTTGGCAGTTTGACGTATCGAATTTCGGGCACGTAAAGCTCGGCTATTTTTTGTGCAACGGAGTCGCCGCCGATGTCGTTCACATTTCCTTCCAGGACGACGGTTAAGTTCTTCGATGGAATTCTAAACAGTGACGCAAAGAATCCAGCGGTGTTGCCGCCATGAGAAACGATCTTGACCTTGTTCACTTCACGAACAAACCAGCCAAAACCGTATCCACTCTTGCGACCATTTGGCAAGCGAAAGGCAGTTTGCATCACTGCGAGTGTTTCGGGCTTAAGTAGTTTGCCTTCGCGTAAACCTTGCTCTAATGCAGCGAGATCTTCACATGAGTTAATGAGAGAGCCGTCTCCATAACCTGGGGCAATAGCTGGGCCATTCATGAGCTGCGATCCGTTGCGAAGATAGCCCATTGCGCGATGCGGAATGATCAAGTATTCGTCCGCCACGTAGCTGTGCTTCATTCCGAGCTTGTCTAGAATTCGCTCTTGCACGAGTTCAAGAATAGGTTTTCCGCCAGCCTCTTCGGCGACAAAGCCGAGGAGCCAATAGTTGCTGTTGCTATATGCAAACTGGCTACCCGGAGTAAAGTCAAAAGGCAAGGTTGGCATCTTCCGAAACCAGTCCTCTTTCGTCCATTTTTCAATCAGACCCAGACCGGGGATGACCGCATAGTCGGGAAGCCCACTGGTATGACTGAGCAGCATTTCAAGAGTCAAAGCTTGCCAAGGTTTGGGGCAATCTTTTAACCGTTTCCCAAGCGTGTCCTTTAGGGCAAGCTTGCCTTCTTCGATAAGCTGAAAGATAACAGTTGCGGTAAAAGTCTTGCCAATCGAGCCAGACTCCATCACGTTTTCCACGGTCATAGGAACATCAAGTTCAATGTTAGCTTTGCCGTAGGCTGCGCGTTTAATCACCTTGTCGTTTTGCGTGATAAGGATGGACATTCCAGGAATGTTCCGCGCCGTCATCTCCTTGTTAATCAGGTCATCGACTTCGTCCGCGCGGACGAGAGAGGTTGCCAAGGCGAGGAAAATCCAAAGGGCGCGCTTCATCGAACGGGCATACGTCCAGGCACTGGCCCGAAGTTCCCAAGTGCTATCAAATCACTTCTTCTTTTCGAGCGCAAGACGCAAGACTTGCTCAGCTTGCTGAACAAAGTGAACCTTCAATTCTGACTGAATAACTGCGGGTACATCTTCGCGATAATCCTTCTCATTATCTTCAGGCAGGATAAGTTCTCGCACCCCGGCACGATGCGCGGCCAAGACTTTTTCTTTGATTCCGCCAACCGGCAAAACCTGTCCGCTCAAAGTAAATTCCCCCGTCATCGCGAGTCGGTGCTTGACCGGTCTCCCAGTTAACAAGGAAACCAATGCAGTGAGCATCGTAATGCCCGCGCTTGGACCATCTTTCGGAACCGCTCCCGCCGGAACGTGGACGTGAATTTCGCTGTCCGAAATCATTGCCGGATCAATTTTTAGGGCCTTGCTATGCGAGCGCACGTAGCTCATCGCGGCAGTAACCGACTCGCGCATTACTTCACCCAGCTGCCCGGTGACAATCATTCCTTTCGACCCCGGCATGAGAATTGTTTCGATAAACAAAATGTCTCCGCCAACGGGGGTCCAAGCCAGTCCGACGGCGATCCCCGGCTTCATCAAGCGCTCACTGATTTCGTCGTGAGTAAAGCGCGGCGATCCTAAGGCTTTTTCAACGTAGCCAATG
>WBZS01001178.1_pt1 | contig 22669 bp, 15 predicted proteins | sample 5204201 | NCBI WGS metagenome assembly WBZS01 (sample SAMN12344357, study PRJNA552823) | activated sludge metagenome | biome: Activated sludge suspended growth; feature: Nitrification reactor; material: Wastewater; isolation source: activated sludge from nitrification reactor of wastewater...
GCCGCTAAGACGAGTGCGGCGCTCACGCTGACAGACAACAGACCAGAGAGTGTTTGTTTCATGGCGGTTTTCTCCTCTGGCATCATTGTACACAACCAACCGGCCGGCGCACTCGCCTGAATTGGGCGAGCGTGCCGCGACAAGGCGAGCCGGCGGTTGATATGGCGAACAGGGCGGCGACAAGCGCCGCCCTTACGATCACGTCGCCGTGTCTCGGCCGGGCACTGGCCTCCCGTCGTCTCTCACCGCTCGTTTGGGCCGCGCCACCGCTTCTCTGGCTACGATCGCTCAATGGGTATGGCTGGTTGCCGATCCGGAAAACACGTATCATCGAGGACAGCGCCGGCAAGATACGTGACGACGCCCGCACACACGAGCACGGCGAAAGGACCCGGCCGATGAGAGAGAAGCGCAACGCCGCCGCAATCGGCGTCGCCCGCTCGACCGCAGAACACCGCGCGTTGACCAAGGCCGAGCGGGGTGTCGAAGACGCCGTCCGCACGATTCTGGCCCACTACGGCGAGGACCCGACCCGCGAGGGCCTGCGCGCCACGCCGCGCCGCGTCCGAAAGATGTACGCCGAATTGCTTGAGGGCTACACGATCGATCCGGTCGCATTGATCAACGGCGCGATCTTCGACGAACCACACGACGACATGATCGTCGTCCGCGACATCGAATACGCCAGCCTGTGCGAGCACCACCTGTTGCCGTTTTTGGGGCACGCGCACGTCGCCTACATCCCCGACCGGCGGATCATCGGCCTGTCCAAGATCCCGCGGATCGTCGACATGTACGCGCGGCGCCTTCAGGTTCAGGAGCGTCTGACCGGCCAGATCGCGGACTTCCTGATGGATGCGCTGAAGCCGCGCGGCGTCGCCGTCGTCGTCGACGGCCTACACCTGTGCAGCCTGATGCGCGGCGTGCGCAAACACGACAGCAGCATGACGACCAGCGCCGTCCGCGGCAGCTTTCGCAAAGATGCCCGGACGCGCGCCGAGTTCATGGCCCACCTCGAGCGCACGCCGCAACGCGCGTTCTAGGATCGAGACGTCGACATGGCGCAAACCCTGCCCATCATCATCAACCCGGCCGCCGGCCCCGAGCGACCGGTGCTGCACGCGCTCAATCGCGGGTTCGGCCGGAACGTCGATTGGCCCCTGCTCGTCACGCGTGGCGCCGGTGACGCGGCCCGCCAGGCACAGGCGCTTGTCGCGCAGGGCGCGCGCAAGGTCGCGGTCTGCGGCGGAGACGGCACGCTCAAGGAAGTGGCCGCGGTGTTAGCCGGGACGCGCACGGCACTGGCGATCCTGCCGGCGGGCACGGGCAATGCCCTGGCCACCGAGCTGGGCATCCCGCTCGACCTGACGCAGGCGGCGGTCCTTGTCTCACAGCCCGCGCCGCATATCCGCGCCATCGACCTCGGCCGCATCGGCGATCACGTCTTCGTGCTGCGCGCCAGCCTGGGGCTCGAGACGCTGGTGTTGACCCACACGCCGCGCGACCTCAAGAACGACCTCGGCGGGCTCGCCTATCCGCTGACCGCGCTCAATCAGCTCAGCCAGATCCCGGTTGCGCGCTACCGGCTGACGATCGACGGCACGGTCGTCGAGGCCAGCGGCGTGCAGTGCACGATCGCGAATTCGGCGCAGATGGGGGTCAGTGGGCTGCGGCTGGCGCAGGGCGTGAGCGTCGACGACGGATTGCTCGACATCATCGTCGTCACCACGGCCGACTGGGCCGCGCTGGCGGACATTGCCGCCAGCAATTTCCTGGGACAGGATCTCGGCCAGGACATCCGCCACTGGCAGGGACGCGAGATCACGGTCGAGGCCGAACCGGCTCAAGACATCGCCCTCGGCGGCGACGTCATCAGTCGAACGCCGGGCACGATCACGGTCTGGCCCGGGGCCCTGAACGTGATCGTGCCCGACTAAGGGGGCTCAGTTCTCCTGGCCCGTCGGCCGGACCAGCAACTCGTTGATCGCCATGCGGCGCGGCCGCGTGACGATGTACGCGATCGCGTCGGCGATATCCTCGGCTTCCATGGACTCGAACTGCGGCCGGCGAAGGATCTGCTCGCGGATCTCGGGGCGCAGGTGATCGCGCAGCTCGGTGTTGACCGCGCCGGGCTCGACGACCGACACGCGCACGTGCCGGCCCGTGACCTCCTGGCGCAGCGCCTCGGTGAACGCCCCCACCCCGTACTTGGTCAGACTGTACACGCCCGACATCGCGTTCGTGCGCCGACCCGCCACCGAGCTGACGTTGACCAGATCGGCCACCCGGCGTTCGCCCTCCGCCGCGGCTTTGAGCAAATGCGGGAGCGCGGCGTGCGAGACGTAGAGCAAACCCATCAGGTTGAGCGAGACCATGCGATCCCACTCCTCGGTCGGCGCGTCGATCACGGGGCCGAGCAGCATCACGCCCGCATTGTTGACCACGATATCGAGCCGACCGAAGGCCGCCACGGTCTTTTCGACCGCCTGCTGGGCCTGAGCCTGATCGGTGATGTCGAGCGCGAGCACGAGCGCGCGGCCGCCGGCCTGTGTGATGGCCTCGGCCAGGCCCTCGAGCCGCGATTGCCGCCGCGCGACAAGCGCGACGGCGGCACCCAGCGACGCGAGCGTCCGTGCCGTGGCCTCGCCGATCCCGCTGCTGGCGCCCGTGACAAGCGCGACTGTGCCGTTGAGTCGATCTCCCATCGTCAGCCTCCTCTCGACCCTGGCCTCACCAGGCGTAGGCCTTGGGCGCCTCGCCGCCGGGCCCGGGCCAGATCTCGTCCAGGCGCTTGAGGACATCGGCCGAGAGCGTGATATCGACCGCGCGCAGACAGGTCGTGAACTGATCGAGCGTGCGCGGCCCGATGATCGGGGCCGTGACGACCGGGTTGTGCAGCAGCCACGCCAGGGCCACGTCGGCCGGGCGTTCGCCGAGCTCCGCGCACAGCGCAGCATAGGCCTCGAGTTGATGGCCGTGCTTCTCGAGCCGGGCCGCCGTCTGCGGATCCCCACGCCGGCCGCCTGTCGATTGATCGAAGCCACCGCCGAGCAGGCCGCCGCCCAGCGGGCTCCACGGGATCAGGCCCAGGCCGAAGTGCCGACAGGCCGGGATGACCTCGAGCTCGATCGTGCGCGCGCCGAGGTGGTAGAGGCTCTGCTCGGAGACCAGGCCCATGAAATGACGGTTGGCCGCCGCGCCTTGAGCTGTGGCGATATCCCAACCGGCGAAGTTGCTGCTCCCGACGTAGATGACCTTGCCTTGCTGGACAAGCACTTCCATCGCCTGCCAGATCTCCTCCCACGGCGTCGTGCGCTCGATGTGGTGCATCTGGTAGAGGTCGATGTGGTCGGTCTGCAGACGCTGCAGGCTGGCGTCGCAGGCCTGGCGGATGCTGTAGGCCGAGAGGCCGCGCGCGTTGGGCCACTCACCCATCTGGCCGAAGACCTTAGTGGCGAGCACGACCTTCTCGCGACGGCCGCCGCCCTGCGCGAACCAGCGGCCGATGATGCTCTCGGTCGCGCCGGGCCCGATCGGCCGCCCGTAGACGTTGGCGGTGTCGAAGAAGTTGACGCCGTCTTCAAGCGCGCGGTCCATGATCGCGAAGCTATCGGCCTCGCTCGTGCGCGGTCCGAAATTCATCGTGCCGAGGCAAAGCCGGCTGACGGACAGGCCTGTGCGGCCCAGTGCAGTGTATTGCATGACGAGTCTCCTGAACAAGACGCGGGGGTGTTGTGTGATTATCGCACCGAATAGATCTGCGGGCACCGGACTTCAACGGAGCGTCAGGGCCAACGCATCTAAAGTGAAACTGCACGCGTTTTGCCACGAATTTCACGAATTGAATCGAATTGGCACGAACGATCCGCATTCGTGAGAATTCGATTCGATTCGTGAAATTCGTGGCAAAGAAACCGGTCCTCGCGAATAAGATGCGATAGCCCTGAACGGAGCGTCAGCGCCAACGAAGCTTGCCTTTCGGCCCCGATGAACTGCCGCGTTGATCGTCTTTCGATGCGACTGCCCTGACCCGGTGCGCCCAAAGGAGTGGATACGGGTTGGCGAACGCGTCGGGCAGGTCGCCCCGGCGAAAGCCAGGGCCCAGACCACTGTGGCACGGCGCGTCCCGGTCATTGGATCCCGGCATTCGCCGCGGTGACGAACGCGGCCGGTGTCGGCGGAGACGCGCAGGTGCCCTCGCCCGATCGTCTAGTCGACCCGCACGACCTGACCGGTGCGCGCGCTTTCGTAGGCGGCGGCGGCGATGCGCACATTCACCCAGCCCTCGATCCCGCCAGGAACGGGGGTCTCGCGCGTCTCGAGACAGGTCAGAAAGGTCGCCATCTGGCGGTCGTAGATCGACTGAGGCACGTGCTCGATCCGCGGAAACGCATAGCCGGGGTCCGGGTACTGTGGCCTGCGCGCCTCCGGTCCGGTGTAGTCGATGCGAGTCGGGAAAAGGCTGGCCAGGCCGTCGCGGCCGTAGAGTTGGGTCGCGGCCGGCACGCCGTCGCTGTGCGGTTGATGCCAGCCGAATTCGATCGTCGATGTGGCGCCGTTCTCCCAGTTGACGAGCAGGAGCCCCGTGTCCTCGACATCGTAGTCGCCGTAGTACGTGCCCATCCGCGCATACACGCTGAGCGGCTCCGGGTCGCCCAACAGAAACCGCGTGGTGTCGAGCGCGTGTATGCCCATGTCGGCCAGCGCGCCGCCCCCGGCCAGCGCCCGCTGCGTGAACCACCCCGTCGGGCCGCTGCGCGTGTGGGCCGAGTAGCTCTTGGTGCGAACCACCGGCCCGACGGCGGCGGCGTGATCGCGCACCCAGCGCACCTCGTCATCGAAGCGCCAACAATGCGCGACCATGAGCGGCGCGCCGCTGCGTCGCGACGCGGCCAGCATGGCCTCGCACTCGGCGGGAGTGATCGCCATGGGCTTTTCGACCAGCACGCCGACGCCAACCTCCAGAGCCGCGATCGCCTGGCGCGCATGGAGCACGTTCGGCGTGCCGATCACCACGCCGTCGATGCCGCCGGCCGCGAGCAGGTCCTCGATCGACGTGTAACGGCACGGGATCTCGAACGCATCGGCAAACACCGCGCAGCTCTCGGTGCGATGATTGACCGCCGCCGCGAGCACCGCGCCCTGCCCGCGCGCCGCCGTGGCGTGGATGGTGTTGATGAAGCCGGTGCCGACGAAACCGATTCGCTTGTTCATTGTGCCGCAAGCATACCGGAAGATGGGAGAGAAAAGGAAGATCCGGAGCGTCAAGGCGGGACCTCGACGCTCCGGATCTTCCTTTTCTCTCCGGCGGGCTTTAGCGGGCCAGAAGGGGGAGCATGAACGTGGCGGCCAGAGCCAGCACGATCCCGGCCAGAGCGATGGCGAGCCCGATCTTGATCGGGTCGCGCGGCTGGTCGCCGGCGACCTCGCCGGTCTGGCCGTTGACCAGGAGCTGGTAGGTGCGTTCGCCGTAGCGGTAGGAGCCAATCCAGAGCGGGAGCAGGACGAGCCTGTACATCGCGCCCGTGAACCGCTCGGGGAAGACCTCGAGGTCGCGCGTCTCCTGGCCCGCGGAGATGCGCCCGCGGGCTTCGGCGGACGCCGTCTTGACCATGGCCTCGCGCGCCAACAGCGAGGCATCGGCGAGGGATCGGTCATAGACGGCGGCCGGCCAGTCCGCGAGGTATTCGGGTTTGTACACGATCAGGCGCCTGAGGTCGAACGGCGGCAGGCGTTTGACCAGATCGTCCGGCAGGACACGCAGACCCGAAACCACCCGGTCGGTGAAGAAGACCGTGTGCTCGCCGGTGCGCGCCGACCACTGGCGGTGCGCGTCGGAGCCCTCGGCCACTTCGGCCCGCCAGCGCAGCGTCAGAGTCGCCTCAAAAACCCAGAACGGCGCGTAGGCGGGTCGCAATCGCTTCTCGCTCACCACGTGCGTCAGATCATCCGGCGCCCACCATGCACGGGCCAGCCAGGCTTTGACCGCGGCGTAGGCGGCGTCCGCTTCGAGCGCCATCGGCAGGATGCCCTCGGGCGCCACGAGCTCACGCTCCTCGGCCGCCTGGACGAGCGCGGCATTTCCGCAGAACGGGCAGGCCGTCGACGTCTCGCCGACCGGCAACGTGACCCCGGCTCCGCAGCGCTCACAGGTGAAGAGCCGCTCGGCCTCGGCCCAGCGATGGCCGGTCACGGTCGGCAGCGTAAAGTCGAGCGGCCGCGCGCCATCGTCGAGCGGCACTTCATCAACGACCTCGACATGGCCGCAGCTGACGCACTTGAGGTCCACGATCTCGGGCTCGAAACGCAGCCGCCCGCCGCACTGCGGGCAGTCGAAGGTGCGCCGCACCTCGACCGGTTCGGCCTCGGTCGGCCGGCGCGGCGCCACTCCGGCGCCCTGCGGCACCAGCTGACGGGCGTCGATCCGACCGGTGAGGATCGCGAGGCCCCGGCGCGCCTGGACGTTGCCGGGGTCCGCGGCCACCGACCACTCGAGGTACTGACGCTGCTCGGCGGGGTCATCGGTGGTGGCCGAGAGCCACAACCAGGCCTCCGAGTTGCCGTCATCCTTGGCGACGGCCTCCAGCAGGAGCTTTCGGCCATCCGCGCGGTCGCCCGTGCGGATGGAGCTCCGGGCCAGCCGAAAGAGCTCTGCCGCCGTTTCGCGTCGGTGTTCTGCCAGGCGATCGAGGCCGTTCTCCATCCAGCCATTGTAGAAGCATGGTCGGGCGCGCACAGTCCGAACTGGTTGGAGACGGTGAGGATGACTGCGAGGGAAAAGCAACGGGGCGGCCGGTCGGCCGCCCCGTTGAGTCAAACCAGGCTCCTGCCGCGATCTACTTGCAGCGCGGCGAGAGCGGTGAAGCCAGGACGCCGTGACCGTCGAGCACCCACAGGATGGCGCTCCGGAACGGCACCTCAAAGGCCGGCGAGACCAGACCGGGCTGGAAGACTGTGCCCTGGCCGCGGTCGCGCGCGCCCGGCAGGAAGAGGTTGTTCAGGCCGATGGCGACGCTGACAGCCACCGGGTTGTCATTGCGGTACCCGAACACGGCGGTGTATTGGCCGGGGCCATCCCGGCGGACGCAGACCACCACCGGCCGCAGATCCTTGTCGAGCTCCTTCGACACGGTGACGACCACGTTGTCGCTGGCCGTGCGGCCATCGGTCGCCGTGACGGTGAGGGTCGCCGTGTACACGCCCGGCGCAGAGAAGGCATGCGTGGCCGTGAGCGAGTCCGCCGTCGCGCCGTCGCCGAAGCTCCAGAGCGCGGTCGCCCCCGGGAGCCCGGCGCCGTCGGTGTAGACGCCCGTGAAGGTCAGCGAGCGGCCCTGCGGCGCAGACTGGTCGGCGCCGGCCGAGACCGTGAACGGTGCGGCCGCGATCGCGGCGGTCACGGTCGTGCTGACCGTGGAGCCTTCGCCCGACAGGGTCGCCGTGAAGGCGATGTCGCCGAAACGAATTGGGCGCACCACCACCTCAACCGACGTCATGCCGGCCGCGAGCGGCGCAAAGGTCCACGCCACGGTGTCGCCGGAGAGGGCGCCGCCCGCCGTCGCCGACACGAACTCGACGCCCGCCGGCAACGGCAGCGTGAGCGCCGCGCCCGTCGCGCGATCCGACGAAAGATCGAACCTCAACGTCAGGGGGCTCCCCTGTACACCGCCGGCAACCACAGCGCCGACGAGTTGAAAGGAAGGCGGTGGCGGGGCGAGGTTCAGGCCGACCAGGATCGGGTCATGATCAGAGATGCGGTACTGATCGGGCGCATAAAGCGACGCGACCTGGCCCGCGCTCTTGAAGTTGGTGTTGTAGTCGAGCACCGACGGCTCGTCGGCGTTGATGTGGTACTCGGTCACGCCGGTCACCTGGCCGAGCAGGCTCGACGACGCCAGGGCGTAATCGAGGTAGCCGAACTGCCCGTCGAAGAGGTACGAGTAACCTTCCGCGCCGATGAACGCCAAGACCAGATCCGTGAACCCGCCGGTCGTCAGCGCCGCGACGGGCGCCTCCTTGGCATACGAGTTCAGGTCGCCGACGACGAGCACGTCGGCATCGGCCACGCCGGTCGGGTCGCCGGCCAGCCAGGCCAGCAACTCGTTCGCCGCGGCCGTGCGCGTGCCCGCGCAGTTCCCCTGCCCGTCGTTCAGGTCAGGGTCGGGGCCATAGGGCGCGGCCTGATCCGAGCAGGAGCTACCCTTGGACTTGAGGTGATTGGCGACCAGGGTGAACACGCCGCCCGTGACGTTCGACGCAAAGCTCTGAGCGAGCGCCGGGCGATTGCGCTGCTGGGTGGAGCCGTTCGAAAGCGGGATCTGACCGAACGCGCCGGTGTTCAGCGCCGCGGTCGTCCCGACCGGCGTGACGACCGCCGGCTTGTAGAGGATGCCGACCTTGATCGCATCGACTCCCAGCGCGTTCACCTGGCCGGTGCGTGCATCCACATCAACGAACGCGTAGGTGCCGGGCGCCGTGGCCGCATTGAGCCGGTCGACGAGGTCCTGAATGGCGCTGGCCGGGCCGTAGCCGTCGTTCTCCATTTCATTGATCGCGATCGCATCCGGGTTGAGCGTGACGATGGCCGCCACGGTCTTCGCGACCTGTCGATCGAACTCGGCCGCCGTCTCGGCGCCGCGGCAATCGGTCGCGCCGCCGCCGAAGCCCAGGGTGCAGGCCCCGGTGCCGAAGGTGTTGAAGTAGTTCAGGAGGTTCATCGAGCCGGTGCGGACCGTGCCGCCGATCGCGGCCGGGGCAGTCGGGCGCGGATTGGCCTCGACGAAGTTAATCGCGCCGTTCAGGGCGTTCAGCGGTCGCACGCGATACGCGTTGGGGCTGGCGGCGTTGCCGGCCCACGTGTAGGTCATGATGCCGACGATATTCGTCGCCGTGTCGCCGGTGCGCAGCGTGTTGCCGGCGCTCAAGGGCTGGTTGTTGCGAGCGAAGACGATCGGGTCCGGGTTCTGGCTCTGGAGCGAGTCGTCGACGATGATGCGGCTGAGAGCCAGGGCCTGCGCGAACAGATCGCGCTCGCTGCCGGGGCCGCCGGGCGCGTACAGGTGCGTGGGCTGGAATTGGCGGCCGAGCGAGAGGGTTACCTGACCGAAACGCCCAAGCTGGAAGTGCTCGGTCACCGTCAGGGTCTGAGGCAGGCGCACGAGCATGCCTTCATAGCGCTCGAGGTAGGACACGCCGCCGACGGGGGCCGGCACAGGCAGGGTCACGTCGACGGGCGCGACATCGGCCGTGGCGCCGCAGTTGAAGAGCGACAGCGTGCCGCCTAGCTGCGTCTGATCCTGGAACTCCGTGACCGCGCCGGTCACCTGGACGACCTGGCCAAGCGCAACCGCGTTGTTGCTGCCGTTGAAGACGAAGATGCCGTCCGACGTGGCCGGGTCGCCGTCGCCGGCGTCCTGCAGATAGAAGCCGCGCAGCGTCGGCGAGGCACCTTCGTTATCGCTGACGACCACGCCCTGAACCGTCACGACCGTGCCCGAGATCGGGGTCACGTTTGTGAGGCCCTGGACCGAACCGATGGTCACATCGGGCGCCGCGCAGATGTTGGCGGGTAGCGTTGAAAAGCCGGCCGTGAAATCGGCCACCGGGTTGTCCGGCGGATCGGTCAGATCCTGATCGGCGACGCCCGCGGCGCGCACGGTCAGCGAGCAGGTCTCGTCGTTGGCGAGATTGGCCGTCGGATCCAGCGTGAACACGGTCGGGCCGCCGCTCACGGTCACGTCGGCGACGCCGCGCGCACCCGAGACCGTGCAGCTGAGGCCGAACCAATCGCCGGAGAGCGTGACCGGTTCCGAGAACGTCACGACCAGATTGGCGTCGAGGGCGACGTTGACGGCGGCGTTGGCCGGGGTAACGGCCGTCACGCTCGGGGCGACATCGCCCACCGGCGGGACACGGAGGTTGCTCAGGTCCTGCGCGGGGTTGGGTTCACCGGGCGTGGCCAGGGCGTTCGGCATGGCGTCGAAGCGCACCCAGTTGGCCGCTACGTCGTTGCCGGCCGTGGTGTTGCCCGTGTAATAGGCGTTGTCGGCCACGGACGGGAGATTGATGTCCGTGAAGCCCGCCGGTGGTTCGCCGGCGTCGGATTCAAACGACAAGAAGTCGATATAGACGTTGTCGGTGCCCGCGCTTGTGCCATCGGGTCCGGTCATGTAGACGTACAGGGCCTCGCCGCCCGTAGACAGACCGGGATTGTTGTTGCCGCCAAGGCCGTCGGTGCCGAAGGTGAAGCCGGTGCCGGGCGCCAGCACCAGGCGCCAATCGCTGTTGGCGGGGTCGGCCGTGGTGTCCGGCGTGATCCCGTTCGTCGTCGTGAACAGCGCGATCAGCGTGCCCTGCGGCACGGAGGACAGGAAAGCATCCTGCCCAAACACATAGACCGTCTCGTTGGTGTTGAGGGTTCCGGTGATGTCGAGCTCGTTATCCGAGATCCGCATCCCGCGCAGGTCGACGTTCGACCCCGTGACAAGCAGCTCGAGATAATCGCTATTCGCAGGATCATCGTCAGCAGCGTACTCATTGATGATCACTTCGCCGGCCGTCACGGCTCGAACCACCGGGGTCGGCATCAACGCATAGGCGCCGATGCTGGCCGATAGGGCGAGCGCAACGAGGGGTTTGAATGTGTTCATATCACCTCGTGGGTCCATCATCGAAATGGTGGACGCTATGAAGTTGAGATCCCATAGGTTAATGGGACAGGTTTACCCCAAGATTATCCGATTCTCAGCCGATATTGAAGACCCAGAGATCCTAGCGGATCTGCACTGTTTTTCGGAGACCGACAGGTTTGTCTGCGGTGGCATTCGCCTCACGGCGTGGTCGCCACCACCCAAAGCGTTCCCGCCAGCGTCAGGGCCGCGCCAATCGACTGCGCCGGTGTCAGCCGCTCGCGCAATCGGAGCGTGGCCAGGCCAATTGTGACGACCGGCGCAAGCGAGGCCAGGACGCTGACGATCCCCACCTGCCCGTCACGCAATGCGAATACAAGGCTGGCATCAGCGGCCAGGTTAAGGACCGTGATCGCGGCCAACGGTCGCCAGGTCGACCGGGCAGCGGTGGACCGCAGCTCGTCCCACTGGCGGGTGAGCGCGCTGTAGATGAACGGCATGGGCAACGCGCCGATCTGAACGCCCCACAGGACCCAGAGCGACGATTCAGGCGCCTGGTCCGAGCCGGTGTCGATCAGCAGGAACGCAAGGCCGAAGCACGCGGACGCAATCAGCGCCAGCCAAATCGGGCGCACAGGGCGTATCATCGGAGGATTCAGAGCGGCTGTGGACGGTTCGGAGCTACGCGCGAGGATGACGAGCCCGAGCAATACCACTGTCAGTCCCGCCAGGGTCAAGGGCGGCAGCACCACGCCGAACGCCAACGAAACCAACACGGGCAGTGCCGCGCTCGTCGAGACAATCGGGGCGACGATGCCGGCCGGGCCTGAGGTCAGGGCGCGATAGTACAGGATTAACGCCAGCGCGCCGACGAACCCGCCCGCCGCGCCCCAGAGCAGGTTGACCGCAACGAACGGCACTCCGCCGGCGAGGGCCAGACCGAGCACACACAGACTTTGAAGGAACGCCGTCACCAGCACGACCTGCGCCGGAGAGACGCGCGTCGCCAGCCTCCCCGAGGCATAGTCGCTGGCGCCGTAAGCCAGGCTGGACACCAGGGCGAGGGCGACGGCCGTCATCGGCTTAGATCTGCGAAGCCTCGACCAGCATGTGCCGGTCGGCCAGGTAGCCGGCCAGAAGCGCGAGCCCGGCCCCGATAAAGAAGAGCGCGATGCTCAACATGAAAGGCAGGTCTTTGTTGAGGCTCGAGAGCGTCCCGGCGATCCACCCGAACGGCGCCGTCAGCGTGATCACGGTGAAGCTCAAGATCGATTGCACCCGCGCGCGCTCCTGAGCGTCGATCGTCAAGACCACGAGCTTGTCGACCAGCGGACTGACCACGGCGAAGCTGCACGCCTCGAGCGCGACGCTCAGCGCCAGCTGCACGAAGCCCCGATCCGGCGCCGTAATCAGCAGGACCTGAGACACCAGATAGCCGATGAAGCCGACGACCATGGGGATGCGAAACGGCAGCTTGTTCACCCAGGGCATGACGGTGAAGAAGAACAGAATCATCACCGTAGATTTCACGAACGGGAAACTCGCCAGATCCTGGTCGGCGATGTGCAGCTTCTCGGTCGCCAGGATGGCCCAGAAATTTCCACTGATCATCCACGCGATGCTGAGCACAAGCATGATCCCGGCCGTCGCCAGCGTGCGCGGCGAGTGGATCACGTCGCGCACCACGCCGAAATAACCGCCGAGCACGTGCGCGACGCTCTGATGACGAGTCTCCCGCATGCGGATCTCGCCCTGACGGGTCTCGCGCGTGGCGAAGTAGGTGACGAAGGCCTTGAACGTGAACATCCCGGCCGCGAAAAGATAAAGCCCGCGCATGGTCGGCACAAGCGAGTAGGTCTGGATGAGCAGCCCGGCAAGCGGCGCGATCAGTCCCACCATGGTGTTGCCGATGTAGATCCAGGTGTAGATGTCGACGAGTTGATCGGGATCGGCCTCTTCGACCATCAAACAGGTCCATGAGTTATGAGTCACGCGCCACACGCCGTTGATCAGACCGGCGACCAGGAACCACCAGAAGTTCTGGGCGAAGGCCGAGATCAACGAAGGCACGCCCCACGAGAGGATGTCGAACAACAACGTGGTGAAGCGCCGGCCGAGCTTGTCGGTGATGACGCCGCTGAGCAGCGCAAAGATGAGTTGCGAGCCCCACGCAAAGCTGACGATCAGGCCGATGTGGGTATCGGTGAGACCCAACGCGACCATGTAGACGGACACATATGGCGTGTAGAGGTTAAACGGAATACCCCACAGGGGCTCGGTATACACGCAGCCGCGTGGGTTTCCGGTCAGGTTGACCAGAGTCCGGATGAGCGAGTGGCTTTTCAAGCGAGCTTCCTTGGTGTCCCGGCCGCAACACGGAGATACGCCCGGCACGGGCCGTTGGGTCGGCCGGCTCGCAGTGTAGCACGCCTGCCGCGGTTCAGGCCATGTTGAGCACGGCCGTGATGTGCGGCAAGGCCCAATCCAGGTCGGCGCGCTCGATGACCAGCGGCGGCGCGAAACGGATCACGTGTTGATGGGTTTCCTTGCATAGGACACCGCGTGACCGCAAGGCTTCGCAGAACCGTCGCGCGCCGCCGGCCTCGGGCTTGAGTTCGACGCCGATGAGCAGGCCCTTGCCGCGCACCTCCTTGACGTGCGGGCTCGGGATCTCGGCCAGCCGCTCCTGGAAGTACTCGCCCTGCTCGGCCGCGCGCTCTGGCAGGTGCTCCTCGCGCAACACGCGCAGCGCCGCTCGCGCCACCGCGGCGCCCAACGGATTGCCGCCGAACGTCGACCCATGCTCGCCGGGCTTGATGAGCCCAAGCACCGGTTCGTCGGCGAGCACCGCCGACACCGGATACACCCCGCCGCCCAGGGCCTTGCCCAGGATCATGACGTCGGGGCGAACGCGCTCGTGGTCACAGCAGAACAACCGGCCCGTGCGGCCCAGACCGGTCTGGATCTCGTCGGCCAGGAACAGGATGCGGTTGGCTTTGGCCAGCCCGGCGATCGCCTGCAGGTAGCCGGCCGGCGGTACGACGACGCCGGCCTCTCCCTGGATCGGCTCGATCAGGATCGCGCACGTGTCGGTCGTGATGGCCGCCTCGACGGCGGCGGCGTCGCCGAACGGCACAAGCTTGAACCCCGGCGTGAACGGGCCGAAGTCGTCGCGGTACAGCGGCTCGCTCGAGAACGAGATCTCGGTCACCGTACGACCGTGAAAGTTCCCGGACGCCACGATGATCTCGGCATTGTGGCGCGGGATGCCTTTAACGACATAGCCCCATTTGCGCGCGAGCTTGATCGCGGTTTCGACCGCTTCGGCGCCGGTGTTCATCGGCAGCGCCAGGTCGTAGCCGGTGAGCGCGTTGAGCTCCTGATAAAACGGCCCCAGCTGGTCGTTGCGGAACGCGCGCGACGTCAACGTTACGCGTTGGGCCTGCTCGACCAGGGCCGCGACGATGGCCGGATGCCGATGGCCCTGGTTGAGCGCCGAGTAGGCCGACAGGCAGTCCAGATACTTCCGGCCCTCGACGTCCCAGGCCCACACGCCCTCGGCACGGTCGATGACCACATCGAGCGGATGATAATTGTGCGCGCCGTAGGTCTCTTCCAGGGCGACGAAGTCGGCAGCATTCATGGGCAGTCCTCGGCAGGCGTGAGTCAGGCAACCAGTGGTGACCCACCCTGAATGGGTGACACGGTCGCGAAAGTCTAGCGTAATTCGTCCTGATTCGCCACGGATGCCGGCCCGACCCGCGGCCACGCCCGGCCGCCTTCGGTCCTTCTTCGTGTTTGCAGGCGCGCATGCTCGACCTGTCAATGCGCCCAAGCCGCGGCTGGATTCCTCGCCCGACATTGTGCGATGCTGCTGATCAAACGGCGGATCGCCAGGTCCAACCGCCGGCCGCGTTCATCATCTCAACGAGAGCCGGGATCCAGTGGCCCACGGCGCACAGTTATTTCGGGGATCTGGGCCCCGGCTTTCGCCGGGGCGACGAATCTTGGCGCTTTCGCCCACAGCATCAATCGCTGCGCGCCACAGGGAGCAGAATGAGCACTCGCCTATAATCGGCGGATGCCGCTCCGCAAGATAACCCTCTCCACCCGGCTCAACCCGGCCCGCCGCGTCTTAGTCCTTGGTTTTGGCCTGCTCCTGGCCGCCTGCCAGCCCGTCGCAACACCGACGCCGACCGTCGTGGCGGCCCTGCCGACCGCCCAGGTGGTGATCGCGCCGACCGTGGCGCCCACCTCGACGCCAGTCGCGACACCATCGCCGGCGCCGACGCTCGAGCCGAGCCCAACCGCGCCGGAACCGACCCCGACGCTGTTCTACATCGTGCCGCAGCAAGTCGAGATCGACCCGACGCCGCAGTTGCCGGCGGCCGCGCCCTTCCCTTCGTCGTGCGATGGCCCCGGGCGGATCAACCTGCTGCTGGTCGGCATCGACGGCTTCAGCAACGACTACACGCGTGCGGCGCGCGCCGACACGGTGATGCTCCTCGGCATCGACTTCAGCACGAAGTCGGCCGAGCTCGTGTCGTTTCCGCGTGATCTGTGGCTGCCGCTGGCCAACGGCCTGCCGGTGGCCGAGGCCCGGCTCAACAGCGCCTACCACTATGGCGAGCTGTATGGCGTCGAGGGCGGCGGCCCGGCCGAACTGGCCGCCACGCTCAACCAGAACTTCGGAGTTCGCATCGACCGGCATGTGGTCGTCAGCTTTCTGGCGTTCGAGCAAACGATCGACGCCCTGGGCGGGATCGAGATCGACATCCCCCAGCCGATCCGCGATCCGAACTACCCGCGCCGATCGACCGAGGGCACGATCGTGATCGAGTTCCCGGCCGGGCGCGTGCTGATGGACGGCGGGACGGCCCTGATCTACGCCCGCATCCGCCACGACAGCAGCGACTTCCAGCGTATGCGCCGACAACAACAGGTGCTGTTCGCGGTCCGCGATAAGCTCCTGTCGCCGGCCGTGCTCCCCCAGATCCCGGCGCTGACCAGTGTGCTGCTCAGCGCCGCCCGCACCGATCTGACCTTCGACGACATCGCGCTCTTGGGATGTGCCGGCGTTCAGATCCAGGATACGAACATCTACAACACGACGATCTCGGAGAAGATGGTCACGGCCACCAAACTCCAGGACGGCGCGCAGGTGTTGCTGCCGAATGTTGATCAGATCAACGCGGCGCTGGCTTCTTTCAGATGAACAAATCTTCGAAGTATCGTGCCGCGCTCGAACAGGTCGGTCTCTTTTCGCTGGGCCTCGCCATCGTCGCGGTGACGTTCGTGGCCGGCTATTACGCACATGCCTTCAGCGGCGAGATCGCGGTGCTGCGCTGGCCCTTGCCGGGTCTCCCGGCCGGCCCGGAGCAGTACGCGCTCCTGGCCGAAACGCGCGCCCTTGTTGAGCGCAACTTCAACGGCCCGCTGCCCGACCCGGCCAAGATGAACCAGGGCATCGCCCGCGGTTACATCCAGAGCCTGGGCGACCCCTACACGGTCTTCATCGATCCGCCGAACGCCGAACTGGAGAGCAACGCGCTCTCAGGCGAGTACGGCGGCATCGGCGTCGGCATCAGCCGCAACGAGCGTAACGAGATCGTGCTCGATCCGTTCCCGGACTCTCCGGCGCTGCAGGCCGGCGTCCAGCGCGGCGATATCTTGATCCGCGTCGACGCGCTGGCGATCGAACCCGAGACGTCGACCGAGACGGTCACCTCGGCGGTGCGCGGCCAGGTGGGCACGCAGGTCACGATCGGCGTGCGCCGCGGCGCCGAGGAGCTGGCCTTCACGTTGACCCGGGCCGTCATCGCCCTGCCCTCGGTCCGCGGCCAGCTGGTCGACGGGCAACCCGAGACCGGCTGGATCCGCATCGAGCGGTTCAGCGACAAGACCGCCGACGAACTGGCGGCCGTCGCGCAGGATCTATCCACGCAAGGCGCGACGCGCTTCGTGCTCGACCTGCGCGACAACGGCGGCGGCCTGGTCGACTCGGCCGTCGAAGCGGCCGGCCAGGTGCTGGACGGCGGTGTGGTGCTCTACGAGGTGAGCAAGACCGAGCCCGAGCGCACGTACACGGCCGCCGCCACCGCGTCTCCGCTCAAGAATGCGCCGCTGGTCGTGCTGGTGAACCACAACACGGCCAGCGCGGCCGAGATCCTGGCCGGCGCGATCGCCGCTCAAAACCGCGCGCCGCTGATCGGCCAGAAAACCTACGGCAAGGGCTCGGTGCAATTCGTGTTCACGCTCTCGGACGGATCGAGCGTGCACATCACGGCCAAGACCTGGCAAACGCCGGACCGCAAGGACCTCAACGGCAACGGCCTCGACCCGACGATCACGGTCGAGCCCGGCGCCGACGGCCAGGACGCGCAGCTTCAGGCCGCGATCCAGTATTTCGAGGATCAGCGGTAGAATCGGCCCTGCCTGATCGCGCCGGCCCCGAGTTGCTGGAGATCGCGCCGTGGGCATGGACGCAGATTGAAATGACCAACAAATCCGACGAATTTCGGGTGCTTGCCAACAACCGACGCGCCAGCTTCGACTACTTCCTCGAGGAGCGGTTCGAGGCCGGCCTGGCGTTGACGGGCACCGAGATCAAGAGCCTGCGGGACGGCAAGGCTCAGATCAAAGAGGCCTACGTGCGCATCGATGCCGGGGAGGCGTGGCTGCTGAACAGCCACATCTCGCTGTACGACCCGGCCTCGCGCCAGAACCACGACCCGCTGCGGCCGCGCAAGCTCCTGATGCACAAGAAGGAACTGCGGACCCTTTTCGACCAGGGCAAGCTCAAGGGGTACACGATCGTGCCCTTGCGGATCTATCTCAAGAAGGGCCGGGCCAAGCTCGAGATCGCGTTGGCGCGCGGCAAGAAGAACTTCGACAAACGCGAGTCGATCAAGAAGCGCGAGACCGAGCGCGAGATGGCGCGAGAAATCGGCCGGCGCTAAACGCTAAGAGGATCGGAATCAGAAAGCGGTGTGTCAGGAAGCGCAGCTCCCCGGCACACCGCTTTTGCGTTACTCCGCCAAACCGTTCAGGCGTGAACCGGCGACCGCCGGGTCACGGAGACCTTCACGGCAGCCACGGGGGCGCTCGGCGCGACTGTGGCGCGGCGGTTACCCTCGTCCAGCTTGAACTGTGCCACGACCCGCCGCAGGTTCTGGGCCATGTCGGCCAGCGACTGCGCGGAGGCGGTCACCTCTTCGACCTGAGCGCTCATCTCCTCGGCCGAGGCGGATACTTCTTCGACCGCAGCGCTGTTCTCCTCGCTGACGCTGGCGATGTTCTCGATCGCCAGGATGACGCCCGTCGAGCCCGCCGACATCTCTTCGGTGGCGGCGACGTTCTCCTCGACCACGGCGCTGACGGCGTCTGTCGCGGAGACCACCTCTCCGGACATCGTCTCCATCCGGCGGGCCACCTCACGGGTCGCTTCGGCCTGCTTGTTGACGGCCTCGGCGGCCTCGAGGATCGCGGCCAGAGCCTGCCCGGCTTCATGCGCCCGGGCCGAGCCTACTTCGACCTCGCGCCCGCCTTCCTCCATCGCCCGCATCGCCTCCGACACGGTCTTCTGGATTCCGCGGATCAACCCGCCGATCTCCTTGGTGGCCGTCGAGGACCGCTCGGCCAGTTTGCGCACCTCATCGGCCACGACCGCAAAGCCCTTGCCATGTTCACCCGCGCGCGCGGCCTCGATAGCGGCATTGAGCGCCAGAAGGTTGGTCTGCGAGGCGATGTCGTCGATGGTCTCGACGATCACGCCGATCTGATCGGAGCGCTCGCTCATCTCCTGCACCTTCTGCGCCGACACCCCGACCTTGGCGCGGATGCTCTCCATGCCCTGGACGGTATCCTCGACCTTCCTGGCTCCATCGCGCGCCGCAGTCGCCGCGCCGGCCGAGTTGCGCGACACGGCATCGGCGTTCTCGGCGACCTGGCGGATCGTGGTCGATAGATCACTGGTGATCTCGGCCGAGCGGCTGACGGCCCGACCCTGCTCCTGAGCGCCGAGCGACACGCCGTCGATGGCCCGCTTCATCTGTTCCATGCTGGCGGCCGTCTTGGTGATTGACTCGGTTTGCTGGCTCGCTCCGCGCGCCACCTGCTGAACCGTGGCCGCGATCTGTGAAGTGGCCTGCCCGGCCTGCCCGGCCGCGTCAGCCAACTGAGTCGAAGCCGTGCTTACGTTGGTGGCGCTATCGGCAACCTCGGACACGGCCGCGCTGAGGCGGGTCGTCATTTCGCCAAAGGCCACCCCGGCCTCCTGAAGGCGCGCCACGATCGTATTGAATGCCGCGGACAGTTGACCGATTTCGTCGCGCGAGGTGACCGGGAGCGTGACGGCCTGGATCGACATCCGAGCTGTCAGGTCACCCTGCGCCATCGCGCTAAGTTGCTCGACCAGGACCTGAAGATCGCGATCGGCCATCTGCTTCGACATCGACGTCACCGCATTGAGCGGCCTCGTAATCCCACGCGAGATGACCAGACCGAGGGTCAACCCGATCGCCACGGCGCCGAGCAAGATCGAGATCACGATGACCTGCGTCTGGCTGACCAGGTCGTGGGTCTCGGTGGCAACCGTGTTGAAGTCGACGCCGACGCTGTCCACCATCGCGGTCGCCGTCTGACGCACGCGCGGCCCGACCACGTCCAGGGTGTCATTCTGGAGCGTTAGCTGTTTGTCATAGTCCGTCTGCAAGTCGTGAAAGCTTTGGGCGTAAGTCTCGATCGCCGTCAAAGCCGCCTGATAGACATCGCGCTGGGCGGGATCCCCGACCCGGCTGTCGAGCAGGGCTGTGGCCTCCTGGGCGGCCGCCACGTGCGCGTCGAAATCCGCGACAAAGGCGGAGTCGCCGTTCGCCAGATATTTGAACGCGTCAAGACGCATCAGCAAGAAGGCCGATTGCAAATGTGCAGCGGCGTCGACCACGTCCAATTGCCGGGCCTCGACGGCTGTGGCGCGGAGCGACTCGAGTTGCGTCTCGCCCAAGGCGCCCTGCACGTCGAGCACATCCTTGCGAATCTGGTCGCGGGCCGCCATCAGCGTCACGATTTGATCGAACGCATCGGTATACGCAAGGGCATCGGCCTGGATCTGCTGCAGCATCTCGACCCGATCGGGCTTCGTGATGGCCTCATCGGCCTGCGCCAGGGTCTGGCGCAGATTGTCGATCTCGGCCCTGTAGCGCTCCAGATCGACGTCATCATGAGACGTCACGTACTTGTTGGCATAGAAGCGGGCTAACAGGATCTCGCCTACCATGTCGTTCGCAACCTGGCGATCGATCGCCAGGTTGCTCGTCAAGTCATCGACCGTCTGTCCGACACTGCCGAGGCGCACAAGGGCCACGGCCCCGACGATCAACATCAGCGCGATCGCGATCAAATATCCTGCAACGATCTTGATTCCGACTTTGAGATTCCTGAAGAGGTTCATACCGACTCCTGAAAGGCTGCTGTGGAGAGATCCAGCCCTATGCCGACCCTGCCAGAGGCGCATTGCCTGGGGATCACGACCACCTTAACTTGATTCCAACAGTGTGTCAGTAAACCGTGGCCAAAGTCCGGCGCCTACTAAATTGGTGACATTTATCTTTATTCTCCGGATAGATGTCACTCCGAATGAGACGCACCGACTTCTATAGTGTTCACTAGGGTGCCTTTGTGGATCTCCTTGACCGTCTCAACTTAACCCTGACGCCGTTCCGGATCAGCCGGCTGAAATGGATTCTGCCGCTCGGCATGGTCGCCGTCGTGCTGATCTTCGAATTCATTGAGGGCGTCTGGTTCCGCAGGTCGGCCGAAGCCGGTGAGTTCCTGGTCGACGTGTTCTTCTACGGCACGGCGGGTCCGCTGTTGCTGTTCTGGCTGCTGGATGTGCTCCAGCGGTGGTTGGCCGAACGCGAGACCTCGGCCCTTCAGGCTCGGCTGCTCGCCCGTGCCCAGGAGCACCTGCGCGATAACCAGTCGCTCAGTGATTCGACACTGCAGTCCTTGTTCGCCACCAGCATCTACATCAACGACATTCATGATCATGTCGACGGGCTACCGCCCGAGGCCGTCGCGCAGCTCGAGTCGGCCCATCACGCGCTCGACGCCGCCATCACCGGGCTGCGTGAGCATCTGATCAAGACGGAGCGCACGCTTCATTGAGCGAACGTAGAAAACGCAAACGGCCGAACAAGGCGAGACCTTGTTCGGCCGTTTGCGTTGGAGCGGAGGCTAGAGCGTCTCGAGCACCGTGAGGAGTTGCTCGCAAAAGAAGTCCGCGTCCGAGCGCGTGAAGGCCAGCGGCGGCTTGATCTTGAGGATGTTGTAGTAATCGCCGGTCGGGTACACGACGATGCCGCGCTCGCGCATGCGCTCGGCGACCCACATGGCCTCGGCCGCGGCCGGGGTCTTGAGCGCGCGATCGCGCACAAATTCGACGCCCAGGTACATGCCATAGCCGTTGACCGCGCCGATATGGTCGGTTTCGGCTGCCACGGCCTCGAGCCCACGCTTGAAGTGCGCGCCGACGTCGGCGGCGTGAGCCTGCAGTCCTTCGTCGCGAATGACGTCGAGCACGGCGAGCCCCACGGCACAGGCGACGGGGTTGCCGCCGTAGGTGCTGAAGTAGGTCGCGCGCTGCCGGAACGACTCGCCGATCTCGGGCGTGGTCACCACAGCCGACAGCGGATAACCGTTCCCGATCATCTTGCCCAACGTGACGATGTCGGGGCGCATACCGGCCATCTCGAACGACCAGAAGTGCGAGCCCATCCGGCCGAAGCCGACCTGGACCTCATCGGCGATGTAGACGGCGCCCGCAGCCCGCGCCCGACCGACCACGTCGGCCAGCCAGCCCGCCGGCGGCAGCACGGCCCCGGGCGAGCCGAGCAGGGCCTCGGCAATGAAGGCGCCGATCGGCCGGCCCACCTGCTCGGCAGCCGCAATGACGGCCCCCGCGCCTGCGCCATAGCGGGCCGCAGCCTCCGGATCATCGGCGCCATACGGCCCGCGGTACAGATTGGGCTGTGGCACCGGATGGATGTGCGCGGGCGGCGCGCCGCCGTCGGGGTTGTCGAGAAGCGAGGTGCCTGCCTCGGCCGTTAACGTCGTGTTGCCGTGGTACGCGCCTGCGACCGTCAGGATATCGGGGCGCCCGGTGTGCGCCCGCGCCAGGCGGAAGGCCAGGTCATTGGCCTCGGAACCCGAGCTGCAGAAATACACAACGCGGAGCGGATCGGGTAAGAGCGCGGTCAACCGCTCCGCATATTCCACCATCACGTCGTAGAGGAAGCGGTTGTTGGTGTACAGCTTACGCGCCTGCCGGTCACCGGCACGCGAGACCACGGGATGGCAGTGGCCCACGTGGGCGACGTTGTTGATCGCATCGAGATAGCTGCGGCCGTTCTGATCGACCAGGAACTGCCGCCACCCGCGCACCATGACGGGCGGTTCGTTGTAGTAGGTCTCTTGCGAGCGCGCCATCACGCGTGCGCGCCGCGCCACGAGGTCGGCACGCGGCTGCGGGTAAGCGCAGGACGTCGGCCGGAGCCCGAGCAGCGTGGCCGGGTTCGGGCAAAGTAGGCGCCACAGGTCCGCCTCATCGGGTCGACACAGAGCCGGCAGGTCATCGCCCACAAGGAGCGCGCCCGCCTGGACGTGCAGGTGCGCGGGCAAGGCCACCGTGTCATCGGCTTCGACCACGCGCCCCAGCAGGGTGCCGACCGAGATCGAGTCGCCGACCGAACACTCCGGCGCGAGACCCGACCAGCGCGTGAAGAGCGCACCGGCCGGCGTCTCATGCTCGAGGACGACGAGGGCGGCGTCGACAGTGCGCACACGCCCTGCCAGTGGCGCCCTTACAGGCGTGTCGACGGCGGCGAACAGGTCACAACCCAGGTGAACGGTGTAAGGCTCATCGACCGCTGGCCAGGCCGCATGGATCAGCCGCGGCTCCCCCCACCGCCCCACACCGACCAGTCGGTCGGCGTGCAGGTGCTCGAGCTCAGAGGCCAGCGCTGCCTGCACTGCGGCCTCCGTAT
>WBZS01001179.1_pt1 | contig 22645 bp, 23 predicted proteins | sample 5204201 | NCBI WGS metagenome assembly WBZS01 (sample SAMN12344357, study PRJNA552823) | activated sludge metagenome | biome: Activated sludge suspended growth; feature: Nitrification reactor; material: Wastewater; isolation source: activated sludge from nitrification reactor of wastewater...
GCGCACCCTGCGTGAGGTGCTCCCACGGGCCGAGTTCGACGTGGCTGCCGCCGCCGAAGCGGTGCGCCCCGTCGTGCAGGACGTCGCTCATCGCGGGGCCGCCGCGCTGCGTGAGCTGTCCGAGCGGTTCGACGGGGTCGTGCCGCCGCAGCTGCGGGTGCCGGCTGCCGTCCTGCAGGCCGCCCTCGATCAGCTCGAGCCAGGCCTGCGCGCCGCGCTGGAGGAATCGATCCGACGGGCTCGCCTCGTCCACGCCGACCAGCGTCGGGCCGACGTCACCACCCGCGTCGTCGATGGTGGCACGGTCACCGAGCGCTGGGTGCCGGTCGACCGGGTCGGGCTCTATGTCCCCGGCGGCCTGGCCGTCTATCCCTCCAGCGTGGTCATGAACGTCGTCCCAGCCCAGGCGGCTGGCGTCGGCTCGCTCGCCGTGACCAGCCCCCCGCAGCGCGAGAACACCGGAGTGTTCACCGGCTACCCCAACCCGACGATCCTCGCCACGTGCGCGTTGCTGGGTGTTGACGAGGTGTATGCCGCTGGCGGTGCCCAAGCGATCGCCATGCTCGCCTACGGCTTCGAAGAGACCGTCACCGGCCCGGATGGCATCACGGAAACCCTTGTCTGCGAGCCGGTCTCGCTCATCACGGGGCCGGGGTCGATCTGGGTCACGGCGGCCAAACGGCTCGTCCAGGGTCTGGTCGGCATCGACGCCGAAGCCGGGCCGACCGAGATCGCGGTGCTCGCCGACGACAGCGCTGACCCCGAACACGTGGCGGCCGACCTGGTCAGCCAGGCCGAACACGACCCGCTCGCTGCCTCGGTGCTCGTCACCGACAGCGAGGCGCTCGCCGACGCCGTCGACGTGGCGCTGGCCCGGCGGGTGCCTGAGGCCAAGCACGGCGAGCGGATCCGCGAGGCCCTCACCGGCCGACAGTCGCGGATCGTCCTGGTCGATGACCTCGACGCTGGGGTGCTCGTCTGCGACGTCTATGCCGCCGAACACCTGGAGATCCAGACCCGCGACGCTGGCGCGATTGCTGCGCGGATCCACAACGCCGGGGCGATCTTCGTCGGGCCCTGGTCACCGGTGAGTCTGGGCGACTACGCCGCCGGCTCCAACCACGTCCTACCCACGGCCGGTTCGGCCGTGCACTCCAGCGGGCTGTCGGTGCAGTCGTTCCTGCGCGGCATCCACGTCGTCACCTACGACGAGGCCGCCCTGCGCGGGGTTGCCCACCACGTCGTCACCCTCGCCCAAGCCGAGGACCTGCCCGGGCACGGCCAGGCCGTGACGGCACGCTTCAGCGATGAGGTGCCGACCCCATGACCACGATCGAGGCCGGCGTCACCGACGCGGCGGCGCGGGTCGCCCGACTGTTGCGCGAGGACCTGCGCGGGCAGACGGCATACGGGGCGCCGCAACTGGACGTCCCCGTCCGCTTGAACACCAACGAGAACTCGTATGCCGTGCCCCCCGACGTCGTCGCGGCGATCACGTCAGCGGTGGGAGGGTGCGCGAGCGAGCTCAACCGCTACCCGGATCGGGAGTTCACCGCGCTGCGCGAGGATCTTGCGGCCTGGCTCACCGAGCAGACCGGGGTCGCCGTCCGGGCCGACCAGGTGTGGGCGGGCAACGGGTCCAATGAGGTGCTCCAGCACGTCGTCCAGGCGTTCGCCGGACCGGGGCGGGTGGCGTTGGGGTTCACGCCTGCCTACTCGATGCACCCGATCATCAGCCGGACCATGGGCTCGACCTGGGTCGACGGGCACCGGGGCGGGCCGTCCGGGCCGTTCGAGATCACCGCCGCCGACGTCGTCGCGCAGGTGCGCGAGAGTGCGCCACACGTGGTCTTCCTCTGCTCGCCGAACAATCCGACCGGGACGGCCCTGGACCTCGCGGTGGTGCGGGCGGTGCTCGACGCCGCACCGGACACCGTGGTCGTCGTCGACGAGGCGTATGCCGAGTTCGCCCGGCCGGGGACGCCGTCAGCGGTGAGTCTCCTCGCGGCATACCCCCAGCTCGTCGTGACCCGGACGATGAGCAAGGCGTTCGCGCTTGCCGGCGGGCGGCTCGGCTATCTCGTCGCCGCCCCCGAGATGGTCGACGCGCTGCGGCTGGTCCGAATGCCCTACCACCTGTCCAGCCCGACCCAGGCGATCGCTCGGGCCGCCTTGGCGCACCGGGCAAGCCTGCTCGCCGAGGTCGAGGCGATCAAGGCCCAACGTGACCGGATCGTGGACAGCCTTGCAGCACAAGGGTTCCCGCCAGTGCCAAGCGATGCCAACTTCGTCCTGTTCGGCGGGCTCGCCGACGCCGCTCGCGCCTGGGAGGCGCTGCTGGCGCAGGGTGTGCTGGTCCGCGACGTCGGCATCGCCCACCATCTGCGGGTGACCGCGGGCACGCCCGAGGAGACCACTGCCTTCCTCGACGCCATGGCGGGCCTGCCCGGCGAGCACCGTCTCGATCCGCATCAGCCGTCCGCCGTGAGCCAAGGAGCCACCGCATGAGCGACCAGCCCGCCCGCCGCGCCACTGTGCGCCGGGCTACCAGCGAGTCCAGCGTCGCGCTGACGGTCGACCTGGATGGCACGGGCCGCAGTGCGGTGTCGACCGGTGTCGGGTTCTACGACCACATGCTCGCCTCGCTGGCCAAGCACGCCCTGCTCGACCTGGACATCACTGCCACCGGCGACGTCGAGGTCGACGCCCACCACACCGTCGAGGATGTGGCGATCTGCCTCGGCGACGCGCTGCGCGAAGCCTTGGGTGACAAGCACGGCATCAGCCGGTTCGGCGACGCCACGGTCCCGCTGGACGAGGCGCTGGTCCAGGCTGTCGTCGACGTCGCAGGACGGCCCTATTGCGTGCACACCGGCGAGCCCGCCGGGCAGGAGTTCGTCATCATCGGCGGCAGCTATGTCGGGTCGCTGACTCGGCACGTGTTCGAAACCCTCGCCCACCACGCCGGTATCGCCCTGCACGTTCGGGTCCTAGCCGGACGCGACCCCCACCACATCGTCGAAGCGCAGTTCAAGGCCGTGGCCCGGGCGTTGCGGGCGGCCGTGGCGCGCGACCCGCGCGTGGACGGCATACCCAGTGCGAAGGGGACCCTGTCGCAGTGAGCCCCGATGTGGGCACCGGCCCCGAGCCCGCCGCAGGCGTCGGGTCGAGCGCTGCTGGGCCCGGCGCCGACCGGGACAGGGCGGGCGGTGCAACCGCGGCAGGCCTGTTGCTCGTCCGTGGCGAGGCAGCCCGCGCGCGGGACTGGGTGTTGGACGGGCTCAGCCCGGCCGTCGTCGCGCCGCAGGACGGGGGCTGGACCGCAATCGTTCCCCATGGCGCTCGGTCGTGGGCCGCGGCACCCTTCGACGACGCCGTGGTCGCGTTGCTCGGGCGGCGGGTCAAGCGCCGGTTGCTGCCCGCCATCGGAGTCGCCCTGGTGGGCCGACGCCTGGTGCTGTGCGTCATTCCGGCGGTCTTGCGCCCACGGCGGTCATGGTTGGTCTGGGAGCCCGGTGTGGGGCTGGTGCGACCTGGCACGTTGACGCCGGGCACGGTGGGTCAGCTCGCGGCGGTCGCGGATCACCGGGAGCAGCGGGACGTGGCAGCCCGAATGCTCGCCGACGGTCGCGGCTCTGCCGAACGAGTGCTGCGCGACCTCTGGGACACACTCGGGCTGCCTGGCGCCGACCTGGCCACGGGCGTGCTCGCCGCGGTGCATGCACCGGGTGCCGTGCTCGTGGAGCCCTCGCGAGAGGATGTCGCCAGGTTCAATCGGACGGTGCACGAGGTCCGGCGCTGGCGCGAGGAAGTGGAAGGAGACCGATGAGCCCCACGGTCGTCGTCTTCGACTATGGCAGCGGAAATGTCCGCTCGGCCGTCCGAGCCCTCGAACGAGTCGGGGCGCAGGTCACGCTCACGGCCGACGCCGCGGTGGCGCTGGCGGCGGACGGTTTGTTCGTGCCCGGAGTGGGCAACTTCCACGCGTGTATGGCGGGGCTTCGGGCCGCCGACGGGCCGCGGGTCATCGAGGTCCGGCTGGCCGGAGCACGCCCGGTCCTTGGGGTGTGCGTGGGCATGCAGGTCTTCTTCGACGGCTCCACCGAGCCAGCGGCTCACCTGGAGTCAGGGCTGGGGGAGTGGCCAGGCCTGGTCGAGCGGCTCGCCGCTCCGGTGGTGCCGCACATGGGGTGGTCACCGGTGCGGGCGGCGCTCGGCTCGGCGCTGTTCGCTGGAGTCGAGTCCGAGCGCTTCTACTTCGTCCACTCGTATGCCGTGCAGTCCTGGACGCTGGACCCGCACGGCCCGTTCGCCCCCCGAGCACCGAAAGTGACCTGGTCCGAGCACGGGGGCCCGTTCGTCGCTGCTGTGGAGAATGGGCCGCTGGCGGCCACGCAGTTCCACCCCGAGAAGTCCGGCGACGCCGGAGCACACCTGCTGGAGAACTGGGTGAGGTCCCTATGAGCGCGACCCGATCGCCGCGTCCCCGCCGTTCCTCCACATCGAGTCGTCGTTCCTCCACGTCGAATCGTTCGACGGGCACGCGCCGCCGTTCGACGACGAATAGGTGGTATCCCACGCGCCGCCGCCGTCGCCCCGGGCTGTCCTCGACTGTCGGGTCGGCCATCGGCATGCTCGCGGTGACCACGTTGCTCAACCTGTCGTGGCCCGCCCGCATCGGGCTCCTGGCCCTCGTGGTCGTCATCGGCCTGGGCTACATGCTGTGGCGGCACCGGGGCGAGATCGCAGCGGCTGCCGACCCCGGGAGCCAGGAGAGCGGCATACCGCACGACGCTCCCAACACCCCGCAGGATCAACCGCCGACCCCGGAAGCGAACCCCCAGTGACCGCCGCGACCCGCCTGCAGCTCCTCCCCGCCGTCGACATCTCCGAGGGAGGTGCCGTGCAACTTCAGCAGGGCGTCGCCGGATCGGGCTGGAAGTTCGGCGACCCGTGGTTGGCCGCCAAACGCTGGCAGGACGAGGGCGCCGAGTGGATCCACCTCGTCGACCTCGATGCCGCCTTCGGACGTGGCGACAACCGGGAGATCATCGCCGACATCGTCGGTCGACTGGATCTGCAGGTCGAGCTGTCCGGGGGGATCCGCGACGCCGACTCCTTGGCCTTCGCGCTGTCGACCGGCTGTCGGCGGGTCAACGTCGGAACGGCTGCGTTGGAGCACCCGGAGTGGACGGCTCGGGCCATCGCCGACCACGGGGACCGGGTCGCCGTGGGGCTCGACGTGCGGGGCACTCGGTTGGCTGCCCGAGGTTGGACGTCCGAGGGAGGCGAGTTGTGGGAGACGCTCGAACGCCTTGATGCCGAAGGTTGTTCGCGCTACGTCGTCACCGACGTCAACAAGGACGGAATGCTCGCCGGGCCGAACCTGCGCCTGTTGCGCGACGTGTGCGCTCGCACCGACCGGCCGGTTATTGCGTCCGGTGGGGTCTCGACCCTGGCGGACGTCGAGGCGATCCGGGCCCTCGTTCCGGACGGCGTCGAGGGCGCGATCATCGGATCAGCGCTCTATAAGGGCGCGTTCACGCTTCCGGAGGCTCTCGATCTGGCCGGCCGACCGTGACCGGGGGCCACCCGGGGTGTGACGGGATGGGCGGGTGCGGCGGCCACGGTCACGGCGACGGTGGCCACTCGCACGAGCACGATCACGACCATCACCATGACCACGGGCACCATGACCACGGGCACGACCACGGGCACGACCACGGGCACCATGACCACGGGCACGGTCACCACCACGAGGGGACAGTCGACTCCTCCGGTATGCCGTGGGCTCACCGCGAGCTGTCCCCGTCGGGTTTCGAGGACGACACTGGGGAGGCGGACCCGCTGGTTCGGGAAGCGGCAGCTGCGGTCGCGGCATACCCGAGCAGCGACGGTGAGCGGGAGCTGCTGGCACGCGTTTCGGAGGCGCGCTGGTTGGTGCCAATCGTCGCGAGCGGCGTTGACACCGAGGTCGCCGACGGACGCCGGGTCGACGGACACGCCGAGATGGCGTTCGTGTCGTTGACGGCGCCGGACGGACAGCGGGCGCTGCCGGTCTTCAGCGGCCTGGACTCGTTGGCCGCGTGGGATCCGCAGGCCCGTCCCGTCCCGGTCACCGCTGACCGGGCCGCCCAGTCGGCGGTCAGCGAAGGCTGCGACACGATGCTGCTCGACCTCGGGTCACCGCACGCGGTGGCGCTGCGGCCGAGCATGGTCTGGGCGCTGGCGATGGCCAGGGAGTGGGTGCCGGCGCACGAAGACCCGACGGTGCTCGACGGGGTAGCCCAGGCCGCGGCCTTGGAGCCTGCCGTCGTCTCGGTGGACATCTCTGACGGCACTCCTGCCGCGTCGGGCGTGCTGCGGATCGCGCTCACCCTCCCGGCCGGTCTGTCGGCGGCGGAGGTGTCCGCGCTTGCGACCCGGATCGGGGAGCGGATCGCCTCGGACGGGGAGCTGCGGGCGCGCATCGACGGCGTCGCCTTCTCGGTGCGCGCCGACAGCTCGTCTGGTCCGGCCTGACCGACAAGCGGCCGAAGACGCGTGCTCGCGTCAGGCAACCCACCGCTTGTCCGGTCGCGCAGGCCGGTTGTCGGCCTCGTCCCGCACGAAGTCATCAGGCGCCGGGTCAGCGCACCCCTGGGGAGGCCACCGGAAGTCCAGCGGCGCCCGCTGCGGCGGCCATCCTCGCGTCGTAGGTCACCAGCGCGCTCAGATCGGCTCCGAGCAGGGCAGCAGTCGCGGTGTGAAGGGCAGCCAGCGTTCTCAGGTCGGCAGGGTCCAGCAGGGCCGCCGCCTCCAACACGGGGTCACCCAGAGGGACGACGGCCAGTTCGGCGAGCAGGGCAACGGCGCGTGGCACGGTCGGCCCGCCGCGACGCCGGGCAGCCCGCAGCAACTCGACCCTGGTCAGCGTACTGGTGACGAGGGGGGCGTCTGGCCGTGAGTCCAACCATGCTGCGAGTTGAGCAGACTCAGCCTCCTCCACGACCAACTTGGCCACGGCGGAGGTGTCGAGATAGATCACCAGGCCTCGCGTTCCGCCCGCGCATCCAGGACGTCGGCCGCCAAGCTCGGCGCGGCCAGTCGGGCGTCCTCGGCGAATCGTCGTCGGGGCAAGACCGGTGGCCGGATGTCGTGCCGGGTCACCATCTGGGCCAGGTGGTGCTCCAACGGTGACAACGGGGCCAACTTGGCCACCGGAATGCCACGGTCGGTGACGGTGATCGTCACCCCTGACGCGGCGGCAGCGACATGTTGACTCGCCTCTTGGCGCAACTGTCGGATCCCGATGCTGTTCATGGTTCAAGGTAGCACATGAAGTGCTACATCGAGGTGGAGCCGTCCGAGTTCCCGAGCCCGGCGCCGGACGATCCGTCGCAGCCCGGTCCGTCGCCGCCCGGTCCGTCGCGCACCGGCAGCCAGATGGCGAAGCGGGCTCCCCCTTCGGGTGCCGGCCCGGCCTCGACAGTGCCCCCGTGCCGTGCCACGATCCGGGCCACGATCGCCAACCCGAGACCCGTGCCGACCTCCCGCACACCGCGGTAGCGCTCGTGCAGCACCGATCGCTCGAAGGCCACCGGGAAGTCGTCGGGCGCGAGGCCCGGCCCTCCGTCGCGGACCTCCAGCACGGCATACTCGCCCTCCTGTCGGGCACCAACGACGAGGGGACGTCCGGCAGGAGTGGCCCGCAGGGCGTTGTCGACCAGGCCGTCGACCGCCTGGCGCAGCCGATCGGCATCGGCGGTGACGATGAGTGACCCCAATGGCCGTTCGAGGCCGAAGGCAACCCCCACTGCCTCGCAGCGGGCCCGCCAGACCGGCGCCGCCGCGTCGAGCAGCTGCCCGAGGTCGACCGGGAGGCAGGACAGTGCCAGCTCGTGGGCATCGAGCCGGGCCAGGTCGAGCAGGTCAGTGACCAGCCGCTCCAGTCGCGCCGCCTCGCCCCCGACGATCCGACCAACCTCGGCGACCCGATCCGGGGGGATGACCCCGTCGGCCAGCGACTCGGCATACCCGCTGACGGCGGTGAGCGGAGTGCGCAGGTCGTGTGAGACCGACAGGAGGAACTCGCGTTGTCGTGCCTCTGAGTGCGCCAGCGACCGGGCGAGTCCGTTGAGTGCCGTGCCGACGGCGGCGACCTCGGCCGGTCCAGTCTCCGGCACGGCGACATCGCGGGCGCCAGTCGCCAGTTCGCTTGCAGCCGAAGCCATCTGACGCAGCGGGGTCGTCATCCGGCGCGAGACGAACCATCCCGCCAGCACTGATGCCAACGCCACCAACACGAAAGCCCACCTCAGCTGCCCCACGGCCACCTGGCCCAAGGCGACCGCGTCGCTGCCACGTTGCGCGAGGACGATCGCCCCGGCCTCAGTCGGTCGGGCCTCAAGGAAGACCTTGCCCTCGGAGTCAGGCACCCGCAGCGACACGCCCTCGCCGGCGGCTAACCGCGCGAGCACGTCGGTCGTCAGGAGCCTGCGGGGGAGGGGATCGCCGGTGATGACGGTGCCCCGTTGGGTGTCGGTCCGAACGACAGCGACCTGCACCTGGATCCCGTCCAGAGCCCGACGGGCCCGCTGCTGGCCGGCTTCGGGGGAGACCGCCAGACTGACCAGCGACTGCGCCACATCAGCCATCGCCGCGAGCGACCGGGCTGCTGCGTTGTCGTTGGCCCGCTGGACGAGCAGCACGGCCGCCACCGAACCGACGACGGCCGTCACCAGGACGACCGCGAGGGTCAGGGCCGTGATTCGGGCGGCCAACGTCGACAGCAGCCGCTTCACGGGTTCACCTGGTCCGCCCCGAGGGCTCCTAGCTCGCGGGCCGTGAACGCGGCATACCCGACGCCGCGGACGGTGCGAATGGCGTCGTGCGGGGCGAGTTTGGCGCGCACCTGGGCGATGTGGACATCGACGGTGCGGTCCCCGGCGAGGGTGAGCAGGGCGTCCTCGCCCCACACGGCCCGCAGGAGCTGAGCGCGGGTGAACACCCGCCCCGGCGTGGCCAGTAGGTGGGCTAGGAGGTCGAACTCGGTCGCGGTGAATGCCACGTCCGCCCCGGCGACGATCACCCGGCGCCCGGCCAGATCGCACTCAAGCTGCCCGAGCCGCAGCACCTCGTCCGGGGGCCGCGGCGAGGCCGCGGTGCGCCGCAGCACCGCCTGGACCCGGGCCACGACCTCTCGCGGCGAGAACGGCTTGACGATGTAGTCGTCCGCACCTAGTTCCAACCCGACCACCCGGTCGACGTGGTCGTCCCGTGCGGTGAGGAACAGCACGGGGGTCCAGTCGCCCGCGGACCGCAGCGCGCGGCATACCTCGATGCCGTCCCGTCCCGGGAGCCCAATGTCCAGGACCACGACTGCGGGCGTATGCCGTGCCACCGCCGCGAGGGCCGCGTCGCCGTCGCGCTCGACCAGGGTCGCAAAACCGGCCCGCTCCAGGTGCAGGACCACGAGGTCGGCGATCGCCGGCTCGTCCTCGACGACGAGAACGAGGCGTCGATCGTTAGGGGTGGGGGGCACGGCCACCCAGCCACTCTAGGAGGGGCCGCCCGGGCCTGATGTCACGGCGGCGTTTCGGTCGTGTCAGGGTTAGGTCAGACAAGGGAAGGGATCAGCATGACGACGGTGACCGTCGTGACGGATACGAGCGGCGACGAGCAACGTCGGCGCGGGTTGCGCCAGATGCGCCTCGTGGCGCTGGCGCTGCTGGTGCTCGCCGCGGTCGTCTACGTCCTCACGTTGGGCAAGGACGGCGTCTGGGGGTTTGTCAACGCCGGCGCCGAGGCCTCGATGGTCGGCGCCATGGCCGACTGGTTCGCCGTGACTGCGCTGTTCCGGCACCCACTCGGGCTGCCGATCCCGCACACCGCCCTCATCCCCAAGAAGAAGGACACCCTCGCTCGCAGCCTGCAGGACTTCATGGGCGACAACTTCCTGCGCGAGGACATCATCCGCGACCGGGTGCTGGCCGCTCGGATCTCCGAACGGGCCGCCGCCTGGGCGCTCGTGCCCACGAACACCCGCCGGGCGACCGACGAGGTCGTCGGCGTCACCGTCGCCGCGCTGCACCGGCTGCGCGACGAGTCGGTCGCGGGGCTGCTCGATGAGGCCGTGCTGCCGCGTCTGCGCGAGGAGCCGATCGCTCCGATCGCAGGCACGTTCCTCGGCGAGGTGGTCCGCGACCGCGCGCACCACGGGCTGGTCGACTTGGCGGTCAGCGAGGCGCATCGGTGGCTGCTGGCCAACGAGGAGACCTTCGCCGCTGTCCTTGAAGAGCGAGCCCCATGGTGGGCCCCGCAACGGGTCAACGAGGTCGTCATCAAACGCTTGCACGTCGAGGCGCTGGCCTGGGTCGAGGACATCCGCGACAACCCGCACCACCACGCCCGGGTCGCTCTCGACGATCTGCTCACCCAGCTCGCCGACGACCTGCAGCACGACCCGGAGACGATGGAGCGGGCCGAGCGGATCAAGGTGCGCGTCCTGGACCACCCGCAGCTGTTGGAGACGGCAACCTCGCTGTGGGCCGCCTTCCGCACCGCGCTCATCACGTCACTCGGGGAGAGTGACTCGCCGCTGCGTCGCCGGATCGAGGGCCAGCTGCGGTCGTTCGCCGAGCATGTCCGCGATGACGAGGGTTTGCGGGGCCGACTCGACGGGTATGCCGCGGACCTCACGACCTTCTTCGTCGACCGCTACGGCGACGAGCTGATGACCGTCATCAGCCACACCATCGAGCGTTGGGACGGTCGGGAGACTGCCGAGAAGGTCGAGCTGCATGTCGGCCGCGACCTGCAGTTCATCCGGATCAACGGCACGATCGTGGGTGGCCTGGTCGGCGTCCTCATTCACGCGGTGACGATCCTGCTGGGGCGCTGACGCGACGGCACGGCATACGGAACTCGGGTGAGGGCGGTCGGCGCGAGGTGAGAAACTGAGCGGATGCACGTGAGCGCCTACCGGGACGTGACCGCCATCCCGGCGGCACGGTCGGTGCTCATCCTGGGGTTCATCGTGCGGATGCCGATGTTCGCCACCGGCATCGTGCTCACCCTTCACGTCGTGTCGACGTTAGGTCGTTCGTACGGCGAGGCGGGCCTGGTCTCGGCCGCGTTCACCGTGGCTCTGGCGGTGTCCGCGCCCTGGCGCGGGAGGGTGCTGGACCGTCGGGGGGTGCGCCGGGCCGTGGCCCCGTCGATCGTCGCGACCGGCCTCGTGTGGACCACCTTGCCGTTCCTCCCGTATGCCGTGCTGCTGCCGGCCTGCGTCCTCGGGGGGCTTTTCGCCGTGCCCACCTTCTCCATCCTGCGCCAGGCTCTCATCGCCGCGGTGCCTGACGAACGGCGGCGGACGGCCCTGTCCCTCGACTCGGTGCTCGTCGAGCTGTCGTTCATGATTGCTCCCGCAGTGGCGGTCTGGGCGGCGGCTACCTATGACACCCGGTGGGTCCTGTTCACCCTGGCCGTGTTGAGCCTGCTGGCTGCGGTGGTGGTCTACGTCGTCGATCCGCCGATGCGCTCCGCGTCGGCTGACGACCCCCTGGCCCACGACGCCCCGTCAGCGCTGGACGAGGACTCCTCCCGGGATCACCCCGAATCGGCCGGGCGATGGGTGTCGCTTGGCGTTGTGGCGGTTCTCGGAGCCGCGGCAGCAAGCACGGTGGTCCTGGCCGGCACTGATGTCGCCATCGTGGCAGCTCTGCGCTCCACGGGCGACGCGGCGGCCATCGGGTGGGTGCTCAGCGTCTGGGGTGCCGGGTCGCTGCTGGGCGGTCTGGTCTATGGCGCTTGGCACCGGTCGATCTCGGTGTTCTGGTTGCTGGGTGGTCTGGCGCTGTCCACCATCCCCGTCGCCCTGGCCGGCTCGCTGGGCTGGCTGGTGGTGCTGCTGTTCGTGTGCGGTGTGTTGTGCGCGCCAACGATCACGGCCACCGTCGACCACTTGTCCCGGCTGGTGCCGGAACGCTCTCGCGGCGAAGCGATGGGCTGGCACGGATCGGCCATGACGGCCGGTCAGGCGATCGGCGCGCCGTTGGCCGGGTATGCCATCGACCGCGCCGGCTGGGGGTGGGGCTTCATCTCGGTGTCACTCTTCGGGCTTGCTATCGCAGTCATCGGCCGCGTCGGCGAGCAGCTTCGCCGACGCCATCTCTCGACTCACGCCACCGTGGCAACAAACGCGTAGGCGCAGCCGAGACCCGGCTAGTTCCCGGGCAGATCCCGGGCAGTTTGGAGTCCCGCGTGGCGCCGGGGGTCAGGCCTCGACCCGGCCATAGGGGATCAGCCGCACCGTCAACCACTCGTGCAGGCCCCGCGCGAGAGCGACGCTGGCAGCGGCAGGTGCCGACACGGCATACCGAAGTCCTCCCCAGGTGCCGCCCGCGAACGTAGCGACACTCCCCACCAGTGAGTTCATCGGTCCCCTCCTTGCCGAGTCCCGCCGGACTGGCCGGACAACTGGCTCTCACCTGGTAATCTAGGCCCTTGACCAACCGCGTCTCGTGGCGCCCCCCGGGGCCGCGACGTGCGCGGTGTGCAAGAGAAGCCCCGCTTCCACCCGCGTCGACCACCAGTCGCCGGGTCAGGTCCGGACCCGCCCGGCTCGCCGGGAGCGTCGGTGTATGCCGTCGCGCTGGGTCCCGCGTGTGCGCGCGGCAGGCGACTGCCAGCGCTGCACGCAGCGGACGGACTCGCGAAGGCCTCTTGAGCACCAACGGTGACGAGGGGCCTTCTCTCGTTCCCCGGGGTCATCCGAGACCGACATGAAGGAGCACCACATCAGCGAGCCTCGTATCAACGAGCGCATCCGGGTCCCCGAGGTGCGTCTGGTCGGACCCAACGGGGAGCAGGTCGGCATCGTCCGCGTTGAGGATGCTCTCCGTCTGGCGGCCGAAGCCGATCTCGACCTCGTCGAGGTCGCGCCGATGGCGCGTCCCCCGGTGGCCAAGCTCATGGACTTCGGCAAGTTCAAGTACGAAGCCGCCCTCAAGGCCAGGGAAGCCCGCAAGAACCAGGTCAACACGGTCATCAAGGAGATCAAGCTCCGCCCGAAGATCGACCCGCACGACTACGGCACCAAGAAGGGCCACGTCGAGCGCTTCCTCAAGGGCGGCGACAAGGTCAAGGTGACGATCATGTTCCGCGGCCGCGAGCAGTCGCGCCCGGAGCTGGGCTTCCGGTTGCTGCAGAAGCTCGCCGAGGACATCGCCGAGCTCGGCTTCGTCGAGTCAGCGCCCAAGCAGGACGGGCGCAACATGATCATGGTCATTGGCCCGACAAAGAAGAAGGCCGAAGCCAAGGCCGAGGCGCGCCGCGCCCGGGAGAGCCAGGCCCCCGGTCGCCCGACCTCCCAGCCGCAGGGTCAAACATCCCGCGCTCGGGCCGAATCGGCGCTCGACGACGAGTCCGCTCAGCAATTGGCGGCACTCGATGGCGTCTCCGAGTCGCTCGTGGCCGATGCCGCCTCGGCGGCGGCCAACGCTGCGGCGCCCGCGGCTGTTGAGGTGCCTACTGTCGTTGCCGAGCCGGCCCAGGCTGAGCCGGTCGTCGCTGAGGCACCCACCCCTGCTCCGGCACCGGTGAAGCGCACGACCCGTGCGGCCGCTGCCCCGGTCGCCAGCGGCGACGCCGCCACGTCGGCCACCACGGCCGCTCCAGCAGCTCCAGCGGCTCCAACTGCAGCAGCCGCCTCGGGCACGCCCAAGCTGGCCGTGCCCCGGCCGAGCGCTCCGCGCCCGGCAGCGCCGCGCCCGGCAGCCACCAAGGCAACCACCCCCCGCTCCACCACCGCCCGGTCCACATCGGCGCCGCGACCGGGACCCGGCCCAACGTCGAGCTGACCTCCAGCCCGGCACCAGACCACCAGACCCCGGCCGACCGACGTCGTCCGGGACTTGACACGAAGGAGATCGGCAGCCATGCCGAAGATGAAGACCCACAGCGGGGCCAAGAAGCGCTTCCGCGTGACCGGCACCGGCAAGATCATGCGCGAGCAGGCTGGCGGTCGTCACCGTCTCGAGGTGAAGTCGAGCAAGGAGATGCGCTCGCTCGCCGGAGACCTGGAGCTGTCCGCACCCGACACCAAGAAGGCCAAGCGGCTTCTCGGCCGCTGAGCCCGACCCAGACACGTAAAGGAGAACTCACGTGGCACGCGTGAAGCGGGCGGTCAACGCCCAGAAGAAGCGCCGGGTCGTCCTCGAACGCGCCAGCGGCTACCGGGGCCAGCGTTCGCGGCTCTACCGCAAGGCCAAGGAGCAGATGCTCCACTCGCTCGGCTACGCCTACCGCGACCGCCGGGCCAAGAAGGGTGACTTCCGTCGCCTGTGGATCCAGCGGATCAACGCTGCGGCTCGCGCCAACGGCATGACCTACAACCGGTTCATGCAGGGCCTCAAGGCCGCCGGTGTCGAGGTCGACCGCAAGATCCTCGCCGACCTCGCGGTCAATGACGCCGCGGCCTTCACCGCTCTGGTCGAGATGGCTCGCACGGCTGTGCCCGCCCAGGGCGCTGCCGCTGGCGACGCGGCCTGAGCCGCGCGGCATACCGAAACACCGACGTCGAGCGCCGGGACACCCGCGTGCTGACCAATCCCCGAGCTGATCGGGTGCGGTCGGTCGCGGCACTGTCCCGGCGCTCGACGCGTCAGCGGACCGGCCTGTTCGTCGCTGAAGGGCCGCAGTCGGTTCGCGAGGCGGTCCGGTTCGCGCCTGACGCAATCCGCGAGCTCTACATCACCGCGGAGGCGGCAACGCGGCATACGGACATCGTCGCGGCGGCGACCACGGCCGGGGTCCTCGTCCACGAGTGCACCCCCGAGGTCCTCGCCGCGATGAGCGACACCGAGGCGCCCCAGGGCCTGCTCGCCGTATGCCGTGTGCTCACCACCTCCCTTGAAGCGGTCCTTGCGAGCCGTCCCCGGCTCCTGCTCGTCCTGGCCCACGTCCGCGACCCTGGCAACGCCGGGACGGTCCTGCGGGGGGCCGACGCGGCCGGGGCCGACGCGGTCATCGTCAGCGCGGCCAGCGTCGATGTGTGGAGCCCGAAGGTGGTCCGTTCGACAGCGGGGTCGGTGTTCCATCTGCCGGTGGTGACCGGTCTGCCGGTGCCCGAGATCCTCGCTCACCTGCGGGCCGCAGGCATCGCCACGTTGGCCGCTGACGGCTGCGGTGCTCGGTTGCTGCCCGACGTCGACCTGAGTCGTCCGCATGCCTGGGTGATGGGCAACGAGGCGTGGGGTCTGCCAGAGGACGTGCGCGCGGACTGCGACGAGGTGGTGCGGGTGCCGATCTTCGGCCACGCAGAGTCGCTCAACCTCGCGATGGCCGCGACGGTGTGCCTCTATGCCTCGGCGTTGGCCCAACGTTCGGCGGAGTGAGCGGCTTGGCCCCGTGGCGGGCGAAACGTCACTTCCGGGGCGATCCGACTCGAAGCGCTCCCACCGGTGGCTAGTCTGTCTGGCATGAAGGTCGCGGACGGGCCGGCCCTCGCCGGAGTCGATCAGTCACCGGGAGACGTCGTCCGCGCCATTTCCGACACGCTGCCCGACGGCCTCATTGCCGTTGACGGGCGGGGCCTTCTCGCCTTCGCCAACCTGCGCGCCGAAGAGATCCTCCAGGCGCCGATCGGTGACTGCATCGGTCGACCGATCCGCGAAGCCCTGCCGTTGTGGGACTCAGAGGGCCGCCCCTGGTGGGACGTCGCCAACCCTTGGACGGCCTTGCACACGGTCAAGGGCCACCGGGAGAAGCTGCTCTGGACCAGCGACGGGGTCGAGGTGCTGGCCACGGCCCGCTACCTGCGTTCGGCCCCGAGGGAGCCGGTCGAGCGGGTGGTCGTTGCCCTGCGCGGCGCGGTGGCCCGCCAACGGGCCGAGCGCGACCATGCGGCGCTGCTGTCGACGCTCGCGCACGAGTTGCGCTCGCCGCTGACCTCGGTCAAAGGCTTCTCCTCGACCTTGCTGCGGCGCTGGGACCGGTTCACCGATGAGCAGAAGCGGCTCATCATCGAGACCATCGAGGCCGACGCGGACCGCGTGACCAGGCTGGTCTCCGATTTGCTCGATGTCTCCCGGATCGAGGCCGGCCGGATGCACGTGCGTCGCCAGGAGATCTTCCTGGACCCGATCGTGGCCAAGCACCTCCGGCGACTGAGTAGCCTCGGGATCCCTGCCGAGCGGATCGAGGTCGTCGTATGCCGCCCCATCCCCGACGGGTGGGCCGACCCGGACCGGATCGACCAGATCATGATCAACCTCATCGACAACGCGCTTACGCACGGCGCCGGGAAGATCACCGTGCGAGTCGAGGCGGGCACCGTCGACTTGGCCGATGGCGCGGCTGGCGACCCACGACCTGCGTGTCTCGTCTCGGTGGCTGACGAAGGGCAGGGCATCCCGGAGCGGCTCCGGTCGGTGATCTTCACGCGGTTCTGGCACGGTCCGGGGCAGCGCAACACCGGGTTGGGCCTTTACATCGTCAAGGCCCTCGTCGAAGCGCACGGCGGCCGGGTGCGGGCCAGCAACGGCCCCAACGGGGGCGCGGTCTTCACCTTCAGCATACCCGTCGGTGATCCGACTGCGGGCGCGCTGGGAGTTGGCGATCCGGGGGCAGCCCGAGGGCTGGTTCACGGTCATGACCACACGGTGGCCGGCTCCGCCGATCGCCCGCGAGTGTGAGCAAGTCCGGCCCGGCCGGAGTGGTGCTGCACGACATCATCGGCGAGTGTGTGGAAGTCAGGGCAATCCCTGGGTTGACTGCACGAAATCGTCGGTGGGTGTGGGGAAATCCCCAGCGAGCGGGGGCGGAAGGCTGGCGGCGGGGGCGGAAGGCTGGCGGCGGGGGTGCGGGGACGGCATACAGCCAAAGGGTGGCGCCCAGAGGGCACCGGGGTCCAGGCGCTGAACCCGGTGACGCCGTGGGCGTCTTGCAGCCTAGACTCGGGCGCCGAACCCGATCCCGCACCCAGATCGAATGTGGAACGTGATGTCTGGACCCACCACGCCTGATGCAGCAACGCCCATCCAGGGCGCTGACCTCCCCGCCGCTCTCAGCGAGGAGGCTCTCGCGGCTGCCCTTGAGCAGGCGCAGGTGGCCTTCGCGGCTGCCGCCGACCTTGAGGCCCTCAAGGCCGCCCGGCTCGCACATGTCGATAAGGGCGCCATCGCCGGAGCCCGGCGCGAGATCGGTGCCCTACCCCCGGCCGCCAAGGCTGAGGCCGGCAAGCGGGTGGGGGCGGCACTGGATGCCGTGCGAGCGGCATACACGGCCCGGGAGGAGGCCCTGCAGGCGGCGCGCGACGAGCGGATCCTCGTCCAGGAGCGGGTCGATGTCACCATGCCGACCGGGCGGCGGCCGCTCGGTTCGCGCCACCCGATCGAGCTCACCCAGGAGCGGCTTGTCGACATTTTCGTCGGGATGGGCTGGGAGGTCGCCGAGGGGCCCGAGGTCGAGTCGGAGTGGATGAACTTCGACGCGCTCAACCTCGGCAAGGACCACCCGGCCAGGCAGATGCAGGACACCTTCTTCGTCGACCCGCCCGACGGGGGCTTGGTGTTGCGCACCCAGACCTCGCCGATCCAGATCCGCACGATGCTCACCCGCGAGCCCCCGATCTACGTCGTGGCGCCGGGCAAGGTGTTTCGCACCGACGACCTCGACGCGACGCACACGCCGGTCTTCCACCAGATCGAGCTGCTTGCCGTCGACATGGGTCTGACGATGGCGCACCTGCGCGGGGCGATCGACCACTTCGTGCGGGCCATGTTCGGAGACGTCAAGACGCGCGTGCGCGCGTCCTACTTCCCGTTCACCGAGCCGTCCATGGAGACCGACTTCCAGTGCTTCGTATGCCGCGGCGCCGACGACTCGTGTCGGCTGTGCGGCGGCTCGGGCTGGATCGAGCTCGGCGGGTCGGGGATGGTCAACCGCAAGGTGCTCACCGCGTGCGGCATCGACCCCGACGTCTACACGGGCTTCGCGTTCGGCTTCGGCATCGAGCGGGCCCTGCAGTTGCGTAACGGCGTCAGCGACATGCGCGACATGGTCGAAGGCGACGTGCGGTTCTCCGGTCAGTTCGGGATGGCGGTGTGACATGAGGGTTCCCCTGTCCTGGCTCGGCGAGCTCGTCGACCTCGCTCCCGGCGCGCGCGGCGCCGAGGTGGCCGCGTCCCTCGTCTCGGTCGGCCTGGAGGAGGAGGCGCTGCACGGCGGCGACATCACCGGCCCGCTCGTCGTCGGGCGGGTGCTGACCTTCGAGGAGCAGATCCAGAAGAACGGCAAGCCGATCCGGTTCTGCACCGTCGACGTTGGCCACCACGGCCAGCGCGTCACCGACGGCATCCCCCAGGAGATCGTCTGTGGCGCAACGAACTTCGAGGTCGGGGATCTCGTCGTCGTTGTGCTGCCGGGCGCGGTCCTGCCCGGCGGGTTCGCCATCTCGGCGCGCAAGACCTACGGCCGGGTGTCCAACGGGATGATCTGCGCCGAGGACGAGCTGGGTCTCGGCGAGGACCACACCGGGATCATCGTGTTGCGCGACTACCTCGGCGAGGCAGCGGTCGCGGGTGTCGCCCCGGGCGATGACGCCTTGGCGTTGCTCGGCCTGGGTGAGCAGGTCCTCGAGCTCAACATCACCCCGGACCGGGGCTACTGCTTCTCGATGCGCGGCATCGCGCGGGAATACTGGCACTCCCAAGGCAGCCCCGCGGGCGCGTTCCGCGACCCCGGTGTCGTCCCCTCCAATCCGCCGGCCAACCTCGACGGGTATGCCGTGCACCTCACCGACGCGACCCCCATCGACGGGTCGCCGGGCTGCGACCGTTATGTGGCCCGGATCGTGCGGGGCATCGACCCGTCCGCGCCGTCGCCGGGCTGGATGCGCAGTCGGCTGACCCAGGCCGGGATGCGCCCGATTTCGCTGGCCGTCGACGTCACCAACTACGTCATGCTGCTGGTCGGGCAGCCCCTGCATGCTTTCGACCTGGACACCTTGTCAGGGTCGATCAAGGTCCGCCGGGCCCGGGCGGGGGAGCGGCTGACCACCCTCGACGGCGTCGACCGCGAGTTGTCCCCCGAAGACTTGCTCATCACCGACGGCGGTCAGTTCCCGCTCGCGCTCGCTGGTGTCATGGGTGGGGCGACCAGTGAGGTCACCGAGTCGACAACGAACGTCCTCATCGAAGCGGCCCACTTCGACCCCGTGACGATCGCCCGGACATCGCGTCGGCACCGGCTGGTCAGTGAGGCGTCCAAGCGGTTCGAGCGTGGCGTCGACCCGCGGGTGGCCGACGATGCCGCCCAGCTGGCCGTCGACCTGCTCGTGGAGTTCGGCGGTGGCACCGTCGACCCGGGCGTGACTGATGTCGACACGACGAGTTCGCGGACGGCATACCCCTTGGACGTCACCCTGCCCGGGCGGTTGGTGGGGGTCGACTACTCCCGCGACAAGGTGGTGCAGATCCTCACCGATCTGGGCTGCACTGTCGAGGACCCGGGTGTCGCGCCGCTGGAGGTCGTGTTCGTCACGCCCCCATCGTGGCGGCCGGATCTCGTCGACGGACCGGACTATGCCGAGGAGGTGGCGCGGGTCGACGGCTACGACCGGATCCCGTCGATCCTGCCGACGCCGACCGACGGTCGCGGGCTCACCCACGCGCAGCTGGTCCGGCGGATCGTCGCCAACGCACTCGTCGGTCGGGGTTACACCGAGGTGCTGAGCTATCCGTTTGTGTCGGCCGACTTCGGCGACATCTTGGGGATGGCAGCCGACGACCCACGGCGCAGTGCCGTCCGAATGGCCAACCCGCTGTCCGACCAGGCGCCGCTGATGCGGACCTCGGTTCTCGACACGCTGCTGGATTCGTTGCGCCGCAACGTCTCTCGTGGCCAGCGCGACGTCGCGTTGTTCGAGCTGGGCATGGTGACCCGGCCGCTGCCGGGGGCCTCCCACACGGCACCCGTGCCCGGAGTCGACCGGCGGCCCGACGACGCCACGATCGCTTCGATCGACGCCGCCGTCCCGCCGCAACCGCGCCACGCAGCCGTGGTCCTGACCGGCGACGCCGACCGGGCGGGTTGGTGGGGTGCTGGCCGTGCCGCCGACTGGACCGACGCGCTCGACGCGGTGCGGACGGTGGCCGGAGCCTTGGCCGTTCCGGTCGCGGTGAGCGCCGGCGACGCGGCCCCCTGGCACCCGGGACGGTGCGCCGCGATCACCCTCGCGGACGGGACCCTCGTCGGGTATGCCGGTGAGCTGCACCCCAAGGTGCTCGACCGGCTCGGGCTGCCCGCGCGCACCTGTGCCGCCGAGCTCGACATTGACGTGCTCACCACTGCCAGCGCTGAGCCGACCCGGCTGAAGGGCTTCTCGACGCAACCGGTCGCCTTGACCGACGTCGCCCTCACGGTGGCCGAGGACGTGGCAGCCGGCGATTTGCAGGCGGTGTTGCGCGAGGCAGCCGGGGAGTTCGTTGAGTGGGTCACGCTCTTCGACGTCTACCGCGGCGAGCAGGTCGGAGCCGACAAGAAGTCGATGGCCTTCCGCTTGGCGTTCCGGGCACCCGACCGGACCCTGACGACCGACGAGGTGAGCGGTTTCCGCGACGCTGCCGTGGCGGCGGCCGCAGCCAGGTTCGGCGCCGTCCAGCGCTGACGTCCGAGCCGGGTGAGCGCCGGGATCAGATCGACCCGGGGTCAGGGCGTTCCCAGTTCCGCAATCTCCTCGGCGCTCGCGTTCCCGCCCGTGCACACCACAGCGGCCCGTGATGGTCGCCACGCGCTGTGGAGCAGCCCGGCCAGGGCGGCCGCGCCTGCCCCTTCGGCGAGGGTGTGGGCCCGGTGGGCCAGTTCGGTGGCCGCCCGGCTGATGGCCGCGTCGTCGACGAGGACGAAGTCGGCCAGGCCCGTGGCGATGACGGATTGGGGGAGCTCGAAACCCCGTCCGGTGGCTAGCCCACTGTGGCGAGTGAGACACGGCGCCACCTCGATCGCTCCGGCCCGCCAGGACCGGTATGCCGCCTGCGCGGCACTGGACTGCACGCCGATGATGCGGCACTGCGGGGCGACTCGGTCCCGGACGATGCACGCGCCGGCGGCGCCGCTGCCAGAGCCGATCGGGACGAAGATGGCCTCAAGGTCCGGTCGCTGGGTGAGCAACTCGAGATAGACCGTGGCGTGGCCGGCGATGATCGCCGGCGTGTTGCCCGGGTCCACATAGGTGATGCCGTCGAGGTCGGCCAATTCTTGTGCCTTGGCAACTGCTTCGGTCATGGTCGGGCCGCACATGATGACGTTGGCGCCCAGCAGTCGCACGGCGGTCACTTTCGCCACGGGTGCACTCTCGGGCATGACGATGGTGGCGAGCGCGCCGTGTAGCCGGGCGGCATACGCGATGGACTGAGCATGGTTGCCCGTTGACGCGGTGATCAGGCCGGCGGCGAGTTGCGCCGGCGCCAGCGTCGCGGCCAGCGCCAGGCCTCCGCGGACCTTGAACGCCCCCGTGGGCTGGGCGTTTTCGTGTTTGACGACCACTTCACACCCGGCCAAGGCATCCAACGTGGGGTAGGACCACGCTGGCGTGACCGGAAGTCGGCCCCGGATCGTTTCGGCCGCCCGCTGGATCTCATCGAAGGTCGGAGGAAGGGGGGTCACTGTCCAGTCACCGCCTGAGTGTGCAGCGCCGACCTCCGCGGGGTCAATTCCCCAGCAGGCCCGTTCGTCGGCCGCAGGTCGGCCGGTAGATTGCGGGCGTGAGCCAGCGCCGCGGCATACCGCCTGCGTGGGTGGTCCTTGCGGCCGGGGTGGCGACCGCATTGCACCTGGGGAAGTTGCCCCCGGCGGTGCCGATCCTGCAGGCCGAGCTCGGGATGACCCTGGTCCAAGCGGGCTTCCTGCTGGCGCTCATCCAGTTCGCCGGGATGTGCCTCGGGCTGGTCATCGGGATCGGGGCCGACGGGATCGGGCTGCGCCGCAGCATGGTTCTCGGCCTGGGTATCCTTTCGGTCGCAGGAGTGGCGAGCGGGTTCACCCACCACGTCGGCGGCTTGCTCGTGCTTCGCGCCGTGGAGGGCTTCGGGTTCCTCCTGGCGACGGTGCCCGCGCCGGGCCTGTTGCGCCGCATCGTGCCCCCGCACCAAGTCACCCGGATCCTCGGCTTCTGGGGGGCCTATGTGCCGTTCGGGACAGCTGTCGGCATGCTCGTTGGCCCGCGCGTGCTCGCGGCGTCGAGCTGGCCGGTGTGGTGGTGGGTCGTTGCGGCGGCGACGGCGGTCATGGCCGTCGCCGTGTGGGTGCGGGTGCCAGCCGACCCGGTGCGTTTGGGGACCGGCTCGGCCGCTGTCGTGCCGTGGCGGGCGAGGGCCGCGCTCACCGTGCGCTCACGCGGCCCCTGGCTGGGGGCGTTGACCTTCGGGGTGTATGCCGCGCAATGGATGGCCGTCATCGGCTTCCTGCCGACCCTGTATGCCGAGTCCGGCTGGGTGGGCGCCGTCGGGGCGACGCTGACGGCAACGGTCGCGGCGGCCAACGTCATCGGGAACGTCGCGGCGGGCTTCCTGCTCCACCGGGGCTGGCGGCCGGCGCTCGTGCTCGGGCTGGGTTTCGCCGGGCAGGCCGTGGGCACGTTCCTTGCGTTCGCCACCCTGACCTC
>WBZS01000524.1_pt3 | contig 22635 bp, 19 predicted proteins | sample 5204201 | NCBI WGS metagenome assembly WBZS01 (sample SAMN12344357, study PRJNA552823) | activated sludge metagenome | biome: Activated sludge suspended growth; feature: Nitrification reactor; material: Wastewater; isolation source: activated sludge from nitrification reactor of wastewater...
CCACACCGAGGGCCGAAGTGCCCCAAGACAGGGCCGACAGGAAGACGAAGGCCGTTGTGGAGTACGAGTTGATCGCGAGCCAGCCGTACACGCATACGGGTGAGGACATCGCCTTCCTGGCGCACGCGCTCTACACCGGCATCCCGAAATCGAAATGGCCCGAAGAGCGCGCGAAGTTCCTCCAAAAGGGGCAGCCCTGCCTGCGAGCGTCCGCGCTGGGCAAGCGGTATGGCTGGGGCACGCATCACAACGCCGACGGCAAGGTCGCGCTGGTGGCTGTCGAGTCGAAAGACTATCGGCGGCTCGCGACTGATCCCGGCCTGAAGCACACGCGGGCCATGCGCACGAAGCGGGCAAGGTAGGCGCAGAACGCGTGGGACCGTCTCCAGTGCGCTGTGCCCGGCGCTGTGGCTGCCACACATCTTTCATGTCATCCTGAGAGTGGATGGGCGGTGGCCAAGCGGCCGGCAAGAAACGGCGGGAGGCCTGTGTTCCGCTGAGACCCGGTGGCGCGCTCGTAAGGGCGGCGCTTGTCGCCGCCCTGTGGGTCGTGGCAAGCGCCGCACTGGCAAGGCGCCCTCAGGGCTGAGACTGCATCGAGCGCAGGGTCGAGCGCGTTTTGTTACTCAGTAGCGCCGAACGCCTGGCATCTGAGGCGCGTTGATTGAGCGCGACGGATCTGCCGTCAGACTCGGTTGCCGTGCCGCGCGACCCATATGCGACCAACGAGTCCGACGGCAAATCCGTCGCGCTCAGCCCCAATGCATTCGGTGCGATGCGCCCGGCATTTCTGAAGGCAAGCGGGTCGTCATGTCATCCAGAGCGCCGGGCATCCGTCACCGCAGCCGCGCCCAATGAGCGCGAAGGATCTGCGGTCAGACTCCTGTGGTTGGGGCTGTTGTTGGGTCCTGTGAGTCCGATGGCAGATCCTTCGCGCCCGCGGGCGGTCAGAATGACGCAGGCGCCGTGGGCGCTCTGGATGACATGGGTCCAAGACAGACGCTGTGCCCCTGCGCAGAGCCCTGACGCTCAATGCCCGAGCCCTGGCGCCTGAAGCCTCAAGCGTGGTGCTTTGCGACTTAAGATCCCCTAGCAACCCGTGGCCGGGGCCTTAAGCCTGCGCCGGCTGAGCCAGCAACTGCACCACGGGCCGCAGGTCGAGCCACCATTGCTGCCTGGGGCGGATGTGCTCGAGATCCATCAGGCCCGGCACGTCGGCCAGTTCGGTCAGCTTGATCCGGCCGCCCAGGATCCCGATCAAGGCGCTCGAGGTCGTGCCCTGATCGGCCTCCTCGGTCAGGAAGTCGATGCAACGCGCGGCCAGACGGGTCGCCTGGATCCGATCGAAGGGCGAGGGGTCGCCGCCCTGTTGCATATGGCCGAGGATCGCCTGCCGCACCTCGAACAGGTTCTGGCTTTCTTGCTCGAACAGCGCGCACATGAAGGCCGTCGTGTACAGCGGGTTGGCGCGCTCGCTGCGGATCAACAGGCTCAGGCGGCGACCGGTCTGGAACCCGGCGATCATATGATTGAGATCGTCCTGAAGCGCGCGCAGGTTGACGCCTTCTTCGTTCAGATAGACGCGCTCGGCGCCCGTCGCCAGGCCGCTCATCAGTCCCAGGTAGCCGCAATAACCGCCCATGACCTCCACGACGAAACACCGCCGGGCGGCCACGGCCGAGTTCTTGATCTTGTCGACCACCTCGACGATGGTGTTGAGGGCGGTGTCGGCGCCGATGCAAAGCTCGGAGCCGGGCAGGTTGTTGCTGATCGAGGCGGGCAGGCAGATGACCGGGATGTCAAACGCCGGGAACTCGTGCCGCCGACGCTGGAGCTCCATGGCTGCGGCGTAGGCCGACCAACCCCCGATCAACAGCAGACCCTCGATCTTTTCTGTCTCGAGCGTGTGCGCGATCGCGGCAAAGTCGGCTCCGGCGGGCACCCGCCGACTTGTGCCGAGGTTCGAGCCGCCGACCGAACCCCAGCCGTGGACGTCCATCCAGCCGAACTCGCGCACCTGCCCGTTGATCAGGCCGTCGAAGCCATTGCTGATCGCCAGCGGGATGTGCCCGCGGTCGATCGCGAGACGCACTGCGGCCCGCACTGCCGTGTTCATCCCCGGTGTCGGCGCGCCGGTCGTTAGAACGCCGAAGCGCAATCGCCGCTGGTCGGGCCGGGGCGGACGCGGCACGGTCTGGATCAACGTCCGCAGGGTGCGGTACGCCTCCTTGAAACTGCCGCCGCGAAGCTCCATGGCCCGCTCGTAATCGTGAGCCGTGATCGCGGTCGCGACCGCCCGGGTCTGCTCCACACATTCCATCAAGGGCAGGTGGGTGATGCGGTTGTAGCGCAGCCCGATCACCTGAGGCTCGTCCTCGGGCGCGCTGGCCAGCAGATGCTCGACCGCCGCGTGGCCCAGGAGCGTGCTCATCCAGCGGTCGAAGGCGCTGGGTGCGCCGCCACGTTGGATGTGACCCAGGATCGAGATCCGCACGTCCTCCTTGAGATGCGACTCCAGCACCTGGCGGACGCGCTCGCTGGTGATCGGATTGCCGTTGCGATCGCGCGCGCCCTCGGCCACGATCACGGTGCTGTGGCGTCGCCCGGCTGCCCGACCGGCCGCGAGCACCTCGCACATCGCGGTCTCCCAATCCTCGGCGTCGGGCGGGTTCTCGGGCAGGAACACCCAGTGCGCGGTTCCGGCCAGCGCCGCCATCAAAGCCAGGTAGCCGCAGTGCCGGCCCATGACCTCGATCACGAACGTGCGTTGATGGCTGGCCGCCGTGCTGCCGATCTGGTCGAGGGCGGTGGTGATGCGGTGGAGCGCGGTGTCGGCCCCGATCGTCATATCGGTGCCGTGGAAGTCGTTGTCGATCGAACCGACCAGGCCCACGATCGCGAGCTGCCGGTGCTGCGCGGCGGTTTCGGCCGTGATCACGCCCTGCGCCGCGAGTTCGGCCACCAGGCTGGGCCATTCCTGCCGGAACAGGTTGGCGCCGGTCAGGCTGCCGTCGCCGCCGATCACGACCAGACGATCGATCCCGCGCTGGAGCAGGTGCAGGGCGGCCTGCAGCCGGCCCTCGCGCGTGCGGAAGGCGGCGCAGCGCGCCGTGCCGATGACGGTGCCGCCTTGCTGCATGATCCCGCCGACCGAGTCCCAGGCCATGTCGCGCAGCCGGTCGCCGCCGTCGACCATGCCCTGATAGCCTTCGGCGATCGCAAAGACCCCGACGCCGTGGCTGAGCGCCGTGCGCACCACGGCCCGCAAGGCCGCATTCATCCCGGGCGCGTCGCCGCCGCTCGTCAGGACCCCGATCGCGCCGCCAGTTTTGTTTTCCATTGTTGCCCCCATACGGGCAGCCGGGTCTTGCTCCCGGATGCGCCGCTCACTGCGGCTGGCAGTGTACCCGCCCGGTGTGCCGCCCGCAGCCCGAAAACGGGGTATCCGCCGTCGGCGAAACGGGCCGTCACATCCCCTTGATCAGGCCGCCCGGCTGACAGGTCCGGCAGAAGTTCGTGATCCGCTGGTTGGCCGAAACCTCGGAGATGACGTTGCCACAGCGCGGGCAGGCCTCGCCGGCGCGCAGGTGCACCTTCATGAAGTCGCGCGGCTTGAGGTGGATGGCGTCGCCCATCTCGGCGCGCACCAGGTCGCGGGCCTCGAGCAACGTGCCGCGCATGGCCGCATGCAAGCGCGCAATCTCGTCGGCGCTCAGGCTGGTGCGTTTGCGATACGGATGCAGCTGAGCGGCCCACAGGATCTCGTCGGCGTAGGCGTTGCCGATCCCGGCCACGAAAGCGCTGCGGACCAGGATGCCTTTGATCTCGCCGCGAAACGGACGCAGCCGCTCCTTGAACGCTTCGAGCGTGATCTCGAGCGCTTCAGGCCCCATTTCGTCGAACTCGGGCACGCGGGCCAGGTCGCTTGTGGCGTAGATCTGACCCATCGTCTTCGGGTCGAAGTACCGCAGCTCGAGCGCGGCCGTGCCCGGGCCGGGCCCGCTCAACGTCAGCACCAGACACGTGTCCTTGCGCCGCTTCTCGCCCGGCGCCGCCAGTTGTAGCCGTCCGCTCAGCTTGGGGTTGATGACCAGCCAGTAACCCGGAGCAGCCCGCAGCTCGAAGACCAGGAACTTGCCCCGGCGCCGGACGGTTTCGAGCCGTAGCCCCACGGCCGCCGTGCCAAGCGGGCCAACGCTCCCGGCGGCCAGGTCGCGCACGACGATGGCGCCGCCCGGCTGCACGACTTCGACGCCGGCCACGGTCCAGCCGATCGCGCGTCGCTCGAGCACCTCGCAGACGATATCGAGTTCCGGAAGTTCGGGCATGGCGCATTGCTGATTGTTGATTTCTGATTGCTGATTGGATGGCAATCAGCAATCAGAAATCAACAATCAGCAATATCCTTTCAGCGCGTGAAGCGTACAACCGTGACCCCATCTCCGCCTTCCTCTTCGGTGCCGGTGGCCTGGCTGCGGATCTGGGGGTTCGAACGGAGCATCTCACGGACGGCCTGGCGCAGCTTGCCGGTGCCTTTGCCGTGGATGATGCGCGCGAAGGGCAGCTCGGCGAGGTACGCCTCATCGATGTACGCCTCGAGCTCCGGCAGCGCCTCATCGACGGTCTTGCCGCGGATGTCGATCTCGAGCGGCACCGCGGGCGCCGCGCGCAGGCCGCGGCCGGATTTGACCTCCGGCTCTTCCGGGGCCGGCGAGCCGCCGTCGGCGGCGTCGCCGCGCAGCTCGACTTCTTCGAGCTTGGCGCGGACGCGCAGGCGCCCGACCTTGACCTCGGCCTCGCTCGCGCTGAGTGCGGTGACCGTGCCGATCGTGTTCAGGCTGCGCAGCTTGACGGTGTCGCCGAGCTTGACGGCTCGCGTCTTGCCGGTGGGCGTGCGCGCCGAGGCGAGCGGGGCGGGGGGCACGCTGATCGGCTCGGCCGCGCGGTCAGCGGCGTCGATGACGTGCTCGGCCTCCTTGGTGGCCTGTTCGGCCGCTGCTGCCGACTCGGCCGCGGCGAGCCGACGGCGCAATCGCTCGGCTTCTTCTCGGATCTCGGACAGCTCGCGGCGCGCGTCCGCCCGGGCCTGGTCCAGGATCTTGCGCCGCTCGACCTCGATCTTCTCGAGGCGTTTCTCGAGCGCGGCCTCGCGCTCCTCCGCCGCTTCGCGCAGGCCCTCGAGCCGTTCGCGCTCGCGGCCGACGACCTCACGCTGTTGGAAGAGCTCCTCGAGCAGCGCCTCCGCGTGCAGATCCGCCTGACCGACCATCGTGCGCGCATCCGCGATGATGGTCGCGTTGAGGCCGAGCCGGCCCGCGATGGCGAAGGCGTTCGACCGGCCGGGCAGACCGATCGTCAGGTGATAGGTCGGCGCCAGGGTCTGCGGGTCGAACTCGACCGACGCGTTCTTGACGCCCGGCCGGCTGTTGGCATAGCCCTTGAGCTCGGGGTAGTGCGTGGCGATCATGGCCGTCGCGCCCAGGTCGAGCAGGTACGACAGGATCGCGCGCGCCAGCGCCGAGCCTTCGCCCGGGTCGGTGCCCGAGCCCAGTTCGTCGAAGATCACAAGCGCGCCCTCGTCGACGCCGTTGAGGATGCGCGTGATGTTGGTGATGTGCGCCGAGAAGGTCGAGAGCGATTGCTCGATCGACTGTTCGTCGCCGATGTCGGCGAAGACGTTCTTGAAGACCGTCACCTCGCTGCCCGAGGCCGCCGGAAGGTGCAGACCGGACTGGGCCATCAGCATCAGCAGGCCCACGGTCTTGAGCGACACGGTCTTGCCGCCGGTGTTCGGGCCCGTGATCACCAGCGCCCGGGTCTGGTCGCCGAAGTCGACGTCGATGGCGACCACGGTCGCGGGGTCGAGCAGCGGATGGCGCGCGCGCAGCAGCCGGATGGTCGGATAGGCGTCCACGCCGCTTTTTGCGGCGTGCAGGAGCGGGGCGTGCGCGCGGGTGGCGTCCGCGTATTTGGCGCGCGCGAAGGCCAGGTCGAGATCGGCCAGGGCATCGACCGTGGCGATGATGGCGTCGGAATGCTCGCCGACGATCGCCGAGAGCTCGGCCAGGATGCGCCGGATCTCCTCGGCCTCGTCCAGCCGCAGCTCGCGCAGTTCGTTGTTGAGCTCGACCGTCGCGAGCGGCTCGACGAAGTACGTGGCGCCCGAGGCGGATTGGTCGTGGACGACGCCGCGCAGTCGGCCTTTGAAGTCGGCCTTCACCGGCACCACGTAGCGGCCGTCGCGCTGGGTGATGATCGCCTCCTGCAGATAGGTCGACAGGCGCGGATCGTTGACCAGGCGGTCGAGGCGCGAGAGCAGTCGGTCGTGCGCGACCTTGATCTGGCGGCGCAGGTCGCCGAGCTTGGGCGAGGCCGAGTCGAGCACCTCGCCGCGTTCGTCGATCGTGCGGCTGATCTGCTCGATCAAACCCGGGATCTCGGTCAACCGCAGGCAGATCTCGGTCAGCCGCGGGAAGACGATCTCCTGGCGGGCGAGGCTGCGCTTGAGCGTACGCGCCGCGATCAGCGTGTTCTTGAGATCGAGCAGTGTGGTCGGGTCGAGCGTGCCCCGGCGCGCGGCCAGGCCCGCGGCGGCGCGCACGTCGCGCGATCCGCCGAGGGTGACGTCGGTTTTGACGCTGAGCAGCTTGCGCGCTTCGGTGGTGGTCTCCTGCCAGAGCCGCGCGGTCTCGACGTCGTCAGTCGGGCGCAGCGCCCGGCACAGGTCGACGCCGGCCGAGAACGAGGCGAAGACGCTCAGGCGCTCGAGCACTTTGTGGAACTCGAGCAGAGCGAGTGATTTGGTGTCCATGGCGAAAGGGATTCTACAACAGAGGCGACGCGTGGGAGGGAGGGGCGAGGGGCGAGGGGCGAAGGGAGAAGGGAGAAGGGAGAAGGGCGGGGAGCGAAGGGCGAAGGGCGAGGAGCGAAGGGCGAAGGGGAGGCAGCGGTCAAAGCGGTTTGCGCAGAAAGTGCCGCTGGTGACCGGTCGGGTGGTCGGGCAACGTGCCCCACAGCGTGTAGCCCAGTCGCTCGTAGAACGGCAGGGCCTGGAAGCTCATCGTGTCGAGGTGGACGTGATGGCAGCCGCGCCGGAGCGCCTCCGCTTCGGCCTCAGCCAGAAGCCGTGAGCCGTAGCCCTGGCCGCGAGCGGCCTCGTCGATCCAGAGGATGCTGACGTGCAACCACTCCCAGGCGGTTTCACCGAGCAGGCCACCGAGGAGCCGTCCCTCGGCGTCCCGCAGGAAGATGTTCAGCGGCCGATAGCCGACGGGCGGCGCGAACCTGAGGTTGTACTCCTCGAGTCCGTGCAGGACGCCGCTCTCGGCCTCCGGGTTCGCGTGATCTTCAACTGTGATGCGATAGCCTGACCTGGAGTCCATGATGAAGGCCTCAAGCCATTCAACAATCAGCAATCGCCAATCCGCAATCTCAAAGCGGGATCCAGCGCTGTCGGAACGCCTCCCAGCGCTGACGGGCGCCGGCGCGCCAAACCAGACCGCGGATTCGCTTCCAGGCGGTCTGCGCGACGCTGCCGCTGGCCTGATCGGGGCGCCGACTGTATTGCTCGGTCATGTACTGCGCCGCGATCAGCCGGGCCTCTTCCTGCGCGTCGGGCAGGCGGACGCCGATGGCGGCGGCCCGCTCACGCGGCGTGGCGTTGGCCGGGATCGGAGCCTCCAACCAGCGCCCGGCGCGCTCGAGCTCGAGATAGGCCTGGGCGATCGGGCCCGGCACCGACTGGCCGAACAGCCGCATCAACTGCCGGCCCGGGAGCCCTAAGGCATCCAGGCCGATCAGGCCAAGCCGGAACAACGTGAACACACCCACAAGCCCAAAGACCACGACGATCAGAAGCACGATCCCCAACACCTGTCCTGTGCGGGTCAGAAGCGCCGCCACATCGATTGCCGACTTCGATCCGGCATCGGCGGAGGGATCGGCGAGTTCGTCTTCGTTCAGCGGCGAGAAGGGCGGGGTCGGGATGGGCGACACCGAGGCGCCCAGCGGCGGTTCGGTGTCGCGTTCGGGGCGATTGAGCGCCGGCTCGGAGGCCGTCGGCTCGAACTCGACCCAGCCGTACTCGGGGAAGTAGACCTCGGGCCAGGCATGCGCGTTGCGCTCGATCACGCGGTAAAGCCCCGTCTTGGAATCGATCCTGCCCTGGGTGAACCCAACCGACATGCGCGCTGGGATGCCCAGCGACCTAAGCAGCACGACCTCGGCCGATGCGTAATAGTTGCAGTAGCCGCGTTGAGTCTCGAAGAGGAAGTGGTCGACCGGCTCTGCGCCGTCGGGCGGGGCATCGATGGCGAGGTCGTACGTGATGTTCTTGCGCAGCCAGTTGGTGACGGCCTGCGCCTGGTCGTAGACGTTGATCGCGCCGGCCTCGGACACGATCTGACGCGCCAGGTCGCGCGTGCGCGGGGTGACGCTGTCGGGCAGTTGCAGGTAGGTCGCGCTGATCCACGACGGATACTCGCGGCTCGCGGCGCGCAGGCTGGGCGCGTCGGCGACCGAGATCGACGAGACTACCCGGTAGGTCCGGTCCGAGCCCTCAAGCATCGTCAGCGCGCGCACCGAGATCGGATCGACCAGGCCGCCGGGCGTCACGCCCACCTGCCACGACGTGTCGCGGTCGACCGACTTCGGCTGCGGCAGCACGTAGAGGCGGCTGTTCGAGCCCTCGGTCGTGGTGATCACGGCAGCCACGTCGACGCGCAATCGATACAGCGGCAGCGGCAGAGCGTTCGAGCGCGTATCGTCGATGTCGCGGAACTCGAGTTGGTCGCTGAGCGCCCAAAACCCGTTGTAGGTCTGGTAGGCGAGCATGCGCCAGTAAACGCGCGGGATGGCCGGGCGGGTCGCTTCTTCGCCCTCGGCCTGCGCGTCGACCGGCACGATGTCGGCGACGAACATCTCGCGGTCGGAGAGCGACGTCGACCGGCCGAGCGAGAGCGAGTCACCGTAGAAGTCGTCGGCGCGATACGAGGGATTGCGCACGGCGTTGAACAGGCGCTCGAAGTTCTCGCGCACGGTCGAGAACGATCCGTTGACGCTGTTCCAGGCCGCCACCGCCTGCGGCGCCGGGATCGCCGGGGTCAGCCACTGCAGCGCCCAGGCCACGCCCACGATCGATAGCGCCGTCAGCAACCCGGCCCGCAGGAATTCGGGCCGCGCCTCCGCAGGCACCATCAGCCGCCGTGCGCGCCACTGGCGCTCGTGACCCACCAGGCTGAGCCGCGCCAGCAGGAGCAGGGCCAGGATCAGATAGGCCGCGAGGTGCAGATCGAGCGAGCCGGCCACGTAGAAGTAAGCGTTGACAAGCAGGGCGGCGCCGGCCGGCAGGATCGCCAGCCAGGCCGAGCGTTGCCGAAAGATCGACCAGGCGCCCAGCACCGCCAGCGCCCAGAAGATCAGGCCGAGGAAGAACGTGAAGGGCAGGATGTCGCGCGAAGTACCGCCGTTGAGTGCGTAGTAGATGAAGTTGTTCAGCCGGATGACGAGCACCAGCATCCGGTAGGGGTACGGGCCGCCGAACGTCGAGATGATCAACTGGCCGACCGTGAACACACCGTAGATCAGGGCGAACAGCGCAGCGATCACGCCGTGAAAGCGGCTCTTGGCCAGCGCCAGACCGGCGAAGACGCCGATGACCGACGCCACGGGCGCGATCCACAGTTCGAAGGTCCACCCGGCGGCCTGCACGCTCATCGCCGCGATCGCCTGCATCGCGGCCAGGAGCCAGACCGTGGTCCAGCCTTCCTCAAGTCGAAAGCGGCTCATGGCGGGATTCTAACCCCGTTCGTGTGAGACGCGTCTGAGGAGCGGGAAGGGGCGGGCGGTGGCTTGGCGGGGCCACCCCCAACCCCCTCCACGGATACGCGCGCCGGGTCTCGAATGACGAACTCGTCTCGCGCGTATCCGTGGAGGGGGCTTTGGCTCCTCGCCCCTCGCCCCTCGCTCCTCGCTCCTCCCCTCTCTGCCCTCTGTGCTATCATCCTCACGGCCATGACCCTGGAACGAACACCAGCCGATCGCGCCCGACAGCGCACGTACAGCGTGTTGACGGGCATCATCCTCGTGACGCTGCCGCTTTACTGCCTCGGCTTTATCGCCCTGTCGGTGGCGCCGGACCCGAACCGCCCGCGCACCCCCACGCTCGAGCCGATCGCACTGACCCTGACCGCCCTGGCGACCATGGCGCCGTCACCGACCGTGCCGCTGCCGACCGCGATCGTGGTGGGCACGCCCGGCACGGCCCCGGCGACCTTTACATCGACGCCGACGCAGTTCGCGCCGCCCAGCCGCACAACCACGCTGACGCCGACCGGCTCGGCCACGCCCACCGCGTCGATGACGCCGACGATCACGGCCACCACGTTGGTGACCCTGACGCCGACGGCCACCGCCACGGCAACGGCCAGCCTGCCCGCGCCCACATCCACGCCGACCGCGACGACGCTGCCGTCGACGCCGACGGCGACCGCCACGGCTACCGCGACCACGGCGCCCGCTTCGCCGACCGCGACGCCTACATCGACACCGACAACGGCCCCGGCTACGTCGACGCCGACCCCGACGTCGACGGCCACCGAGACCCTGACCCCGTCCCCCTAACTTCCGTTTGGTTTCGACAAGCTAACCATGGATCTGATCGCGCATCTCAAAACCCTGTGCGCCACGCCCGGGATGAGCGGACACGAACACCAAGTTCGTGACGTCATCGCAGGAGTCTGGCGCGACCTCGCCGACGAGGTTCACGTCGACGCCTTGGGCTCGCTGACCGCCATCCGCCGCGGCAAAGGTCGAAAGCCACGGCCGCGCGTGATGATCGCGGCCCACATGGACAACATCGGCCTGATGGTCGCCGACGTCAACGGCGAGTTCGTGCGCGTCTCGGCGATCGGCGGGATCGACGCCCGGGTCATGCCCGGGCAGCCGGTCACCGTGCACGGCCGGCGCGACCTGCCGGGCCTGGTCGTCGCGCCGGCCGACTTTCTGCTCCCGGCCGCAATCCGCGGCAGCGTGGTCCCCGTCGACGAACTGCTGATCGACCTTGGGCTGAGCGCCGCCGACGTCGCGCGCCAGGTCCGAGTCGGCGATGTGGTCTCGTTCGCCCAGGGCCAGACCTCGCTCAACGGCGGGTTGCTGGCATCACCCGCGCTCGACAACCGCGCTTCGGTGGCTGCGGTGACGATGTGCCTCGAGTCGCTCAGCGGCCGCGCCCATGAATGGGATGTGCTGGCCGTGGCGACCACGCAGGAGGAGGTCGGGCTCAAGGGCGCGCTGACGGCGGCGTTCGCGCATGCCCCGCAGCTGGCGATCGCCATCGACGTCACCTTCGGCAGCGGCCCGGCGGCGCGCGACTTCACCGACCGGACCTACGACCTCGGCAAGGGCCCGACGATCGCGTTCGGCCCGAACCTGCATCCGGTGGTGCACAAGCACCTCGTGGACTGCGCCGAGCGCGGCGGCTTTCCGTACCAGACCGAGCCGGTGGCCGCGCATTCGGGCACCGACGCGCGCGCCATCCAGATCGCGCGCGAAGGCGTGCCCTGCGCCCTGATCGGTGTGCCCCTGCGCAACATGCACACGCCGGTCGAGGTCGTCCATCCGCAAGACGTATCCACTGCCGGCCGCCTGATGGCCGACTTCATCGCCGGCCTGGGCCCCGACTACCTCAGCCGCCTGGCCCGGGAGCTGGATTGATCATGGCCGCTACACAACGACGCCGCGCGACCCCGGCGATCCCCAACCTCGACCTGGTGCGCACACTATCGGAGACCGGGGCGGTCTCGGGCGATGAGGGACCCATCCGACGACTGGTCATCGAGGCCATCACGCCGCACGTCGACAGCGTGACGGTCGACCCGCTGGGTACGGTGCTGGCCGTCAAGGCGGCGAGCACACGCTCGCCGAGCCGCGCCGGGCGGCGCGATCGCGTCATGCTGGCCGCGCACATGGACGAGATCGGCTTCATGATCACGGGCGTCGACGGCGAGGGCGCGCTGCGCTTCGACGTCGTCGGCGGCGTGGACGACCGTCAGTGGATCGGCAAACCGGTATGGGTCGGGCCCGAGCGCGTGCCGGGCGTGATCAGCGCCGCGCCCATGCACCTGCTCAACGCCGAGCGCCGCCTGACCGTCATCCGCACGGCCAACCTGCGGATCGATATCGGTGCCTCGAGCGAAAAGCAGGCGCGCAGCTGGGTGCAGGTCGGCCAGCGCGGCACCTTCGCCAGTTCCTTCAGTGCGCTCGGTCCGGCGCGCCATCCGACGTCGCTGCGCGGCAAGGCGCTCGACGACCGGCTTGGCGTGGCCACGCTGATCGAGTTGCTGCAGGGCGAGCGCTACGCCTGCGATCTGTGCGCGGCCTTCACGGTGCAGGAGGAGATCGGGTTGCGCGGCGCCAAGGTCGCGGCGTACACGTTCGATCCCACGGTCGGCGTCGCGCTGGATTGCACGCCGGCCAGCGATCTGCCGCCGAGCCAATCCGACGGCGAGAACACGCGCTACAACACGCGGCTTGGCGCGGGCCCGGCGCTGTACGTGGCCGACGCCTACACCGTCGGCGATCGGCGCCTGCTGGCGTATTTCGAGAGGACGGCCGACGCCGAAGGCCTGACCGTGCAGCGGCGTCAACCGGGCGGCGGCGGCACCGACGCGGGCGCGATCCATCGCAGCCGCGCCGGGATCCCGAGCCTGTCGATCAGCGTGCCCGGCCGCTACCTGCACGGCGCTTACGGCCTGGTGCGCACGGCCGACTGGCGCGGGTCGGTGGACCTGATGCGCGCGGCGCTCACGAATTGGCCGGGTCTGCGGGCCCTGCGCTCGGCCTAGGCGGCACGCCGTGGCGGAGGGATTGAACGCGCTGCGTAAGGAGTACGAGGTCGGCGGGCTCGACGAGGCCCGGGCCGGCGCGGACCCCTTCGCGTTGTTCGCGGTCTGGCTTGAAGCTGCCGTCGCGGCCGGGATCGTCGAGGCCAACGCGATGACGCTGGCGACCGCGACGCCCGAGGGCCAACCGTCGGCGCGCATGGTCTTGCTCAAGGATGTGGACCCGCGCGGCTTCACGTTCTTCACGAACTACGCCAGCCGCAAGTCGCAGGAGCTGGCCGCTAACGACCGCGCGGCCCTGGTCTTTTTTTGGGCCGCGCTCGAACGCCAGGTGCGGGTTGTCGGCCGGGTTGAGCCGGTCAGCGCCGCCGAGTCGGACGCATATTTCGCAACCCGGCCGCGTGAGGCGCAGCTTGGCGCGTGGGCGTCGCCGCAGAGCCGGCCGCTCGCCTCGCGGGCGGAGCTCGAAGCCCGGTTGGCCGAGGCCGACCGACGCTTTGCCAATCGCACGCCCGAGCGCCCGGACGGATGGGGGGGCTGGCGGGTAGTGCCGGCCGAGATCGAGTTCTGGCAGGGGCGCCCGGGCCGATTGCACGACCGCCTGCTGTATCGCCGGATCGATGCAGGCTGGACGCGCACGCGTCTGGCGCCTTGACGACGAATCGGGATGGGTCGGTCACGACGGACCGGCGCGACGCGACTGTGCGCCGCTCCCCGGCTGTTGTGCGACCCGACAGTGAGGAAACGATGAAGCAGCTTATCCAGAGATTGACCGAGGTGTGCGGGCCGGCTGGCCATGAGGACGCCGTGCGCGATCTGGTGCGCGCCGAAGTGCAGGGCCTGGTCGACACGCTCTCCGTCGATCCGCTCGGCAACCTGATCGCGATCCGAAAGGGAAAGGGCCGCGGCGGCCGGCGCGTCGCCCTGGCCGCGCACATGGACGAGATCGGCCTGATCGTCAGCCACATCGACGCGCGCGGTTTTGTGCGCGTCACCAACGTCGGCGGCGTGCGCCCGCTTTATGCGACCGGCGGGCGCGTGACGTTCACCAACGGCGCCGTCGGCGTGATCGCGGTGGAGACGCGGCGCGAACGCCCGGATCACATCCCGGGGTTGCCGGATCTGTACGTCGACTTCGGCGTGTCGCGCGCGGCGGATGTGCCGGTGCGTGTCGGCGACGTCGGCGTCTTCAACGGCCCGTTCGTCGAGCTGCCCGGCGGTCGGGTGTCGGCCAAGAGCCTCGACGACCGTGTCGGCGTGGCCATATTGATCGAGACCCTGCGCCGGCTTAAGAACTCGCCGCACGAGATCGCGTTCATCTTCACGGTGCAGGAAGAGCTTGGTCTGCGCGGCGCGGGCCCGGCGGCCTTCTCGGTCGAGCCCGAGGTGGCGCTGGCCGTCGACGTGACCGCGACCGGCGACACGCCCAACGGGTATCGGATGTCCGTGAACCTGGGCGGCGGCGCCGCGATCAAGGCCAAGGACGCCGGTCTGCTCGTCGATCCGCGGCTGCGCGACCTGCTGGTCAAGCGCGCCACCGAGGCCCGCATCCCGCATCAAATGGAAGTGCTCGAGGGCGGTCGCACGGACGCCACCGAGATGCAGCTGGCGCGCGGCGGCGCCATCGCCGGGTGTGTGTCGATCCCGTGTCGGTACCTGCACTCGCCCTCCGAAGTCGTCGACCTCGGCGACGTCGAAGCCGTCGTCAACCTGCTGGTCGCGACGCTGTCGAAACCGATCGAACTCTAGGAATTGCTGATTGTTGATTTCTGGTTGCTGATTGTGGTTTGGCCCGCAATCAGAAATCAACAATCAGCACTCCGCAATCGGAAGGGCTTTATGGACTATCGTCCGCTGGGCCACACCGGCCTCAAGGTCTCCGAGATCTGTCTGGGCACGATGCAATTTCGCTGGACGACCGACGAGGCGACCAGCGTGAAGGTGCTGGACGCCTTTGTCGAGGCCGGCGGCAACTTTATCGACACAGCCGACATCTACTCGTCGTGGGCGCCCGGGCTCAAGGGCGGCGAGGCCGAGACCGTGATCGGCGACTGGATGCGCGCGCGCGGCAACCGGCGCGGTCTGGTGATCGCGACCAAGGTGCGCGGGCGCATGTGGCCGGGGCCGAACGGCGAGGGTTTGAGCCGCGCGCACATCGTTCAGGCCTGTGAAGATTCACTCCGCCGGCTGCAGGTCGACGCCATCGATCTGTATCAGACTCATTGGCCCGACGACGACACGCCGATCGACGAGACCCTGCGCGCGCTCGACGACCTGATCCGCGCCGGGAAGGTGCGCTACATCGGGTGCTCGAACATCAAGGGCTGGCAGCTGGTCGAGGCCCTGCTCGTGGCGCGCGAGGCGGGCCTGGCGCCGTACGTCAGCGTGCAACCCCACTGGTCGCTGGCCCACCGGGCCGAGTTCGAAGACGACGCCTACGCCGTGGTGCGCAAGTACGGCCTGGGCGTGGTCCCTTATAGCCCGCTCGCGGCCGGCTTCCTCACCGGCAAGTACCGCCGCGGTCAGGCGTTGCCCGACAGCCGGCGCGCCGAGAGCGTCAAACGCTACCTCAACGAGCGCGGCTTCGCGCTCATCGATCGGCTGGAAGCGCTGGGTCGTGAGCGCGGCAAGTCGATTAGCCAGATGGCGCTGGGTTGGATCCTGTCGATGCCCAACACCACGGCCCCGATCATCGGCGCCAACACGCCGGCGCAGCTGGCCGAAAGCCTGGGCGCGGTCGGCGTGCGCTTGAGCGCCGAGGAACTGGTCGCGCTCGACGCCGTGAGCCGCACGCCCGACGACGTCGAGGACTGAGCCGCAGAATGGCGCTCGACTACGAGGCCGCGCTGGCGGCCGTGCAGGCTGATCCGCGTTATCGCGCCAACATCCGCTACGGCCAGCCGCGCTCGGGGCACCCCGAGGGCTCGATCCTGGCGCACATCCTCACGCTCGAGGCCAACCTCGAACAGATCCGCCGGCGCCTCGACCCCGAGACCGAGGCCCGGCTCCGCTTCGCCATCCACGTGCATGACACCTTCAAGCCCGAAGCGCGCGCGAGCAACGGCCTGCGCGATCACGGCGAGCTGGCCCGCGACTTCGCGGCCGAGTTCGTCGACGATCCCGACCTGCTCGCGTTGCTCGAGTTGCACGACGAGCCCTATCGTCTGTGGAAGGACTGGGTGCGAACGGGTACGCTCGACGCCGAGCGCCTTGGCCGGATCGCGGCGCGTATCGTCGATTGGGATCAGTACCTGGCCTTCGTCATCCTCGACAGCTGGACCGCGGGCAAGGATCTTGAGAAGCTGCGCTGGTTCATCCGCGCGGCGCTGGCCATCCGGCCGAGCGCCATCGACGTGGGCTGGCTGCCGGCTTACATCTTCCAGAACCACCTGTTCGAGGTCGAGCCCGGCCACCTCACCGGTTTTTTCGCGGGCTGGCCGACCGCGCCGACGACGGAGGCGCACCTGCGCATCCTGTCCGGCTCAAGCCGGGTCTGGCTGGCACGCGCACCCGAGACCGGGCAGGTCGTCGGCTTCATCACGGCCCTGACCGACGGCGTGCTCTCGGCCTACGTCCCGTTGCTCGAAGTGCTGGCCGAGCACCGCGGCCGTGGCGTGGGCGGGCTGCTCACGCGCGTGCTGCTGGCCGACCTCTCCGACCTGTACATGATCGACCTGGTCTGCGACGCCGAGTTACAGCCGTTCTACGCCCGCCAGGGCTTTCGCGCCGGGCAGGCGATGTCGGTGCGGCGTTACGGCCGAATCCCCTGACTTAGGGTTGCGACACAGGGCTCTCCTGTGTCGCCGCAAATTACGTGTGATACCTTTGCCGCTTCCGCGTCTTATTGCGTGAGATGAACGTGGTATTGCCATTCCGCAGAGAAAGAGCCGCCGAAACGATGGATTGGGATGCGCTCTACAGCGAGCACGTCGGGCGCGTCTTCAATTTCTTTCGGTACCGGGTCGGCGAGTCGGCGACGGCCGAGGACCTGACCGCGACGACGTTCGAAAGGGCCTGGTCGCGCCGCGGCCAGTACCGCGGGGACGTCGACGGCTTCACGGGCTGGCTGTACGCGATCGCTCGCAACGTGGCCCACGACTATTTCCGGAAGAGCCCGTCCCTGGTGACCCTGGATGCGGTCAGTCAGACCGCCGCCCCTGAGAGCGTCGCCGAGCAGGTCGAGCAGGCCCGCGCGTTCGCGGCGCTGGTGGCCGCCATCCGGCGGCTGTCGGAGCGTGAACGCGACCTGATCGCGCTCAAGTACGGCGCCGAACTGACCAACCGCGAGATCGCGCGACAACTTCGCCTGAGCGAATCGAACGTCGGCACGATCTTGAGCCGCACCGTACAACGGCTGCGGCGCGACCTGGAGGTGAACGATGAACGATGACTTTCTCAAGCGTCACCGGCGACAGCCTGACCCGAGGTTCGTCACTCGGCTCGCCGTTCGTCTGAACACGCAACCCCAAAGGAGCACACCCATGTTTTCACGCCTCATCCGGGCCGCATTGCCGGCCCTGCTGGTGGCCGTCGTGGCGGTCGCCGTCACCCTCGTGATCTCGCCCGAAGCGCGCGCGGCCGTCGAAGCGCTGCTGACCTTCAACGGCGTCACCGTCACCGTCGACGATGACGGCAAACTCGTGACGAGCGGCAACACCGACGCCATCGTTCACCAGGACGACTACTCGGTCGCCATCCAGAGCGATGACGGTTGCGAGATGATGGGCGTCGCCATCGCCGCGCCGACCACGAGCGAGTTCATCCCGTCGACGACGTTGAGCGATCGTTACGCCGATCTCAAGCTGCCGAAGGTCCCGGCCGGCTACACGCTGGCGCCGCAGACCGAGGTGGTCAGTGACGGAAGTCTGGTGCTGACCTGGGCCAATGCCGCCGGTCAGACGATCATGTACACGCGCAACCCCAATCAGCCGGTCGCGATCGGCATCGGCTCCGATGAGGGAAATCCGTGCAACCCCGCGCCGGGCGCGCAGCCCGAGGCCGGAGCACTGCCGCCGGTGGGTGAGTTGAACGGCGCGGGTGGGGCGTTCGTGGGCGGCACAAACGACTCGAGCGAGAGCGTGACCGACACGGTCACGGTCTCAGCCGGCGGCGACGGCCAGGCCGCGCACGTCTGGCAAGCCGACGGCTACATGCACCTGCTCTCGGCCACCGATCCGGCCCTGACCCCGGCCGACATGGCCGCGATGCAACCGTAAGCGGACGCGGCAACCCCCCAAAAAAATTCACCGCAGGGTGCAAAGTTCTTCGAAAAACTTTGCACCCTGCGGTTTTGCCATTCCATCGCTGACGATCGCAGACCCGGTTGTAGAATAGCCCGCAGGGTGTGGATCGTGCACGTCTTGCTCATATCTATAGCGGAACGAACCTGTATCCGGTCGGGTTAAGAGCGAACTGCGACTCGGTCGGCGTGATCATTCCATGCCGATGGGCGTCGTCGACGTTACTTTTTGTCGGAGGTAAATGATGTCGAGATCGTATCCACTCAAGTTGGGCCTGGCAATTCTCATTGGTTTACTGGCCACCCCCAAGACGGGCTCCACCGCCACAAATGCCCAACCCAAAGGCGAGTGGACCATGGCCCCTGCCGTCGTCGACTCGCCCTGGGAGCTCTACGCAACCGGAAGCGGCATCTCGGATGCGGTCGCCGAGGGACACGTGCTGTGGGCTGCGTCGGATGGCGGCCTGTTGCGGTGGGATCGCGAGCGGGGCGACCTGATCCAGTACCTCGCTCCGGCTGTGCCGCTTCCAAGCAACGCCTTAAGCGAAATTGAACCCTGGCAGGATGGTCTGGTCATCAGCGGTTACGGCGGTGTCACCGTCTTCGACGGTGGCGCCACGTGGACCCTGTATCGCGATCGCGATATTGGTCTGAAGGTGGAATATCACGCCCCTATCGCGGTCTTCGAGGATGCGGTATGGCTGGCCGCCAATGGAGACCTGGCACGGCTCACGGCAGACGGCCGGTGGTTACGCGACATCGTCGACACAGCCAAACCGGCAAACGGCCGCATCTCGAAGCTGGAGGCCCGCGCAGACGGTCTGTACGTGGTTTACCGCCTGGGCGCCGAGCGCAACAGCCCCACCCAGGTCTCGCGCTATGCCGGGGGCGCCTGGTCGAGGGTCGATCAACCCGAACGCGTGTACTTCGAGGATTCTCGTCAAGGCCTGTGGCGGCTGGGCGAAACAAGCGAGCTCGAGCACAGCCGCGACGGCGGAAAGACCTGGGCAGCCGACTTCCCGGGATTGAGTTTCCCCGAGGCAGTGACGGAAGATGTTGACCGAAACGTGATCGTCGCCAGCGACGACACACTGCTCGTTGTCTCGGATGAGGCCGTTTTGGAGCAATATCGCTTCACCGCGATCGGTCCTGAACTCAGCTACATCAACATCCTCGAGTGGGATGCGTCCGGGCGCCTTTGGATCGCATCGGACGGCCGCGGGCTCTCGCGTTTTGACGGCCAAAGCTTCACCAACTGGCAGCCCGAAAACAGCGACTTGCGCGAGGATGCGATCCGGGGTCTGGCGGTCACCCCCGAAAAGCTATACGCCGGCATCTACGCGAGCGCCGGTGACGGCGGCGTCAGCGTTTTCGATATCACGCATGAGACCTGGACAAACATTTGGCCCGGTGAGACCGGGCTCAGCGGCGGCGGGGTGGGCGGAATCGCGGTTGCGTCGGATGGGCGCGTGTATCTCCCGACGAGCGCAGGTGTGTTGGATATCTGGGATGGGGTCAACTGGGAGCACATCGAAATGCCCGTACCGGATCATGCCCTGTTGTCCACCACCGAGGCTTTGATCGACCCGGATGGACACTACTGGGTGGGCACGCAGGTCGGCTATGGGATGGGGTTGTTCGAGTACACGGGCACCGACTGGCGCGTCTATGATGTCGGATCCGACATCTCGACGCTGGCCCGCGATCCCGCCGGACGTCTGTGGTTGGGCACCAACGCCGGCCTTGTCGTGCGGGACGTGGACCACACCTGGCACTTCTACACCGGGTCTCAGGTTGACATGCCCCTTGGCTGGATCGGAGATATCGTGATCGATCGTGAGGGTCGGGTGTGGATGGTGAATGCACAGGATCTGGCGGTCTTCAACGGCGCTGAGACCTTTGCACTTTCAAGCACCGACGCCGGCATGACCGGCTGGGCTAACGCGCTTGCCCTGGACCCCGACGGCCACATCTGGATCGGCGGTATGTTCGGTGGTATGGCGCATTACAGCGGTGAAGTCCCGATCGGCGGCATGAAAGAACTGACCCTGAAGGCCGAACGCATCGTTCCCGAGTCCGAGTTGGTTCGCGAGGGTGCGATGACAACGGGGCCCGATGCGCCTGTCGAGCCGAGGCAGATCTCCACCGATCGGCTCGCCGACCTGAGCCTGACCGTGGCCGCGATCTCGTGCGGGCTGTTGATCCTGGCCGGGATCGGAGTGGGGCTCATGATCGCCGGCAAGCGAGCGAGAGGCACACAGCAGTGAGGTGAGCTTCCTGGCGCGCCAGCGAGCGTAGAAGGCGCAGGGCGTAGCGGTCACCCAACCGGTCGCCCAGGGTGTCTTGGCGCCATGTCCTGGTAGCCGCCGGGCGGACTTCAAGTAGAATCACAAGTCACATGAAGCTCCGCCGCACCGTAGACGACCTTTCGGTCGATGAATTGCAGCGCGTCCTGGCCGAGAAGAAGCGGCTGACGCGCGAGGCGCGTCTCGCGCGCTATCGCGAGACCGGCCGCGCCTTGGGCGGGACGCCAATCGGCCAGCTGCCGCCGGGGTTCGCGCCCGAGCCCGGGCAGGTCGCGCCGCGCAAACCCGTCAGCCTGGTGCGCAAGATCTTCGACCGGCTCCTGCTGCTGGTCGAGATCGCGGCCGTCTTCGGCCTGCTGTACGTGCTGTACAGCGGCACGTCGATCCTGCAGCGGCTCAACCAGGAGGCCGACTCGGCCGCGGCGGCCAGCGTGGCCGCGCTGCCGACGATCGTGCCGACGCCGCTGTACTCGGCCGTGGTATTGCCCTCGGGTCATACCCCGCCGACCTCGCCGGGCGGCGCGCAGCCCAACGAGGCCGAGATCCCCGCGCACCTGCGCCCGCTGGTCCAATCGATGCCGGCGCCGGCCGTGCCCACTCAGGGCCCGCGCCAGGCGCAGCGCATCGTCATCCCGGCCATCAACGTCGACGCTCCGATCGTGCAGGGCGACGACTGGGAACAACTCAAGAAGGGCGTCGGCCAGCACGTCGGCAGCGGCGATGCCGGCCAGCCGGGCAATCACGTGCTGACGGCCCACAACGATATCTACGGCGAGATCTTCCGCAGTCTCGACATGCTCCAGCCGGGCGATGAAGTGCAGATCCAGACGGTGAGCGAGATCTTCACCTACGTGATTATGGAGACCCGGGTGGTCGAGCCGACCGAAGTGAGCGTGCTCGGGCCGACCGAGGGGCCGACGATCACGCTGATTTCATGTTATCCTTACGCGGTCGACACCCAGAGAATCGTCGTCACGGGTGTCTTGAAAGGGCCTGGTTCATGAGCAAAATCCGTAAGGCGCGCAAGCTGCGCACCCCGAATGTTCCGACTTCGTTCGAGCCGACGGCGCCCGTCGTCGCGGCCATCGACCGTGGCGAGACCCGCGTCAGCGAGCCCGTGTCGTCACAGTTCGACTACTCGCACACGGTGGGGGATCTGCGGCGCATCGGCGTTTTGGCCGCGGGATTCATCGTCGTGTTTATCGTGCTGACGTTCATCATCCGCTGACGATCGCACCGCCCGACACTCACAACGGCCCGCCATTCGGCGGGCCGTTTGCATTGGACTACCGCGCGAGCGCGGCCACTTCGTCCGCAAGTGCCGTGAGCGCGACGACGGTGCGGCTCAGACTTTCGGCGTCGCCGCCCGGCGCGGCGAGCAGCGCGCTCAGTCGGGACTGGAACGCCGACGGACAGAGGGCGAAGCGTGCCAGGTCGTGCGCGGCGTGCTTGTCGTTGATGAAGTAGACGCGGTTGAGCGCATACAGGGTCTGGGTCATCAAACCGCCGCAGCGCGTCAGGCAGCCCACCGTATTAACGACGTCGCCGCGGGCCGCGAAACTGCGGGCGTGCATCAGCGTGAAGGTGGTCATCCACACGGTCCCGGCCGACCAGCGCTCGCGGAGCAGGGGCGGGTAGGTGGCGGTGCGCGCCTTGAGCGCCGCAACCTCGCCGTGCGGATCGTGGAGAGGCCGGCAGCAGTCGGTCTCGGCCAGATACGTGATGCTGACGAAGCCGAGCGGAGGCTGCTGCAGGTAGTCGACGTCCACGCGCCCGACTTCCGCGGCGTCGAATGTGCGGGCGATGTGGTCGAGGTTGCGGTAGAGCAGGTCGATCTTGCCGTCGGCGGTCTGGATCCAGGCGCCGCCGTTGACCCAGGCGCCCCATTCGTAGAATCCGGTCACGGTCGGCGGCGATACAGCGACCCGTTCGGCCAGTTCGCGCACCCGGGCGATGTCGAACGGCTGGGCCTCGTGGTAGTACAGGCCGAGATCGGTATCGGAGTCGGGGCGCGCTCGCCCTAGCGCGCGTGAGCCGCCCAGGACGACGGCGCGAACCCCGGGAAGCTGGGTCAGTTCGCCCAGGAGCCGTTCGGCGGAAGCATGAAGGTCAGACATATTCGGATGATAGCTGAAGACATCGGGAGCGCCCCGTTGTCTCAGGGCTAACGCATCTAAAGTGAAACTGCGCGCGTTTTGCCACGAATTTCACGAATTGAAGTAACCGCTCAGCCAGCAGGAAATCGGGGCGA
>WBZS01001180.1_pt1 | contig 22618 bp, 19 predicted proteins | sample 5204201 | NCBI WGS metagenome assembly WBZS01 (sample SAMN12344357, study PRJNA552823) | activated sludge metagenome | biome: Activated sludge suspended growth; feature: Nitrification reactor; material: Wastewater; isolation source: activated sludge from nitrification reactor of wastewater...
AGTTCGCTCTCCCGTAAGGCTTGCTCGGCACGTTTGTGTTCGGTGATATCCCGAAAAATCCAGACACGGCCGACTATTTCGTTGTCAAGGATCTGCGGTCGAGAATACCGCTCAAACATTCGCCCATCTTTAAAAACGACCACATCAAAACTTTCCTGTTCCGGATGAGCATACAGCTCACGGACTTTCTGCAGAAATACAGTAGGATCCTGAAGCTGGTCCATCACAAAGGCCAGCAGTGCGTCGGCGTTCCCGCTGTCTGCGAGCGTCTGGGGAATGTTCCAGAGGTGCAGGAAGCGCTGATTTGCACTGGTGACCTTCCCTTGTCGGTCAATGACCAATATTCCGTCGGCAACCGAATTGATGGCGGCTTGTAGGAGTGAGTACGATCGTTTTCGGTCAGAGATGTCACGAACGAAGGTGAAATTGTACTCCTTCCCTTCTACGGCGATAAAATTAGCGACAATTTCTACAGGGTATGTTTCACCAGATTTGGTGCGATGGCGCGACTCGAATCGGAGACGTCCAGTCCGACTCAAATTCGCCCAATGTTCAGGCCACCGTTCCGCTTGGTATTCGGTATCAATGTCATTCACGGACATCCGCAGCAACTCTTCACGAGAGTACCCAAGTCGTTTACACGCGGCATCATTGACATAGAGAAAACGAGCCGACTGATCGACCCAGAACACGAGGTCCGCAGATCGATCAACGGCCAGCTGAGTTAGCCGGAGGGCTCGTTCGGCTTGCTTCAGGTCCGTCAAGTCGCGGGCGACTCCGACCAGCCCAATCACGCACCCGGTCTGATCGCGGTGCGGTGTCTTGATCACATGAAAAATGCGAGGCGTGTCGTGAATGGGCACAATTTCCTCGAATTCCCGTTGGGTTTCGCTGGAAACAACGTCACGATCCCCGGCTATACAGCGATCAGCAACTTCAGGAGGAAAAAGTTCGGCATCGGTCGTTCCGATGATAGCTTCGGGGAGTTTGCCGAGCGTCTGTGCAAATGCCGAATTGACGAATCGATAGCGGCCGTCTAGACCCTTCATGAAAATGGCGTCGGGTGCTGTTTCAATGACGGATCGCAGCAGTGCTTCTTGTTCTTGGAGGGCCTGTTCCGCCTGTTTGCGATCATCAATGTCTTGGATAACGGCTATCAAATAGTCCGCATCGGAAGAGCCGCTATGGACAAGCGAGACGGTCAAATCGACCCACGCCCATGTGTCGTTGCGTCTACGATACCGTTTCTCCATAGAGAAGGAATAACGCTTGTCTGTGAGCAGTTCGTCGAGGCAGACAAGACTCGTTTTGAGGTCATCCGGGTGCGTGAGATCTTGAAACGTTCGCTGGAGCATGACTTCCGATGAGTAGCCCAGCAGCTGGCAGAGGTGCGGATTGACTCGAAGAAATCGTCCGTCGAGGTCCAGTTGGGCAATGCCGACCCCCGCATGTTCATAGAGCGCTCTCCATCGAGTCTCGCTTTCTCGAACCTGTGCCTCGATGAGGCGGCTCTCGGTGATATCGCGCACGAGACAACCGACAGTCGCCGGAGACGTTTGGCTCCCTGGAATTAAGGTCAAGACCCCAGAAAAATAGCGTATGGCTTGAGGCGATCGAAGGGCGTAGTCAAGCGTCGCAGGCTTACCGGTTGTAAAGACCTGGCGAATTGTTTCCACATAGTGGGAACCTGCTTCCTCCCCGAACACGTCGGTGAGGCGTCGACCGATGAGTTCCTGTTTGGGCACCAGAAGCTTGTCGTTACTGTGAGTCCAGACATTGAGGTATCGTCCATCCTGGTCAAACTCAAAGGCGAGGTCGTCCAGCGCGTTCAAAAACGAGCGAAGACGAGCTTCAGCCCTCAGGGTCGCCTCCTCTGCCCGTTTGATCTCAGACTGATCCACATAAAGACCAACAGCCAGAGACAGTTGTTCGAATTCGTCATAGACGAACACGGGCCAAAGGAGAAGGTTCAACATCTTTCCATCTTTGCGCCGGCGCAGCAGCTCTATGGGGCCGATTAACTCTCCCCGTGTTCCTGCTTGCCAGAGGGCATTCGCCTCGACTTCTTCCTCAGGCTGGGTATAGGGAAGTTCACGACCGAGCACTTCTTCCTTCGACCATCCGAACAGACGGGTCGCGGCTTGGTTCCAACTGACCACGCGCGCTTCTCGATCGAGGCTGACAATCGGCAATGCGGATTCCTCGACGAGAGTCTGGAGCAGGCGGGACGTTTCCTGGAGTTGCTTTTCTGTCCGCTTGCGCTCGGTCACATCCTCACAGGCCACAAGGACGAGGAGCTGATTGGTGTGGTCGTGGATCGCCCGCGCGCGCTCTTTGACCCATATCCTGACCCCGTCTTTCCGGAGTTTTTGAATTTCCCACTGAAACACGGTGTAGGGGCTGGCGATGCACGCGATCAACTGTCCCAGCACAGTCTGGTGATCCTTCGGGTCAAATAGCCGCAAGATGGACTGGCCGATGAGATCTTCTTTCTGGTATCCGAGTTGATCCGCTCCAAAATTATTGACAGATAACGTGGTGCCGTCAGGAGAGAGCGTGAAATACATGAAGGGGTTTTGATCGTAGAGGGATTGGTAGCGCTGCTCACTTACTTTGAGTGCCGATTCTGCTTGTTGTCTTCGGGCGATTTCAGTCTTCAGTTCATGGACAGCCTGTTCCAATCCGGCTGTTCGTTCTTGGACAAGAATTTCAAGGGTTTCTCGGGTGGCGCGCTGAGTCAGCTCGACCTCTTTCCGGACAGTAATATCTTCGACTGTACCCGTCATGCCCGACACCTGCCCATTCTCACTGCCCGTCGCACGACCACGGCAGGCTACCCACCGAGTGGTTCCAGAAGAAGTGAGGATGCGATGTTCGACTCTGTAAGGAGAGTGGTCGTGAGCAGCCTTGGTAATGGCTGCACTGAGACAATGGCGGTCATCAGGATGTACGAGAGTCAAGAATCCTTCATATGAGCCATCAAACGTACCGGGAGGAAGGCCGAAGATCCGTTCAGTTTCCTCCGACCATACCATCCGATTTGCTCGGCCGTCCCACTCCCATGTCCCTACTTGGGCAGCCCCGAGTGCCGTGGTCTGTGTTGATTGACGGTCTTGTTTCGCATGAACGAGCGCCTGCTGTAGCTCAAGGATCTGGTGGCGAAGTTGGGCGAGCTCGCTGATGGGTGAAGGGACGGTCTTCAGGGGTGAACTCATAAACAGAAACCTCTGGGTAGTCCAGACGAGATCCTAATGTCAGTATCGTTGCAATCAATGATCTGAGAGATGGGGGAATAGTATAGGACCCGGCGATCTGACAAAGCCAGAGGGGGATGGAGGCTGAGGGGTTGCCAATAAACGCTGGACGCGAGAATTCTGGTCGTCGCAGACGAGTCAGAGTTTCGGGCTTTGGCTCACACTCGGCATGTGAGATTCCTTCATGAACCAGGCCACAGCTTCGGTACGTCGTTTCACATGGAGCTTGTCGAAAATATTGGCCAGGTAGTTCTTGATGGTTTTATCGCTCAAGCGTAGTTGGACGGCAATTTCCTTGTTGGTTTTGCCTTCTGCCAAAAGCGGTAGGATTAAGCGTTCCTGTGGAGAAAGCCGAGAGACTCCCTGTGACGTGACTCCCAAGTGTGAGCTGGTCCGAATCCAATGCAGCGCTTGCTGTGTCACTCGGGGATCGAGATAGCCCTGACCCGAGGCGACGGTACGAATAGCCCGAATCAGGTCGTCCATGCGAACGTCTTTGAGTACATAGCCATGGGCGCCGTTCTGGACGGCAGCCATGACGGTCGTGTCTTCAGCGTAACTTGTCAGAATAAGAATTCGCAGTTTTGGTGAAACGGTCAGCAAACGGCGGATGGCTTCAGTGACCGTCGCGTCGGGAAGTTTCACGTCGAGCAAGACCATCTGAGGCATCAGTCGCTCGACAAGGCCCACACCGCTGGCGACGGTTGCAGCCTCACCCACGATTGCTAGGTCTGCCTCGAGATGTAGCAGGGCGCGCAGTCCTCGGCGGACCATTTCATGATCGTCGATGAGTACGATACTGGTTTGTGGTTGTTTCATATAGATGTCAGTAAGGGTTCCAATGAAAATTCTGCCGTGATCTGCGTGCCTTTTCCGGTCCTAGACTGAACACGTAACATCCCACCGAGTTTCTTGGCGCGTGTCTCCATATTGGTCAGTCCGTACCCACGGGACGACCCTGAACCCGGCGAAAAGCCAATCCCGTCGTCTTGGATACTGACTCGGACTCTTGTGTCCTTCATTCGAATTGAGACCATGGCTTGGGTTGCGTGGGCATGGCGGGCACAGTTGCTGAGCGCCTCACGAACGATATTGAGAATTTCTCGCTCTTCTTCGTGGGTGAGCATCTCAATGGCGTGGCGCTGAAGATCTAACTTCACATCCAGGTGTCCTGCTTGCTCGTAGGTCATCTGGAGCGCGGTGAGTTCAGAGGAGAGGTCAAATTCCCGTACGGTGTCAGACTCCAGTTCGCGGATCATACTTCGGATCTCATGGATGAGGCGATTGACTTGCTCGATAACTGGCGCATGTGACAGGTAGGATTCCATATCACTAGTATGCCTAATTCTATGGGATGATTCAATAGTGAGTCCAAGGGCATACAGTGATTGTAATATGGAGTCATGTAGATCACGCCCAATACGGGTACGATCTTCCAGTAGTTGGTGTAAGCGTCGCTCCCTTGCCTTGAACACAGTCGTTAATTCTCCAGCACACGGTTCCAATTCATTCATGCCCAAGGATCTAGGAGACGGGCGAGCAGATTTGGCCTGTGAGACCATCGACGTAGCCAGGAGCCCTCCTTTTAGCAGCTGGAACTGGGCTTTTTTTTCGGTCACGACCCCTCCTTGTAGTTCACCGCTGACAGTATTCAGTTGTTTGTAGCTCTCCCCTAGCGCACTGACCTGATGGTTTACGCCTTTAGGCTGCAGACGTCACCTGGCGGGTCCGCCAGGTGACGTCTGGTACCAGAGGTGAAACCATCCGCCTCCTTCATGGGGCAATCAGCCCTGTCTTCAAACGCAAACAGACTAGTCCAAAGGGAGGCGACTATGACCATTCTCGTTGATCGAGCAGTACACAGCATTGTATTCACAGAGGGGGATCTTGTCGTAAAGACCATTGAGGCGAAGGATGAGATGGTCAAAGCGTATCAATTGCGACATCGTGTTTTTGCCGAACGGCTGAAGTGGGTTCCAGAGCGAACGGACCGACTTGAAGCAGATGTCTACGATGCGTGGAGTACGTCGATCGGGGTATTCAACCACAGAAAAGATTTGCTCGGATTAGTTCGTATGACTCATGCGCCGGTTCCATTCATGCTGGAAAGCGAATTCAGTGCCTGCCTAGTGGGACGACACCAGGTTCGCAAGGAGACCGATACAGCTGAGATCACCAGGCTGGCCATTGATCCGGAGATTGCTGATCGTGGGCTTTCGGCTCGGCTCATGAAAACTGTGTTTAAAGGTATGTATCAATGGTGCCTTCAGCATGAGATTCGGTACACCTATATGGTGGTGGAACATAGGCTGCTCAAGGTCGTTCAACGAATGGGATGGCCATGCCGACCGATTGGAGAGCCGGTGGCATTGCCACCAGCTCACGTACTTTCTATTGGGGGCTTATTGGATCTGGATGAATTTCGCCTTCAAGCGGAGAGCACCCGTCCGGACATGCTTGAGTGGCTCACAACCACCACACCGATTCTCCATTCGGCAGAGGGGCAATCATCAGCGGAGAACAATATGGTGGGATACAGTGAATTCGTGAAGGATCGGCAACTTGTCCGCGCGGCATAGTCAAAACTGACCCGCAGAGGATGCCCGAATCCGGCCTACTTCCTGCGAGGAGACAAGGGGATGCCTACATGGCAGATGGCAGACCGTGAATCGCTGGCAGACCATGTTCGATGGCGGTTGCGACAGCCTGGGAACGGGATGTCACCTGGAGCTTCGAGAAAATACTCTCGATGTGGAACCGCACGGTTCGCTCGGTGACTCCTAGAATTTTCCCAATCTCCCAATTGGTTTTCCCGTTTTTCATCCAGTTGAGGATCGTCACTTCTCGGGATGAAAGCTCTTTGACGCAGCGTTCGGTTGAGGGCATCGACTTTGGGGCAGTTCTCAGAAGGGCTAAATGGATATAGTAGCCCAGGTACTCCACAAGCGGAACCAATCGTTTGGCATCAAGCGACTCATCGCTGGCGAATGAGCAGAACGTCGCAACCCCACAGGCCTGATCAACGGAGCCGGTGGTGATCCCGTCACATAGACCGAATTGGCGGGCGGTGGAGATGAATTCCTGTTCCTTCTCGGAAGACATGTTTTGGTAGATCGCTTGCCAATGCTGAGTGCCGGGAGATTTTAAGGCGGACTGAAACACCGGATCGACATCGGCAAATCCGTTTTTCCAGTACATATATAACCATTCGTCAGGATAACTCGCGTTGACAACATTCCCGAATCCCGCAAATGTCCGGTTGGGTCCAAGCCGAACCAGCCCTCCTAAGGCCTTCGTGAACGAGAAATAATTCTGGAATCGAACAAGGACATCTCGTACGTGCTCAGGGGTCTCCGCGTGCATGACATAATGCAGAATCTCGATGACGTGCTGACATTCAGCATTTGAGAGATTGGCGAATGTAGCGCGTGAAAAGGGCAACGGAGCTTGTGCGTGTGACATACGGTGAGTCTCCTGGGCTGTGGACTATATAAGCAGGTACCCTAATCTAGCCTGAACGCGATGAGAAGCACAAGAGCGACATAGAGGCGATTGATAGGGCTCATTGTCCCTACCTGGATAGGTCAAGCCAGGCTTACTATCCCCACCGGAGGAAGGTATTACTTGGCGGGATTACCGACTCTTCAGACAACGGTGCGTTCCCAAATCAGGATGCCACATATGCGTGCGTATCGTATCTGGTGCATGAATAGTATCCTGGTAGTCTACTCACTGATGCTTGTTGCTCCAACAGATAGCCATGCGCAGGCATTTCGTTTCCAACCTCAAGGCGCACGCGCGGCGGGGCAGGGGAATGCATTCGCAGCGGAGGCTAATGACCCTTCCGCCATCCATTACAATCCAGCGGGGCTGACTCAGGTTAACGGGATTCAGAGTGTATGGGGTTTTAATGCGGTTGGAGGATCGGTCAAGTATAAGAGTCCGACGGGGCTCGACAGCCGTGGCGATTTACATGGCAGTGTGAGCTGGCCTCCTCCAAGCAATTTTTATCTCAGTGCGAATCTGGGGGCCATGGGCGCCTCTAGGCTCTCGTCGGTGACCGTTGGAGTTGGTGTCACTTCGCCATTTGGGTTGAATACTCGGTATCCCGTCGACGGACCTTTTAATACGGCCGTGACGTCGGTGGCTCTTCCGTTGATCAATATCAAGCCCACGATCGCATACAAGGTTAATGATTACCTGTCAGTAGGCCTCAGTGCTGATATCTACACCTTCGCGAGTTTTCTGGGCGAAGGCCATGTGGAACAGAAGCAAATCAGCGCCGGAGCTTTTGGTATTCCAGCCGGTGATTCCATAGAAGTAAACGGCAAAGGAACTGGGGCGGGTGTCACCGCCAGCCTGCTTATGACTCCCCTGAGAAATGGGAGTGGGCAACCGATTCTGTCCATCGGATTGGTCTATCGTAGCCAGGCTGTGGTTCCTCTGAACGGGTCGTTCCTCGTGAACGGTGCCAAAGTGGCGGATGCCTCCACCGATCTGGTGTTGCCTCAGATCTTTACCGGGGCCGTCGCTCTCTGGCCGATACGTACTCATGAAAGAGAGTGGAAGGTGGAGTTGGACGTCGAATATGTGGGCTGGAGTATGTTGCGACATCTTGATGTACGATTGTCCAATGGGGCGAGGATCCCTCAGCCCCAGCAGTTTAAAAACGTTCCGGTGATTGCGATCGGCACTGAGTATAAATGGTTGCATCCACGCTGGTTACCCGACTGGGAGGTTGCCGTTCGGTCCGGGTATACACGCACCGAGGATCCTGTCCCTAATCAAACCTTTAACCCCGGTGGAATGTCATTGTCGTCCAACATGCTGTCGCTGGGTGTTGGGTTTCTCTGCCAGGGCGCAGGACGATTTCTGGGCCTGATCCCTTGCAGTGGAGACTCAGGTTTCTGGCCAAAAGGTATTGGAATCGATCTGGCATATCAGGAATGGTTTTATGACTCAAAATCCGTTGTCGGCAATTTAAATCCAAGTGTGAACGGGACCTACCACGCGTTTGTGCACCTGGGAACGTTCAGTTTTCGGTATCTCTTCTAGCGTTCTGCTGAAAAACTCGCTTGATACCAATAGGATGGCCGAAATGTTTTGTGCGGTGCAGACGCTCACATCCTGTCAGGATGCTCAAAAAGGCTGTCCAGCCAGGACGCAGCGAGCAAAGAGGTCATTCGCGGTGCAGTGAGCCTCGGTGCGGTGTGAGAACGTCCCTGGCGGCACGTGAATATTCTGCTGGAAAGTGGCTCGGGACGGATACCGATCAATTGCCAAGGGTCTTGCGGAGATTGACCATGGTTTCCATATTCAATCCAGCCTCCCGTAGAGCTTCGTCGCTGGCAGAGGCTAATTGTTCGAGGCTGCCGAATCGTTCTAAAAGTCGATCGCGGCGTATCTCACCGATTCCGATGACGTGATCAAGTTTGGAGCTGATCAGCGCTTTACTGCGCAGCTTTCGATGGAAGGTGATCGCAAAGCGATGGGCTTCATCGCGGATGCGCTGGAGCAGGTGGGTGGAGGGAGATTGCGGTTTGAGGGCAATAGGATTTTTCCTCCCTGCCAGAAAAACACGCTCTTCTTTCTCCCCGCGGGCCTTGGCCAATCCGAGGATCGGCAAGCTCTGTTGCCCAACCGCTTTGAGCCCCTCGAGCGCCGCCGCCAGTTGTCCTAACCCGCCGTCGATAAGAATCAGATCGGGCTGGGGCAGGTTCTCTTCCCGCCCATATCGACGTGTGACCACTTCCTTCATACTGGCAAAGTCGTTGGCGCCGACGACAGTTTGGATCTTGAACCGCCGATAATCCATTTTCTTCATCTGTCCGTCTTCCCAGACGACCATCGATGCGACCGATTGGTTGCCCATGGTATTGGAAATGTCGAATCCTTCAATGCGACGCGGAGCCTGATCGAGTCGTAGCATCCGCTTCAGTTCCTCACCGGCTTGTCGGTCAAGTTCTTCGTCACGTAGGTGGTTGGCCACAGCCGCGGCCGCATTCTCCTCAGCTAAGAGGACGAGTTGATGTTTGGTGCCTCGCTCGGGCGAGCAAACGCGAACCGATTCGCCTCGCTTTTCGGAAAGCCATTGTTGAATCAATGTCGTGTCTTCGAGGTCGGTTGGGATGAGCAGTTCTCTCGGAGGCTGCCCATCCTTGTTATAAAATTGTTCGATGGCTGAGCGAACGAGTTCCTCGTCCGAGGCATCAGCCGACTCAGGCCAGAAGAAATCTTTCCGCCCGATCAGCAAGCCGCCGCGCACGAACAGAATCTGAAGGTCGACGGCGGCGCCTTGTCTGGAGAGGCCGATCACATCTTGATCAACGGCTGAGGTCTGCGTGATCCGCTGCTTCTCCAGCATCCGTTCGATCTTAAAGAGACGATCCCGTAACCGTGCGGCTTCCTCGAATTCCTCCCGGTCTGCTGCGGCCTCCATCCGAGTCCGAAGATCATCCAGCAACTCATGGTCTCGGCCTTCCAGAAACTGACGGACTTGTTTGACGATCTGATGATATTCGGCCTTTGTCTGATTCCCTGTACAAGGCGCCATGCATCGTTTGATTTCAAACTCGATACAGGCGCGGTCGGCCGTTCCGTTGATATCAATCGTGCAGGTGGCAAGCGGAAAGACGTGTTTGATGACTTTCAAGGTCTCTCGCAGGGCGTTCGCTGGGGTATAGGGGCCATAGTAGAGCGCCCCGTCCTTTTGCACGCGGCGCACGATCGACAGTCGAGGAAAGTCATCCTTGATCGGCAGCCGCACGTAGGGATACTGCTTGTCGTCCCGCAGCACAACGTTGAATCGGGGTTTGTGGCGCTTGACTAGATTGCTTTCGAGAATCAGCGCTTCGAGCTCGGATCGCGTCACGATCGTTTCCAGATCGGCTACCTGATCAACGAGCAAGCTGGTCTTGGGGCTGTGGTCGGCACTCTTCTGGAAATACGATCGGACACGGTCGGCGAGTACTGCAGCTTTCCCGATGTAAATGATGTCTTGGTGCTCGTTCTTGAACAGGTAGCAGCCGGGACTCTCTGGCAGATGGGCGAGTTTGGATTGTAAATCCGATGAGAGAACCATCAGCTATCAGCCTTCAGGTAGGACTAACAATAGGATGATCTTGGACATTGTACGGTGTGAAGAGGGCGTGAGCAATGTAGAGACGCAATCAAGCTGACAGCCATCAGTTGCACGCGTACTACTTCAGCGAGCGGACAAACGATGGACTCAACGTGCCACGGGCCACCTCGGCAACAGGGCCTTTCATGGTGAGACTAAAGTCGGGAGCCACCTCGATATTCAGCGTGCCGCCGGGCATCTTTACCGTCACAGGACTCTTCACCAGCCCGAGACGTACCGCTACGCTCGCTGCCGCGCAAGATGATGAACCGGAGGCCTGTGTTTCTCCGGCCCCACGTTCCCAAATCAGAATGAAGATTTCTTTGGGCCCGGTTGGAACGGCCAGTTGCACGTTGGTTCGTTTGGGAAACAGTTTGTGGTTTTCAAGGGCCGGCCCAAGTGCCAAGAGCTCTTCGCGCGACCAGGATTCGCCCGCCGGCTTGAAGACAACGCAATGGGGGTTTCCGACGCTCACGCCGGTAAAAGTCAGTGGAGTTCCAGCTGCTTCAATCGGCTGCTGAATCAACTCTGGGACGTCAAGCGAACAGGGGAGCGCCTCGGGCTTAAATGTGGCCATCCCCATCTCAACCGTGGCAGCACCGGCATCACCGTGTCGATCGACATGCAGGTCAATGCTGACGACCCCTCCCTTGGTTTCGACCGTGAAACGCTTTTTCTTCGTTTTGCAGGTCGCATGGAGGTACCGGGCGAAAATGCGCAGCCCATTCCCTGACTTCTCGGCTTCGCTACCGTCTGGATTAAAGATGCGCAGCCCAAAATTCGCCTTTTTTGAGGGGACCAGGGCTAAGATCCCGTCGCTGCCGAGCCCCCAGTTGCGGTCACAGATCGCTTTGATGGTCTTCGGCGTCAACTTGAACGTCAGCTCTTTGGGGTCCATCACAACATAATCGTTACCCAACCCGTGTCCACGGAAAAACCCGTTCTTCATTTCTGCAATCCTCCAGATATGTCAATCGGCATGGGGCATTCGAAGGAGAGAAGGTACTGCGGGGAGAGTCATGTCGTCAATGTGGACAAGAGATTGAAGGTTGGCCGTTTGAAGGGTTCTTCGGGCTAGACGATGTCCACACCTGCTGGCCGTTCGATCAGCTCAATCTCATAGCCGTCCGGGGCGTCGATAAAGATGAAGCGACTCCCGGAGGAGGATTTCGTTGGACCATCCGTGATCTTGACCCCCTGCGTTGTGAGTGAGCTGATTGTTTCATCAAGACTCTCGACTTGAAAGGCCAGGTGAACCAGGTCTTCTTGTACCCGCACTGGTCCGCTGGGAGGGAAGCTGGTTAATTCAATCAACTCGTCACTGTTGGGTACTTTCAAGAAAGCGAGGTGTGATCCTCGTGGAGAAGTTTTTTGCTCGATGACTTCTAGCCCCAGGACTGTCGTGTAAAACCGGATGGTCTCATCCAGATTGCTGACACGCATTCTTGTATGAAGAAGTTTTTGAACCTTCATACGTCATCTCCGTTAGCTTGAAAAGAACTGCCACACGAGCAAGCCTACGATAAACCAGAAGAGAAAGCCCACTGTCCCAACAATATGTTCTCGTCTGTCAAAGTTACGGAAGCCAAGGCACCTGAGTATCACATAACCAGTCCCATAGCACAGTACCTCAATAAAAAATGAATATACGAGTTCTAGCGCAATTTGCGCCATTACCTACTTACTCCTGGCCGGTCCCGCCGTCTTGCGCAATAGAATTTCAGAGCTGCCAGGAATCAAAAAGTTCGGCATGGGGCCGATTTCTTGGTAGCCCTGTTTCTTGTAAAATGCCCTAGCTGGTTCGTTAAAGTCCGACACACAAGCAAACAGATTCCTGGTTCTCTGAAACACAAGAGTCTCGATGTGCCGCAACAGCTGACTGCCGGTTCCCCTCTGTCGGGCCCATATGGCCACACCTAAGAGTTCAAGGTAGTCACCCAAGAGAAACTTCTGCTTGACGATCGCGACGCCGGCCACTTGTCCCTCAAATTCCGCGACATAGGAATCCCGCCCTTGAGGTAGCGGACAAAAGATCCGGCTCCAATCGTCCGCTCCATAGCCAAGGCGGTTCCAGGGTTCAGAAGCACTCAATAGTTGAATGACCGACTTTCGATCATCCGGCACCATGGTTCTGATGTCCGACGTCGTCATGGGGTCCGGGATGTACAATCCAATAGCTCGCTCACGGTCACCGGGCGAAGGTTCTTAGCCGGGAGAATCTCACGGGTGAGGTGCTCGACCACCTGTCGAGTCTGCTTACCCTTTCCATTGGCGTGAAGCACGATGATACTGCCGGGCTTTACGCGCTTGGCAATTCTGAGCAGAATTTTCCCCGCAGAAAGTGTGGGATCTGGATCGCCCGATTCAATATTCCATTGGATAAATTGCAGGCCGAGCAGTTTGACTACAGCGACAGTCAGATCATTGTATTCTCCATACGGTGGGCGAAAGAGGCTGGCTTTATGGCCATAGTGCGCCTGTAGCATTTTGACGGGGCCGAGGATTTCCGTGCGTTGTTCGTCGGCATCGTGCATGGGAAGGTGAGCGTGCACCTCACCATGGGTCCCAACTTCAAAAAAGTCCAGACCCAGCAGATGTTCCACTTCCACATCATGTTTGGCCATCCACTTACCAGACATAAAGAATGTGGCTGGGATGCGATGGGTAATCAGATAGTCCATTAACGGCTGATCATACCCGGATCCTGTGCGCACCGGGCAGAGATCAAACGTCAGGGCCACACCGGGACAGCTCGGTGGACCAGAAGTGATGACTTGGGCAAAGGTGGGGGACGAAGGCATCAGCTCAAAGGCTATGAGGGAGATCAAGAATAGCAGTGCACGTGTTGGAACCAGTCGTCTCATCAAGGCTAGTATACATGAACAGAGGGGGAAGATTGACCCCTTCCCCGTTCCACTGTTACGGTGTGCGGTATGCAGATCCGTTCGTGGGAAATCGGCCGAGCGTTGGGCATTCCCATTCGAATCCATCCGTCCTGGTTTCTTGTGTTTCTCCTCGCCACGTGGACGCTCTCAACAGACTACCTGCCGGAGACTCTCCCCGGACTCAGTCCTGGGCGCTATTGGGTGATGGGAGCCGTCGCGGCGGCGCTCCTCTTTCTGTCCGTCCTTCTGCATGAGCTGGGACATTCCTACGTCGCACTGTACTACCGGATTCCGATTGAGCAGATCACGTTGTTTCTCTTTGGCGGGGTCGCGCACATGCGCCAGGAGGCCCCGTCCCCTAAGGCAGAGTTTCTCATTGCGATCGCTGGACCGATCGTCAGTTTCGTGATCAGCGGGGGCTGCGTGGCGATTGTCGCTCTGGCTGAGGCGATTCAACAGGAACAGGCGCTCCGTGGGGTGGTCATGCTCGGGCTCTTGCTGGGAATGGGGAATCTCCAGCTCGGAGTGTTCAATCTCATTCCTGGGTTTCCGTTGGACGGAGGGCGAATCCTGCGCGCGGGCTTGTGGGCCTGGGGAAGGATTATTATCGCGCGACAAAACAAGCTGCAGGGGCAGGTCTCGGGTTTGGTGTGATCTTCGTGCTCTGGGGGCTGCTGCGAATCCAGCAAGCGGCAACCGGTGAGCTGGATGCGTCGATGGTCTGGACTGGAGGATGGCTGGCACTGATCGGAATCTTTCTCTATATCGCGGCGTTGGCGAGCCGACGACAAGCGACATTGCGGCACTCCATTTCGACAACTCGGATTCAAGACATGATGGTGACGACGGTTGTGTCGATTCCAGCCCAAACCACGCTTGATGAGGCGGTAAACCGGTATTTCCAGGCTTATGGTTACGGGGGATTTCCGGTGGTCGAAGATCGACGTCTGATCGGACTTGTGACCGTACCCGACATTCAGGCTGTGCCGGCGGAGACCTGGTCCTGGCGTCGGGTTGATCAAGTGATGCGTCCCTTTTCAGCCTCGATGGTCATTTCGCCTGAAGTTCCGGCGATTCAAGCGATGGGCCGCATGGCTCGTGAGGGATGGGATCGACTCATCGTCGTGCAGGATGGAGAAATTGTCGGACTCGTGACACAGTCAGCCCTTGTGCATTTTCTGCAGCTTCGTAGCCACCCCATCCGTTGAATTGCGGCATTCACCTTAAATTATTGTTGCCGCAGCAGTTCCGCTATCGGCCCTCAACCGGGGGCGATGGCCAAGCAATCTGTTTCAGATTGTGCGCAATGATGCCACCGAAGAGCAGGAGCCCCGCAGAATAATAGACCCAGAGCAACAAGAGCACGATTTCGAGCAACGATCCATAGAGTCGCGCATAGACCGTCGCAAAATCTCCATAATTGACGAACAAGAGCTTGGCTGCAACCCACAGCAAACCGAATGTGAGGGCGCCGGCCATGGCATCCCTCCATCGTGGACGACGTCGAGGTACAAGACGGTAGAGCAGGCTGACCGTCAGGAATGCAAGGGCAAAGGGGAGGGTGTAGGTCAGATGAAATTCGTGGGCGGCTAAGGCGACAAGATCCAATCCCCAGAGCCGAGGTGCATAGGCCGTCAAAAAAGCAATGGCTTGAGTGGCCACATAGGACGTGAAGAGTAACAGGCCGGTGGATCCCAGCAGCGCGATGGAAATTGCAGTGGAAATAAGCGGGTGGCGTTTTTGCGTGCTCTCAAACACGACATTCAGCGCATAATCGAGCTCGTAGAACACAAGTCCACCAAACCAGAAGAATGACAGCAGCACGATCCACCGGACGCTTTCCAATGAACTGATCCGATGGAGTTCTTGCGCCAATCGTTCCCCTAAGGAAGGCAGAAACCCTTTGAGAAAACTAAGCATGAACTGCTCGCCGATCACGTTCTGACTTACAAGGAACCCGATTCCATACAAGAGGAGAAAGACGAGGGGAAACAATGAGAGCAGCGAGAAAAAGGCCAAGGCTGCCGCGAGGCTGGGGCATCCCTGGCGTAAAAACGATGTGACCGCCTCACTCAGGAAGCGAACGACAGGCATACGATCCTTGCCGGCAAATAGTCAGCAGAGTCTGGATGGCCTTACTTCAGCGTCAACACGGCTTGCTGGGCCAGATTGACGAGTGGGTTGGGGTAGATACCGAAGACCACCACCCCAGCGACTGCACAGGCTAGCACAATGGAAAGGGTTGGGGACATCACCAAGCGCGGGACAGGGTCCGTTCCATCAATAGGATCTCGCATGTACATGACCATGACGACCCGAAGATAGTAATAGGCTGAGATTGCCGCAAACAGGAGAGCAATGGCCGCCACCCAGGCCATGCCGGCTTCCACGGCGGATCTGAAGACGTACAATTTCCCGATGAAACCAGCGGTCGGTGGAATGCCTGCCAGAGACACCATAAAGATCAGCATCAGGAGCGCCGCAAGGGGATGGCGTTTTGCTAGACCGGTGAAATCCTCGATCTCTTCACCCTCGACCGCGCCTTTTCGCAGCATCGCAACAATGGCGAATGCGCCGAACGTCATGAACGTGTACAGGGCAATATAGAGCAGAACGCTGGCAATGCCGGACGAGGGCTCTGTGCGTCCAGCGGCGACGACACCGATCAGGGCATAGCCGGCGTGCGCAATGCTCGAATAGGCCAGCATTCGCTTGATGTTCGTCTGAACCAAGGCGACGATGTTGCCCACGATGAGGGTAGCAAGACAGAGGAGGAGGAAGATGGCGGACCAATCGGTCCTGACTCCGCCCAAACCTTCCACGAACACGCGGACAAACGCGCCGAAGCTGGCGGCTTTGGATGCGACTGCCATGAACGCCGTGACGGAGGTCGGGGCACCTTGATACACGTCCGGTGTCCACATATGAAAGGGGACGACGGCCATTTTGAATCCAAACCCCACCGCCAACAGGATCGTTGCAAATAGCAGCAACGGGTCGGTGAACCCCTGGGTCGCAATTGCCGAGGCAATCGCCGGCAGTCTCGTACTGCCGGTCGCTCCGTAGAGGAGAGAAATGCCGTAGAGGAGAATGCCGGAGGAAAATGCGCCCAAGACGAAGTATTTTGCCGATGCTTCGAGGGAGCGGGGCTCCTTCCGTTTGAGACCTGCCAGGACGTACAGGGAGAGCGACATCAATTCCGTACCAAGATAGATCGTCAACAAGTCGGCGGCGGAGACCATAACCATCATGCCGCACAGCGAGAGCAATATGAAGCCATAGTACTCACCGAAATACAGCCGCTCTTCTTTGAGATAGGAGTAGGACAGTAGGACTGTGAGTCCCGTCACAAAGTACAACAGCAGTTTCCAGAATGCTCCAAAGGCATCGATGACGACAAGGCCACTAAATATTGACGCATGCGTTCCCATTTGGGACGCCGTCAGGCCCATGCAAATGGCGAGTGTTCCTAGGCTCACCCATACCAGGCTATCCTTATCGGATGGTCGTAGCACTGGGTCGAGCACGAGCACGACACAGGCCGCGGTGATGACCAGTAACTCGGGCAGGACGAGGAGGAGATCTGCTGCAGAAAAGGTCATGGGCGTTTCCCCTGCGTTTCCGTAAGCGGCAGGTTGCCGATGGGATTAACGGTTGAGGCATGGACTACGTCGAGCGTCGAGAGCAGGTCGTCTTTCTGCACGGGCGTTGTCTGCTCGAGAACAGCTCGAATGGAACTCTGGTGAGGGGAGGAGGGAGCAACGCGAGCGATGACGTGCTCGACGCTTGTGTGCATCCGGCTGAGGAGAGGGTTGGGAAAGATACCGATTACGAAGATCAGGACCGCCAGAGGTAACAGCGTCGCCATTTCTCGTTGGTTCAAGTCGGAAAGTTTGTGAAGCATGTGAGGGGCCGGTGTGCCAAACGCGACTCGTTGAACCATCCACAATAAGTATGCTGCGGCCAGGATAATGCCCAGCGAGGCGAAGGCCGCTGCGGCCTTACTCCAGAGGAACGTGCCGGCGAGAACCATAAACTCACCAACGAAACTGTTGGTCCCGGGAAGTCCCAGTGAAGAGAGGGCGAAAATAACCAGAAAGGTTGCATACCGAGGCATCGGCTTGGTCAACCCGATGTTATCGGCAATTTGGCGGCTATGGGTGCGCTCATAAATCATGCCAACACAGAGAAAGAGCCCGCCGGTCGTAATGCCGTGATTCACCATCTGCATGACGGCACCTTCGATACCTTGGATGTTGAACATAAACAGGCCGAGGGTGATGAATCCCATATGGCTGACGCTCGAATAGGCAATCAGCTTTTTGAGATCGGTCTGGGCCAGCGCCATATAGGCCCCGTAGATGATCGCGATGATCGACAGGACGACCATGAGGGGGGTGAAGAGACGTGAGGCGTCCGGTAGCATCGGCAGGCTGAATCGCACAAAGCCATAGGTGCCCATCTTGAGCAGCACACTGGCGAGGATCACACTGCCGGCCGTGGGGGCTTCCACGTGTGCATCGGGTAACCAAGTATGGAATGGGAACATCGGGACCTTTACGGCAAACGCGGCAAAGAAGGCGAAGAATAGCCAAGTCTGAAGAGAAAGGGGGTAGGTCTGCCGACTGAGATCAAGAATATCGAATGTATGGCCACCCTGGAAATACAACACGAGGATCGCAACCAACAACAAGATGCTACCAGCCAGGGTATAGAGGAAGAACTTGATCGCGGCATACAGGCGATTTGGTCCACCCCACACTCCGATCAGGAGGTACATGGGGATCAGCATCGCCTCCCAAAACACGTAGAACAATACGAAGTCGAGTGCTGCGAACACGCCGATCATGGCGCCTTCCATGATGAGCAACACCGCCATGAAACTCCAAAGCCTGGTTTCGATGGCATGCCATGAAATCAGGACGCAGAGGGGCATGAGGATGGTCGTCATGAGAATCAGCGGCAGGCTGATTCCATCCAAGCCGAGACGGTAATTGATGGACAGCGACGGGATCCATGCTGCTGATTCTAGGAATTGCATCTCACCGGAAGTAGCGTCGAATAGCCACCACAGTGGAAGCGAGATCAGGAGATCGGCAATCGTCACGGAGAGCGCAGTGAGCCGGACAGAGGTATCTTTCACGACAAAGACAGCCGCCGCTCCCAGCAAGGGAAGGATGATCAATGCGGTTAACCAAGGAAAGCCAGTCATCAGGATTTCAATCCATCACATGTCGAGTACAGTGTGTCAAACGTACAGCGTTACTCATGCGTTTCAGAGCAGCAGATAGGCCGTGATGATCACGATGCCCATTGCCATCGCCAATGCATAATGTTGGGTCTGTCCGCTCTGGATCAATCGTAAAATCCATCCGCCCCACCGGATCGTTCGCGCGACTCCGTTGACCGCACCGTCGATGATTGCGACATCGACTCGTTTCCAGAGCGTCGAAGCTGCGATGCACGTGGGTCGGACGAACAGGCGGTCGTAGGCTTCATCGACATACCACTTGTTCAATGAGGCCTGGTACAGACTGCTCCACTGCTGAGCCAGGCGATTCGGCAGCTCCGGCTTGAGCACATAGGCGTAGTAGGCCGCGCCAATGCCGATCAATCCAAGAACCGTGGCTGCCATCATGATGATGACGCCGGCTTCCCCATGGTGCTCCACCGGGTGCTGATCGGTGGCGAAAACCGGTTCGAGAAATGAGGGAATGCCAAGATAACCGGTGGCGATACTAAAAAATGCCAGAATCAAGAGTGGAGTTGTCATCGTCTTCGAGGGCTCATGGATATGGCCTGCGTGATGGGGATCGACATGGGATTCGCCCCAGAAGGTCACAAACACCAGCCTGAAGCTGTAGAACGCGGTCAAGAGTGCGGTAAGCAAGCCCGCAATTGCCAGGATCTGCCCAAGATTGCCAGCAGACCAAGCCGCGACCAAGATCTCGTCCTTGCTGAAGAACCCAGCTGTGAGGGGAAATCCTGCGAGAGCCAGGGACCCAACCACAAACGTCCAATAGGTCGTCGGTAACTGATTTCTAAGGCCACCCATGTGGCGGATGTCCTGCTCGTGGTGGAGTGCGATGATGACCGATCCACAACCGAGGAACAACAACGCCTTAAACGCTCCATGCGTGAGGAGATGGTACATGCCGGAGGCGTACGCTCCGAGTCCGCAGGCCGTGACCATGTACCCAAGCTGACTGATTGTCGAATAGGCCACGACACGTTTGATATCTGTTTGCGTCACCGCGATGGTTGCACCGAGGAGCATGGTGGCGCCTCCGGTGACGGCGACGACGCTCATGGCGGTCGGAGAGAGGTTGTAGATGGGTGACAGACGAGCGATCATGAACACTCCAGCCGTGACCATGGTGGCGGCATGAATGAGAGCTGAAATCGGGGTCGGGCCTTCCATGGCATCCGGGAGCCAGACGTGAAGAGGGACTTGGGCCGATTTGCCCACCGCTCCGGTGAACAGCAAGAGCGCGATCAGCGTGAACAGGGAGACCTCCCATGTGCCGCCGAAAGGACCAAGGAGATTGATCATCAGACCATTTGCTTCATGGAGATTCGGAAAGACCTCAAGGTAGTTCAGCGAGCCGAACTGAGACCAGACCAGAAGCAGGCCGAGCAGGAACCCAAAATCTCCGATACGATTCACAAGAAACGCTTTGGTCGCCGCTGCGCAAGCTGACGCACGTTCGTACCAATGTCCGATCAACAGATAGGAGCAGAGGCCGACTGCTTCCCAAAATATGAATAACTGTAAGAGGTTATCCGCCAGTACCAGCATGAGCATGGAGAAGGTAAACAGAGCAATATAGCTGAAGAAGCGGGCATAGCCCGGTTCCCCGTGCATATAGCCGATTGTATAGATGTGCACCAGAGAGCTGACTCCGGTGACCAGGAGCAACATGACGGCGGTCAGTCTGTCGATGTAGAGGCCGATGTGGATGTCAAGATGGCCCGAGGTCAGCCAGGTATACAAAGGGACGGAAATGACTGAGCCGGAAGCCACTTGGATAAAGGCTGACAGAGCCAGTACAAGTGACAACAGTACGGCCGGAACCGCGATCACATGGGCGTTCTCCTTGAACCGTGACCCGGCCAGTCCGAGAACAAGAAACGCGGCGAGCGGGAGGAATGGAATCAGCGCGTAGAGCATCAGAGTCCGTTCCTCGCTGTTCCTCGTTCGTGAGGCGTGAGGAGAACGAACGACTGAATGGTTTGATGATTCTCTTCGAGAGATGCTTCACGTTTCACGAAGCACGGCTCCTTTTACCATTTCAATAAATTGAATTCTTCAATGTTAATGGTCGACCGCGAACGATGGAGGGCGATGATGATCGCCAGACCTACAGCTACTTCCGCCGCAGCGACCGTCAAGGCAAAGAAGACGAACACCTGTCCACCCAGGTCCCGAAAATAATCGGAGAATGCCACGAAATTAATATTCGTCGCATTCAGCATCAGCTCAACCGAGAGCAGAATCGCGATGATGTTGCGACGGATGAGTACGCCGACGATTCCCGTCAGGAACACGACCCCACTCAAAATGAGATAGTAGGAGATGGGGATAGTCATTCGGCTGCCTTCGTTCGAACCATGGGGTTGGGATTGTCCTGTTCGCCGATCTCTCGCTTCGCGAGGACGATCGCGCCGATCATGGCGACTAAGAGCACCAAGGAGGCAACCTCGAACGGGAAGAGGTAGGTTGAAAACAGTGTTTGCCCGATGGCTAACGTATTATCCGGAGCGATTGTCTTCGCTGATGAGGCGAGGGCAGCCCGGGGCCCGGTCGTACTTGTCTCTGCCCCACCGGAGAGGAGGACCATGACTTCGATCAGCAAGGGAACGCAGACGAATCCTGCGATCCGCCATTGACTGTGATAACGGTCGTCTTGTTTGACGTTCAGGATCATGACGACGAACAAATACAGCACAAGAATCGCACCGGCATAGACGATAATTTGCACGGCGGCCAAAAACTCGGCATGAAGGGTAATGAACAGCCCGGCGACGTGGAAAAACATGACGAGGAGAGACAGGGCGCTGTAGACGGGATTCTTCAACGCCACGACGAGAACGGACGCGGCGATGATCATACCGGCGAAATATACAAAAAAGAGTTGCGACATCTGACGGTTCCTGCGTTCGAGATCGATTAGACCGGACTAGCACACGGATGCTGCAGCCATTGGTCTGCCGATACGTAATTCCTTGGTTCAGTTCGGCTTTGGCGGTACGTGGCTGAACGCTACGTTAAAGAACGCCACGTTTGGATGCTGAAGTTCCAAGCGTTTCTCACGAACTGGAAACGAGCGGTCTCCAATGGCGAGCAACTGTTGTTTATTTAAGTGGAGTTGGCGCTTGTCGTACACCGCCCATTCAAACTCTCGAGTCATCCCAAGTGCATCGACGGGACAGGCATCCACACACATCCCGCAGAACAAGCACCGGGTCATGTCCATGTAATATTCTTTTGAATAGCGCTTCGTAGGCTCACCCGGCACTTCTGCGCTGACCACCCGGATGACACGGGAGGGACAAGCTGCCTCACAGAGATCGCACCCCACACACTTCTCCGTTCCGTCATCGTAGCGGAGCAGAGCGAGCATGCCGCGATAGTTGTCCGGTAGTGTGCGTTTCTCGTGAGGATACTGCAATGTCACCGGACGGTAATTGATGAGGTGCGAAAGTGTCGCCTTCATGCCGACGAGGATTTCGTAAAACGTAATCGTCTTGAACCATTCGGAGAGGCTCAGGCGCTTGGTCGTAGGCGTGGTTCTCATCATCATGGCTCCGTACGCTAGATCCGTTGATAGATAAACACGGCGATGGCCGTCACAACGATGTTGGCCAGCGCAATGGGTAACATCACCTTCCAGCCGAATCGCATCAGCTGATCGTAGCGCAGTCTCGGCAACGTCGCTCTGAGCCAGAAAAACAGGAACAAGAGTGAGTAGGTTTTCACCGCGAACCACATGGTGCTTTCGATCCACGACCAGGATGACAAGCCGACAAGTTCCATCAAGGTTCCTGGATAGGGTGCGTGCCAACCACCGAGAAACAGGGCTGACGCCACACAGGATACAAGCACCATATTGGCGTATTCGGCGAGGAAGAAGAAGGCGAACCGCAGCCCGCTGTATTCGGTGAAAAACCCTGCCACCAGCTCGCTCTCTGCCTCAGGTAAGTCGAATGGTACGCGGTTCGTTTCAGCGACCACCGAAATCACGTAGACAACGAATGCAAAGATTTGCGGGGCTGGCATGGCGAAGATGTGCCAATTCCAAAACCAGCCGGCCTGGGCATCAGTAATTGTTACGAGACTGAGCGAGCCGGATAAAATC
>WBZS01001181.1_pt1 | contig 22614 bp, 20 predicted proteins | sample 5204201 | NCBI WGS metagenome assembly WBZS01 (sample SAMN12344357, study PRJNA552823) | activated sludge metagenome | biome: Activated sludge suspended growth; feature: Nitrification reactor; material: Wastewater; isolation source: activated sludge from nitrification reactor of wastewater...
AGCACGTTGCGCGGGGTGCGGTGCGTGCGGCCCATTTCGCGCGTGGACTGCTGCGCGAACACCGGGTGGACGCCGGCGACCTCTTGGAAGGCGAGCGCGTGGCCGGGCGTGCACAGGCCGAGCCGGTCACCGGTGCCCGCGGACGTCTCCAGGCCGAACAGGCGCGGCTTGAGCCAGGGCAGCGTGCCGCGCAGGGCGAGCGCGTTGGCGGCGTTGGCCGGGGCCACGAAGCGTCCAGCGTCCGCGGTGCCTTCGAAGGCGTCCAGGACAGCGGCGTCCGCGCCCTCGATGACGAGGCGCTTGCCGTCGGCGGCACGCTCGAGTGAGTACGTGGCGCCGGCGTGGGTGACGCGGGACGCCGCGTAGGCGTCCTCGGCGGATTGGGTGCTCATGGGGTTCCTCCCGGTGTGGTTGTTGGTGGACGTCTTGGCCGGCCCGCTCAGCGGGTCAGGTCGAGCTTCAAGTCGGCGGGCGTGACCGCCCGCCCGGTGGCGAGCGACTCGTTGCCGCAGATGCCGACGGCGATCGCGCGCAGGCCGTCGATGTAGTCCGAAGGCCGCCCCAGTGGGTCGTCGCCGGGGCCCTCGAACAGGTCGGCGAGCATGAGGGCGTCGCCGCCGCCGTGTCCGCCGGTGCCCTCGGGGATCGGCACCTCTTCTGCGCCGTGGAAGTGCCGCTGGACGGTGAGGCGTTCGCCCTTGTCGCGGGCGCCGATCTCCTCGGCCCGCGCCGACGGGTCGACGACCACCCGGCCGTCGCCGGTGAGCAGGACGGCCACCCGCTCGACGACCTCCAGTTCGGCGCGGCCCTCGGTGCCGTTGACCGCCACCCGGTAGCCCTCCCAGGGGCTGTGGGCGTTCAGCGCGTACGACAGGGTCGGGCCGCCGGCGTAATCGACGATGACGGCGAGGTTGTCCTCGGTGGTGACGCCGGGTCCGAAGACGTCCTGATCGCGGCGGTAGCCGTCGTAACGCTCGTTGTCGAGGTACAGGGCGGCCAGCCGCGGGTCGTCGCGCAGGTCGAGCTCGAACGGGGAATGCGGTCCGTCGTGCGTGCCGCGCTCGGGACGGGAGGCGAGGCCGCGTGCGTCCGCGTTGTCGGAGCCGTAGAACCGGACGCCGCCGCTCGCGAACACGCGCGCGGGGACGTCGGCCAGCCACCAGTTGACCAGGTCGAAGTGGTGGGAGGACTTGTGGATCAGCAGCCCGCCGGAGTTGGCCTTGTCGCGGTGCCAGCGGCGGAAGTAGTCGGCGCCGTGCGCGGTGTCGAGCACCCACTCGAACGTCACCGACAGCACCTTGCCGATGCGGCCCGACTGGATGAGTTCCTTGAGCGCGGAGTTGCGCGGGCTGTAGCGGTAGTTGAAGGTGACGAGCACGCGGCGTCCGGTCTCGGCGACGGCCGCCCGGATGGCTCGCGCCGACTCGGCGTCGATGGTCAGCGGCTTCTCGACGACCACGTCGGCGCCGGCGCGCAGGGCGCGGCAGATCAGGCCGGCGTGGGTGTAGTCGGGGCTGGTGATGATGACCCGGTCGATGCGCTGGTCGGCCACCATGGCCTCGAGGTCGTCCGGCCCGTACTCGGCCAGGGTGTCGGCCTCGTAGCCGAACTCGGCGACGAGCCGCGCCTTGTGGTAGGCGAGGCGGCCGGGGTTGGTGTCGGCCAGGGCCACGAGCACCGCCGAGCCGGCGTGCGGGCCGCCGATGGCGTCGAGGTACATCTGGGCGCGGTGTCCGGTGCCGATCAGGGCGTAGCGCTGCATGCGTGGGTCTCCAGAGGTCGGGGGGAGGTCCCGGTGGCCGAGGAGGTCCCCGGCCACCGGGAGGGTGTCACTTGATGCCGGTGGTGGCGATGCCCTTGATCAGGAACCGCTGGCCGAACAGGAAGGCCAGGAACACCGGGATGAGGGAGACGATGCTCATGGCGAACATCGCGCCCCAGTTGGAGCCACCGGAGGAGTCGAGGAACGCGCGCAGCGCCAGCGGCACCGTGTGCATCGTCGGGCTCGTCAGGTAGATCAGCGAGGCGAAGAAGTCGTTCCACGTCCAGATGAACGTGAAGATCGTGGTCGTCGCCACCGCCGGGACCATAAGCGGCATGATCACGTGGTAGAAGATCCGCCAGTGACCGCACCCGTCGATGCGGGCGGCCTCGTCGAGCTCGATCGGCAGCCCTCGGATGAACTGCACCATCAGGAACACGAAGAATGCGTCCGTGGCCAGCAGTTTCGGCACGATCAGCGGCCAGAACGTGTTGATCCACCCGATCTGCGCGAACATGATGTACTGCGGCACGATGATCACGTGCACCGGCAGCATGATCGTCAGCAACATGATCGCGAAGAACATGTTGCGGCCCCGGAACTTCAGCCGGGCGAACGCGTAGGCCGCCAGCGCGCACGACACGACGTTGCCGATGATGGCCCCGAGCACCACGATGGCCGAGTTGAGCATGTAATGGCTGAACGGGTCGGCCAAGGCGTTCCACCCGTAGGTGTAGTTCTCGGTGTGCAGTTCGGTCAGCCAGAGCCCGGGCTCGCGGAAGATGATCTCCGTGGGCCGAAACGAGCTCACGAGCATCCACAGCAGCGGGTAGATCATCAGCATGGACGCCGCGATCATCAGCGTGTGGCGCACGACGCTGCGGGCGATGGACCCCCCGGAGGTGGCTTTGCCGACGGCGCGGCGGGGGCGGATTGGCGCGTGGACGACGGCCGCCTCGGCAGCCTCGATTTCGGTCGCGTGATCAGTCATCGTAGAACACCCAGAACTTGGAGGCGTAGAAGTTGATGGCCGTGAAAATGCCGATGATGATCATCAGCAGCCACGCCATGGCGGACGCGTATCCCATGTCGAATTGACCGAAGCCCTTCTGGTAGAGGTACAGCGTGAAGAACATCGTCGAGTCGGACGGCCCGCCCGTGCCACCCGAGACAACGAAGGCCTGGGTGAACGACTGGAACGCACCGATGATCTGCAGCACGAGGTTGAAGAAGATGATGGGGCTCAGCAGGGGCATCGTGATGGTCCAGAACTGAGTCCAGCGGCTGGCGCCGTCCACGGAGGCCGCCTCGTAGTACATGGTGGGGATCTGCCGCAGGCCGGCGAGGAAGATGATCATCGGCGAGCCGAACGTCCACACGTGCAACAAGATGATGGTCCACAGCGCGGTGTTGGGGTCGGCGATCCAGCCCGGCATGTCCTTGAAACCGAGCATGGCCAAGACCTGGTTGACCAGGCCCGCGGTGCCGAAGATCTGGCGCCACAGGATGGCGATGGCCACCGAGCTGCCCATCAGCGAGGGCAGGTAGAAGACCGAGCGGTAGAAGGCCAGGCCCCGCATGCCTCGGTTGAGCAGCACGGCGATCGCCAGGGCGAGGGCCAACTGCAGGGGCGTGGAGACCAGGACGTAGGTGAACGTGACCCGCAGCGAGTTGTGCAGCCGCTCGTCGGTGATCATGCGCTGGAAGTTCGCCAGGCCGATCCACTCGGGGGGCAACAGCAGGCTGTAGTCGGTGAAGGCGAGGTAGAGCGAGGCGAGCATGGGCCCGATCGTGATGACGAACAGGCCGATGAGCCAGGGAGCGGGGAAGAGGTAGCCGGCGACGTTGTCGGTCGTCTCCTCTTTCCCGCCCTTGATCTTCCCGAGTTCACTCAGGGCGCTCATGTGGTTCCTCCCGGCGTTGGGCGGACGGATGGACGAGTGTTGCTGGGGTGAAGCTAGGTGGCACTGTAGGCCACTGGTGAAGCGTGGGTGCCGCTGGGTTGAAGCTGGGGCGTGAGCCCCGGTGCCCGGGTGGGGGCGGACCCCCACCCGGACGACTACGGGTTACTTCAGCTGCGCCTTGACCTCGTTGAACAGCCCCTCGGCGGCCTGCAGGGGGGTCTTCCGGTTGAAGATCAGGTCCTGAGCCATGCGCGTCTGCACGGTACCGAAGTTACCGCCACCGACGGGGGTGACCATAGGCGTCGGGCCGAGCTCGGACTCGATCGCGTCCAGGTAGGCGACGACCTTCTTGTCCGTGGCGGACAGGTTGGCGGTGATCGCGGCCCGGACGTCCTTGTTGGCGGGGACGCCGCGCTCGGTGCCCATGATCGTGCCGGCCTCGGTCGAGTTGGCCAGGAAGTCGATGAGCTTTGCGGCGGCCGCGGCGTTCTTCGACCGCGAGGACGCTGACCACAGCATGGACGCCTTGTACCAGAGCTTCGCGTCCGCGGCCTTGCCCGTGATGCTGGGCAGGCGCAGAAGCGTCATCTCGGTGCCGGCGGCCTTCTCCAGCGCGGTGACCTGGTTCGACCAGTAGGCAGAGAAGCCGATCCGGTTCGTGGCGGCGAGGGTCTGGTCGAGGGCCTTGCCGGTGTCCTCGGAGGTCTCGGACGCCGACGGTGCGGCCTTGCTGGCCTGCACCTTGAGGCCCCAGTCGAAGAACGGCACCAGGTCGGCGGGCGCGAAGCCCATACCCGAGCTGTTGAACTGGTCCTTGCCCTGCTGGCGGAGGTACGCCCGCAGCGCCGGCTCGACGACCACGAGGTTCTGGGTGCCGTAGGTGCCGCTCGGGCTGGCCGCGGTGATCTTCTGGGCGGTGTCGGCCAGGGAGTCCCACGACCACGTCTTGTCGTCCGGCATGGCGACGCCGGCGGCGGTCAGCACCTTCGGGTTGGCCAGGATGACGGGGGCGTTAATGCCGGCGTTGACGCCGTAGAGCTTGTCGCCGACGCGTCCGGTGTCGACCGTGCCGGCCATGAACTTGTCGGTCTTGACGCCGGCCTTCTCGAGGTCGAGGAGCGCACCGCGCTTGCCGTACTCGGCGATGTACTTCTCGTCCATCTGGATGACGTCCGGGGCGTCGTTGGCCGCGACCTGCGTGGCCAGCTTGTCCCAGTAGCTGCTCCATTCGCCCGGCTCGGCCTGCACCTTGATGGTGGGGTTGGCCTTCTCGAAGGCGGCGATGACCTGCGTGGTCAGCTTGTTGCGCGTCTCGTTGCCCCACCACGCGAAGCGGATGGTGACGGTCTGGCCGGGCGTGGTGGTGGCGGCCGGTGCGCTGCCACATCCGGTCAGCGCAAGGCCCAGAACCACCAGGCCTGCGGCCACCTTGGTCTTGAACGACATGAACCCCTCCTTGGGCTGTCAAGCTCCTCCGAACGGGTCGGGGAAGCGCTTACATGAGACTGTAGGCGACGGACGGCGCCCTGCCAAGCACCTTGAAACGTTTTCCTTCCTAACCAGGTCTTGACAGGTGTGGCGCGCCCTCCCTGGCGCGGAAAGCGCATTCATGGTGTGATGGGCCCGGCCGGGCCGCGGGGCTCGCCGGGAGACGAAGGGAAACGGCGATGGGACGCAGGACGAGCGGCACCGCGCCCACCCTGAGCGAGGTGGCGCGGCACGCGGGCGTGTCGCTGGCCACCGCGTCGCGCGCCATCAACGGCAGCTCGACACGCGTTGTGGGAGAGGAGTTGCGGGGCCGCGTCCTCGAATCGGCGCGCATCCTCGGCTACGCCCCGGACGCCAACGCCCAGGCCATGGCCACCGGAACGACCCGCGCCGTCGGCGTCGTCGTGCACGATCTGACCGACCCCTACTTCGCCGCGATCGCCGACGGGATGAGCCGCGCGGCAGCCGACCGGCATCTCTTCCTGACTTTGGCAACAACCGGCAACCGCCTCGACCAGCTGGCCGACGTCGTCGGATCGCTCGACTCGCTGCGCGTGCGCGCCATGGTGTTGGTCGGGGCGCGCTGGAAGGACAGCGACGTCAAGGACGCCCTGCGTGTGTCGGTGGGCCGCTACCTCGGGCGCGGCGGGCGGGTGGTCGCGATCGGCATGGACTTCCCCGGCGTCGACTGCGTGCGCGTCGACAACGCCCAGGGCGCGCGCGATCTGGCCGACCGGCTGGTGTCGCTGGGGTATCGGCGTCCGGTGGTGCTGACCGGGCCCGAGCGGCACTCCACCGCCGCCGCGCGGTCCGACGCGTTCGCCGCGCGCATGGCCGAGCTGGGTCATCCGGTGCCGGACGACCACCTCATCTCCTCGGACTTCACCCGCACCGGCGGCACCGTCGGCATGCGGCTCGCGCTCGAAGCGCGCCTGGACGCCGATGTCGTGGTCGCCATGAACGACGTCATGGCGCTGGGGGCGATGAACCAGGCCCGCGCGTCCGGCGTCCGCATCCCCACCGAGTTGGCGTTCGCGGGCTTCGGCGACATCGCCACGCTCGAGGACGTCGTGCCGGGCCTCACCACCGTCCGCGTGCCCATGGCCGAGCTCGGCGCCCTCGCGGTCGGACTCGCCACTGACGGCCCCGGCGACGGGTCCGGAAGCGTCACCGTCCCCGTGTCCGTCGTCGTCAGGGAATCGACGCCGCGCCGCACGTGAATCGTCGGGTGTAGCCGACAGCCCTCACCGCTGGGTGGTGAGCGTGAGGCGTCCGTCCACACGCGCGACGGCCACGGACCCGCGCTCGTCGGTGCGGACGACCTGCGCGCCCGTCGCGGCCACGGCCCGCAGGGTTCGCTGCGTGGGGTGCCCGTAGTCGTTGTCGGCGCCGACGCTGACCACGGCGAGGTCCGCCCGCGCGGCGGCGAGGAACTCCGCCGACTGGCGCGAGCTGCCGTGGTGGGGCACCAGCAGCACGTCGGCGTCCAGGCGATCGCCCAGCGCTACATGCCCGGCCTGGGCGCCGTCCTCGGCGTCGCCTGCCAGCAGCACGCTCAGCCCGCCCACCGTGGCCCGCAGCAGTAGCGACGCGTCGTTCTCGGCCGAGGACTCCCCCTCCGATTGGGCCAGCTCGCCCGCCAGGACGGGCGAGGCCAGCACCTCCAGCCGCACGTCCCCGACCTGCCAGACGCTGCCGGCTTCGGCGTCGTCGTGGGGGACGCCCACCGTCGCGGCGGCCACCAAACCAGCCCCCTGCGCTGGGCTGCGCACCGACGAGGTCAGGACGCGCTGCGCCCGGCCCCCGGACAACGCCGCCACCCCGCCCGCGTGGTCGGCGTGCAGGTGGGTCAGCACCAGCAGCGGCACCTCGCCGAGCCCCAGTTGGCCCAAGCACCGCGAGAGCGACTCGGGGTCAGGCCCGGTGTCCACCACCACGGCCCGGCCCGCACCCGCGTTCAGCACGGTCGCGTCGCCCTGGCCCACGTCGCAGAACACCACCGCCCAGTCGCGCGGCGGCCACCCGGGCACGGACGGGACGCGCAGCAGCGACACCACCAGCGCCACGGCCAGCCCGAGGCACCACCAAGGCCGCGCGAGCAGCCACGGCACGATGACGATCGCCAGCGCGCAGCCGCCGACCACCAGCGCCAGCGCCACCGGGGTCGCCGGCCACGGCACCGCGGCCCCCGGCAACGCGTCGCCCAAACGCGCGACCCACGCGATCGCCTGGGCGCACCACCCCGCGGGCCACGCCACCAGCGCCGCCCCGGCCGGCCACACCACCGACAGCCCGGCCGCCGCGATGCCGAACACCGTCGCCGGACCCACCAGCGGGCCGGCCAACGCGTTCGCCAGCACCCCCACCACGCTCACCTGGCCCGACAGCGCCACCACCACCGGCTCGGTCGCCACCTGGGCGGCCAGCGGCACCGCCACCGATTCGGCGCACCAGCGCGGCAGCCAGCGGGCCAGCACGTCGGCCCAGCGGCCCGCCCACCACAGCAGCCCGAAGCTGGCCAGCACCGACAACGCGAACCCGATCGAGCGGGCCATCCACGGGTCGACGGCCACCACGACCACGACCGCGACCGCCAGGTACCGCAGCCCCTGCCGCCCGCGCCCGCCGCGTCCCAGCGCAGCGAGGCCCACCAATCCCATCGCCGCCGCCCGGACCACGCTCGGCTCGCCGAGGCACAGCACCACGAACCCCGCCACCCCGGCCACCAGCAGCCCGGTCAGCCACCGCCCCCGGACGCCGCCCGCCACCGCCACTGCCCGCAGGAACCCCAGCAGCAGCACGAGGTTCGCCCCCGACACGGCCGTGAGGTGGGTCAGACCCGTCGTCCGGAAGCGTTCCGACAGCTCGTCGGGGACGCCCGAGGTGTCCCCCACCACCAGCGCGGGCACCAGCGCCCTGGCGTCGGCGGGCAGCCCGGCGCACGCCTCCCGCAGCCCCTGACGCACGCGGCCCACCGCCGCCTGCACGGCATCGGGCTCGGCCACCACCACCGGCGGCTCGCGGGCCCGCACCACCGCCTCGGCCGGGACCCCGGCGTCCGGCTCCCCCAACCGCGCCGCCGCCCGGACGGTCGCGCCCAGCGGCACACTGCTCCAGGCGCCCGCCAGCTCGCCGGCGGCGAGCACCTCGACCCGCGCGCCGCTGACCCAGCGGCCGCCCCGCCCCTCCAGGCCGACGAGCGTGCCCGACCCCACCCACAGCTCCGATCGGGTGCCGGACGCCGCCCACGACCGCCCGGCCCCGTCCAGCCGGACCTCCACCACCGCCGTCGCCTGCTCGACCGCCAGCGCGCGCAACGGCCCTGCCGCCGCCACCCCCACCCGCACCACCCCGGACGCCAGGCAGGCCGCCGCCAGAACCGCCAGCGCGGCCAGGAACCAGCTGCGGCGCACCGCCGCCGTCAGACCGAGCGCCACCACCCCGCCCACGCCGAGCCACCACAGCCACGGCTCCGCGGCCGCGGCCAGCCACATGGACGGCCACGCCACCAGCGCCAGACCCAGCGGCCGCAGGTCTCGGACGTCCGCCGATTCCTCGTCGTGAGCGGTCACGTCACACCCGCACGTGGGGTGCCAGCTGCGCGTAGGTCTTCGGACCGATGCCGTCGACCTCCTGCAGTTCCTCTACCCGCGTGAATCGCTGGTGCTGCGTCCGCCACGCGACGATCGCCTTCGCCGTCACCGGGCCCACCCCCGGGAGCGTGTCGAGTTGCGCCTCGGTGGCCGTGTTCAGGTCGACGCCGCCCGCCGCCGCGCCGCCCCCGCCGGCCGTCTCCCCGGACGCCCCGCGCACCTCCCCGCCCGGGTCGCGCGCGTCGCCGATCACGATCTGAGCCCCGTCGGTGACCGGCGCGGCCAGGTTCAGCTCCCCCGGCCGCGCGCCTTGAGCCAGCCCGCCGGCCGCGGCGACGGCGTCCTCGACCCGTGAGCCGGGTGGCAGCGACACCACGCCCGGGCGGGCCACGGCCCCCAGCACATGCACGCGCAGCGTCGGCGCGAGGCTGGCCGACGACGACGCCGACACCGGCGCGGGCGACAGCACGGCGGTTGGCGCCGCGGCGGCGACCGGGGTCGTCCGGGCCTGGAACACCGACCAGCCCGCCCACACCAGCGCGACCAGCCCCACAACCGCCACCGCTGCCGCGTGCTGACGCCCGAACGCCAGCCCCCGGGCGGCCAGCCCGTCGAGCCGGAGGTGTGCCGGCGCCACTAGCACCTCGGCGTCGACTGCCGGAGACGGTTGAGGGACCAGTCGAAGGCCCACGTCGGTGGCCACGGCATCCTCGGGATCCGGTTCCCGAGCGGGCCCAACGCCCGGATCCACCGCCCGGCGCGGCCCGATCTCGGCCACGAGCGCCTCCAGCCGCGCCCGGACCACGTCGCCCATCACGGCCTCAGCCTGCGCCCTCCGCATGCCTGCACATTCGGCATCCGCGGGCCGGATCCGTCACCGAATCTGCCGCCTGTGGACAACCCCGCGGGTCATCCACAGCCCACCCGGCCTCAGACCGGGACCACGCTCACCATCTTCGGCAACCGCACGATCACCTTCGCGACGTCGCGACCGTTCAACGACCTCACGACGCCAGGGTCGGCCAGCGCAGCCGCCTCGGCCTGCTCCGCGGTGATGGACGCGGGCACCTCCAGCTTGGCGCGCACCTTGCCCTGCACCTGAACCACCAGCGTCACGGTCTCGGTGACCAGCAGCTCCGGGTCGGCGCTCGGCCACGCGGACCGGGCCACGCTCGGCGCATGCCCCAACACCTCCCACATCTCCTCGCCCAGGTACGGCGCGACCAGGCTCAACGCCTGCGCGACGAACTCGGACGCCTCACGGACGGCCGCGTCGTCCGGGCCGCAGCCCGTGTCGATGGCCTTGCGGGTGGCGTTGACCAGCTCCATGATGCGGGCGACGACGACGTTGTAGCGCTGCGAATCCAAAGCCGCGGTGATGTCGGCGATCGAGCGGTGCACGACCTTGCGCAGGGCCGGGTCGCCGGAGTCCGCGGGCGTCCCCGGCGAAGAGGTCACGTCCGTGGCCAGCCGGTAGGCGCGCTGCAGGAACTTGACGATCGAGCCGGGCGACAGGTCGGCCCAGTCGATGTCGTCCTCGGGCGGGCCCGCGAACACGATGGTGGTGCGGATCGCGTCCACCCCGAACCGGTCGATCTGGACGCCCAGGTCGACCCCGTTGCCCAGCGACTTGCTCATCGCCTTGCCCTCGTTGATCACCTGGCCCTGGTTCATCAGCCGCGTGAACGGCTCGGTAAAGTCGATCAGGCCGGCGTCGTGCAGCACCTTGGTGAAGAACCGGCTGTACAGCAGGTGCAGGATCGCGTGCTCGACGCCGCCGACGTACTGGTCCACGGGCGCCCACCGCCGAGTCGCGTCGAGGTCGAACGCCGCCGTCTCGTCCTGCGGCGAGCAGTAGCGGTAGTAGTACCAGGACGAGTCGACGAAGGTGTCCATCGTGTCTGCGTCCCGCTCCGCCGCGCCGCCGCAGGCCGGGCAGGGCACGTTGCGCCAGGCGGACGCCGCGGGTCCGGCCAGCGGGGACGTGCCCTTCGGCTTCAGGTCGGCGCCGCGCAGGTCGGGCAGCTCGACGGGCAGCTGATCCTCGGGGACCGGGACCTCGCCGCACGCCGGGCAGTGCACGATCGGGATCGGGCAGCCCCAGAACCGCTGGCGGCTCAGCAGCCAGTCGCGCAGGCGGAAGGTGACCGCGGCGCGGCCCGTGCCCGCCGATTCCAGCACCTCGTTCGTGCGCGCCACCGCCGACTTGACGTCGGTGAGGCCGGTCAGCGGGCCGGCGTCCACGTAGACGCCGTCGCCGCTGGTCGCGATGCCGGAGTCCTTCGGGTGCGGCTGTCCCGAATCCAGCACGATGCGGACGTCCAGGCCGTAGGCGCGGGCGAAGTCCAGGTCGCGCTGGTCGTGGCCGGGCATGCCCATGACGGCGCCGGTGCCGTATTCGGCCAGCACGTAGTCGGCGGCCCAGACGGGCAGCCGCTCGCCGTTGACCGGGTTGACGGCGTACGTGCCCAGGAAGACGCCCGTCTTCGGCCGCTCGGTGGACTGCCGCTCGATCTCGGTGGCCCGGCCGGTGCGCTCCCGGTAGGCCTCGAACTCCTCGCGCTGCTCGTCGGAGACCAGCTCGCCGGCCAGGGCGGCGTCCGGGGCCACGACGAAGAAGGTGGCGCCGTACAGGGTGTCCGGGCGCGTGGTGAACACGGTGACGGGCTCGTCGCGGCCCTCGATGGCGAAGTCGACCCACGCGCCCTCGGAGCGGCCGATCCAGTTGCGCTGCATGGCCAGCACCCGGTCGGGCCACGCGCCCTCCAGCGCGGCCATGTCGTCCAGCAGCCGCTGCGCGTAGTCGGTGATGCGGAAGTACCACTGCGTCAGGTTGCGCTTGGTGACGGTGGTGCCGCACCGCTCGCAGGCGCCCTGCACGACCTGCTCGTTGGCCAGCACCGTCTGGCACGACGGGCACCAGTTGACCGGCGAGCTCTTGCGGTACGCCAGGCCGCGGCGGAAGAACTGCAGGAACAGCCATTGGGTCCAGCGGTAGTACTCGGGGTCGGACGTGTGCAGGCGCCGGGTCCAGTCGAGGCTCAGGCCGTACCGCTTGAACGAGTTCGCCTGGGTCTCGATGTTGGCGTAGGTCCACTCCGCCGGGTGCGCGTTGCGCTGGATGGCGGCGTTCTCGGCGGGTAGGCCGAAGCTGTCCCAGCCGATGGGGTGCAAGACGTCGAAGCCCTTCATCATCCAGTAACGCGCCGGGATGTCGCCGATCACGAACGCCTCGGCGTGCCCCATGTGCAGGTCACCCGAGGGGTAGGGGAACATGTCGAGCACGTAGCGGCGCGGGGCCGAGCCGTCGTCGCGGGCGACGAACGTGCCGTCGGCCTCCCAGAAGGACTGCCAGCGCTCCTGCGCGGCGGCGGCGTCATAGCCGGTGGCGGACTCCATTTCCGTGTTCTCCTCGGTTCGTCAGTGATCGGTCGTTGCGATGCGTCGCGGCATGAAAAAGCCCCTCGCTGCCGTCAGGCATCAAGGGGCGCCGCACCACCCTGTGGAGTGGCGCGGCTAGGAAAGAAGTCGCGAGCGTCGGACAACACGATGCATACGGGCGAGCATACCGCAGGCGCACACCTCAACGGCAGGCGGCGTCCAGCTCGGCGGCGGTCGGCGGGTCGGCGCCCTCACGCTCGCACACCAGGGCGGCGGCCTCCGCGCCGCGACGCACGGCCTCGGCCAGCGGCTTGCCTGACACGACGAACGCCGACAGCAGCCCGGCCATGAACGTGTCGCCGGCGCCGATGGTGTCGACGAGTGCCACCTTCCTCGACGGCACGTGCAGGACGCCATGGGCGTCGCAGGCCGTCGCGCCGTCCGGGCCGCGCGTGAGCACGACCTGGCCCAGCCCGTACCGATCGCGCAGCTCGGTGACGAGGGCGTCCGGGTGCTCGGGCAGCCCGGCCGGGCCTGCGACGAACGCGAAGTCCTCATCGGAACCCTTGACCAGCCCGCTCCGCGCGCCCGCGGCCTGCAGCCAGGGCTCGACCCGCGTCCAGTACTCGGCCGGGTCGGGCAGCACGGACGGCCGTACGTTCACGTCCAGCGACAGCCCGCCCGAGCCCGCGAGCACCCACTCAAGCAGTGCGGCATCGCCCGGACCCACCACGGTGACCAGCGACGCCACGTGCAGCCAGGAGCTCGGATCCAGCTCAGGCAGCTCGGACGCCGCCCAGCCGAAGTTGGCCGTGCCGTCGAAGTGGAACGTATAGGACGCCTTGCCCTCGTCGTCGAGGCTCACCACCGCGAGCGACGTCGGCTGCTCGGAGCGCACGCACAACGCCTCGCCGACGCCGTTGGCCGCGAGGTGCGAGCGCAGCTGGTCGGCGAACGCGTCGGCGCCCAGGCGGCCGAGGAAGTCGACGTCGTGGCCGAGCCGGGCCAGCCCGATCGCCGTGTTCATCGGGCCGCCGGCGGACAGCGCCCGCCACAAGGAGGCGCGCGTACCCCCCGGCTCCCCGCTGGGGACCAGGTCGATCAGGGCTTCGCCGCAGACCACGATGCGCGTCATGGGGGCATCCTAGGACGCACGGCCGACCCCCCGCGCCCGGTCGTCCAGGTAGGCCTGCCGCAGCCCGTCCCAGGCCGTCGGCGGCACCACGTCGCGGTTGACGGCGTCCAGGAAGTCGAACCACTCGGGGCTTGCGCGCAATCCACTCAGTCGCTCCAGGCAGACGACCTGCAGCGCGCCGTCCCCGGACACCCACGAGGCCAAGGCCAGCAGCTCCAGCAGGCCGCCGATGCAGGAGGGCACCGACGAGCGGACTGCCTGCACGCAGAGGTCTTTGCGGCGCCGTGCGTTCTCGGCCCGGGTGGACAGCATGGACGCGTCAAGGAACGCCTGGTCGTGGCTGGCCAGGCACAACAACGTGGCCTCATCCAGGGTGAGCGGGGGCGACTCCGGGTCGCCGTCGTGACGCTCCAGGAGCGCCACCGCCTCGCGGCACAGCTCGCCGGCGCCTTGAAGGCGCGACCCGACCCGTTCCAGGGAGTCGCTCACCTCGTCGGGGGTCGCGGTGACGTCGAGCAGCCTGACCAACTCGTCGCGGGACTCCCGCACCAGCAGTCCCCGGTACGCGCCCTCGGCGGCCAGCACCCCCGAGTGCACGTCATAGGGAAGGCCCTCCTCGTCTGGTTCCTCCCGACAGCGGACGCCGTCGGCGTGCACCAGCCGACGGCTTCCCGGCACCGCGGCGTCCAGGGCGGACAGGACGCGCCAGGCCAGGGCGGCGTCCGCGGTGTAGGCGACCATCAGGTACAGGGCGTCGGCGCCGTGGCGCTCCCAGACGGGCCGCAGTTGCTTCACGAGCGGGCCTGGCCGGCCCTTCGGCAGGTCGGAGCGGGCGGTGAGGGCCACGTGCCCGTCCTCCACCACCACCAACACGATCGAGTCGGACGGGTGGAACCCCAGCAGAGTCGGGATGACCTCGACGAGGTCGCTCATGGTGCGTACGGGAAGCGCGCGCGGTTGAGTCGTCATGCCCTCACATTGGGCATCCGGGGGGCGAATCCGCCGACCATTTCGCCTGTCCACAGGGCAATCTGGGCGGGGGCCGGGTTGTCCACAGGCGGATTGGGTCGCCGCGGGGCGCGGGGTACGCTCGTTCGCATGAGCCAGCAATGGCCGGACCCCTACCAGCGGCGCCCGGTCGACATCGACGCCTACGCCCCGCCCCGGCAGACCGGTGCGACGGTGTGGCTCGTCGTCGCCGCGGCGGTGCTCGCGGGCATCGTGCTGGCGGTGCTGTTCATCCGAGTGCCCGGCACGCCGGTCGTCGAGCCCACGCCCACGCCCACCCCCACGTCCACGGCGTCCACGTCGGCCGGTCCGGGCATGCCGTTCACGATGCCCGGAAACCCGGGCGCACAAGGGCGTTGGCAGCTGCTCTCGCATGCCTGGACGGACGCCGGCCTGGTCGTCCGCGTCCGCATCTGGTGCGACCGCGACACCATCAGCTACGGCTTCGTCGCGTTCAGCAACTCCGGCGCGCTGACGTACGAGCCCGAGACCGGCGCCCCCGAGCCCGAGATCGGCTCGGGCCAGTTGCGCAGCGGCAACTCGATCACGGGGTATGTGTTCGTCCCCATGCCCCGCGGGTCGGCGACGCTGATCCTGACCACGTCGTCCGGGCGGCAGGTGTCCGCGTTGGCCATCCCGAGCTAGTGCGGATTCGCGCCCTCCCCGGGCAATGAGGTAATGTCCTTCTTCGTTCCACACGGAACATCGGGGCTATGGCGCAGTTGGTAGCGCGCTTCCATGGCATGGAAGAGGTCAGGGGTTCGAATCCCCTTAGCTCCACCAGATTGACCGGCGACCGCTCTGAGCGTCGTCCACAACCCATCCTAAGAACACGCCCTGCGCTGCTACCGTGGCGAGGCCGATGTCGGACGCCGCAGGTAGCGTGGTCGGCATTGAGCGTGGTGGAGGTGATCCTGATGGCCACACGGTTCCAGTTCCGGCTGATCGACGGCGGCGCTCCCGAGGGGGAGCTTGAGGCGGATCAGCTGCTTGCGATCGTCCAGAGCCTCAAAGAGCTGGCCACGAAGGTCAGCCGCGCCGAGACCGACGGCGAGCCCATCGGCCGTCCGTCGAGCCGCACCAAACGCGTGGCGAGGCTGACCATCGGCCTCGGGCCGGGAAGCACCAGCGTCTTCGTGCGTCGCGCGGTCGACGCGAGCGCCCTAGCGATCGAACTCGACGAGGAGAGGGCTTTCGACGACAGGTTCAGGGCCGTCGTCGAATCGATCGCGGCCGACGCGCGCCCAGCTTGGGTCACGGACACCCTCGCCATCGCCGCGGGCAAGCTCCGCAGTGCGCTCGAAGACGCCGCTCCGACGGTGGAGTTCACGGCCGGAGGCCAAGCGAGCACGGTCTTCAGGACGACTGACACGCACTCGGAGACCTGGAACGCGGTCAACGTGGAGCCTGGGGCGGAGTCGGTCGCGTTCGTCGGACGCCTTCGCGCGGTCAACCTCGACACCCACCGCCTTCAGGTCACGGACGACGCGGGAAACCGGGTCGGTCTGCCGAACGTCGTCAACGACGAGACCGCCGGACGCCTGCTCGGTGGCTACGTGACCGTGATCGGGGTCCCCGCCCGCGACGAGAAGGGTCGCCTTACCCAGATCCATGAGGCTGTGGTCGAAGCCGCGTCCGTGCGCGTCTCGGGCGCTGAGTTGGGCGTCCCGGAATCGGTCTCCCTGGAGGAGATCCTGGCCCGCGCACCGGGGCCGATGCTCGGTGCCATCCGCGACCTGACGGACGATGAGGCCGACGGCCTTCTTGACGCGTTGGGCCTCTAGATGGCGAATCCGGACGCCGTCCTTATCGATACCGACGTCTACAGTTCGGTGTTCATCACGCCTGATCGAGCAGCGAAACGTGGGCTGCCGGTGGACGATTGGCGCCGCGCGCTCGAAGGCGTACGCGTGCTCATCACCTTCCAGACCCGGGCCGAGATCCTCGCCGGAGCGTCCATGAACAGGTGGGCAGAGCAACGTCTCTCCGCGCTCCGCGGGCTGCTCGACAACACGCCGACCATCGGTGCCGATCGTGACGTGATCGACGCGTATGCGCGGCTTCGCGCTGCCTGCCGACAGGCCGGCCATGCGCTCAACGACAAGCAGCACAACGCCGACCGCTGGAACGCCGCAAGCGCCATCGCGAAGGATCTCCCGCTCTTCACGAACGATCGCATCTACGCCAACGCCCCACGACTCGCGCTCTTCGTCCCCCACCCCGGCTGACCCGACGGCGGGTCCCGGCCGCGGGGCCATGTAGGGTGGCGCTGCCCTGGGACGGACGTCGCTTCGTCACACGCTCGCACAAGCACCGGAAGGAACGCCGTGGCCACACCGCACATCGCCGCCGAGCCGGACCAGATCGCCCCGCTGGTGATCATGCCCGGCGACCCGAAGCGCGCCGCTCGTATCGCCGCGGAACACCTCACCGACGCGCAACTGGTCTCCGACGTGCGCGGCATCGGGGTGTGGACGGGCACGTGGGCCACGCCCGACGGCGAAGGCGTCCCCATGACGGTGCTCGCGTCGGGCATGGGCGTGCCGTCGATGTGCATCTACGCGACCGAGCTGTATCGCTACTTCGGCGTGCGCCGCATCGTGCGGGTGGGCACGTGCGGCGGGCTGTCCGACCGGGTCGCGGTCGGCGACACCGTCATCGCGACGGCGGCGCACACCAACTCCTCAACCCCGACGCTGTTCGTGCCCGGCGCGACGCTGTCGCTGTGCGCCTCGTACCCGCTGCTGCGCGGGGCGATGGACGCCGCCGCCGCGGAAACCGACGCTGCGGTCCACGCCGGTCCGGTCTACTGCAGCGACCACTTCTACCTGGCCCGCCCCGACCTCATCTCCGGACTCGTCCGCCTGGGCACGCTCGGCGTCGAGATGGAGTCCACCGGCCTGTACGCCACCGCGCTGGCCGAGGGCGGCGAGGCCCTGACCGTGCTGACCGTCAGCGACCACCTGTTCGACTCCAGCCGCGACATGAGCGCCGCCGAGCGCGAGACCACGTTCGCGGCCTCGGTGCGCATCGCGGCGGCGGCGCTGCTGTCGTAGGGCTACCGCGACGACGGGCTCGCGAGCGCGCCGCCGTGCCCGCCGACCACGTTGTTGTACGACTGCAGCCGCCAGCGCCCGTGGTGGTCGAGCACCGTCCACGAGCAGTTCCATAGCCCCGACAAGGCGAACGACCCCTCGAACCCGAGCCCGACCAGCAGGCTGAGGCCGATCCGCAGCGACAACCCGTGGCCCACGACGATGGTCGTCTCCCCGCGATAGCGCCCCGCCAGTTCAGTCAGCGCCTCACGCACCCGCTCGCCGGCTTCCGTGGCGGTCTCGCCGGTCTCCGACCGCCGGAAGTCACGCCCGGACGCCAGCGCCGCCTCGAACCACGGATTCTCCGCCGCGACCTCGGCGCCCGTGCGCCCCTGCCAGGATCCGACATCGATCTCGCGCAGCCGCGCGTCCACCGAAACGACCAACCCGGACGCCGACGCCACGGCCTCCGCAGTGGCCACGGCCCGTGCCAGGTCGGACGACACCACGTGCCCCGCCCGGAACCGCGCCAGCCGCGCCGCCACGGCGTCCGCCTGTTGCAACCCCGCCTGGTTGAGCGGGACGTCTTGCTGGCCCTGGAAACGCCCGGACGCGTTGGAGTCGGTCTGGCCGTGCCGCACCAGGACCAGCTGGGTGCGCGACGCCACGGCTCAGGCGGCGTCGACGGAGAGTTCCACCGCCGGGCAGTCGCGCCACAGCCGCTCCAGCGCGTACGACCGCCGCTCGTCGGTGTGCTGCACGTGCACGACGAGGTCGCCGAAATCGATGAGCACCCACCGGTTCTCGCGCCCGCCCTCGCGGCGCAGCACCTTGACGCCTTCGTGGAACAGCGCCTCCTCGACCGCGTCGACGACGCCGCCGACCTGCCGTTCGTTGGACGCCGTGGCGAGCAGGAACACGTCGGTGATGGCCAGCCGCTCCGACACGTCGAAGGCCGCCAGATCGGTGGCCAGCTTGTCGGCCGCGGCGCGGGCCGCGACCTGCGTGAGGCGAAGGGCGTGGTCAGTTGCCGCCATGAAGCTCCTTGTCGTCGGCGGGTGAGGTATAGAGCCCGCGCTTGGTGATGTACTGCACGATACCGTCCGGCACCAGGTACCAGATCGGCAGCCCAGTCGAGCGGCGCTCGCGGCAGGCCGTCGAGCTGATCGCCATGGCCGGCACCTCCAGCAGCGTGACCTTGTCGGCGGGCAGGTGCGAGATGTCTTCCTGGTCGAGGTCGACCCCCGGCCGCGACACCCCGACGAAGTGGGCGAGGTCGAACAGCTCGTCCACGCCCCGCCACGTCAAGATCTGGCTCAGCGCGTCCGCGCCGGTGATGAAGAACAGCCGCGTCGCCGGACCGCGCTCGTGGCGCAGGTCACGCAGCGTGTCGACGGTGTAGGTGTCGCCGGGCCGGTCGATGTCGACCCGGCTCACTGAGAATCTGGGGTTGGACGCCGTGGCGATGACCGTCATCAAGTACCGGTCCTCGGCCGCCGACACCCGCTTCTTCGCCTTCTGCCATGGGCGGCCCGTGGGGACGAACACCACCTCGTCGAGCTCGAACCGCGCCGCCACCTCGCTGGCGGCGACGAGGTGGCCATGGTGGATGGGGTCGAAGGTGCCACCCATGACGCCCAAGCGCCACGGCCGTCCGTCCCGCCCGGACGCCAGCCCCATCGGCGTCACCGCGAAGGTCACCGCGACGTGGCGTGCGGCCGGCCCGAGCCGAAGAACAACAAGATGAGCAGCAGTGACACCAGCAGGCCGAACGTGGTCAGCCCGATGGTGAGCGGAAGGTTGCCGGCGTTGTGCGCGGCGGTCTCCAACAGCGTCGTCATGCGCGGGAGCATAGCGGTTCGGGCCGACACCGAACCGTCACCCCTGAACCGAAAGAGAACCGTCCCCAAACGGACCACACCTGAACCGAAAGAGAACCGTCCCCGAGGGGACCCGAGCGGACCCGAGCGGACGCCCCGCGGGAGCAGCTCAGCCCCGGACCTGCCCCTGCCCGACGACGACGTACTTGGACGACGTCATCTCCGGCAGCCCCATCGGACCGCGGGCGTGCAGCTTCTGCGTCGAGATGCCGATCTCGGCGCCGAACCCGAACTCGCCGCCGTCCACGAACCGGCTGGACGCGTTCACGAGCACGGCCGCGGCGTCCACCTCGGCGACGAACCGCTCGGCGTTGCGCAGGTCGTCGGTGACGATGGTCTCCGAATGCCCGGTGGAGTACGCCCGGATGTGCGCGACCGCGGCGTCCAGGTCGTCGACCACGTCGCAGGCCAGGTCGAGGGTGAGGTACTCGGCGTCGAACTCGCCCGGACCGGCCGGGACCACTGCGTCCGACCACGCCGCGACGGCCGGCGTGCCGTGCACGGTCACCCCGGCGTTGGCGAGCGCGGCCAGCGCGCGGGGCAGGAAGGACGGCGCGGCGTCCGCGTGCACGAGCAGCGTCTCCAGGGCGTTGCACACGCTGGGCCGCTGCGTCTTGGCGTTCAGCAGGATGCCCAGCGCGACGTCGGCGTCCGCGGTCGCGTCGACGAACAGGTGGCAGTTGCCGGTTCCGGTCTCGATGACGGGCACCTTGGCTCCCTCGACGACGGCGTTAATCAGCCCCGCCCCGCCGCGCGGGATGAGCACGTCGACCAGGCCGCGCGCGGCCATCAGCTCGGCGGTCACGTCGTGGCCGCCCTCGATCAGGCACACCGAGTCCGCGGGCAGCCCGGCCGTGGCAACCCCCTCGCGCAGGGCCGCGATGATCGCCCGGTTCGACTCCAGGGCCGAACTCGACCCCCGCAGCAGGGCCGCGTTGCCCGATTTGAGGCAGATGCCCGCGGCGTCCGCGGTCACGTTCGGGCGGGCTTCGTAGATGATGCCGACCACGCCGAACGGGACGCGCACCTGCCGCACCTGCACCCCGTTGGGGTTGGTCCATCCGCGGATCACGTCGCCGACCGGGTCGGGCAGCGCGGCCAGCTGGCGCAACCCGTCGGCCATCCCCCGCACCCGGGACGGGTCGAGCCGCAGCCGGTCCACCAGGGACGCGGGCGTGCCGGACGCCTCCGCGCGGCCCACGTCGACGGCGTTGGCCGCCAGCACGGACGCCTGGGCGCCCAGCAGCGCGTCGGCCATCGCGTGCAGGGCGGCGTCCTTGGTGCGCCGGGACGCCGTGGCGAGCACGCGGGCGGCCTCGCGCGCGGCGCGGGCCTGGTCGGTGAAGCTCATGGGCGCATGGTACCGATCAGCCGCGAAGCTTCTTGCGCAGGATCAGGGCGTCGCGGTGCACGAGCACGCGGTCGAAGCCCTCGCCGCGCTCCGCGACGAGGTCGTGGGTGCTGCGCCCGATGACGCCGTCGAGGTCGGCCGCGTCGTAGTTGACGATGCCGTGGCCGACGAGCTCGCCGTGCTCGTCGACGAGCCGGACGGGGTCGCCGGCGTGGAACTCGCCCCGGAACGCCGTCACGCCCGCGGGCAGCAGGGACGCCTTGCGCTCCACCACAGCCCGGACGGCGCCGGCGTCCAGCACCAACTGCCCCGCGATCTGCGAGGCGTACGCCAGCCACAGCAGCCGGCGGGAGCGGCGGCGTCCGGACGGCAGGAAGAACGTGCCCACCGGCTCGCCGGCCAGCGCCTCCTCGACGCGGGCCGCGGAGGTCAGGATCACCGCCACCCCGGCGTGGGTGGCGATGCGGGCGGCCTCCAGCTTGGTGGCCATGCCGCCGGTGCCGACCCGGGAGCCCCGCCGGGACGTGTCCACCTCGAGCTCGTCGATCTCCTCGACCACCTCGATGCGCCGCGCGCCCGGACGGGAGGGGTGGTCGGTGTGCAGGGCGTCCACGTCGGACAGCAGCACCAGCAGGTCGGCGCCGATCAGGTGGGCCACGAGCGCGGCCAGCCGGTCGTTGTCGCCGAAGCGCACCTCGTTCGTGGCCACCGTGTCGTTCTCGTTGACGATCGGCACCACCCCGAGCTCCAGCAGGCGGGTGAACGTGCGCAGCGCGTTGGCGTGGCTGGCGCGGCGGGTCATGTCCTCGACGGTGAGCAGCACCTGGCCCACCGTGAGGTCGTGCGCGCCGAACAGGGCGGCGTAGCGGGACAGCAGCAACCCCTGCCCGACGGACGCTGCGGCCTGCTGGCTGGCCAGGTCACGCGGCCGGGACTTCAGCCCCAGCGGCTCCAGCCCTGCGGCGATGGCGCCGGAGCTGACCACGACGACGTCGGTGCCGGACGCCCGCAGGCGCGCGATGGCGTCCGTGAGGAGGTTCAGGTGGGCGATGTCGAGGCGTCCGCGCGCGTCGGTCAGCGACGAGCTGCCCACCTTCACCACGACGCGCCGGGCGAGGGTCACGGCCGTCCGCAACCCCTGGGTCACGGCTGGTCCTGCCCGTCGTCACCGCCGGACGCCCTCGGCGTCGACTCGGCCTCGCGCTCCGCGCGGACGCGGTGGTATTCGGCGTCCAGCTCGCGGCGGCGTGCCACCGAGGGACGCTCGCGGTGCAGGCGCTCGTCGTCGCCCCGGCGGGCCAAGATCTCGGCGCCCGAGGCCACCTGCGGCGCGAAGTCGAACACGACCGGGTGTTCGCCGGCGCCGATCGCCACGGCGTCGCCGGTCTGGGCGCCGAGGCGGAGCAGCTCGTCCTCGATGCCGATGCGGGTGAACCGGTCGGCCAGGTAGCCGACCGCCTCGGGGTTGGAGAAGTCGGTCTGCCGCACCCAGCGTTCGGGCTTGTCGCCCTGCACGCGCCACACCTCGCCGCCCTCGCCATCGCCCATGCGGCGGATGCTGAACTCCGGACCCCCGGCCACCGGCGCCGGACGCAGCACGATGCGCGGCGGCGCGGGCGGCGGGGCGGCGGCGCGCCGTTGCTCCACGAGCTCGGCCATCGCGAACTGCAACGCGGGCAGGCCCTCGCCCGTCTTGGTCGAGATGCGGAACGTGCGCAGGCCGCGGGCCTCCAGGTCGGGGGCGACCAGCTCGGCGAGGTCGGCGGCGTCCGGGATGTCGACCTTGTTGAGGGCGACCATCCGCGGCCGGTCCTCCAGGCCGCCGTGCGCGGCCAGCTCGCCTTCGATAACGTCGAGGTCGCTGACCGGGTCGCGGCCGGGCTCGTAGGTGGCGCAGTCGATCACGTGCACGATGGCCTGACAACGCTCGATGTGCCGCAGGAAGTCGTGACCCAGCCCGCGGCCCTCGCTGGCGCCCTCGATCAGGCCGGGCACGTCGGCGACGGTGAACGTCACATCGCCCGCGACCACGACGCCCAGGTGCGGCACCAGCGTGGTGAACGGGTAGTCGGCGATC
>WBZS01001182.1_pt1 | contig 22611 bp, 13 predicted proteins | sample 5204201 | NCBI WGS metagenome assembly WBZS01 (sample SAMN12344357, study PRJNA552823) | activated sludge metagenome | biome: Activated sludge suspended growth; feature: Nitrification reactor; material: Wastewater; isolation source: activated sludge from nitrification reactor of wastewater...
CCGACACGCCGTCGGCCGCCGATCACCGCCGGTCGGACGTGGTCGGTATGCCGTGGCGCCCTCGAGGGGTCAGCTCACCTGGATCCCGTCGGCGGTCACCGACACCGACTTGGCGGTCAGGCCCGTCCGGGCCGGGCCGCCGGTGACCTGACCGGTGGCGATGTCGAACGTGCTCCCGTGGCACGGGCACGTGATCTGCCCGCCGTCGACCGCGTTGACGGCGCAGCCCTGGTGTGGGCAGACGACCGAGAACGCCTTGTAGTCACCGGCCGTCGGCTGAGTGATGACGACCTTGAGCAGCGAGATCACCTTGCCGCCCCCGACCGGGATGTCGGCGGCCTTGACGAGACTGCCGGCGGCGGACGAGGCCACCGACCCGGCCTGCGAGGCGATGCTGCTCGCCGTCGCGGCGGGGTCGCTGCCGGCGCACGCGGCGGTCAGACCCACGGCGGCGACACCGGCGGAAGATGCCCCCGCGACCCGAAGGGCGTCGCGGCGAGAAGGGCGGGGCGAGGTCATGGGACGGCTCCTGTCGTCGACGGTCGAACGCCGACAGTGTCCACGGTCCACCTGTGAAACGGCTCGACGGGGCTCGATCACTCCCGGTGTCTTGGGGGATGGCGCCCACGGCCGGTGGTCTCTCGGGGCCCCGAGGACCAGCACGTCGTAAGTAACGAGTTGGGACAGGAATGGTCCAAGGGGGTGATTGTGCTCTCAGCGCTGGATATTGTTCGTGTGCTCGCGTCCCGCGGGTGCCGAGCCATCGCTCGTGAAAAGTTCAACAGGAGGAAACGTGCCTCAGCGTTCCGTGGTGATGATCGGCAGCTCGCTGGTCGTTGCATCCCTTGCCCTCGCCGGCTGTGGGTCCCGCACCGGGGACACCGCCACCGGCGGCAGCTCCGACAAGGTCGTCACGATCGGCATCATCGCGCCGCTCTCCGGTGACCTCTCCGCCCTCGGCCTGGGCATGAAGAACTCGGTCGACCTGGCGATCAAGGAGGCCAACGCGGCCAAGACCCTTGACGGGTGGACCATCAAGTTCATGCCGGTCGACGACGAGGCCAAGCCCGACGTGGGCAAGAACGCCGCGACCAAGCTCGCCGGCGACGACACCGTCGTCGGCGCGGTCGGCGACCTCAACTCGAGCGTCTCGATCCAGACCCAGCCGGTCTTCTCCACCGCCAAGATCGTCCAGGTCTCCCCGGCGAACACCAACCCGAAGCTGACCAAGGGCGACGACGGCAAGCGCCCGTACGAGACCTACTTCCGCACCTGCACCACCGACGCCATCCAGGGCCCGTTCGCGGCGCAGTACCTCCTGGGCACGGGCATCAAGAAGGTCGCGACGGTCAACGACAAGAAGGCGTACGGCCAGGGCCTGGTCGCGGCCTTCGAGGAGGAGTTCAAGAAGGGCGGCGGCGAGATCGTCGCGTCGCAGACCATCAACGCCGACGACACGACCAAGGACTACTCCTCGGTCATCACCGCGCTCAAGCCGCTCGCGCCGCAGGCCGTCTACTACGGTGGCGAGTTCCCGCAGGCCGGTCCGCTCTCCCAGCAGATGAAGACCAACGGTCTCAACGTCCCGCTCATGGGTGGCGACGGCATCTTCGACCCGAAGTACATCGAGCTGGCCGGCGCCACGTCGACCGGTGACATGTCCACCTCGGTGGGTGCGCCGACCGACTCCACCGACGCCGGCAAGAAGTTCCTCGCGGCCTACAAGGCGGCCGGCTACAAGGAGGACGCAGGCGCCTACGGTGGCTACTCCTACGACGCGGCGAACGCGATCATCAACGCGCTCAAGACCTCGCTGAAGGACGCCAAGGACGCCAAGTCCGCTCGTGAGGCCACGATCAAGGCGATGGCCTCGGTCAGCTTCGACGGCGTGACCGGCCAGGTCGCCTTCGACGAGTTCGGCGACGCGAAGTCTCGCGTCCTGACGGTCTACAAGGTCGACGGCGGCAAGTGGGCCGCGGCCAAGACCGACACCTTCAAGTGATCGGCGGCCCGGAACCTCGGGCCTGAATGACAGCACCTCCGGGCACGGGGGTGGGGCGCCCGCCCCACCCCCGTGCCGCATGTCCGGACCCAATGACGGACTGGGCTCGGTGCAGGGAACCGCCCCGCCGGCAGGCTCGGCGCGCGATGTACGGCCGGTCCCAGGTGACCGACGGATCACACACCCCTATGCTTTGCCCACCATTACCCACGGAGGCGGCATGCAAGTCCTGCAGCAACTCATCGTCGGCCTGACCATCGGCTCTCTGTACGCGCTGATCGCGGTCGGCTACACGGTCGTCTACGGCATCGTCCAGCTGATCAACTTCGCCCACGGCGAGGTGTTCATGATCGGCGCGTTCGGAGCCCTGGCGACCTGGACGGTCCTGTTCAAGGGGCAGACCGCCATCTGGGTCCTCCCGATCCTCATCATCGGGGCCGCCGCCTGCTCGGTGGCCGTCGCGCTGATCATGGAGCGGGTCGCCTACCGGCCGCTGCGGCACGCGCCTCGCTTGGCGCCGCTGATCACGGCCATCGGCATCTCGGTCATGCTGCAGGAGCTCGTCCGGCTGTTCTACAACAAGCCGCTCATGTTCCTCTCCGACTGGAACCCGCTCGGGCTGCCGGACGCCAAGTCCTCGCTGCCCTTCCCGGGCATCGAGTTGGTCACCGGCAAGCCCTTCCAGATCGCCGGACTCCAGGTCGGGCGCCCCACGATCTTCATCATCTCGGCGCTCGTCGTCTGCGCCGTGGGCCTGTGGTGGTTCATCAACAAGACCAAGCAGGGCCGCGCGATGCAGGCCGTCTCGCAGGACCCCGACACGGCGCGTCTGATGGGCATCAACGTGGACCGCACGATCGCGATCGCCTTCGCCATCGGCGCCCTGCTCGCGGCGATCGCTGGCGTGGCCCAGGGGCTGCAGACCCGCACCATCACGTTCAACATGGGCTTCATGTCGGGCCTCAAGGCCTTCACGGCGGCCGTGCTCGGCGGCATCGGCAACATCCAGGGCGCCGTCGCCGGCGGCCTGGTCCTCGGGGTCATCGAGTCGCTCGCCACGCAATACCTCGGCGGCGCGGCCTGGGCCAACGTCTGGGCCTTCGTCCTGCTCATCATCGTCCTGGTCTTCCGACCGCAAGGCCTCCTCGGCGCGAAGGTGGTGGACCGGGCATGAGCACCATGACCGTCGTCGACGAGCCGCTCACCCCGTCCTCGCTCAAGGACCGGTACGCCTCGCTCGCCCTCCCGCTGACCTTCGCCGGAGCCGCGCTGTTCATCGTCAGCGCGTTCCTCAAGTGGAGTTACGACCCGGCGCCGCTGGAGAACGTCTCCCTCTACGGCAACCCCGCCCCGACCCAGTTCCTCGCGCTCGGCATCGGGGTCATCGCGATCGCGGTCGCCCTCGGGCGTGGGCCGCTGCGGCGGGCCTTCTCGTGGTTCGACACGGCCGCCAGCCTGCGCGCCTTCGGGTTCGGGGCCCTCGCGTATGCCGTGCTCGTCGTCCTGAGCATCGCCGCCGAGTCCGGCGGGCTGATCAACGCCGAGCCGGGGGCGTATGTCGTCCTGGCCGCCGGCCTGCTGCTCGCCCTCGGCGGCTGGCTGATGCCGGAGGCCGCGCACGGTGACCCACTGCGCTCCTCCGCTCCGGGCTGGGTGGAGATCCTGGTGATCGCGGGCCTGCTCGGCTCCGGGCTGCTCGTCGCGGCCTACGCGTTGGGGCTCAAGGGGGGTGGCGCCTTCGTCACCCTGCTCGCCTTCCTCGCCGGTCTGCTCGCGATGGCCGTCAAGGGCGGCTTCTTCCAGTGGTTCTCGGTCGCGGCCGCCCGGCACGGACACGTGCTGAGGCTGGGCGCCGTGGCGGTGGCCTTCGCCTTCCCGTTCACCCAGAACGGATCCGACGCGAACATGTCGATCGCGACGCAGGTCATCATCTTCGCGACGACGGCGTTGGGCCTCAACATCGTCGTCGGCCTCGCCGGCCTGCTCGACCTCGGGTACATCGCCTTCCTCGGCGCCGGTGCCTATGTGGGGGCGATGCTCTCCGGCGCCGCGACCGCGACCATCGGGTGGCAGCCACCCTTCCTAGTGACCGCGGTCATCGGCGCGTGCGTGTCCGCGATCCTCGGTCTGATCATCGGCTCCCCCACGCTGCGGGTCTCCGGCGACTACCTGGCGATCGTCACGTTGGCCTTCGGTGAGATCTTCCGGATCACGGTCAACAACATGGACGGCCACAACGTCCTGCCCGACCTCACCCACGGCCCGAACGGCATCGCCGGTATCCCGGAGCTCGACTTCTTCGGCTTCAACTTCGGCCAGGAGCACACGATCTTCGGGATCACGCTGACCCGGTTCGCGAACTACTACTTCCTGCTGCTGCTCATGATGCTCTTGGTCATCACCGTGTTCTCGCGGCTCAACAACAGCCGGATCGGCCGCGGCTGGGTCGCCATCCGCGAGGACGAGCGCGCGGCCGAGGCGATGGGCGTCAACGTCTTCGGGCTCAAGTTGCTCGCCTTCGCCGGTGGCGCCACGCTGGCCGGTCTCGCGGGCACGATCAAGGCCCACCACGACCTGGCGGTCTCCCCCGACCAGTACGTCTTCCTCGAGTCGGCGTTCCTCCTCGCGGCCGTCGTCCTCGGTGGCATGGGCACCGTGGCCGGCGTGCTGCTCGGCGCGACCATCCTCAAGTTGCTTCCCGAGAAGCTGCGGTTCCTCAGTGAGTACCGCTTGCTCATGTTCGGGGTGCTGCTCGTGCTCATGATGCGCTTCCGCCCCGAGGGCATGGTGCCCTCGGCCCGCCGCCAGTTGGAGTTCCACGCCGACGACACGGAGTTGGCCGAGGAGATCCAGGAACTGCACGTCGAGAAGGAAGAGGCCACGTCATGACCGTCGTCGACGAGAAGATCACCGAGGTCGCGCCCGCGGGCGCCACGATCCTCGAGGCGAGCAACGTCACGATGCGCTTCGGCGGCCTCACCGCCGTCAACGACGTCACCATGACGGTGCGCGAGGGCGAGATCGTCGGACTGATCGGCCCCAACGGTGCCGGCAAGACGACCTTCTTCAACTGCCTCACCGGGATGTACATCCCGACCGAGGGACGGGTCACCCTGCGCGGCATCGTGTTGCCACCCAAGCCGGGCAAGGTCGTCCGGGCCGGCATGGCCCGCACCTTCCAGAACATCCGGCTCTTCGGCAACATGACCGCCCTGGAGAACGTCATGGTGGGCCGCTACTGCCGCACCACGACCGGACCGCTCACCTCGATCCTGCGTGGTCCGAAGTTCCGGCGCGACGAGAAGGCCACCCGAGAGCGGGCCCAGGAGCTGCTCGACTACGTCGGCCTCGGCAAATCCACCGAGTTGTTGGCACGCAACATGCCCTACGGCGATCAGCGACGCCTGGAGATCGCCCGGGCCCTGGCCACCGATCCGCAGATCCTGCTGCTCGACGAGCCGACCGCGGGGATGAACCCGAAGGAGACCGAGGAGGCGATGCACCTGATCTTCAAGATCCGGGACAGTGGCCTCGCGGTCGTCGTCATCGAGCACGACATGCGGTTCATCTTCAACCTCTGTGACCGCGTGCTGTGCCTCGTGCGCGGCGCCCTGCTCATCGAGGGCACCCCGGGTGAGGTGCAGTCCGACCCGCGGGTCATCGAGGCCTACATCGGCGGCGCCGAGGTCGACGACGACGAGGAGGAGCAGGCGTGAGCGCGTTGCTGGAGGTCAAGGATCTCGAAGTCGCCTACGGCAAGATCAAGGCCGTCAAGGGGATCTCGTTCACGGTGAACAAGGGCGAGGTCGTCTCCCTGATCGGCACCAACGGCGCCGGCAAGACGACCACCCTGCGGACGATCTCGGGCCTGCTCCGCCCGGCGGCCGGGTCGATCACCTTCAACGGCCAGGACATCACCAAGGTCCCGGCCCACGAGATCCTCACCCTGGGCCTGTCCCACTCCCCCGAGGGCCGACGCATCTTCCCGCGGCTCACCGTCGAGGAGAACCTGCTCCTCGGGGCGTTCACCCGCACCGACGGGGACGTCGGCAAGGACCTGCAGTGGGCGTACGAGCTCTTCCCGATCCTCGAGGAGCGCAGCAAGCAGCCGGCCGGGACGTTCTCCGGTGGGGAGCAGCAGATGCTCGCCATGGGTCGTGCCCTGATGAGCCGGCCTAAGCTCCTCATGCTCGATGAGCCGTCGATGGGTCTGTCGCCGCTCATGATGAAGCGGATCATGACGACGGTGACCACCCTTCAGGAGCAGGGCGTGACGATCCTGCTCGTCGAGCAGAACGCCCAGGCGGCGCTTCGTCGGGCGACGAAGGGATATGTGCTCGAGGTCGGCAAGATCGTCCTCGAGGGCACCGGTCGCGAACTCCTGGCCTCCGACGAGGTGCGCAAGGCCTACCTCGGCGAGGACTGACCCGGAGCACCCGTCGGGTCCGGACCGAGAGCGGGGTATGACGGCCGGCTGGCCGTCATACCCCGCTCTCGTCGGCCGGGGCGGGCTGGGTCACGCCGAGCGGCTCGTGGCGGACCGCCGGCGCGGCGTCGCAGCGGTCGCGGCCTTCGGGGGCGTGCCCGTCGTCGAGCCGGAGCGGCGCGGGACCCGGTGCGGGGTGCGCGCCGTGCGGGCAAGAACCGGCGCCAGGAAGCGGCCCGTGTGCGACTCCGCAATCCCGGCCACCCGCTCGGGGGTGCCTTCGGCGACGACCCGACCACCTCCCGACCCACCCTCGGGACCGAGGTCGACGATCCAGTCGGCGTTCTTGATCACGTCGAGGTTGTGCTCGATGACGATGACGGTGTTGCCCTTGTCGACCAGCCCCTGAAGGACCCCGAGCAGTTTGCGGATGTCCTCGAAGTGCAGGCCGGTCGTCGGTTCGTCGAGGACGTAGATGGTCCTGCCGGTCGATCGCTTCTGCAGCTCCGAGGCGAGCTTGACGCGTTGGGCCTCCCCGCCGCTGAGCGTGGGTGCCGGCTGACCGAGCCGAACGTAGCCGAGGCCGACCTGGACGAGGGTCTCCATGTGCCGGGCGATGGCCGGGACCGCGGCGAAGAAGTCGGCGGCCTCCTCGATCGGCATGTCGAGGACGTCGGCGATCGTCTTGCCCTTGAAGTGGACTTCGAGCGTTTCACGGTTGTACCGCGCGCCGTGGCAGACCTCGCAGGGCACGTAGACGTCGGGCAGGAAGTTCATCTCGATCTTGATCGTGCCGTCACCGGAACAGGCCTCACAGCGCCCGCCCTTGACGTTGAAGCTGAACCGGCCGGGCTGGTAGCCGCGGACCTTGGCCTCGGTGGTCGAGGCGAACAGTTTGCGGACGTGGTCGAAGACGCCGGTGTAGGTCGCCGGATTGGACCGTGGGGTCCGTCCGATCGGCGACTGGTCGACGTGGACGACCTTGTCGAGGTGTTCGAGCCCGGTCACCGACTTGTGCCGGCCCGGCACCTGTCGGGCGCCGTTGAGCTTGTTGGCGAGCACGGTGTAGAGGATGTCGTTGACCAGGGTGGACTTGCCCGACCCGGAGACCCCGGTGACGGCGACGAGGTTGCCCAGCGGGAACGAGACCGTGACGTCGTCGAGGTTGTGCTCGCGGGCCCCGTGCACGGTGACGACACGACCGGACTCCTGCGGGCGACGCGACTCGGGAGTCGGGATCTCGAGCCGGCCCGAGAGGTACTTGCCGGTGAGCGAGTCCGGGTGGGCGAGAAGGTCCTGCACGGGTCCCGAGTGGACGACGTGGCCGCCGTGTTCGCCGGCGCCGGGACCGATGTCGACGACCCAGTCCGCGGTCGCGATCGTGTCCTCGTCGTGTTCGACGACGATCAGGGTGTTGCCGAGGTCGCGCAGTCGGGTCAGTGTCTCGATGAGGCGGTGGTTGTCGCGCTGGTGCAGCCCGATGGACGGCTCGTCGAGGACGTAGAGCACCCCGACCAGGCCGGACCCGATCTGGGTGGCCAGCCGGATGCGTTGGGCCTCTCCCCCACTGAGGGTGCCCGCCGCCCGGTCGAGACTGAGGTAGTCGAGACCGACGTCGAGGAGGAACCCGAGTCGGGCGTTGATCTCCTTGATCACCCGCTCGGCGATCTGGCGCTCCCGCTCGGTGAAGTCGACGGTGGACAGGAAGCCGGCAGCGTCGGCGATCGACAGCGCGCTCACCTGGGCGATGTTGTGTCCGCCGACGAGCACGGCCAGCGTCTCGGGCTTGAGCCGGGAGCCGGCGCACGCCGGGCAGGGCACCTGCCGCATGAAGCCCTCGTAGCGTTCCCGGCTCCAGTCGGAGTCGGTCTCGGAGTGCCGGCGCCGCACGAAGGGGACGGCCCCCTCGAACCCGGTGGAGTAGGACCGCTCACGGCCGTAGCGATTGCGGTACTTGACGTGCACCTTGTGGTTGCGACCGTGCAGGATCGCGTCCCTCGCGCGTTGCGGCAGGGCGCGCCACGGCGTGTCCATCGAGAAGGCCATCTCCTCGGACAGGGCCGTGAGGACCCGCTGGAAGTACTCGGCCGCGCCACTGGCCGTGGCCCACGGCGCCACCGCCCCCTGGGCCAGGGACAGCTCGTCGTCGGGGACGATCAGCTCCGGGTCCACCTCGAGCTCGGTCCCCAGCCCCGTGCACTTCGGGCACGCTCCGAACGGGCTGTTGAACGAGAACGATCGCGGCTCGATCTCGTCCATCGTCAACGGGTGGTCGTTGGGGCAGGCCATCCGCTCGGAGAAGCGCCGCTCCCTCGGCAGGGAACCGTCGGCGCCGTCGGCATCGTCGGGACGGTCGACGAACTCGACGACCACGAGCCCGCCAGCCAGGCCGAGCGCCGTCTCGACCGAGTCGGTGAGCCGCTGCTTGGCCGATCGGTCGCCGCCCTTGGCGACCAACCGGTCGATGACCACGTCGATGGTGTGCTTGACCTGCTTCTCCAAGGAGGGCGGCTCGGTCAGTGGGATCACCGACCCGTCGACCCGGGCCCGCGCGAACCCCTTGGACTGGAGCTCGCCGAAGAGGTCGACGAACTCCCCCTTGCGAGCCCGCACCACGGGTGCGAGCACCTGGAAACGGGTGCCCTCGGGCAACTCGAGGAGCCGGTCGACGATCTGCTGCGGAGTCTGTCGGGTGATCGGCTCCCCACAGGTGGGGCAGTGCGGGCGGCCGGCGCGGGCGAACAGCAGCCGGAGGTAGTCGTAGACCTCGGTGATGGTTCCCACGGTGGATCGGGGGTTGCGGTTCGTGGACTTCTGGTCGATCGACACCGCCGGCGAGAGCCCCTCGATGAAGTCGACGTCCGGCTTGTCCATCTGGCCGAGGAACTGGCGAGCGTACGCGGAGAGCGACTCGACGTAACGCCGCTGGCCCTCGGCGAAGATCGTGTCGAACGCCAGGGACGACTTGCCGGACCCGGACAGGCCGGTGAAGACGACCAGGGCGTCGCGCGGCAACTCGACGGAGATGTCCTTGAGGTTGTGTTCGCGCGCCCCCCGAACGATCAGTCGGTCGTGGACTTTACGTCCGGTCGGTGGGCCCGAGGAGCGGGCAGTGGAGGGCGCAGCAGTCACCCGACCAATGCTAGGTGCCGCCACCGACAACGGAGTCCGACCGCCAGTGCGCCCGGCGCCGGGCCGGGCGCGGGCGTACCGTTCCGTCATGCACACTCCTGATCCCCGGACCGCGTGGCACGCCGTCCTGGCCGACCTCGAGGCCGAGACCGCGCGCCTGCTCACGACCACGTGGAGCCTGTCGGACGACGAGGCCCTCGCCTCCCCGTCGCTGTGCGATGGCTGGTCCCGAGCCCACGTGCTGACCCATCTGGCCCGCAACGCGGACGGGCTGCAGAACCTCTGCCGGGCCGTGGCCGGCGAGGCCACCACCATGTATGCCGGTGACGCCGAGCGCGATCGGGACATCGCCGATGGCGCACGCCGACCCGCCTCGGTCATCCTCGAGGACGTCGCCGCGACCGCGTCGGCGGTGGGCCGGGCCCTCGCGGCCCTCGTGGCGCGACCCCCCGCCGACCTCGAGGTGGACCTCGAGCGAACGCCCGGCGGCCCCCGATTCCGGGCCCGCGCGCTCCCCGGTCTTCGACTGCGCGAGGTGGCCTACCACCACGTCGATCTCGTGGCGGGCGCGGGCTTCGCGGACCTCCCCGACCACCTCCAGGACGCCTTCCTGGCCGACGAGGTGCGCCGGCTGACTCGCCACCCGGCGGCCCCGGCGCTGACGATCACGGCCACCGAGGGTCACACCTGGACGATCGCCGGGGGCGGCCCCGAGGTCCGCGGCCCACGCGCCGCGATCCTCCAGTGGTTGGCCCGCGGCATCCGCGATGGTCTGGACTCCACCCACCTGCCCGACCTCCCGGAGGGACGATGACCGACCCCACCTACACCGGTGACGTGACGCCCGGCGGCCCCACCGCCATCCGGGAACTCCCGCAGCTGAGCATCCGGAAGATGTCCGTGTCCGCGATGCACAACAACGTCTACCTGCTCACCTGTCGCGCCACCGGGGACCAACTGCTCATCGACGCCGCCGACGACGTCGACCGCTGCCTGGCGTTGGTCGCCGAAGGGACCGGCCGACTCGACCACATCGTCACGACACACCGGCACTGGGACCACACTCGTGCCCTCCGGGATCTCGCGGCCGCCACCGGGGCCCGGACGTATGCCGGGCAGCTCGACGCCGCGGCTCTCCCCCTCCCGCCGGACGTGCGGCTGGCCGACGGGGACCGGGTGCGGGTGGGGGATGTCGATCTCGGCGTCGCCCTGGTCGAGGGGCACACGGAGTCTTCGGTCGTCCTGTCCTACAGCGACCCCGACGGCCACGACCACGTCTTCACCGGGGACACGCTCTTCCCCGGCGGGGTCGGCGCCACCCGGAACGACCCGAGCCAGTCCTTCGAGGCCCTCTTCCGCGACGTGACCACGAGGATCTTCGACCGCCACGACGACCGGACCTGGATCTATCCGGGGCATGGCGGCGACACGACCCTGGGCGTCGAACGCCCGCACCTGGGCGAGTGGCGCGACCGCGGCTGGTGAGGAACCCGTGACGCCCACGCCTGCCCCTCCTCGGGACGGCCGCGGTGGCCCTGCTCCCCGCGGAGCAGGGCCACCGTGGTCAGACCGCGCGACCGATCACCGGAGCGGCAGCGCCACCCAGGCCGACCAGGCGCTCGAGCCGTAGCCGTTGTTCGCCCGGACCCGGACCCAGTAGTTGACCGCCGACAGGTTAGACCAGGTGTAGTTGGTCGTCGGAGCATTCACGCTCACCGAGACGGTCCCGGTGCCGGTCGCACTGGTCGCCCGCTGGACGGTGTAGGTCGTTGCGCCCACGGAGGGCGACCATCCGACCGCGACATCTGACCAGAAGAGCAGGTTCACCGTGTTGGTCCCGGTGACCCCGGTGACCGCCGGGGGCCGGCCCACGAAGATCGAGGTGATGTTGGAGTACCCCGCCGAGGTGGCGTTGTAGACCTGCACCCGATACATGTAGGTGACCCCGAGGGAGGTCGTGTAGTCGGTCCACGACATCGTCGTCCCCGTCCCCGCGGACGCGGGCAGGGTGTTGACGACCGACCACGTCGCCCCACTGGTCGACGACCGCTCGATCCGGTAGCCCGTCTCGTTGTTCGCCCGGTCCGTCCAGCGCAGACGAACCGCCGACGGAGCCACCGCCGAGAGGGTCAGGTTCGTCGGAGCCGCCATCGGCGTCACCGCGATCGAGGCCGAGGTGACGACGTCGGCGCCGTTGAGGGCCTGCACCCGGAAGAGGTATGCCGTGCCCACGGTCAACGTGCTGGTCAGGGCAGAGGTCACGTTCGCCCCCAGGGTCGCACCCACGGTGGACCAGGTGGTCCCACCATTGGTCGACTGCTGGAGGACGTACCCGGTCTCCCCGACCTGGTCGGCCCAACTGACGACCGCGACCGGGCCCGCATTGACCACGGCGCTCAGACCGGTGGGGGCCGTGATGACCCGCATCGAGGCCGTGCCCGACGCCGCCGAGGCGGCGCCCACGACGGCCGACACCCGGTAGGTGTAGGTCGTGCCGCGGACGGTGGCCGCATCGGTCCACGTCACGGTGTTGGCCGCGAGGGTGGCCGTCGTGTTCCACGTCGTCCCGCCGTCGGTGGACCGCTCGACCAGGTAGCTGGTCTCGGTGGTCGCGTTGTCGGTCCAGGTGAGGATCACCGACCCGTTGACGCCACCGGCCAGGGCGAGCCCGGTCGGGGCCGCCACGAGGGTGATGGACACCGGTCCCGAGTAGGCGACCTGGAGTCCGTTGACCGCCCCCACCCGGTAGGTGAGGGTGCCCTCGGTGGCGGTGGGGTCGACATACGTGCCCGTCGAGCCGGCCCCGGCGATGGCCGGCAGCGTCGTCCCCAGAGTCGTCCAGGTGACACCGCCGTCGGAGGAGCGCTCCACGACGTAGCCGGATTCGGCCGTGGCCGTGTCCACCCAACCGACCGTCACGGCGAACGTGGTGGCCGTGGGCTGCGTGGAGGTCAGGGTCACGCCGGTCGGCGGGCTCACCAGGATCACCGTGGCCACGTTCGACGCCGCGGAGGACACGGCGTCATGGGCGACGACGCGGTAGCCGTAGGTCGTGTTCGTGGTCACCGTGGTGTCCGTGTATGCCGTGTCGGTCGCCGGCAGGGTCGCCACATCGGCCCAGGTGGCGCCGCTGTCGGCGGTGCGCTGGACGACGAGGCTGGTCGCGCTCGACCCGGCCGGGTTGGCCCAGGTCAGGCTGACCGCGGGCCCGTTGGCGGCCGCAGCGTTGAGGTTGCTGGGAGCCGCCACGAGGGCCAGGGAGACCGCCGGCGAGTAGCGCACGATGGTGCCGTTGACCGCGCCGACCCGGTAGGTCCAGGTCGAACCGGCCGTGGCCGTGGCGTCGATGTAGTCACCGTTCGTCCCGGACCCCGCCAGGGCCGGGCTGGTCGACAGGGTCGTCCACGAGGTGCCGCCGTCGGCGGAACGCTCGACGACGAAGCCCGTCTCGTTGGTCGACGCGTCGGTCCACGTCACCTGGATGCCCGTGCCCAGTGAGGTGAGCGTCGGGGCCCCCGGGGCCGCGAGCATGAGGACCGAGGCCGGAGCGGACCACGCCATGCCGGCGCTGCCCGCCACGCCCACCTGGTAGGTGTAGGTCGAGCCGAAGGCCGCGTTCGGGTCGGTCCAGGTCGTAACGCCCGCTGCCGGGGTCGCGACATCGACCCAGGTCGCGCCACCGTCGGTGGAACGTTGCACCGTCTGCGGCGCGGTGCCGCCCGTGTGATCCACCCAGGTCAGAACCGCCGTCGGTTGCCCGTCCGGGGTGGCGGTCGCGGTGAGGTTGGTCGGTGCCGCGAGGATCGTGATGCCGACCGAGGTCGACCAGGCGATGTCCAGCCCCTTGGTGGCGCCGGCCCGGTACTGCAGGGCGACACCGGTCGGCGGGGTCGGATCGACGAACGTGCCGACCGCACCCGTGCCGGCCAGTGCGGGCAGCGGGCTTGCGGTGACCGTCGTCCAGGTGACGCCGTCGGTGGAACGACCCACGACGAACCCGGTCTCGTTGGTCGCGGTGTCGGTGAACGTCACCGTGGCCTGCGAGGTGCCGGTCCCGGCGACCGCCACGTTGGTCGGCGCCGAGACGAGGAGAATCGAGGCCGTGTTGGAGAACGCCTGCCCGGTCGCGTTGGTGGCCGCCACCCGGTAGGTGTACGTGATGCCGCGCTGGACGGTGGGGTCGACGTAGCTCGCCGAGTCGGCCGGGAGTGCCGACGTGACGTTGACCCACGTGGCGCCACCGTCGGTGGAACGGTCGACGGCGTAGCCGGTCTCGTTGTTGGCGTTGTCGGTCCACGCCAGGGTCACCGACGTCGTCTGCGGCGCCGTCTGCGCCGCCGTCAGGGCCGAGGGAGCGGCGGGGAGGTCACCGTTGAGGATCGTCGAGACGCTCTGCACGGTCATGCCCGGGAACTGTCCGCCGTAGCCGACGGTGTTCTTCGCGACGATCCGGTACTGGTAGGCCGTGGTCGCGCCCAGCGGGTCGACCATTGCGCGGGCCTCATGGCCGTTCCGGTCGCCCAGCGGCGACTGGATGGCTCCGACGTCGGTCCAGGTCGTGCCGTCGACGCTGCGTTGCAGCACCTGAGACGTCTCGGTGATCGAGTTGTCCCACCAGTTGACGCTGAGCACGCCGTTGGAATCGAGCGTCTTGCTGAGCCGGTCGGGCTTCCTCGGGGGCAGAGCGAGCAGCACCGGCCGCATCATGTCCATTTCCTCGTGGGACAGGATGTGGCAGTGGAAGACGTACTCCCAGCCGAAGTTCGACAACTGGTTCGTGATCGCGGTCGTCGGGTTGCCGTTGACGTCGACGTTGTTGAAGCTCGCCGTGGAACCCAGCGGCATCATCGGGTCCAGTGGCCGGATCGAGTTCGGGATCTCGAACGGGAGCACTGGGATGACCGGACGCAGGGCCACGATCGTGTCCTCCAGCGGGGAGACCCGGACCGTGTCCTTCCAGCCGAGCTCGTTCGGGTCCGGCGGGATGATGATGTTGTCCCAGGTCACCCGGTTGATGAGCTGGACGTCGTACAGGTGGAAGTGGATCGGGTGGGTGTCCACCCCGTTGTGGGTGATCCGCCAGATCTGAGTCCCGTCCGCCATGCTGGAGATCGGTGTCACCTTCGTCGCCGTCGTCGGCAGGTTGGTTCCGTCGATCAATTCCGTGGCGGGGTTGACGAACGGATAGAGGGTGACGTTCTGGGCGCCGGGCGTCGGTGGTGACGCCTCGACCCCGAGATTGGCCTGCATTCGGCCGAACTCGTCGAACGTCGTCGCGTTCATCTCGTCGTGGATCGCCTTGGGCTGCAAGGGCATCGAGACGCGCGTGTTCTGCGAGCGGAGGGTGTTGAAGTTGAACGTCGCGGTGTCGTTGATCCGGACGAGGCCGTCGCACCGCTGGGCAGTGCCCACGCTGCAGTTCGACCCGGCGCTGAACGACGCCCCGTACGTGGTGTTGTAGGCGGCCTGGCCGACGATGATCGGGTGCTGGGCCTTCTCGAAGACACCGGTGCCGTTGATCGTGTGCTTGAAGGCGTTGGTCAACTTGGCCAGGTCGAAGGGCGCCGCCGGCGTCGCGGGCGCGATCTTGACCTGCATGATCGTGCGCGTGTTGGGGCCGTAGCCGGGCAGCACGCCGGGCGCACCGTTGGGCGAGAGGTCCGGCGCGCCGGTGTAGTAGTCGTAGGTCGAGACCCGGGCCGGGAACGCCGCCGGAGCGTCGTTGTAGAGGATGAGGGTCTTGCCGGCGAACTGGCTGAAGTCGACGATCGCGTCCGAGCGCTCGGCCGGGGCCAGCAGCATGGAGTGCTTGTCGACGTTGCCGACGTCGAATCGGGTCGGGTCGGTGATCCAGGTCGTCGGCTGCTGGCCGTCGATGACGGCGGGCTGGGGCAGCCAGCCGCCCTCGGAGGCGATCTGCACCCAGTCCGGACCGGCGGCGTTGTCGAGCGCGTGAGCCGGGGTCGGCGAGATGTTGGGGTCAGTCTGGGCCGCCTTCAACTCGATCGGGTTGAGCTCGACCTCGGTCTCACCGTTGCCCTGCTTGGGGTCGGCGACGTACCACTGGAAGTTGAAGAACCGGTCGTTGGCGGCGTTGAGCATCCGGAAGCGGTAGGTCTTCGGCTGCAGCGTCGTCGTCGGGTAGGCGACACCGTTGACGACCGGGGTGTCGTTGAACTGCTCCATGCCGGCCGAGATGTTCGGCGTGCCCGGGATCTGCTGGGGCTCACAGAACGGGTCGGTTTGGTAGGTCCAGGTGGTGGGGTCGTCGAGGTGGCAGTTGGGGTCGTAGTACGGGTTGTCGATCGGGCCGTACTTGGTGCCGGTGGCCGGTGGCCAGAACCACGGACCGTACATCCAGCGCCCGTAGGCGCTCATGCCGCCGGGGTCCCCGGGGTTCTGGGCCGGCATGTAGACGTGGTGGTACCAGAACGAGCCCTTGGTTCCCCAGCGAGCCGCATCCCAGGTCGGGTCCTGCTCGGCCAACTGCTTGGCACTCGGGGTGAAGGTGCGGTCCTGCACGATGAGCGGGATCGTCGACGCCGCGTCCGGGATGGTGCCGGAGGCCACGAGCGCCTTCTCGGTGTCGTCGGTGATCGAGTAACCCGCGGCCTCACCGGCATACACGTTGAGTCGCGTGATGCCCCACGAGTGGTCGTGGTAGAACATCAGCCGCGCGCTCTGCTGGTTGGTGTAGTAGAAGGTCTGGCAGCCGTCGTCGGCGGCCTCACAGCCGGCGTCGGCCATGTCCGGGACGTTGCGCACCGAGACACCCTGGGGCAGGTCGGTGGTCTCGTTGGCGGGAGTGATCCACTGGTGCGGCGTGCCGTCGCTGATCCACGGGGTGGTGCCGCCGTGCAGGTGCAGGGTCGCCCGGTTGTCGGTGAAGCACATGAGGCTCTTGGCGTTCGTGCACGCCGGGTTGCGCACCTCGTCGGTGACCTGTCCGCTGTTGACCGGGGCGTCCATGGCCATCGGGCCCATGCCCGAGCCCATCATCGTCGTGTCGGTCGGGAGGAACAGGTCCCCGTTGACGCCGGTGGGCAGGTAGTTGTGGAAGATGATCCGGACCGCCCGGTCCTTGGTCGCCTGGATGAACGGGCCGAGCCACTGCGGCGACGTCACGCCGTAGACCTGATCGCCGTTGGCGTCGAGCACCGGCACCGTGGTGCGGTCGAGCAGCTCGTTCGTCAGCGGGTAGTGCTCGCTGATCGCGGCGTTGGCCGGGGTCTCGATCTGGACATAGCCCCGGGCGAGGGTGCCCTCGGACAGGTCGGTGTTGAACTGCGTGCGGTACTGCACGAGGCCGATCACGTACTGGTCGGCCTCCTGGCCGCTGTAGGTCTTCGCCTCGGGCACCCCGACCGGGATGAACTTCGCGGTCGGGTCGTGCTCCGGGCAACCGCCCGCGCTCGGGGCCGTGGCCGGGTCACAGGCGACCGGCAACTGGTCCTGGAACTTCTTGATCCCCTTGGTGAGGAAGCCGGATCCGCCGGCGACGAGGGTCAGCTTGTCGATCGAGCCGGTGTTGACCTCGGGGGCGATCACGGCGCCACTGCCCGTCCCGGTGGGATCGGTCACGACGACCGTCGGGGCACCGGTGTAGCCGGCCCCCTGGTCCACGACCTTGAGGGCGTTGACCTTCAGGGTCGTGGTGGCGGTGATCGGGTCCGAGCCGGCGATCGGGTCGTAGAGGGTCCCGTTGTGCACGGTCACCTCGGGGGCCTTGGTGTAGCCGGTGCCGGCGTTGTCCACGACGATCTGGGTGATCGTGCCGCTGGGCGTCATGCCGTCGACCCCGTCCGCCGTCACGGTGGCCACGTGACCGGTGGCAACCGAGCCGCCGTCGAGGTCCGGAAGGCTGAACTCGACGGTCGGCATCGTGAAGCCGGCCCCGCCGTCGATGATGTTCACGGCGTCCACCCCGCCGGAGGCGAGAGCGGTCGCGCCCGTGCCGCCGCCGCCACTGACCGTCACGCTGAACGTGTCGTAACCGTGTCCACCGTCGGTGACCGCGTATGCCGTGACGCCGGCAGACGCGCTGATCGTCGCCGTCGCCGAGGCGTCGGCGTTGCCGCCGCTGATCTGGACGCTCGCCGTCGTGTAGTTCTTGCCCGGCTTGGTGATGTCGAGCCCGGCGACCGCGCCGGTCATCGGGTCGACGTTCGCGGTCGCCTCGGCGCCGGTCCCGTCGCCGACGATCGTGACCACGGCGTTGTTCGTCGTCAGCGGGCTGAGTGCCCAGTTCGGCCACGGCCCGAAGTAGTGCGGGACCTTGGTCGAATCCACGGCGCTGGTCGGCGGAGAGGCAGCCGCGGCCTGGGCGGCACCCCCCACCCCGGCCCCGAAAGTCACGACGGCCGTGGCCACGATGGCGAACGTGCGCTGCATGCTGCTGATGGACAAACGGCCCATGACCCCTACCTTCCGACGGTAACCCCAGTCGGGCACAGAATGACGGTCAGTCATGTCGCTGTCATGCAATTGATAGCAATTGCTCAGGCGAACGTAAAGAAGTAGCCAAACGGATGATGCGGCCCGCAAAGCCCTGAGGCTGAAGTGAACTCGAGGGAGTCATGGGACGAATGTGAACAGGTCCGGTGCCCGGCCCACTAGCCTGTCGAGGTGATCTCCCGCGCGGACTCGGTGCCGGCCCCGGTCCTCGTCCTGGGCGGGATCGTGTCCGTCCAGTTCGGTGGGGCGCTGGCCGCGACCCTCGTCCCGCACATCGGTGCGGGAGGCTCGGTTCTCCTCAGGCTGGGGTTTGCCACCTCGATCCTGCTGGCCGTCGTGCGGCCCCGTTGGCGAGGCCACAGCCGTCGCGCCTGGGCGACGGTGGCCGGATTCGGGGCGGCCCTCGGTCTGATGAACTGGACGTTCTACGGTTCCCTCGCCCACTTGCCGATCGGGGTCGCCGTCACGATCGAGTTCATCGGTCCGCTGACTCTCGCCGCCGCCCTGAGCCGTCGAGTCCTCGACCTGGCCGCGGTGCTCGCCGCCGGCGTCGGCGTACTCCTGATCTCCCGGGTCCTGCAGGTCCCGATGTCGCAGTTGAGCCTCACCGGAATCGGCTTGGCCCTCGCCGCGGGAGCCTGCTGGGCGGCATACGTCGTCCTGAGCGGACGCACGGGGGCGGAGTTCCCCCACCTCGAGGGGCTCGCCCTGGCCATGGTGATCGCCACGGTCGTCGTGTTCCCGGTCGGGCTCACGAGCATCCCGCACTGGGACGCATCGTCCCTGGTCAAGGGGCTCGGGATCGCGGTCCTCTCCAGCGTGCTTCCCTATTCGCTGGAGTTGCTCGCCCTCCGTCGGCTCAGCGCCTCCGTCTTCGGGGTCCTGCTCAGTCTCGAACCGGCGGTCGCCGCGATCGCCGGCCTCCTCGTGCTGGGCCAGCGACTCGGCCCCGTGCAGCTCGTCGGGATGGCTCTCGTCGTCCTCGCGAGCGGCCTCGTGATGGGCACCAACCGGAGCCCGGTGACCGACACGTCCCTGGGCTGACCAGGTCGGCCAGCCCGTCGTCAGTGCCCCGGGGGCGCGGTGGCCGCGTCCCGCTTCGCCTTCCACAGGCTCGCCACCGTCGTGACCCCGAGGATGACGACGATGGCCCCGAGACTGACCGAGATCGGGATCTCTGGGACCGGCACCGAATCGCCGCCGTTGATGAACGGCAACTCGTTCTCGTGGAGCGCGTGCAGGAGCAACTTCACGCCGATGAAGGCGAGCAGCACGGCCAGGCCGATGCTCAGGTAGACCAGTTTCTGGAGCAGTCCACCGAGCAGGAAGTACAGCTGCCGCAGGCCCATCAGGGCGAACAGGTTGGCGACGAGCACGATATAGGGCTCGCGGGTCAGTCCGTAGATCGCCGGGATCGAGTCGAGCGCGAACAACAGGTCGGTCGTACCGAGCGCGAGGATGACGAAGAACATCGGGGTCGCCAGCCGCTTGCCCCGGTCCCGGATGAACGAACTCGTCCCGTGGAACTCCTTGGTGGCCGGGAAGATCCGCTCCATCGCCCGCATGAACGCGTTCTCCTCGTACTCGTCGTCGTCGCTCTCACCCTCCCGCGTCAACTTGATCGCCGTGTAGATGAGGAACGCCCCGAAGAGGTAGAAGACCCAGCTGAAGTTGTCGATCGCCGCCGCGCCGGCCCAGATGAACAACCCACGCAGCACGATCGCGATGATGACGCCGACCATCAGGGCGTATTGCTGAAGGCGTTCCGGCACAGCGAATTTCGCCATGATGAGCAGGAAGATGAAGAGGTTGTCGACCGAGAGGGAGTACTCGGTCAACCAACCGGCGAAGAACTCGCCCGCCAGTTCGCCCCCCTCGAGCCACCACATGCCCAGGCCGAACAGGACCGCCGCCCCGATGTAGAAGCCGAGCGCAACGGAGAGTTCGCGGGTCGTCGGCCGATGCGGATTGCGGGCGATCCAGAACACGTCGAACGCGAGGAAGACCACGGCCACCCCGATCGTGGCCCACCAGGCCCAACCCGGCAGGTCGAGGGCTGGAGTGGCGGCGAGACTGGCGACCGCGGACATGATCGAGACCTTCCGGACGAGTGACGGTCCGGAGGTCTCCCCCACCCTGAATCGGGCCGAACCCCCGGGTCACTGGGACCGTGATGACGAGGCGTCCGTGGTTGGGGTACTCCCCTCCAGCAGCCTCGATTGTCTCATGCTCGCCCGCTCGCCCGAGCCGTCAGGGACGTTTGGACTTGGGCAGACCCTGGACGACGAGGTCGTAACTGGTGTCGATCGCCTCGATCAGCGCCTCGCCGGGAATGGCTCCATCCAGGCGGAGCAGGTTCCATCCGTGACGGCCGAGGTAGGGCATCACCGAAACGTCGTCCGGGAACTCCGCGATCCACTCGTCGGCCTCGGCCCGGCCCTTCCCGCACTTCACCCCGACGGTGTCCTGGCCGAGGAACGCAAAGATCTTGTCCCCGACCTTCGCGACGACATCGCCCTCCCACGGCTCGTCCTGCCAGGCACCGGGCTTGCGCAGGCAGTGCCCCTTGACCTCATGGCCGGTGGCTCGCTTCATCGTCATCACCCGAGCGTATGCCGTCCGCGCACCGCCTGGCCTCGCTCGCCGCTACTTCGTGGCCTCGGTCATCTGACGGAGCTCCTTCTTGAGGTCGGCGATCTCATCCCGCAGTCGAGCCGCCAACTCGAAGTGCAATTCGGTTGCCGCGGAATGCATCTGGGTCGTCAGATCCTGAATGAGGGTCGCCAGCTCGGACGCCGGCAGCCCGCCGATTCGGTCGGTCCCCACGGTGACCAGATCGGCGGCCATGGCGCCACGCCCCCCGCGACCACCACCGTCGGCCTTGCCACGAGACCGCGCTCGACCGGACCCCAGCAGCGCCTCGGTGTCGGCGTTCTCGCGCTCGAGCATGTCCGTGATGTCGGCGATCTTCTTGCGGAGCGGCTGCGGGTCGATCCCGTGCTCGGTGTTGTAGGCGATCTGCCGCTCGCGCCGGCGCTGGGTCTCCTCGACCGCCTCGGCCATCGACGGGGTGACGTTGTCGGCATACATGTGGACCTGTCCGGAGACGTTGCGCGCGGCCCGGCCGATCGTCTGGATGAGCGATCGGGCCGAGCGCAGGAACCCCTCCTTGTCCGCGTCGAGGATCGACACGAGCGAGACCTCCGGCAGGTCCAGGCCCTCCCGTAGCAGGTTGATCCCGACGAGGACGTCGTACTCGCCCAGGCGCAACTCCCGCAGCAGCTCGACCCGGCGCAGCGTGTCGATGTCGGAGTGGAGGTAGCGCACCCGCACCCCCTTGTCGAGCAGGTAGTCGGTGAGATCCTCGGCCATCTTCTTGGTGAGTGTGGTGACGAGGACCCGCTCGTCCTTCGCGGCCCGAACGTTGATCTCGTGGAGCAGGTCGTCGATCTGCCCCTTCGTCGGCTTGAGGATGATCTCCGGATCGACCAGACCGGTGGGCCGGATGATCTGCTCGACGATGCCGTCGGCCTTGGCCATCTCGTAGTTGCCCGGGGTCGCCGACAGGTAGACGGTCTGGCCGATCCGGTCGAGGAACTCCTCCCACTTCAGCGGGCGGTTGTCCATCGCCGACGGCAGGCGGAAGCCGTGGTCGACGAGGGTCCGCTTGCGGGACATGTCGCCCTCGTACATCGCCCCGATCTGCGGCACGGTGACGTGCGACTCGTCGATGACGAGGAGGAAGTCCTCGGGGAAGTAGTCGAGCAGGCAGTTGGGCGCGCTCCCCCGCGACCGCCCGTCGAGGTGCATCGAGTAGTTCTCGATGCCCGAACACGACCCGACCTGCCGCATCATCTCGATGTCGTAGGTCGTCCGCATCCGCAGGCGCTGCGCCTCGAGCAGCTTGCCCTGCTTCTCGAACGAGGCGAGCTGCTCGGCGAGCTCGGCCTCGATCCCCGCGATGGCGCGCTCCATCCGTTCGGGGCCGGCGATGTAGTGCGACGCCGGGAAGACGTACATCTCCTGCTCCTCCCGGATCACCTCCCCGCTCACCGGGTGCAGGGTGTAGAGCCGATCGATCTCGTCACCGAAGAACTCGATGCGGACGGCCAACTCCTCGTACATCGGGATGATCTCGACCGTGTCGCCGCGGACCCGGAAGGTGCCGCGGGTGAAGGCGAGGTCGTTGCGGGTGTACTGCATCTGGACGAACCGGCGGAGCAGGTCATCACGATCCATTCGATCCCCGACCCGCAGCTGGACCATCCGATCGACGTACTCCTGGGGGGTCCCGAGGCCGTAGATGCAGCTGACCGAGGCGACGACGATGACGTCACGGCGGGTGAGCAAGGAGTTCGTCGCCGAGTGCCGGAGCCGCTCGACCTCGTCGTTGATCGAACTGTCCTTCTCGATGTAGGTGTCCGTCTGCGGGACGTAGGCCTCGGGCTGGTAGTAGTCGTAGTAACTCACGAAGTACTCGACGGCGTTGTGCGGCAACAACTCTCGGAACTCGTTGGCCAGCTGGGCCGCCAACGTCTTGTTCGGCGCGAGCACCAGGGTCGGACGTTGCACCTGCTCGACGAGCCAGGCCGTTGTC
>WBZS01001184.1_pt1 | contig 22593 bp, 12 predicted proteins | sample 5204201 | NCBI WGS metagenome assembly WBZS01 (sample SAMN12344357, study PRJNA552823) | activated sludge metagenome | biome: Activated sludge suspended growth; feature: Nitrification reactor; material: Wastewater; isolation source: activated sludge from nitrification reactor of wastewater...
TGGCCAAGGACTTCGAGAACCTGACGCGCGTCCACGCCGCCTTCATCATCCTCGCCATGATCCGCCTGATGCTGCGCCGCCTCGTGCGAGCCTGATCTCAATGGCTGTTTTTAGGGACGGACTCTGAAGCGGGAGAACCCGCTGGGCAAGATTCCGGTGCTGATCCTCGCCGACGGCACGCAGCTCTACGACAGCGCCGTCATCTGCGAGTATCTCGACAGCCTGACGCCGGAGCCGCGCCTGTTCCCGGCTTCGGGCCCGGAACACGGCATGGCGCGCTGGCAGACGTTGCGTCTGGGCGCGCTCGCCGACGGCATCATGGAAGCCGCTCTCTCGATCGTCTACGAGGCGCGCTACCGGCCCGAGGACAAGCGCTTCGACGGCTGGGTCGCGCGCCAGCAGACCAAGGTCGACACCGCGCTCGCGCACCTGGAGGCGGCGCCGCCGCTGTGGACCGGGCAACCCGAGTATGGCCACGTCGCGCTCGCCTGCGCGCTCGGCTACCTCGACCTGCGCCAGGACGGCCGCTGGCGCGCGGCGCATCCCGGCCTCGTCGCCTGGCTCGACCGTTTCGCTGCCAGCGTCCCTGCCTTCGCCACGACCAAGGCGATGTGAGAGGGACACCTGCCTGCCGGCATCCTCTCCCGGAAACGGGAAGGCAACACGCGGCGCCATTGCAGTCATCAACCAATCGCGCGGTACGGCGCCGACACTATCGCCCGGCGTCGTAGGCGGCGAGGGCGGCCATGTTGACGACATCGGCGTCGGTGGCGCCGAGGCCGCAGATCTGCACGCTCTCCGAGAGGCCGACGAGCAGCGGGCCGATGATGGTGGCGCCGCCGAGTTCCTTCAGCATCTTGGTCGAGATCGAGGCGGCGTGGAAAGCCGGCATGACGAGCACGTTGGCGGTGTCGGTCAGGCGGCAGAACGGATACAGCGCCATCATCTCCTTGTTCAGCGCCACGTCGGCGGCGAGGTCGCCCTCGTACTCGAAGTCGACGCCGCGGGAATCCAGGATGGCGACCGCCTCGCGCACGCGATCGGTGCGCTCGCTGCGTGGATGCCCGAAGGTCGAGAAGGCGAGCAGGGCGACGCGCGGCTCGATGCCGAAATTGCGTGCCGCGCGGGCGGCCTCGACCGCGATGTCGGCAAGTTCCTCGGCCGACGGCATCTCGTGCACGGATGTGTCGGCGATCAGCACGGCGCGGCCGCGGCTGATGGCCAGCGAGACGCCGATCAGGCGCCGTCCGGGTTTCGGGTCGATGACGCGGCGGACATCGCGGAACACGCTCGCGGAGTTGCGCGTGATGCCGGACACCATGACGTCGGCGTAGCCGTGTGCCACCATCAGCGCCGCGAACACGTTGCGCTCGTTGACGACGAGGCGGTGGCAGTCGCGCTTCAGGAAGCCCTGGCGCTGCAGCCGCTTGAACAGGAACTCGGTGAACTCGTCGGTGTGGGGGGACTTGCGCGTGTCGACGAGTTCGAACTCGGGGCGCAGTGCGATGCCCTGCTTGGCGAAGTTCGCCTTCACCGTGTCGGTCGTGCCGACCAGGATCGGCACGCCGAAGCCCTGGTTGAAATAGGTATTGGCGGCGCGGATGACGGCGGTGTCCTCGCCTTCCGCGAAGATGACGCGCTTGGGCTCGTTACGCACCTTCTCGAAGGTCGACTGCAGCCAGCCGGCGACCGGGTCGAGGCGGGCCTTCAGGCGGTGCAGGTAGCCCTCCATGTCGACGATGGGCTTCCTCGCCACGCCGGAATCCATCGCCGCCTTGGCCACGGCCGGCGGAATGTGGCTGATGAGGCGCGGATCGAACGGTGCCGGAATGATGTACTCGGGTCCGAACGTCGGACGGCGGCCGTGGAAGGCTGCGGCGACCTGATCCGGCACCTCCTGGCGCGCAAGATCGGCCAGGGCCTCGGCGGCGGCGATCTTCATGGCCTCGTTGATGGTCGAGGCCTGCACGTCGAGCGCGCCGCGGAAGATGAAGGGGAAGCAGAGCACGTTGTTGATCTGGTTCGGGTAGTCCGAGCGGCCCGTGGAGACGATGGCCTCCGGGCGCACGGCGTGCACCTCCTCCGGCGTGATCTCCGGGTCCGGGTTGGCCATGGCGAAGATGATCGGCTTCTCGGCCATGCTGGCGACCATGTCGCGCGTGACGATGTTGCCGGCCGACAGCCCGAGGAAGATGTCGGCGCCGACCATGGCTTCCTTCAGCGTGCGCGCCTTGGTCTTGCGTGCATACGGCTCCTTCCAGCGGTCCATCAGCTCCTTGCGGCCCTGGTAGACGACGCCTTCGATGTCGGCGACCATGATGTTCTCGCGCTTCATGCCGATGGCGACGAGAAGGTTGAGGCAGGCGAGCGCGGCGGCGCCGGCGCCCGAACAGGTGAGCTTGACCTTGGCGATGTCCTTGCCGACCACGCGCAGCGCGTTGAGCATGCCGGCGGCGACCACGATCGCCGTGCCGTGCTGGTCGTCGTGGAATACCGGGATGTCGAGCAGCTCCTTCAGCCGGTCCTCGATGACGAAGCAGTCGGGCGCCTTGATGTCTTCCAGGTTGATGCCGCCGAACGAAGGCCCGAGGTAGCGCACCGAATTGATGAAGGCGTCGACGTCCTCGGTGGAGACCAGGAGGTCGATGCCGTCGATGTCGGCGAAGCGCTTGAACAGGGCCGCCTTGCCCTCCATCACCGGCTTGGAGGCGAGCGCGCCGAGGTTGCCGAGCCCCAGGATCGCCGTACCGTTGGAGACGACGGCGACGAAGTTGCCCTTGCTCGTATAGTCGTAGGCGGTGGCCGGATCGTCGGCGATGGCGCGCACGGGCACGGCGACGCCCGGCGAATAGGCCAGCGACAGGTCGCGCTGCGTGGCCAGCGGCTTGGTGGTGGCGACTTCCAGCTTGCCCGGCTTGCCGGAGGCATGGAACTGGAGGGCTTCCTGCGCCGTGGCGCGGGCCTGGGAAAAGCGTGTGGCCATGGGGCTGTCTCGGGATCGGCGCTCAGAAGGGGAGCCCGCAGGCCGGGTGCGCGCGGGCGAAGCGCGGCACCATAGGCCGCACCCCGCAGGGATACAACAGCGTTGGCCGAGCCGGCCCGAGCCGGGTTTTCCCCTTTTCGTTGCCGTTAACGTTTGCCGCCTGCCAGGGCGTCGGCTAGGACCTGACGATCAGTTTCCGAACGCTGCCGGTCCCTGTCCGAGCGGGCAGAGGGGCGCGGGTGTGAGGTGCGGCATCGGGCCTCGACGCCAGCGGCCGCCCGCCCCCGCGCACCTCCCCATCCGGGTGCAGGGAACGGGGAGTGGGAGAGTGCCTGTGGGACGCAAGCCAAGGACAGGGAAGCAGGCTGTCGAGGCGGACGACGCGCTCGACGCGCTGCTCGGTCGTGGCGTGCCGGCGCCGTCGGCACGGCTGTCGGCGGAGGCAGCAGAGGCAGCGGACCGTGAGCCGGCGGACGATCCGGATGCTGGCGTCGACCAGTGCGGCGACGACCGCCCGCAGGCGGCGTTCGATGCCGGCCCGGCAACGGGGCGCGCCGGATCGTCGAACGAGCCCGGCACGGGATCGCCGCTCGCCCTCGCGCGCATCGCGAGCCCTGCGGCGATCGCCGAGGCGACGCCCTCCATGGCGCAGTTCCTGGAGATCAAGGCCGCCAACCCGGACAGCATTCTCTGGTACCGGATGGGCGACTTCTACGAGCTGTTCTTCGAGGATGCCGTCGTCGCCTCGGGCGCGCTCGGCATCGTGCTGACCAAGCGCGGCAAGCACCTCGGCCAGGACATCCCCATGTGCGGCGTGCCCATCCACCGGGCCGACGATTATCTGCAGAAGCTGATCGCCAAGGGCTACCGCGTCGCCGTCTGCGAGCAGCTCGAGGACCCGGCGGAGGCGAAGAAGCGCGGATATAAAGCCGTGGTGCGCCGCGACGTGGTGCGCATCGTCTCGGCCGGCACCATCACCGAGGAGGCGCTGCTCGACGCGCGCGCCCGCAACTACCTCACGGCGCTGTTTCGTGGGCCGGCCGGCGGCATCGCGCTGGCCTCGCTCGATATTTCAACTGGCGAGTTCGAGATCGGCGAGGTGGGACCGAGTGATCTCGCGGGCGAGCTGGTGCGCCTGTCGCCGGGCGAGGTGCTGGCCGCCGACGCCAGCCTGGCCGACGCCGACATTGCACGCGCTATCGCCATGTCGGGGGGCGCACGGACGCCGGTGGCCAATGCGTTCTTCGACAGCATGAGTGGTGAGCGGGCCATGAAGGCGCGGCTCGGCGTCACCGAGCTCGGCGGCTTCGGCAGCTTCTCCAAGGCGGAGCTCGCCGCCGTCGGCGCGCTGCTCAAGTACGTCGACCTGACGCAGATCGGAAAGAAGCCCGTGCTGCGCCCGCCGCGCCGCTCCGGCGCCGGCGCGGCGCTGATCGTCGACGCGGCGAGCCGGGCGAGCCTGGAGCTGGTCAGGTCGCAATCCGGCGACAAGCAGGGCAGCCTGCTCAGCGCCGTCGATCGCACGGTGACGGGGGCCGGCGCGCGTGAGCTGGCGGCCCGGCTGTCGACGCCGCTTCGCGATCCGCATGCGATTGCCGCGCGGCTCGACGCGGTGGCGTTCCTGATCGATGCCGACCGCCTGCGCGAGGATGTGCGCGCACTGCTGCGCACCGTGCCCGACATCGCGCGCGCCATGTCGCGGCTCGCCTTCGGGCGTGGAGGCCCCCGCGATCTCGCCGGCATCCGTGATGGTCTCGCGGCGGCGGCGCGCTGTGCCAACATCATCGCGGCGGCGCGCCCCGCGGTCGGTCTTCCCGCCGAGATCGAGCGCATCGCGGCGCGCCTGACGGCGACGCCCGCCCGCCTGCTCGACAGCCTGGCCAAGGGCCTCGTCGACGAGCCGCCACACCTGCGCCGCGACGGCGGCTTCGTGCGCTCAGGGTTCCGGCCCGACCTCGACGCGGCCATCGCGCTCAGGGACGACAGCCGCCGCGTCATGGCCGCGCTGGAAGCGCGCTACGTCGAGGAAACGAGCGTCAAGTCGCTCAAGGTCCGCCACAACAACATCCTCGGCTTCTTCATCGAGGTGACGCAGGTCAATGCCAAACCTCTCCTGTCGGAGCCGCTGTCGCTGGTCTTCCGCCATCGCCAGACGATGGCCAACGCAGTGCGCTTCACCACCGAGGAACTGGTGGAGATCGAGGGCCGCATCGCCTCGGCGGCCGAGCGGGCGCTGGCCCTGGAGCAGGACATCTTCAACGAGCTGGCCGCCGATGTGGCGGCCGCCGAGCAGGCGTTGGGCGCGGTCGCCGAGGCGCTGGCCGAGCTGGACGTGGTGGCGGCGCTGGCCGAGCTGGCGCAGGCCGAGAACCTCGTGCGCCCGGTCATCGACGACAGTGATGCCTTCGAGATCAAGGGCGGCCGGCATCCGGTCGTCGAGCAGGCGCTGCGCGCCGCCAAGGCCGGCGCCTTCATCGAGAACGACTGCGTGCTGGGGCGCGCCGAAGTCGCGCCGCCGCGATCGGCCTCGGGCGGGCCGGGCTTCGACGAGGCGCCGCACGCGCGCATCTGGCTCGTCACCGGCCCCAACATGGCCGGCAAGTCGACGTTCCTGCGCCAGAACGCCCTGATCGTCGTGCTGGCGCAGATGGGCTCCTATGTGCCCGCGCGGCAGGCCCATATCGGCGTCGTCGATCGATTGTTCAGCCGCGTCGGCGCCTCCGACGATCTGGCGCGCGGGCGCTCCACGTTCATGGTCGAGATGGTGGAGACGGCGGGCATCCTCAACCAGGCCAGCAACCGTTCGCTCGTCATCCTCGACGAGATCGGACGCGGCACGGCGACCTTCGACGGCCTGTCCATCGCCTGGGCGACGGTCGAGCATCTGCACGACGTGTCGCGCTGCCGGGCGCTGTTCGCCACGCACTACCACGAGATGACGGCTCTGGCCTCGCGTCTCGCCTCCGTCGCCAACGTCACCATGGACGTGAAGGAATGGCGCGACGAGATCGTGTTCCTGCACAAGGTGCGCGCGGGCGCGGCCGATCGCTCCTACGGCATCCAGGTGGCGAAGCTCGCCGGGCTGCCGGCCAGCGTCGTGGCGCGTGCCGGCGAGGTTCTGGCGCTGCTGGAGAGCAATGACCGCAAGGCCGGCGCCAAGGGCGGCGCGGCGCTCGACGAGCTGCCGCTGTTCGCCGCCAGCCGGCCGAAGGGCAAGATCGTGGGGGCGGCTCAGGCGCCGTCGGCCGTCGAAGCGGCGCTGGACGGGATCAACCCGGACGAGCTGACCCCCCGGGCGGCCCTGGAGGCCCTGTACAAGCTGAAGCAGATCAAGACGGGCGGCGGCCCGCCCTGACAGGGGCCGGCGTCGCGGTGGCTAAAAAACAGGCAGCCAAGCGGTCTGTTCCTGCGCCGCGCGGCGTCGTATGCCATCGGCTGATGGGTAGCCACAGCTTCGCGCCGCCAGCTGCCCGAGAACCGCCACGCGCACGGGGGGCGCCAGCGGGAGGGCTTGATGCGCTCCGCTTGCCTCGTCGTGCCCCCAGGTTGGACGCCTCATGGACAAGACCGCACTTCTCCGCGCGCCATACTTCGATCCCGCCGAGCTGCGGCGGGAGCTGACGGCCCTCTACAATGCCGCCGGCTCTGTCGCGGAGGCCCGCCCTGCCGTGGTCGATCGCCTGAAGGCGCTGGTGGCGACCGCCCGCGCAAGCGCGCGGGCCGGGCTCGAAGCGGACCACAGCGGGCGCCGCTGCGCCACCGGGCTCGCCCAGTTCCAGGACGAACTGATCCGCCTCGTCTACGACTACACCGCCAAGCACGTCTACCGAGCCACCAACCCGGACGACGCCGAGCGCATGGCCATCGTCGCCACCGGCGGCTACGGCCGCGAGATGCTGGCGCCGGGCTCCGACATCGATCTCTTGTTCCTGCTGCCCTACAAGCAGACGCCGTGGGGCGAGAGCGTCGCCGAGCATATGCTCTATGTGCTGTGGGATCTGGGGTTCAAGGTCGGGCACGCCACGCGCACGGTCGACCAGTGCATCAAGTCGGCCCAGGGCGACATGACCATCCGCACGGCGCTGCTCGACGTGTGGTTCATCCACGGCGATCCGCAGCTCTATGCCGAGCTGCTGCAGCGCTTCCGGGACGAGGTGGTGCGTGGAACCGCGCGCGCCTTCATCGATGCCAAGCTGGCTGAACGCGACGAGCGCCATCGGCGCACCGGCGAGAGCCGCTACAAGGTCGAGCCCAACGTCAAGGACGGCAAGGGCGGTTTGCGCGACCTGCACACCCTGCACTGGATGGCGAAATACCTGTACGGCGAAGGCGTCGGCCAGCAGGCCATCGAGGCCGGCATCTTCACGCGCGCCGAGGTGGCGACCTACCGGCGTTGCGAATCCTTCCTGTGGACGGTGCGTTGCTTCCTGCACTTCACCACAGGGCGCGCCGAGGAGCGGCTGACGTTCGAGCTGCAGCCGATCATCGCCGAGAAGCTCGGCTATCGTTCGAGCCGCGGTCTGCGCGGCGTCGAGCGCTTCATGAAGCACTATTTCCTCGTCGCCAAGGATGTCGGCGACCTCACGACCATCCTGTGCAACGCGCTCGAGATCCAGCAGCTCAAGACGGCGCCGGGCTTGAACAGGCTGCTCAATCCGCTGTCGTGGCGCACGCGGCGGCAGATCCGCGCCCGCACCGACTTCCGCATCGACAACGATCGCATCAACGTCGCCGACAAGGAGGTCTTCAAGCGCGATCCGGTCAACCTCATCCGCCTGTTCGCGCAGGCCGAGCACACGGACGCCTTCCTGCATCCCGACACCATCCGCCTGATCCGCCAGTCGCTCGGCCTGATCGACGACAAGCTGCGCGCCGATCCGGAGGCGAACCGCATCTTCCTCGAGCTGCTCACCGGCCAGATCAATCCGGCCGACACGCTCCGGCGCATGAACGACACCGGTGTGCTCGGCCGTTTCGTGCCCGCCTTCGGCCGCGTGGTGGCGATGATGCAGTACAACATGTACCACCACTATACGGTCGACGAGCACCTGCTGCAGACCATCGCCAAGCTCACCGATATCGAGCGCGGCGGCTCGTCGGACCAACTGCCGCTCTCATCCGAGCTGATCAAGACGGTGCAGAACCGCAAGGTGCTGTTCGTCGCCGCCTTCCTGCACGACGTCGGCAAGGGACGCATCGAGGATCACTCCATCGTCGGCGCGCGCCTCGCCCGCGACATTTGCCCGCGCCTCGGTCTCACGGCGGCGGAAACGGATTCGGTCGCCTGGCTCATCGAGCAGCACCTGACCATGAGCAACATGGCGCAGAGCCGCGACCTGTCCGACCCGAAGACCATCCGCGACTTCGCCGACATCGTGCAGAGCCCGGAGCGCCTGAAGCTGCTGCTGCTGCTCACTGTGGCCGACATTCGCGCCGTCGGCCCCGGCACCTGGAACGGCTGGAAGGGCCAGCTGCTGCGCACGCTGTACTACGAGACCGAGCCGCTGGTCGCCGGCGGACACACGCAGATGGAGCGCGGTCGCCGCGTGAAGGAGGCGCAGGAGACGTTGCGCCGCGCGCTGGTGGACTGGCCACCCGCGCAGGTCGACCGCTTCATCGAGCGCCATTACCAGGACTACTGGCTGCGCACCGAGACTCGCAAGCTGGTTGAGCACGCGCGGCTGCTGCGCCGTGGCGAGGACGAGGGACGCAAGCTCGTCACCGACTTCACGACCGACGCCTTCACGGCCATCACCGAGCTGACCATTTTCGCGCCCAACCATCCGCGCCTGCTGGCGCTGTTCGCGGGCGCCTGCGCGGCGGCCGGCGCCAACATCGTCGGCGCTCACATCACCACCACGCGCGACGGCTTCGCGCTCGATACCTTCCTGCTGGCGCGCGAGTTCGGCGAGGACGACGACGAGCGCCGCCGCGCCCGCCGCATCGGCGAGACCATCGAGAAGCTGCTGAAGGGGCAGGAGCGGCTGGCGCACCTGCTCGCCAAGCGGCGGCCGTCGGCGCGCCTCATCGAGGTGTTCACCGTCGAGCCGGAGGTGATCCTCAACAATGCGCTGTCGGATCGCTTCACCGTCATCGAGGTGGCGGGGCGCGATCGGCCCGGCCTGCTCTACGACCTGACCAGCGCCATCTCGGACCTGAACCTCGACATCGCCTCGGCGCACATCACCACGTTCGGCGAGAAGGCGGTGGACGTGTTCTACGTCACCGATCTGACCGGCAAGAAGGTATCGGGAGAGCCGCGCCAGAAGGCCATCCAGGAGCGGCTCATCAAGGCGCTCGAGGTGCCGGCTTCGACACCGGGCGCGGCAACGCCCAAAGCTGCCGACAAGCCGGCCGCCAAGGTGTGAGCACGCAGGCATTATTACGGCCACCTGCTCGGCGACGGGCGAAAGCGTCGGCTGCCGGCCACGGGTTCGCCGACCGCGCGCGGCCGGTGTCGTCAGGCCGGTTTGGCGGCGGCGGCGAGATAGTTGACGTCGAGGTCGTCGGTCAGCCGCCAGCTGTCGCGCAGGGGATCGAACGCGAGCCCCTCGAAGCGGCCCGGCTGCAGCCCGGCGGCTACGATGTGATCCTGCAACTCGTCCGGCTTGATAAAGCGCTCCCACTGGTGCGTGCCCGGCGGCAGCCAGCGCAGGATGTATTCGGCCGCCACGATGGCCAGCGCATAGGACTTGGCCGTGCGGTTCAGCGTCGACAGCACGAGCAGGCCGCCCGGCTGCACAAGGCTCGCCGCCAGCCGGACGAAGGCGCCAGGCTCGGGGACGTGCTCGATCACCTCGAGGCAGACCACGGCATCGAAGGTGGTACCGTTTGCCGCCAACTCCTCGGCGCGTCCGGCCCGGTAGTCGATGGCGAGGTGCTGGCTGGCGGCATGCGCGCGCGCCGCCGCGATGGTCTCGGGCGAAGGGTCGAGCCCGGTGACGCGCCCGCCCATGCGCGCGAGCGGCTCGGAGATCAGCCCGCCGCCGCAGCCGAGATCGAGAATAGTTAGCCCCTTCAAAGGCTTGATGCCGTCTGTCGGGCGCTGGAAATGCTCGCGGAGCCGGTCGCGCACGAAGGCGAGGCGCGCCGGCGCGAGCTGATGCAGGGGGCGGAACTTGCCGTGCGGGTCCCACCATTCGGCGGCGATGGCGCCGAAGCGGGCCACCTCGGCGGCGTCGAAGGTGGCCCCACCGGTGGGGTCGACCACGCCGGGCTCGCCGGCAAGGTGCGGATCGGATTTGATTTTCGTCATCATGGCGGGCGCCAGTTGGCCGCGCCATGCCGACCGTTGTCAATGCGGCAATCGGTGTTGCGAGGCGCGGCCGATGCCGGTATCAAGGCCGCGCTAACGGGGGGTGCCCTGCGCATCCGGCCGCCGCACTGCGGTCCGGAGGTCACGGGGAGCCCCGCTTGTTCAATCCGGGTGGCGACGATCGTGCCTTGCAGGTTCCGGCCAGACGGCCGGGACGAGCACGGCCGAGTGCGGCGCGCTGGAGTGATCGAGAACCTGAGCCGGCCAACCGGCGTACTGACGGCGGCGCCACACGGCGACGCGAGACGGCCACAGCGGATTGAGATCATGGCAACTGTCGTAATGAAATTCGGCGGCACCTCGGTCGCCAATGTCGAACGCATTCGTAACGTCGCCCGCCACGTCAAGCGCGAGGTCGACGCCGGCAACAAGGTGGCCGTGGTCGTGTCGGCCATGTCGGGCGCCACCAACCAGCTCGTGGCCTGGGTGCGCGAGGCGTCTCTCCTGCACGACGCGCAGGAGTATGATGCCGTCGTCGCCACCGGTGAGCAGGTGACGGCCGGCCTGCTGGCCATCGTACTGCAGTCGATGGGCCTGAAGGCGCGGTCCTGGCAGGGCTGGCAGATCCCCATCAAGACATCGAGCGCGCACGGCAGCGCCCGCATCCTCGACATTCCGGGGGATGACATCCGCAAGCATATCGAGACGGGCGAGGTGGCGGTCGTCACCGGCTTCCAGGGCATCGTGCCTGAAACGAACCGTGTTTCGACGCTGGGTCGCGGCGGCTCGGATACCAGCGCGGTGGCCCTGGCCGTGGCCCTGAAGGCCGACGTCTGCGACATCTATACCGACGTCGATGGCGTCTACACCACCGACCCGCGCATCGTCCCGAAGGCCAAGCGCCTGCCCAAGGTCTCCTACGAGGAGATGCTGGAGATGGCGTCGCTCGGCTCCAAGGTGCTGCAGACCCGCTCGGTCGAGCTCGCCATGGTGTACAAGGTGCGCACCCGCGTGCTGTCGAGCTTCGTGGCGCCCGAGGCCATGGCGCCGGTGCGCATGGACAATCTCGAGAACATCGGCACAATCGTTTGCGACGAGGATGAGATCGTGGAGCAGCAGGTCGTCAGCGGCATCGCCTACGCCAAGGACGAGGCGAAGGTCACCCTTCTGAAGGTCGAGGACAAGCCGGGCGTCGCCGCCCGCATCTTCGGGCCGCTGGCGGAAGCCAACATCAACGTCGACATGATCGTGCAGAACGTCGCCGCCGACGGCAAGAGCACGGACATGACCTTCACCGTGCAGGCGACGGAGCTGCCGCGCGCGCTCGAAGTGCTGAAGGCGGCCAAGAAGGACATCGGCTACTTCGACGTCGCCTCGTCGGCGGACGTGGTCAAGGTTTCGGTGATCGGCGTCGGCATGCGCAGTCATGCCGGTGTCGCGGCGCAGATGTTCAAGGCCCTGTCGGAGAAGGGAATCAACATCATTGCCATCTCGACCTCCGAGATCAAGATCAGCGTTCTGATCGAGGCGCCGTACGCCGAGCTCGCCGTGCGGACGCTGCACACGCTCTACGGCCTCGATGCCGCCTGACTGTTGCGCCTGTGCGTCGTGCGCGAACGCGGGGGGATACCCCGCGCAGGCCATCTGGCTACAATGGGCCGGCGACCCGCTTGCCGACCCCCATGCATCCTGCCTAGCTGCCTAGCGAACGTCCGCAGCACATTGTGAGCGGTCGGCCCGATTTCCGTCTGGTCGATCTCGGTTGGGAACCTCGGGGCTCATGAGTCGACGCGACGAGCCGATAGTCCTGCCTCCGACGGAGCCGGCGCTGCGCGTCATCATGCGCCGGCTGCGCGAGATCATGGCCGACGCCACCGACGGGCAGGCCCGCCTCGACCGGATCGTGACGCAGATCGCCGGCGTCATGGTCGCCGACGTCTGCTCGATCTATCTGGTGCGGCAGGACGGCTCTCTCGAGCTGTTCGCCACGCACGGCCTCAAGGCCGAAGCCGTGCATATGACGCGGCTCGACCGCGGGCAGGGCCTCGTCGGCTTGTGTGCCGAGAACCGCGAGCCGGTCAACGAGACGGACGCTCCCCTCCATCCCCACTTCGCCTATCGCCCCGAGACGGGCGAGGAACTCTACCACTCGCTGCTGGCGGTGCCGATCATCCGTGGCGGCATCGTCATGGGCGTGCTCGTCGTCCAGAACCAGACGCAGCGCGAGTACTCGCAGGAGGACGTCGAGGTTCTCGAGTCGATGGCCATGTTCATCGCCGAGCACCTCGTGTCGGGCTCCGTGGCCAATGCCGGCACGGCGATCGCGAACGAGCGCCAGATCTCGTCGGTGATCAAGGGCTCCGCGATCTCGGATGGCATCGCGCTCGGCCACATCTACCTGCATGATCCGCGCATCGTCGTGTCCAAGGTCATCGCCGACGATCCGGCCGAGGAACTGGAGCGTCTCGAAGCGGCCATCGCCGAGCTGCGCTCCTCGCTCGACGAGATGCTGGAGCAGGAGCTGCTGTCGAGCGCCGGCGAGCATCGCGAGGTGCTGGAAGCCTACCGCATGTTCGCCCACGACAAGGGCTGGGCGCGGCGCATGCGCGAGCTGGTCGAGGACGGCTTGACGGCAGAAGGCGCCGTCGCGCGCGTGCAGAATGCCATGCGCACGCGCATGCTGAAGACGAACGATGCCTACTGGCGCGAGCGCCAGCGCGATCTCGATGACCTGTCCGACCGTCTGCTGCGCATCCTCGCCGGCCGGGCCAATGGCGCCGCCGGACAGATGGAGCTGCCGTCCGATACCATCATCGTCGCCCGGACCATGGGGCCGGCCGAACTGCTCGACTACGACAAGACGCGCGTGCGCGCCATCGTGCTGGAGGACGGCTCGGCGACCAGCCACGTGGCCATCGTCGCCAAGGCGCTGGGCATCGCCGCCGTCAGCCAGGCCAAGGGCATCGCCGATCGCGTCAACGCCGGTGACAGCGCCATCGTCGACGCCGAAACCGGCGAGGTGCACCTGCGCCCGTCGAGCGAGGTGATCGCCGCCTATTCCGACAAGGTTCGCTTTCGTGCGCGGCGGCAGAAGCAGTACGAGGCGCTGCGCGAGCGGCCGGCCACGACCAAGGACGGCCAGCGCATCGCGCTGCACATGAACGCCGGCCTGCTCGTCGACATGCCGCATCTGGCCGAGTCGGGCGCGGATGGCGTCGGCCTGTTCCGCACCGAGCTGCAGTTCATGCTGTCGCAGCGGTTGCCGCGCCTCAACCAGCAGGTGCAGGCCTATCGGGCGATTCTAGACCAGGCGGGCGGCAAGCCCGTCGTGTTCCGGGCCCTCGACATCGGCGGCGACAAGCATCTGCCGTACCTGCCGCAGGCCGAGGAGGAGAATCCGGCGCTCGGCTGGCGCGCCATTCGCATGTCGCTCGAGCGGCCGGCGCTTTTCCGATTGCAGGTGCGGGCCTTCCTGCGGGCGGCAAACGGGGGCGACCTCAACATCATGATCCCGATGGTGACGGTCGCGCGCGAGATGGACCTCGTGCGCGAGGCCATCGACAGGGAATTGGCCTGGCTCGACCGAACAAGCCGACCGCGGCCCTCGAAGCTGCGCATCGGTGCCATGTTCGAGGTGCCGGGATTGCTGTTCGAGATGGACGAACTGATGAAGAAGGTCGACTTCGTGTCGATCGGCAGCAATGACCTGTCGCAGTTCATGTTCGCCGTCGATCGCGGCAACCAGCGTGTCGCCACGCGTTACGACAGCCTGTCGCCGTCGCTGCTGCGCGCGCTGCGCGGCATCGTCAAGGCGGGGCGCAAGCACAAGGTTCCGGTGACGCTGTGCGGCGAGCTGGCGGGGCGACCGCTGGAGGCGATGGCGCTGATCGGCCTTGGCTTCCGCTCCATCTCCATGGCGCCGGCCTCGGTCGGTCCGGTCAAGACGATGATCTTGTCGCTCGACGCGGGGCGCGTGACGCGCCTTCTCGACGAGCTGTTGAAGGCCGGCAGCCCGGATATTCGGGCTGAGCTGCTGCGCTTCGCTGAAGGCGACAGCGTCGAGCTATAGCCGCAGGAATCGGCAGCATCCTGCCGGCCGGACCGCTCGCTGGCCGGTGGTCGCCGATATCGCTCGCGCGGCTTGGACGAAAGGCCACAGCGCAACCGTTGTCGAGGTCTTTGACACTGTGGGTCCCGGCGTCCGAGAGTGACCTCGGGGGAATGAGTGAGTGCATGAGCATGCGTATCGGGGGAACGACCGCCGGAGGGCCTGTGGCTCGCCCGGCAGGGAGCGCGGTTTCTCCCGCGCCACACCGCTTGCCGAACGGCTTACCACAAGGCTTGCGGAGCGGTTTGCCGCACCCTTCGACGGACGTCGCCTCGGCCGCTTCCGATCCCGGCGCGGCGGCCTTCATGGCTCTGGCGCAGGATCCGCTGGCCCCGGCCCCTGTCGCTTCCGCCCCGCTGCCGGACGACGTCGCGTTCTTCGCGTCGTTCCGGGCCCGCCTGCGCCTGAGCCTGGATGAGCTGGCGGCCCGCTTGCGCACCCAGCCAGAGACGCTGGATGCGCTGGAAACCGGCGCAGCGCTGCGCCTGCCGCCCTGGCCCGAGGTGATGCGCGTCGTGCAGGCGTGCGCCGAGGCGGCCCGGGTCGACGCGGCGCCGCTGCTGGACGCGGTGGCGCGGCGACAATCCCGCGCGCGCCGCGAGGAGACGGAGCGGCTGCTGCGTCAGGAGTTGCAGGCGGTGGCGGCGGAGGACCCCGCGCCGCAGCCCGCGCCGCAGCCCGCGGTGGTGTGGGCGCCGGTCGAGCCTGCTCCCCTCGTCAGCTCGTCTGCATCGCCGGCGACGCAGCACTGGGCGGCCGCGGCAGATATATCGCCGGCCGATCGTCGCGACGCGGGCGCGGCCCGGCCGGCACTTCGGCGGGGGCGATCCTCCGCCGTGCGGTGGGTGCTGCCGCTGGCGTCGGCTGCCGTGCTGATGCTGATGGCCCTGCCGCCGGTCTCGGGGTGGCTGGCCCGCCATCTGCCGGCTCCGGTCGGGGGCTTCGTGCGCAGCGCAGCCGATGGCCTGACCGCCATCACGGCTCCCCAGCGCGACGGTCTGCGCTGGATCGAGGTCGAGGACCCTCGCTCACGGCGCGGGGACAAATTGCCGGCCCCCCAGCGATAGGGTTAGATGCGCCCGTCGATCGCGTCGCTCCGCGCGAAGCCTGCGCGCAGGGGGCGGTGCGCGACGCCGGCCGCCTGCGACGTGCGCGCGGGAACGGCTGGCGCGGCGGGGGGCGTTCCGGCGGTTGCGTTTCGTTCACGCACGGCAACGTGCCCGCCCCGCGACGGCAGCCGAATTCTGACGGGTCATCTCACGGTCGAGGACATGAGCGCACTTCCGAAGGACAAGCTCGAGCGACTGGTCGAGCGCTGGGAGACCATCCAGGCCGAGCTGAACAGCGGCGTCGGCCAGGCCGTCTACACCCGGTTGACCAAGGAATTCGCGGAGCTCGACCCCGTCGTGGCGTCCATCCGCGCGCTTGCGGCTGCCGAGAAGGAGGCGGCCGATCTCGCCGCGCTCAGCACCGATGCCGGCGCCGATCGCGAGATGGCGGCCATGGCCCGCGAGGAGCTGGAAAATCTCAAGCCGCGCATCGGCGAGCTGGAACAGCAGTTGCGCGTGGCGCTGCTGCCCAAGGACGCGGCGGACGAGCGCAGTGCCATCCTCGAGGTGCGCGCCGGCACGGGTGGCGACGAGGCCGCGCTGTTCGCCGCCGATCTGTTCCGCATGTACACGCGCTATGCCGACCTGCACGGCTGGAAGACCGAGATCATCTCGCTGTCGGAGAACGACCTCGGCGGCGCCAAGGAGATCGTGGCCTCGATCACCGGCCAGGGCGTATTCGCCCGGCTCAAGTTCGAATCCGGCGTGCATCGCGTGCAGCGCGTGCCGGCGACCGAGGCGCAAGGCCGCATCCACACCTCGGCCGCCACCGTCGCCGTGCTGCCCGAGGCCGAGGAGGTCGACGTCGACATCAAGCCCGAGGACATCCGCATCGACACCATGCGGGCCGGTGGCGCCGGCGGCCAGCACGTCAACAAGACGGAAAGCGCCGTGCGCATCACCCACCTGCCGACCGGCATCATCGTCGTCTCGGCCGAGAAATCGCAGCACCAGAACCGGCGGCTGGCCATGCAGGTGCTGCGCTCACGCATCTATGAGGTCGAGCGCGAGCGGGCGGCCAACGAGCGGGCGCAGGCGCGCAAGGATCAGGTCGGCTCGGGCGACCGCTCGCAGCGCATCCGCACCTACAACTTCCCGCAGGGGCGCGTCACCGATCACCGCATCAACCTGACACTGCACAAGCTCGACCAGGTCATGCAGGGCAACGCGCTGGATGAGATCGTCGGCGCGCTGATTTCGGACCATCAGGCGGCGCAGCTGGCGGCGCTGGAAGGCGAGGCGCATGTCTGACGAGGCTGCGTCGCCGTCCAGGCGGCGGCATGATGCGGCTGCCGTTGTCGGCATCGGGCCGGCAGATGCCGTCCCGCCTCGCGTGGGCGAAGCGGTTCGCGCCATCGCCGCGACGCTGCGGGCTGCGGGCATCGAGCGCCCGCTGGACGAGGCGCGCCGGTTGGTGGCGTCGGTCGCGGGGCTGTCGGCCATCACGGTGGCCACCGAGCCCGGGCAGGCCTTGACGCCGGCTGCGGTGGCGGCCCTGGCCGATGCCGCCCGCCGCCGCGCCAGGCGCGAGCCGTTGAGCCGCATCGTGGGCTGGCGCGAGTTCTACGGCCGACCGTTCCGCGTCTCACCGGCGACGCTCGATCCCCGGCCCGACACGGAGACGCTGATCGACGCCGTGCTGGAGATCGTCGACAGTGAAGGCGGGCGGTTGCACCCGCTGTCGATCCTCGATGTCGGCACCGGCACCGGCTGCATTCTGCTGACGCTGCTGGCCGAGCTGCCCCATGCACGTGGGCTGGGCATCGACATTGCGCCAGGCGCGGTGGCGACGGCCGCCGACAATGCCGATCGCCTTGGCCTGGCAGACCGCGCGCGCTTCGAGGTTGCCGACGGGCCGTCCGGCGTGAACGGGCCCTTCGATCTGATCGTGTCCAATCCGCCCTACATCCCCAGCGGCGATATCGCCGGCCTCGCGCCGGAAGTGCGGGATTTCGATCCGCAAGCCGCGCTGGATGGCTTCGACGACGGTCTGGGCTTCTACAGAGGGTGGATCGGGCGGCTCGCCGAGCTGGCGCCCGCCGGCTGGATCGTGCTCGAGGTCGGCGCCGGTCAGGCGGATGCCGTGGCACGGATGTTGTGGCGCTGCCGCCGCTCGTCGGACCCCGGAGGCGATAAGGCGGTGCGCCGCTGGTCCGATCTAGGCGGGCATGTCCGATGTGTGGCCATCCGGCCACTCTGACGCCCGAGAATCGGAAACCCCTTGGCTTCGGCGGGCATTCAGGCTAGACTCTCACAAAGGCGCATTCAAGTCTATGCCGCCCATGCTCTGGCGGAGCGCCGCGCGGATTACGCGCTGCTATCCTGGCGCCCCAAAGCAGCGACAAGCATAGACCGTTATCTTGGAGCGAACGCCCGCTTGTGTGCGCACGCCCGCTGGGAGCGGAGCGGTGCGAGTCGGCGGCAGCCCATAGGGCGCGTGTCGTTTCGTAACGCCATCTATCGGAAAACCGGATGCAGGGCCGTCAGCTGGGTGGCGAGTAACGCAATAGGGCGCATTGCGCCGTGTTCGGGGTGCTGTTCCGCTGTCGGGCTGCCCCCATGCCGAGCGCGGGGTGATTGTCGAGGGTGTTGAGCGCGTTGGTGTGCTGGTCCGCTGGTCTGCCGCAGGGTGGGTCGCGCGCGGGCGGTCGACGCTCAGGTGTGCTCTTGGACATTCGGCTGGCGCCGGGATCGGTTGACGGGTCCGCTTGACTGGTCCGGTCGCACGACGCGGGATCGGGGTCGTATCGGGGTCATGATGTCGGATCGGGTGTCAGGTTGAGCCCCGGTCCAGTGGTCCAGGCGGCTTGATCTGTTGCAACTCGGTCCTCGGATTCAGGGGCCCCCTGGGGCTCCCACGACCATCGGGCTTGGCGCATAGGTTCGGCCCAAACGGTCGGCTCGGTGCTACCCGGAATGAGACTTCAAACTGGCCCGCCGGTGTGTTCCGGCCGGCCGCAACGTCTAGGTGCTTTGTTGAACAATCGCGAATGGAAGCCGATGCGCCAGGGTCAGCAGAACCGCCGTGGCCGCGGTCGCAACAACAATGGCGGCAACAACAATAACAACAACAACAACCGCAAGGGTGGGCAAAACCCGCTGACGCGGAGCTTCGAGAGCAATGGCCCGGACATGAAGATCCGCGGCACGCCTTCGCATATCGCCGAGAAGTACATCCAGCTCGCCCGCGATGCCACGTCCGCCGGCGACCCGGTGCTGGCCGAGAATTATTTGCAGCACGCCGAGCATTACAACCGCATCATCCTGACCTATCGCGATCAGCAGATGAGCCAGGGCGGCGGCGATCCAAATGCCGCGCGTGCCCGTCCGGCGCAGCTGCACGACAATGCCGACGGTGACGACATGGGCGAGGATGGCGCCGCCCTCGATCCGGCCGAGCAGCCGCAGCCGTCCGTGCGCATGGATACGCGCCAGCCGGATCAGCCGCAGCCGCGCGGGTTCGACGCTCAACCCCGGTTCGAGGATCGCCCGCAGCGGTTCGGCCAGGAGGGCGGCCAGCAGCAGAACAACCGGCGCCAGCATCGCGAGCGCTACGAGCAGCGCGGCGATCGCGGCCAGCGCAATGATCGTCAAGAGCGCCAGGGCGGCGAACAGCCGCGCGGCTACGGTCAGGAGCGTTTCCAGGGCGAGCGATTCCAGCAGGGCGACCGGTTCCCCGCCGATCGCCAGGGCACCGACCGTGCGTTCGGCGGCGAGCGCCCCGAGCGCGGCGGGCCGGAGCGGGATCGCAGTTTCGAGCGTCAGCCGGCGCCCGTCGATCGGAGCGGCGTCGATCGGAGCGGCGCCGATCGCGCTCCAGCCGAGCGCAGCACAACCGAGCGCAGTGGTTTCGACCAGCCGAGTGTGGAAGCGCCCCGGGTGGCGAGCGCGCCGAGCCTGGCCGATCAGCCTGCCGTGGCGGCTGCTCCACGCACCGAGGCTCCGCGCCGCCGCGAGCGCTTTGCCCAGTCCAACCACGAGCAGCCCGAGTTCCTGCGCCGCCCCGTCCGCCGTCCGCGCCGCGAGGCCGTTGCCGCCGAGGGCGAGGCCGGAGCCGACATCGCGCCGCCGGCGCCGGTGGCGGCCGACGAGGGCAGCCGCGAATAGCGCTGCATCGGTGTTCCCGGATCATGGCTATGCGAGCGCGATTCGTCCGAGGCGAATCGCGCTCGTTGCATTTTCGGGCTGTCCGCCGCCGCTGTTCAACCGATGGGCGCGGCCGAAACGGCATCGCCAGCCGCCAGCGTGCCGTCACAGGCAATGCGGGCGTAGATGCCGAAATCGGTGTGGCCGAGCGCACGCTGAAGCTCGGCCGGGATCGCCATGTCGCGGGCGCCGGTCGAGGGATCGACGTTGGTCGCCGCGCAGCGCTCGGTGCGTTTCACCACGTCGAGGTCGGTGTTGCCGATCGTCATGCGCGTGCCGACGAGACGCAGCTCCTCCCAGGCCGGCAAGCCGTCGATGACGACGTTGGGCCGGAAGCGGATGGGGTCGATGCTGCGTCCGGTGATGCGTTCGAGGTCGCGCAGGCTGGCGAGGTTGACGATGTGCACGACCTTGGCGGCGACGTCGGAGAAGCTGTGGCCGGGCGCGGCGACGATCTTGGGCGCCCCGCGCAACGATCCAGCCATGTAGGCGGCCAGGAACTGCTCGATCATCTGGCGGCCAAGCTTCGTGTCCAGGGCGCCGCGCGCGACCTGCTTGCCGGCGCGCTTCAGGGTCAGCGTGCGCGTGTCTTCGTCGAACTCGGCCTGCAGGGTGGCGAGTTTCTCGTCGCGCATCAGCATGACGAAGTTGATTTTCGGCAGATGCCGGGGGTCGTCGGCGTCGAAGCGGCCGGGTCCGTTCTCGATCGCCCAGGCGCGGTCGAAGGCAATCGTCGCGCCAGCCTTGACGGCGATCTTCTCGAGCCGCTGCGGCGACAGCCCCTTCACGGGATAGCGATACAACGCGGTGACGTGGGCAGTCATGCGGGCTCCTTGACGACGGCTCCGACGTGGCGGGGATTAACAGAGCGCTGAACGTAGGGCTTTCCCCACCTCCCGCGTCGCGGCGGAAGCCGAGGCGGGCGGGGGGCGGCGAATTTGCGGGACAGTGCCCCCTTTTGTGGCGGCGTCGCAACCTTATATCTCGATGCGAAGCTGTTGTGCTCGGGTGCCTTGTCGAGGGCTCGGGCCGGCGGCGGACGATCTCGATGGCCCGCCGATCCCGTGCCCCGCGAAGGGGGCGGCGCGCGGGTGCAATTGGAGGGACATGGAATGAATTTCGACAAGTACACCGACCGCGCCAAGGGCTTCGTCCAGTCGGCGCAGGGCCTTGCCATCCGCGAAGGCCATCAGCAGTTCGCGACCGAGCATCTGCTGAAGGTGCTGCTCGACGACGAGGAGGGACTGGCGGCCGGTCTCATCGACCGTTCGGGCGGCAACTCGCGCGCGGCCCTGGCGGCGACCGAGAAGGTTCTGGCCAAGAAGCCCAAGGTCTCGGGCGGCGGCGCCGGGCAGCTGTATCTCGCGCCGGAGCTGGCGCGCGCCTTCGACGCCGCCGAGAAGATCGCCGACAAGGCGGGCGACAAGTTCGTCACCGTCGAGCGACTGCTCGTCGCACTGGCGCTCGACAAGGCGAGCGAGGCCGGCCGCATCCTGGCCGAGGCCGGCGTGTCACCGGACTTGCTCAACAAAGCAATAAACGAGCTGCGCAAGGGCCGCACTGCGGACAGCGCGTCGGCCGAGCAGGCCTACGACGCCTTGAAGCGTTACGCCCGCGACCTCACGGAGGCCGCCAGTGCCGGCAAGCTCGATCCCGTCATCGGCCGCGACGAGGAGATCCGCCGCACCATCCAGGTGCTGTCGCGGCGGACGAAGAACAATCCCGTGCTGATCGGCGAGCCCGGCGTCGGCAAGACGGCGATCGCCGAAGGCCTGGCGCTGCGCATCGTCAAGGGCGACGTGCCCGAAAGCCTCAAGGACAAGAAGCTGCTCGCGCTCGACATGGGCTCGCTCATCGCAGGCGCCAAGTATCGCGGCGAGTTCGAGGAGCGCTTGAAGAATGTCTTGAACGAGGTGCAGTCGGCGGCCGGCGGCATCATCCTGTTCATCGACGAGTTGCACACCATCGTCGGCGCCGGCAAGTCGGAAGGCGCCATGGACGCCGGCAATCTGCTCAAGCCCGCGCTGGCGCGCGGTGAGCTGCATTGCGTCGGCGCCACCACGCTCGACGAGTACAGGAAGCACATCGAGAAGGACGCGGCTCTCGCTCGCCGCTTCCAGCCGGTGTTCGTCAACGAGCCGACGGTGGAGGACACTGTCTCGATCCTGCGCGGCTTGAAGGAGAAGTACGAGCTGCATCATGGCGTGCGCATCACGGATAGCGCGCTCGTCGCGGCGGCGACCTTGTCCAACCGCTACATCTCCGACCGCTTCCTGCCCGACAAGGCCATCGACCTCGTCGACGAGGCGGCGTCGCGCCTGCGCATGCAGGTCGACAGCAAGCCCGAGGAACTGGACGCCATCGACCGCGATCTCCTGCAGATGAAGATCGAGCGCGAGGCGCTGCGCAAGGAGACCGACGCCGCCTCGAAGGATCGCCTGGCCAAGCTCGACAAGAGCATCGCGGACCTCGAGGAGCGGTCGCATGCGCTGACCCGGCGCTGGGAGGCGGAGAAGGGCAAGCTGGGCGACGCGCAGAAGCTGAAGGAGGAGCTGGAGCAGGCGCGCGTGAAGCTCGAGCAGGCGCAGCGCAAGGGTGAATACGCCAAGGCCGGCGAGCTGGCCTACAGCGTCATCCCCGATCTCGAAAAGCGTGTCGCGACGCTGGAATCGAACGATGGCGGCAAGGCGTCGGTGATGCTGGAAGAGGCGGTGACGCCGGACCAGATCGCGGGCGTGGTGTCGCGCTGGACGGGTGTGCCCGTTGACAAGATGCTGGAGGGCGAGCGCGACAAGCTGCTGAAGATGGAGCTGGAGCTGGCCAAGCGCGTCGTCGGCCAGAAGGAGGCGGTGGCTGCCGTCTCGACCGCGGTACGCCGCGCGCGCGCCGGCCTGCAGGACCCGAACCGGCCGATCGGCTCGTTCATGTTCTTGGGGCCCACCGGCGTCGGCAAGACCGAGCTGACCAAGGCGCTGGCGTCGTTCCTGTTCGA
>WBZS01001185.1_pt1 | contig 22588 bp, 17 predicted proteins | sample 5204201 | NCBI WGS metagenome assembly WBZS01 (sample SAMN12344357, study PRJNA552823) | activated sludge metagenome | biome: Activated sludge suspended growth; feature: Nitrification reactor; material: Wastewater; isolation source: activated sludge from nitrification reactor of wastewater...
GTCGCCCAGCACTGCCTTGGTACGAGCCATGAGCCGTCTCCAGGAAGGGACGGGCCATCAGCATACCAGAACTCATCTAAACAGACAGTATTGGGTCAGGTCCTCCAGCGCACGCCTGCGGCCGCCGGCGGCTTTCTTCCACCCCTGCCCCCATCGCTTGGTGGCGTAGCGCTCATAGGTCTCGGCGTCGACACCGAGTGCCGCGGCGGCATCGAAAAGCCACGTCACCTCCTTGCCTTCGGCGCCACCCTCACCGCCACCGGCCTTGGGGGCGCCCGGCACATCGCGGCGCGGCTGCCCTGAAGGCCTCGTCGCCGCCGATTGAACGGGAGGGCCCGGCTGCGCCGCGTTGGACTCGTCCGCAACAGGCGTCCGTTCCGGTGGGGCGTCCGTCCCGCCGCCCGATGCGGCTGGCATGTCGATCACACCGTCTTCGCCCACCACCGGCGCCGCGCCCGTCTGGCCAGCCGCCTGCCCCTGAAGCACGACGGCTGCCTCGGCCGCGCGAGCCTCGATGGCGTCGAGGCCGTCGTCGTTGCGCAGCAAGGCCGTCGGATCCACCGGCGCTTCCAGTTCGATGAGCCACTGGGTCACACGCCCGGGCTTGCCCTCTTCGTCGATGCGCGACACCTCCACCAACCGCTTGCTGATGAAGAAGGGTGTGCGCTGGCCATCCAGGAACCCCGAGATGCGGCCGCCACGCATGAAGGCGATGGTCTGGAACTTCTCGATGGCGGCCTGCATCGCGTAGAAGCTGTTGGTCGGCAACTCGAACGCGCTGATCGACTTGATGCCAGGGATGAAGAAGATGAACCGGCCGGACAAGTTGCACTTCTTGGTCTGGTACTCCGCGCAAGTCTCGGGGTCGCAGACGCCGCTGTTCTGGGACCGCAGCGTGACCTTGCGACCGCCGAACATGCGCACGACACGACGCCCTTCGCCGGTGGCTGGCGGCTGCTCGTAGGTCTTGCAGTAGCGCGTCTGACCGTCCTCCGAGTACTCAGACCAGAAGCGCCGCTCGCTGGACGTCCAGGTCACCAACTCGTGCGGCATGACGTGCTGCCACGCATCGGCCGGGAACACCACGGGGAACCGGTACAACCGCATCACGCCGTCACCGCGGTCCTCGGCATACAGGTCCATGATCTGCCGCGCCAGTTCGGGGTTCGGGAAGTCCTCCCCGCGCACGGTGAAGTACGGGACGTTCTTCGGCGTCAGCGGGTTCTTCAGGTCCGGCAGCACGGCCGCGAGTTCGCGTTCGATCGCGTCGAACCCTCGCCCTTCGGCGACGCCGGCTTCGTACACCTCGCGCGCACGCGCCGACTCGGCGGCGCGCCGGGTCAGCACCTTGATCCCGGCTCTGATGCGGCCACCTACCGGGATGCGCATCGCCGAGCGCCCGAGCAGCGTCGGAATCGCCACCGCGCCTGCGGCGGCCGGGACCAGGCTGGTGCCCTGGCTGTTCGCCTTGCTTTGTGCCATCGCGACCATTCATCTCTCCTTCACAAGTTGGTGGAAGCGAAGTTCATGGTCCCCCGGCGGTTCGCACCTTCAACCCCGCAGCGGCCGCTGAAGGGGTAGCGACGCTGCGGCCGCGGCCACGTTCAATCACGACCTCGAAGTCCGGCATCCCGCGCATCAACAGTCCACCCCAGCGCTTGGTCACAATCCGCCGATCGAGGATGGTCACGCGGCCGCGGTCATGGACCGTTCGCAGCAGCCGCCCGATTCCCTGCTTCAAGCGCACGGCGGCTTCCGGGACCGTGATCTCGATGAAGGGCGACCCGCCACGAGACTCGACCCACTCGCGCCGCGCCTCCTCGAGCGGCGAGTCCGGCACCGAGAACGCGAGCTTCACGATGACGACGTGCGTGCAGTAGTCGCCCGGGAGATCGACACCCTCGGCAAAGGTGCTAAGGCCAAAAAGGACGGATCTATCGAGGCGGTCGATCGCCGCACGGTGCCGCGCCAGCATCTCGCCCTTGGGCATCGAGCCCTGCATCAGCGTGATGCGCCTGAGGTCCTCCGGCAGGAGGGCATAGACATCCCGCATCTGGCGTGCCGAGGTGAACAGCACCAGGGTCCCCGGCGTGTCCACGAGAGCTGGCAGCCGGTCGCCGACCTCCTGCGTGTGCTGCTCCGCAGCCGTGGGCTCCGCGCGCATCGCCGGGACGATCAGGCGTGCCTGGCTGCGAAAGTCGAAGGGCGACTCGACCTGCAGGAACGTCGGGGTCTCGAAGTAGCCGAGCCCTGATTGGCGCAGGAAAAGATCGAAGGTGCCGCACGACGTCAACGTCGCCGACATCACGACTGCGCCGCTGGCGCGGTTCCACAACAGCTTGCGCAGCTTGTCGCTGCCGCTGATCGGCGAGGCGCAGACCAGGTAGTCGCCCGGCCGCCCGCCTTCATCATGACGCTCGATCCAGCGCGCAATCGGTGCGGCGCCGTCCGGCTGCTCGGCCAGCATCAGCTCCCAGGTGTCGATCAGGTTGTCGAGCCGGACGACATAGAAGCCAAGCACCGACAGGATCTGGGTCGCGAGCGTGCCGGCGCTGGCTGCGCGTTCCAGAACATGCTCCCTGAGCGATGCGAACGTCTTCTGCAGGCCTTCGCCGGCGTCCAGGATCTGCTCCCCCGCGCCTTGGCACCAGGCCGGCAACGGCCCCGACTTGAACCGCCGTGCCCGCTTCTCCTCGAACCCGTTGGTGCCATGAATGCACCGGTGCAGTTCCCGCAGCGCGCTCTCCATCCTTTCGCTGCTGGCGCGGCTGTCGCGGATGAGCTGCTCGTCCAGTCGCAATCCGAGGACCGCGTCGCGCACTGCATTGCATGCGCCGTCCAGCCACTCGATCGCCCCGCGAATCGCGTGGCGCGCAGAGAAGTGCTCCACCGCCTTCGCCGCCAGGCTGTGCGCCTCGTCGAAGACGTAGATCGTCTCCTGCGCTGCCGGCAGCACACTGGCGCCGTCCATGTCGATCGCCGACAGCACGAGGTCGTGGTTGGCGATGACGAGGTCGGCCTCCTTGACCCGTTGCCGTGCCGCCTGGAATGGGCACCGCGAGAACTCGGGACACTTGGAGCCGGAGCAGCCCTGCCGATCCGTCGTGACGCGGTCCCAGAGCTCGTCGGCCACCGGAATCGGTAGCTCGTCCCGGTCACCATTCCACCGGCCCGCATCGAGGCTGACCAGCAGGTCGCGCAGCATCGCGACGCGCCTGGGTGCTTCTTCCGTGGAAGCGGCGGTGGGGGCAGTCGCAAGGTCGAGACCCCGTTGGCCCGCCAGCTTGCCCTCCGCCTGCAGCTTCACAGTGCAGGCGTAGCGCCGCCGGCCCTTGGCCACGGCGCAGCTGAACTGAAGGGGCAGCAGTCGCTGCAAGGTCGGGGCGTCCTTGTCGGCGTACTGGTGCTGCAGCGCCACCGTCGAGCTGCTGACGACCAGCCGCTTCTGGCGTGACTTCGCCATCACCAGCGCCGGCACCAGCGCCCCGAACGACTTGCCTGTGCCGGTGCCCGCTTCCACGATGGCCAGGTGGTCACCATTGCCCGCCTGCTCGTCCTCGGCGCGGCACCGCGACAGCGTGTTGGCCACAGCCGCGATCATCTCCATCTGCGGCCGACGGGAGTTGAAGCCCGGAATGCCTTGGCGCAACGCGTCGATGCACTCGCGGATCAGCTGCTTCTCGTCATCCCGAACCATGCAGCCAGCCTAGAGGCCGCCTGCTTGCCCTCAAGGGTGGCATCTGGTCAGGATGGGGCTCATGGCCACCGGCTGTCGTGAAGCGGTGCGCTTCGTGATGGCTAACCTGCCTCCGGCACCCGGTGAGTGCGCAGCCCTTCGGCGGAAGCACCGGCGACTCTCGGCGAAGCGCGTGGCGGCAGTTCAGGCAGATCCTGATCCGTCCGCCAGACCCAGGCGCCCTCACCGGCCGCAAGCACCGCCTTTTCCTTGGCACCCTGCTCCTTCGGATCGAGGAAGGCGCTTACGACATGCAGAGGGAACGGCCCACCCTCGGTGTCCAGCAGCAGCGCATTCGGGAAGCAGCCACCACTCTTGGCGTCGAACCGAAGCGGCTTCAAGAATGCCCGCCCTTGCCGCTGGAGCTCCTCGATCAGCGGAAGCTCGTGCAGGCCCTCGAGCGGGATCCACTGGTCCGACACCAGCGTCATCGACAGCGAGTCGACCTGGTACAGATGCTCGCGCTTCGCATAGATCAGTGCGGCTAGCACCACTATCGGCTTGCGCTCGAGGTCCGCGTCACGGGCCTGCAAGGTCGCTCCGTAGGCGCGCTCGGCGCGCTCCCAGGCCTTGTTCTCCATGTACAGGGGCACATCCGGCATGTGCTTGATCAGCAACCTTCGGCCGTAGGCACTCTGCTCCGCCCCGTTGAACTGCCCGATGACGATGGCCATCTTGTAGGCCACGTCATCGCCTGGCGACAGCAGCATCGCCAGCTTGCGCCGCCGGCGCTCGCCGATCTCTTCCTTGTCCGCGACGCGGAACGGCTCGGGCACGTAGAGGCGCTTGTCCAGGGTCTCGCCCTTGAGCGTCACACCCGCCGCCGCAAGCTCGAGGTACTTCTTGATCACACCCTGCGAACGCCTGCCCTCCATTGCCGGATACCAGCGGTTGAGGCCAGCCCGGTGGTAAAGGAAGTGAAGCACCGCGCGCAAGCTCATGCGCTTGCGTGGCGCGTTCACCGCGGGCGGCTCTCCGCTGGCCTCGCCGCGCGGCATCGCCTTGCCGGAGACCCGGGAGAACGGGAAGTCCGTTCGGATCTCCACGTGATCCGCGTTGTGCTCGACGATGGCTTCGCCGACCAACTCTCCAAGACCTGAGATCCCAGGTTCCGGCTCGAAGGACTGGCACGTCGGGTGGTGCATGTCACCCGTGCCCGGCATGCGTTTGACGACGTACTCGCCGTGCTTGGCGATGTACATCTCCACCCCACCCCTCACGCACATGCATCGCGGACGCTCGGCGCTGTCGTAGACCCTGGCCAAGGCGTCCTGCAGCGCAGGGTCGGTCGCCTGAAAGGTGATGCCTCTGACGAAGTACCTCGGGGCGTCCATCGCAACCTCCTGGGCCCGCAGGACCCTGTGTGTGCCTACACCAGCTCGCGCGCGATCTCCTCCAGGGGCACGGGCGGCAGGCTCGTCAGCCGATGCACCTGCCGGCTCGAGCGCAGTCCCAGCAGTTCCTGCAACTGGGCGCGGTCGGCACCATGCCGCTCCATCGCCAGCGCAACCTGTCTACGGACCTGCTGAGCCGTCAGTCCAATCCAACCTGCGCGCGCGAACGCGAGGCGCAGCGTCGCCTGCAGGTACTTTGAGGTGAGCCGTGGATCGGTCGCGGACCGCGGCTTGACTTGAAAGGGATTGCCCGCCTCAGTCAGGAACAGGCGGCTGGTCGGAGCGAGCCCGCGAAACCGATTGGGCACGCCCACACCCAGGCGACGGCGGCTTCGCTCTTCGAGGTAGGTATCGATGCTCTCCACGGCCTTCGCCGAGTCGAAGAAGAGCGGTCGTTCGAGACCGTTGGCCGCCGCGGCGGCTCGCAACATCGAACGGCGCCGCACCTTGCCCTGTTCGTCCAGGTAGTCGCCCACCTCCAGGCGGGCAAGCTCCATGGTCTTGAGACCCGTGCACAGCAGCGTGTAGATCAGCGCGATGTCGCGGTTCGCGCTTCGGCAGCTTGCGCGCAACCTTCGAACTCCGGCGGCCACTTCGTCCGCGTCGAGCACGACACGGCACGGTGGGGGCAGCTTGTCCTCATCATGCGCACGCGCAGCCGCCATGATGGTCTCACGCTCCTGGCGAATCGCGGGCAGGCTGTCGAGATAGTCCGCCCTCACCGAACCGAGCGCTTGGCCCTGGTGAAGCCGGCGAAGCAGTCCCTTGATCCGCCGTTCGACGGTAGATCGCGAAACACCCAGGTCGGCGGCCACTTCCTTGTAGGTCCGGCCCTCCTCGACCACGCTGGCAAGCAAGTTCATGGAATGAACGGGAATGCGCCCCATGGACTGGTTCCGACCGGTGAATCGCACGAGCGACGACAGCCTCGCTGCCCATGGCAGCGCACTGCACTCGATCGTCCAGAAGACGAAGAAGAGGTTCAATCCGGAAAGGAGGGTCGAAGCACCCCCCGTTTATGCCCGTCGCGCTCGTGACCACGGCCGGCACGCTGCATGGACCCGAGGATGCAAGACGCCCCACGGGCTGCGCCCTACTGAGCCTCTGTTCAGGGACACAGCGTTGGTTCATACTGAGTCCGCTACTGGCACCTTGCCATCGCCGCTGTCACCAGCGTCCCGGCTTCGCCGGCGTTTGCGGTCGTGACCCGCACTTCAATCCGCCTGCACCTGCGGGCCCTCCACATTCTTCGCCGGCTGTTGCTGGCCCGGCTTGCGAACCGACCCGTGCCGCCTGACTGCGGCCTCGCGGCCAGGACGTAAGCCACCTCCTGCGCGGGCCCGCCCGCACATCTTCAACCCGAGCTCGGGCGACACCCGAGTCGGGTTCGCTCGTGTTCATGCGCTTGAAAGGAAAGCGTCATGTCCCACGAATCCACTTCCCTCTTCGCCGACCCTGGGCAGACCGTCGACGGCAGCGTTCGCATCACCGCGAGCGTCGTGCCCGGCGAACGTCGCATGGACTTCCTCCCGCAGCACTTCGGCGAGCGCGCGATGATCAAGTTCGAGATGTCGGTGTACGACTGGATGGGCAGCCTCTGCCCGACCTATCGCGGCGGTTTCTGGAACTACGTCGAGCTCTCCAACGGCGGTGCTTTCATGTACCCCTCGGGCGTCGAGAGCTTCGCGATCAGCGTCGACGGCAACGGCTTCAGCAGCACCGTTGGCGCCGAGGTCGCCGGCATCATCGCCACCGCCTTCGCGCTCAACAACATGCTCTGGCGAGGCTGGGACAGCCTGACCGAGAAGTACGAACAGCTGCTGGAGTTCATCGGCGAGCACCCGGAGTCCGCGGCCATCCGGCGCGCCCTCGACTAGGGGACGGCCATGCTGACCCATCGTTGCAACCGGTTCATGGTCCTCTTGACGGGCTTGCGCCACTACACCACCGAGCAACTCCTCGCGGTGATGCAGGACCGCCGCTACCCACCCCTGCTGCGCGTCGCCGCGCTTCGGTGGCTCATCCACTGGGCTCCCCTGGACATCACCAAGGGCGCCCCCTATCTGCAGCGGCGTCGCTACGTGCGTCAGCACTACGGCGTGTAGTCCGCCCCTCGCAACTCGACGACCGCGGCCTGCCGGCCGTGGTCCTCTCCATCTGAAGGACACCCAAACGTGAATATCCGAACGCCACGTATTGGCTCCGTCTGCTCGGCGGATCCGAACGACTGGCCTGCTGTGGCCCATGACTTCGCCTACGAGCTCCGCCAGCTCATCAAGACCGACCGCGACCCCGACCGGCGACGAACTGCAATGTCGGCAATCAGCGAGTTCGAAGATGCCGACGACGACCCTGCGGCGTTGCAAGCTTTCGTTGAAGGGTCTGGCCAGGACGCCCTGCAGGCGTACTGCCTGCCGTTCATGAGCTTCTCCCGAGCGCCCTCTGGTGACTACGGCTTCTGGCCAGACATTGAAGCGCTGGAGTACAGCGCTCAATCGAAGGACGATGTCGCCAAGGTCAATGCGGGTGACCCCTGGCCGCTCCTGTGGACGTCATCGGGCCTCGAAGTGCAGTTCATCATGGAAGTCAACGATCACGGGAACGTGACGCTCTACAACCGCCGCCGCCGGGAAGTCTGGAGTTGCGTCTAGCCACGCCCTCCGCAGCGAGTCGCAGCGCGACGGGCGGTGGGATCTTGAATAGCACGAGCCCTTGGGCCTGCACGAGCACCTTAGCGGGGGCCGGTCACTGCGACCGACTCCCGCTGCACTTTCAGTGCCTATTGGTCAAAATTCTGCCTCTCTTAAATTTCGAGTGGGTGCCGGAGTGGTGGATTTGGCGTCTGGGCGGGGTCAAGGGCGGGCGCAGCCCGGCGCAGCGGACCCTTGACGCCGACCGGACGCCGGTACGCTGCGGGCAGGCCGAATGCGGCATGCTGTCGCATTCGACCTGACAAGCAAGGCAGCGACATGCACGACAAGCTCTTCGAGTCTGCTCTGGGTATCAGCGCCCCGTGGTCCGTCAAGTCCGTCGACTTCGACGCCGCCGCAAGGCGCCTGACGGTACTGATCGACTTCGTGCCTGGCACGCGCTTTGGCGTGTCGGGTCAGCCCGGTGTGCACCCTGTTCACGACACCGTGAGCAAGGAGTATCGGCACATGAACTTCTTTCAGCACGAGTGCTATCTGCGGGTGCGCACGCCTCGCGTGAAACTGCCCGACGGCGCTGTGCGTCTGGTTGAGCCGGAGTTCGCCGGCCGGCTGGCCGGCTTCACGCTGCTGTTCGAGGCGCTGATTCTGATGCTGGCGCAGCAGATGCCCTTTGCCGCTGTCGCCCGCATCGTGCACGAGTCGCCCTACCGGGTCATGCAACTGTGCTCTCGCTACGTCGATCAGGCGCTTGAGCAGGCCGACTTCAGCCAGGTCCGGGCGCTGGCCATCGACGAGACCTCGCGCGCCAAGGGACACGACTACATCACCTTGGCTGCCGACGCCGTCCAGCGCAAGGTGCTGTTCGTTACCGAGGGCAAAGATGCCAAGACCATCAAGGCGCTGGCGGCCGATCTGCAGGCCCATGGCTGTGCGCCCGAGCAGATCGAATCGGTGAGCATAGACATGTCTGCGGCGTTCATCAAGGGCGTCACAGACGAGTTACCCAATGCGCGCATCACCTTCGACAAGTTCCACGTCATCGCGCACGCCAACTTGGCTGTGGAGAAGACGCGCCGCGTCGAACAGCGCAGCGACCCCACCATCAAGGGCATGCGCTGAACGCTGCTCAAGGACGCCTTCAGCCTCAAGCCCCAGGCCGGTGCCGCGCTGCACGCGCTCATCACCGCCCCCAGGCTCACGCGCACGGCCCGTGACTGGATCTACAAGGAGCAACTGCGCGAGATCCTGAACAGAAAACAGATCAACGTCATGCGCGCCTCGATCAAGCACTGGTACGTCTGCGTCATGCGCTCCAAGGTCGACGCGATGAAGCAGGTTGCCGCGCTTGTGCGCAGCCATCTGGAGGGCATCGTGGCCTGGGCGCAAACCCGTCAGACCAACGGATTCCTGGAAGCCATCAACGGCCTGTTCCAAGCCGCCAAGCGGCGAGCCCGCGGCTTCAATCGGCCTTCCACCATCAGGACGGTCATCTTCCTCATCGCCGGCAGGCTGAACTTCCAGAGCCTCAACCCGCATGCTGGGCAACCCACTTGAAATTCAACAGAGCCAAAATTCTGGAGTGCTTCACGGACAATACCCATAAGCATGATGTGGAGATTCCTGTTCGGTCGAGATGCCTCGATTTACAGAGCATGGGAGGGCGCCGGGGTGCTACGACCAGAAGGAAATCATGATTCCAGCAGCAGTTGATGAAGCGGACGTCGACATCGACGCAGACGATGCAGAAAGCCTAAAAAGCTACCAGCGGCAGCCGGAGCACGAGCTCTGGTTGGCCAAGGTGTTCAAGATGGACGGCGACCAGCTGATCGCGGCGCTTGCCATCAAGAAATTCACACAAGCAGACTACATCCCGTCAGAGGTGCTGGTAACACTGGCCCGCAACGGCTACGGCAGCAGCGCCCGGGTGCGGAATGCCATCGCCATTGCCTTGAACGAGCGCTTGGTCATCGGGTTCCAGGGCTACCTGAACCGCCACCTCAGCTGGTTCAAGGTGGTGACGCGCAGCAGCGAGGCGCAGGTGGAGGGGGTGGCGTACGTGCGCGAACGCATCTTCCGGAGCCGAGCTGAGGTGAGCTTTGCCGAGGTCCGGTTTGGGAAGTTCATCGGCATGCGGCTGTTGGACTGGTTTAAGTCGCAGACGGCGCTGAAGAACAAGGTGCCGTCGGTAGACGGCGAGCTTGCGCCAAGGGACGAAGACGGAAATCAGCTCTCTCTGGCTGACCAGGTGCCCGATGAGGTCGGACTAAGCCCCGAAGCCGCACTGCAGCAAAAGCAGCTCTTCACCAACTGCCGCAGCGCCGTCCTTGCGCTACCTGACAAACAACGAACTGCTGTGCTCCTGTGCTTTCATCAGAACATGACGCACAAGGAGGCCGGCATGGTGATGGGCCTGAGCGAGAGCTCAGTACAAAAGTATGTGACGGCGGCGCTGAAGGCGCTGCGAATTGGAGACTGGCATGAATGACATGACGCGCTCGGCCAGCAGTGAAGCTTCGGCGTTGATTGAAGACTTCCTTGCGGCCAATCCACTCCCGTCGTCGGAGCAGTGGAAGGCGTTCACCCTGGCGCATCCCGCACACGCATCGCAGATCGCCGACACCGCCTTGATGCTAACGCTCGATGACGCTGACTTCGACGCCGAGGAACTGGATGTCGAACTGTTCAACGCCACTCGCAGCGCGATGCTCAACGAAGTTCATCTGAACAGCGTCCCGGTCGCTGCGGCCAAGACTGCGCTGAAGGTGTGCCGGGGGCCGATTGCTCGGCGATATGCGCGAGAAATCGGCCTGGGTGAGCGTGTGGTCCTATTCAACCAGATGCTTGCAGGAGAGCTGTCCGCCCCGTACGTGCTCGTGAAGCGCCTCGCCAAGTCCCTGCAGCTGCGTACGGCGGCCTTGGCGGAGGTGTTCGCATTGAACTTTCAGAATCAGCCTGTTCAGGCCTACAAGGCGGATGGCAAACCGAGTGCTCTCCGGCAGCCCGTGAGCTGGGAGGATGCGGTCAGGGATGCTGGGATCACAGGGGAGGAGGCCGCTCGTCTGCTCCACTTGGAGAAAGAGATGGAGTGAGGTGAGTCCGTTCCTGCGTGCGCGCGAAGAGGCGCTAAAGCTTCGAGAAGAGCTGATCGGCAAGCAGGCCTGGCTGCCGACCTCCTCGAAAGACCTGCTGTCGCGGGTCGAGGAGATCATTGGTGCGCTCGGCATTCAAGAAGTGCCGAAGTCCAGTGGAGTTCTACGTGGCGCCAAGGCGACGCTCAGGCGCACCGAGGGGTTCATCTACTGCCGCGACGACTACGACTGGCCCAGGAAGGCCTACCTCATCGCCCACGAGCTGGGGCACTTTAGGCTTGATCCGGACGTCGACGAAGACGACCTCCATCGCGACGCAGAAGAGTTCGTGCCGGCGTCTCCAACGGCGGCGTACGTCGAAGCCTACGGAGCAAGGGAACGCGACGAGCTGCAGAAGAACGTCTTCGGCAGGGAATTGCTGTTGCCGCGCCAGGTTGCGCGCTCAATGTTCCTTGCTGGCCAAGGACCCCGTGCCATCGCAAAGACCCTGGGCATCCCGCTGGAGGTAGCCAGGCAGCAGGTATTGGATGCGGTGCTCTTGCCACCCTACGTGCCGCTGCCTCCAGGGCCTCTCCCAACGCCAAGCGCGGATCAACGCAAGGCAATCTACGCGACTGAGAAGCACGTCCATGTAGTCGCCGGCCCAGGCACCGGCAAGACCACAACGCTAGTCCACCGGGTGAAGAAGCTAATCGAGGGAGACAAGGTCGACCCTCGCAAGATTCTGGTGCTGACCTTCACAAACAAGGCGGCGGCGGAACTGGTCGACAGATTGCAGCGGGCCGGGGTCAAGGGCGCGTCCGAGATATGGGCCGGCACCTTTCATGCCTTCGGACTTGAGTTCCTCCGTAAGTATTTCCAGCACTTCGATGTGTCGCAGGACGTCGCTGTCGCGGACAAGATTTCCCAGCTGACGCTTACAGCGCGGGCACTGGCGAGCGCGCATCTCGAGTTCTACAAGCGCACCGACGATCCCTACGAATGGCTGCCGCCGGTCCTTGAGACCGTGCTGCGCGTCAAGGAAGAGCTTGTTCCCATCGACGAGTACCTCGCGGCTGCGCTGGATACAACCGATGACGACATAGAACGGGCGCGCTTCCGCGACGTTGCGACCGTTGCAAGGGCGTACGTGGACGCCCTTCAAGGGAGAGGCGTTGTTGACTTCGTCGATTTGGTGGCTAAGCCAGCACAGGCAATAGCTGCGGACCGAGCGAAATTCACCGATGTCGCTGACCGCTACGAACATGTGCTGGTGGATGAGTTTCAGGACTTGACGTCCGCCATGCTTGCAATGACCGCGGAGCTGTCCAGGAACGCCCAGTCCCTTTGGGTAGTTGGAGATGTCCGCCAAGCGATCTATCAGTGGCGAGGAGCATCACTGGATGCCATTCTCGGGTTCAAACACCGCTTCGCCCGCGCGAAGCGGTACGACCTCGTTGAGAACCGACGCAGCGTGCAGGAGGTGATAGCCCTGACCGCAGTTGCAGGTGAGGTGCATCCCCTTCAAGAGGACTTCCCGCTGACCGAGGCTAGGTGCAAACGAGGCCATAGTGAGCGTGCACCGGTCATCTACCGGTCAACATCTCGGCTCGCAATGTGGACCGGGTTGGCCGACAACATCCGGCGCGACCTTCAAGACGGAATTCCGCTGCGGAACCAGGTGGTCCTCGCTCGAAAGAGTGCTGTAGTCGCCGCGGCCGCCAAGGAACTGAAGGAAGCGGGTATCCCGGTGGTGTATGTCGGCGAGTTGATAGAGCGTCAGGAGGTGAAGGACCTACTGGCGTTCATCCAGCTGGTTGTAGAACGGAGCCCAAGGGCGTTGCTGCGTATCGGCGAGCTCGTCGAGCCAAAAGTCGGTACCGCAGACATCACGGCAATCCTGCAGGCCGTTGCTGCTGATCCTTCGCTTCATCGAGCGGGATGGGTCAACTCAAGTGCGGTGCCGTTGTCTCCGGGCGGGCACGCCAGCAGGCGTACCCTCGCCATGCTGATGAAGGGCTTCTCCTGGTCTTCAAGCCCATGGGAGTTTTTGTGCGAGCTGTTGCTTGAGCGGCGATTTCTCCTCGCAGACCTCAACGACCACTCTATTGATGGTCACCTTCGGAGACTGGCGCAATGGCAGTTCACCTACATGGCCCGCGTGGGCGACGGTGACAGGAGGCGAATGACGCTGTTCCGATTGTTCCACCGTGTTCGGCTCCGACAGCAAGTGCGCGACATATACGTGGACCGCGAGCTACCGCCTGAGACGAACGGACTGGAAGGCGTCAGAGTCCTGACAGTCCACGGCAGCAAAGGCCTTGAATTTCAGGCCGTTCATCTCGCGTGTGTAAACGGCCGCGACTTCGCGGGCAACGATGAAGAGAACGCATTGTTGCCGCCCGAGGCCGTCGGCAGTACTGTGAAACAGACCCGGTTCGAAGCGGGGGTGGAGAAACACAACCTGCTCTACGTGGCCGTCTCCCGCGCGAAGGATGCAATCTCCATCTATGAGAACAGCGAGGAGTTCCCCTTTGACCATGTCGTCGCCCTCGAGGAGGCAGTGCGGCGTGGCGTCCTTCTAGAGAAGGACGGGGCGCGCACTGCAATAAGCAGAACCGCGTCGGCGACCAAGGCGGCAAGCGGTCTTGCGCCAGACTTTGTTAGTCATGAGCAGCTCATGGCCTACGACCGCTGCCCCCGTCAGTACCTCTATCGGTTTGGCATCGAGTTGGGCCAAGAGCTGTCGCCAAATCCGGCACTGCAGGCGCGTTCGCTTGTGCGGCGAACGTTGAGGCAGCTCGCCGAGGCCAATCAGTACGACAGACTCGCGGGGACCTTTGCACAGGCCTGGGAACAAGCCCGTCTTCCTGAATCAAGTGCCGACCCCCAGCTATGGGCACAAGCCTGGGCTGCAGCAGTGAACGGCGCAACCTACTTGTCAGGGCTCAATGGAAAGTTGCTCGAGGCGTCGGCGGATGTTCGACGTCTTAGGGTCGGTCTTCCATGGGGTGTGGCAGTGCGCGCGCCGGGCGGATGGCATTTGCACTGCGTCGACTTCTACAGTGCAGCGAGAACCACGCGTGAACGGCACGACAAGATTCTTGGCCAGCTGATGCACCTTACCTCGATTGGAGGCAAGGTAGTCGGCGCGTCACTGGTGGATCTAAGTCGAGGCACAACCCGCGACGTTGTGCCTATCTACGTGACGGAACGGTCGCTGCTCTCCACACGCTCGAGCGGACTTGCGGGCGGCGAGTTTAGCCCTAGCGGAGACCGCTACCCGTGTACGCGATGCGCGTACTCGTACGTTTGCCCTTCGCTTCCTTCCACCTGAGGTTTCGGGTCACTGCGATTCGGGTTTGGAGGACATGCGTCGATTGAGTAGGTGAGGGCCACATGTTGCTTGGCCCGCTGAAAGATGACCATGACCCAAGTTTTCCTGCAGTCAGAACTGCTCGGCGACGTCGAAGTCCTGGAGCTCCATGAGGGCGCCACAAAACATGACCTGCGTCAGGCGTGCCTGGCCAGCATTCCCACCAACGAGCATCACGAAGCGCTCATCCTCTTCATCGAGGACGACGACGACGAAGGCGCAGTTGACAAGCTCGAGGCCATCGTCGATGGCCTGCGCCTTCACCTGCACCGCCTCAAAGCGATCACGGTGAGCGTTCGCTACGCCGGCCGCGAGGCGCACCGTACATTCCGCCCCAACGCAACTATCGCTCGCGTCAAGCGCTGGGCGACGGATGACTTCGGCATCGTTGCTTCCGACGCTGCGGAACTGATGCTGCAGATCGCCGGCACCGACGTGCGCCCGGACCCCGACGTGCACCTCGGCAGCCTGGTCAAGGCGCCCCACCACCAGGTGTGCTTCGACCTCGTGCCGGCGCCGCGCGTCAACGGCTAAGGGGAGCCGACGTGAACCAGGAACTTCAGGCCCTCGAGGTCCACCTGGCCAGCGGCCGCTTCAAGGCGGGCGTCGCCCGCGGCCGCTGGCAGCTGGTGGCCATCAGCTGGCCGTACGCCTTCATCAAGGTGTTCGACCGGCAGCTCCGCCCGACCTGCATCCGTTTCGACTGCACCGGCTACCCGATGCGTCCGCCTCAGGGAACGCCGTGGGACTACGACAGGCAGCAGCTGCTCCCGGCGCACCTTTGGCCCCGGGGCGGCCGCGTGTCGCAGGTGTTCAACCCAAACTGGCAAGCCGGGACGGCGCTCTACATCCCGTGCGACCGCGTTTCCATCGAGGGCCACGCGAACTGGAACACGGAGTTGCCGCACCTCATCTGGAACGCCTCGCGTGGCCTCATGCACTACATCGAAGCCCTCCACGAGGTGCTGCAAAGCCATGAACTGCAACCCGCTTGAGGTGCCGGCGCCAATGTGGAAGGCGCTCATCGAAGACCTGTGCAAGCGCGGCTTCGGCAAGCGCGAGTCTGGGGCGTTCTTGCTCGGCAAGATGGACGGCGACGTCCGTCGTGTCCAGACCTGGGTGCCTTACGACGAACTCGACGCGGACGCGCTGACCGCCGGCTACGTCCGCCTCGACACGTCCGCGTTCACGAGGCTGTGGGAGATCTGCGCCGAGACGGGTCTAACCGTGGTTGCCGACGTGCACACCCACCCAGGCGGCCCGGTCCAGAGCCGTTCCGACCGCGCGAACCCGATGATTTCACAGGCCGGCCATTTCGCCCTGATTGTTCCAAGTTTCGCGCGCGGCCGCGTGGCGCCGTGCGACGTAAGCGTGAATGTTTACCTGGGCAGCAAGCAGTGGGCGAGTCACTTCAAGCGACACGCTCAAGATCTCATCCGCCTGACCTGAAAGGCAACACATGCACGCTGATTCGTTTCACCGCCTGATGAAGCTCCTGGTCGACTCCGGTGAGTGCCGCACGATCGAAGAGGCTGTCGCAACCTTCTCTGGCTATGGCGTTCGGCTCGTGCTGGCCGACAGCGTGGCCGCCTCGCCGGCGCAGCAGGTCATTGCGCTCACCGCCATCAATACCGCCGCTCGCAGCTTCCAGGGCAATGTCCACATCACCGCGCCCGCGGACCTGGTGCTGGCGGTGCCCGGTTTCGAGGGAGCGTCGCTGTCGGACTTCGCGTCGTGGGTCGGCGTAAACCCAGACTGCTTGCCGACCGACACCTGGCCTGAAATCCACGTCGGCGACAGTAGACGTGCTGTTGCCGGCAGCGCGCTTGCAACCTGGGCGTCGGGCTGGGCGTTCGGCATTGGCTCCAAGGGTGCAGGCTCGGGCCCGGCCGAAAGGCCGATGTTCGCGCCAGCATGCGTTGCCGCGGGCGCCCTGGCGGTCAGCGAGGCCTTCTCCATTCTTCGCCGCGACAACCCGTATGCCGGCCGCCGCTCGGTGTCGTTTTCGCTGTGGTCGATGACCCCAGGGACAGACCAGCCGCCGGCGGGCGCGGTCCGCGAACTGGACGGCGGCCTGTGGCTCGTCGGCTTGGGCCACCTCGGACAGGCGTACTGCTGGACGCTGGGCATGATGGCGGACGTCTTGCGGGGCCCCCTCGTCCTTCAGGATATCGACGTCGTGACGGGTTCAACCATCACCACCTCGGTACTGTCGGCGCCGGCGGACGTCAAGCGCAAGAAGACTCGGATCGTCGCGGAGTGGATGGAGCGCCGCGGCTTTGACACCCGTCTGGTCGAGCGGCGCTTTGACGCCGGCACGCGCGTGGCAACGGGCGAGCCCATGACGGCTCTGTTCGGGGTCGACAATCCGGCCGCTCGGCGCGCTTGCGAGGGTGCGGGCTTCTCCCTTGTGCTCGACGCGGGCTTGGGGTCGGGACACAAGGACTTCCGTTCGCTACGCGTGCGGGCCTTCCCGGGCGCGTCCGCGGCCGACAAGATTTGGGCGTCCAGCCTGGGAACGGCTGCGGGGCCTCTGGCACCCGCCTACCAGGCCTTGTTGGCGGCCGGTAAAGAGCCGTGCGGCGTAACCACGCTGGCCACACGCTCGGTCGGCGCACCCTTCGTGGGCTGCTATGCCGCCGCCGCGCTGCTGGCTGAACTGCTCCGCAGGAAGGCCGGCCTGCCTGGATTCAGCGTCATTGACATTTCATTGCGCGTCCCCGGCTTGGCTGAGGTTGCCTGACAACGCAGCCTCATCCCGGGCAACTTCGCTTTGCTACGACAGCTGGGACGACTGAACAAGCGCTCGCGTTCCTGTCCGTGATTGACTGCCTTTGCGGCCTCGTGGTGTCCTCAACACGACCTATGAAGGTCAGCAATTCAGGGTCAGCAGTCATCCTCCGAGCCATGGTTGACCGACCGCAACGAGTCTTGACCTGATACTCCTATTGGAAGCGTGAGACCAACTAACGCTTGTTGCCGGCCTTCTTCGCCCGAGGTCGCGTCAGCGGCTGGTGCAGATCGACGAGCGGTGCATTCAAGGTGTAGAACTCGTGTAGCTTGGCGGCCAGCAAGTGCTTGTCGGGCAACTGAGTCTGGTACTGCGCGACAAGCGCCGGGGACAGCGTGCGGCTCAGCGCGTACTCCACCACCTCGCTGTCCTTTGACGCGCACAGCAGCACTCCGATGGCCGGATTCTCGTGCGGCTTGCGCACGTCACGGTCGAGCGTTTCCAGGTAGAAGTTCAGCTTGCCCAGGTGCTCGGGTTCGAAACGGTCGACCTTCAGCTCGATGGCCACCAGGCAGTTCAGGCCTCGGTGGAAAAACAGCAGGTCGAGCGCGAAGTCCCGCCCCCCCACTTGCAACGGGAACTCCGAGCCGACGAAGCAGAAGTCGCGGCCCAGTTCGATCAGGAAGGCCTGCAGCCGACCGAGTAGGCCGCGGTGCAGGTCGGCCTCGGTGTGGCCGGTCGGCAGGTCCAGGAATTCCAGCGCATAGGCGTCCTTGAAAACAGCCGCCGCCGACTCGCCGTGGATTTCTCTCACCGCTGGTGAGAGTTTTGGCGGCGCCAGCACCGCCTTCTCGAAGGCCGCCAAGCGGATCTGCCGCTCCAGCTCACGCTTGCCCCAGCGCTGCTGCACGGCCATGCGCAGGTAGAACTCGCGCTCCTCGGCACGCTTGGACTGGCCCAGGATGATGAGGTTGTGGGTCCAGGGCAATGCTCTCACCAGCGGTGAGAGTTTTGGTGCATCGCGGTAGGTGTCGACAAGCTGCCGCATGCGCCAAAGGTTCTGCGCTGAGAAGCCACGCAGTCCTGGCACCGTGCGGGCCAGGTGCTGCGCGAGGCGGTCCACCACGCCCTCCCCCCACTCGGCCGCCGCCAGCTTGCCGTCGATGTACTCCCCGATCTGCCAATACAGGCCAATGAGCTCGGTGTTGACCGCCTGGTGGGCGCGATGGCGCGCAGCACGGATCAGTTCCACCACCTCATCGAATACAGCCTCGATGGGCACACCCGCCGCCCCGACCGCGCGCGAAACGCGAGGCGCAGCTGCGGTCTTCTTGTCCGGCTTGCGAGTGCTCATGCCGACCATTGTGCGTGAGGCGCCAGGGGTGCCTTTCGACGTCGCGCGCGCACCCAGGCCGCGGCAAGTCGCTGCACCAGCGTCACCGCGAAACCTGTGGCCAACGCGCTGCACATCCCCTTCCCTCCCACCGCTCCATGCTCGCGCAACCAGACGGCCATCTTCCCGCTGGCCTTGAGTTCCCCCAACGCGCGGCCCGGCCGGCTGTGGCCGGTTCAGTCCCGATGAACATGCGCCGAAGCGGAGGGTCGTCTTTCACTCCGCGGCAGGTTGATTCATACTCGTTTTGCTTCGTGGCCACAGCCACAGCCGCCCTCTGAGGCGTTCCGGCATCGCCGGCGTTAGCGGTCGTGACCCGCACGTTGATCCGCGCAGGGCCCGCCCTGCCTAAACCGCCGCCCCAGGCGGTGAGTTCCCCGCCGCGCCAGCCTGAAATGCGGCCGGGCTTGTTCCCCCATCCGTCTTCATCAGCTCGCTGCCGCTCCGGCAGCGCGGCTGGCTGACGCACGACCGCCTGCCGCCCCGTCGGCCGACGACCCCTCCCACCGGGAGCTCACGCTCCCCAGGGGGCGTGTGCTCTCTCCACATCACGGAGATCGCATGTCCCCATCCAGCCAGGGTGGCCACACCCCTTGCCTGCCGGGCTTCGACATCGAAGCCCACGCATACCCCGACCTGTTCGCCGAGGCCGCGCAGCATGCGCCGCCCACGGCAGAAGCCCTGCCCAACGAGCCCTCACAAGCCTCCAAGGCATGGCGCCCTGCCCTCACGGCATCGGCCAGCCCCACCGCGGTCGTCGAGTGGCCCACCTGGGACGACAACGTCCTGGGTCAGCTCGAAGGCCAGGTGACGAAGTTCGAGGCCAACACGGCCGCCATCGCCTCCCTCCGCACCATCGAGGACGAAGCACGCGCCCCGACGGCCAGCGAGCACAGCACACTGCTGCGCTACACCGGTTGGGGTGGCATTCCGGCCAGCTTCAACGAAGAAGGCCGCGACCCCGCCTGGCTCCAGCGCGCCAACCGCCTGCGTCAGCTGCTATCGGACGCTGACCACGACTCGGCCCGTGCATCGGTCAACAACAGCCACTACACCGATCCGCTGGTCATCCACTGGGTCTGGGCGATGCTGCGCCGCCTGGGCTTTCAGGGCGGGCGCATCCTCGAGCCAAGCGCCGGCATCGGGCACTTCCTGGGCTGCATGCCGGCCGACCTGGCCGGCCGCAGCCGGATCACCGCCATCGAGATCGATCGCATCTCTGGTCGCATCTTGCGGAGCCTGTACATGCCTTTCGGCGTCGACGTCCGCATCGGTGGGTTCGAGTCCACGGCCTTGGCGGAAGGGACCTTCGACCTGGTGATCTCCAACGTGCCCTTCGGTCGCTACGGTGTCCTCGACAACCGCAACCGGCCCTACAGCCGCGCGAGCATCCACAACTGGTTCATCGGTCGCGCACTCGACGTCCTACGACCAGGCGGCATGGTGTGCTTCGTCACCTCGTCGTACTTTCTGGACGAGAACGAAGCCGGCGTGCGTGCGCACGTGGCCTCCGAGGCGGACCTGATCACGGCGTTCCGGCTGCCGGCCGGCACGTTCGAGCGCCTCGCATCGACCAGCGTGCAGGCTGACCTGGTGGTGCTCAGAAAACGCGCTCCGGGCGAAGCGGCGGCCCCGGCCGACTGGCTGGACCTCGACTACGTCCCCAAGGCGATGCTGCGGTCCAGCTGCCACGAGCAGTACCTGCGGATCAACCGCTGGTTCGTGCAGCACCCTGAGCACGTGCTCGGTCAGATCGACCGGGTCAGCAATGGCTATCAGGCCGTGCCGACAGCCGTGCTCGAGGGCGACCTCGAAGCCGCGCTGCTCAACGCGCAGGCGAAAGTGCCCAAGGGCATCTACGACGTCCGACCCACTGTGCCCAGCAAGGCGCAGCGGAACGTGGTGTCTGCGCCCTCAGGCGCCCGCCCGGGGTCATTCGTGGTCCACGACGGCCGCATCGGCATGGTCGAAGGCGATCACGTCGTGGATGTGCACGACCGCCTCAACGCCACAGTCCGCCTGCGCATCGCCGGCATGGTGGACATCCGCGATCGCGCCCGCGTGCTCCTCAGTGCGCAGCTGGGCACGACATCGGACCTTGACCTCGGCGAGCTGCGGCGCCGGCTCAACCAGAGCTACGACCGGTTCGTCGCGCGGCAGGGCTACCTGTCCTGCCGTCCCAACGCCCTCGCCTTTCGGCGAGACCCCGACTATCCGCTGCTCCTCTCCCTGGAGCACTACGAGGAAGAGGAGGAAGTCGCCACCAAGGCAGCCATCTTCTCCAGGCGTACGGTCTCGCCGGTTCGGGAGGCCACGCAGGCCGAGCATCCCGACGAGGCACTCGCCTTGTCGATGCAGTGGAAGGGTCGGGTCGATCCCGACTACATCGGCCAGCTGCTGCGCGCGACGCCGGCCGAGGCCCTGCAAGACCTCACAGCACGGGGCATGGTCTACCTGAATCCGGAGAGCGACCGGTACGAGCCGGCCGACGAATACCTCTCCGGCAACGTGAAGCGCAAGCTGATCGCGGCCCTCGCCGCCGGCGACGCCTACCGGGCGAACGTGGCGGCACTGGAGAAGGTGATCCCCGAGGACCTACCCCCGGGCGACATTGCGCTGCGGCTGGGCGCGGTCTGGGTACCTGCCGACGTGGTCGAGGCCTTCATCAAGGAGGTGCTGGGCCTGCAGGACACGAGCGTCCGGTACCTGGCGGTAGCCGGCACCTGGTCGGTGACCTTCAACGACTGGGCGGCTCGCCAGAGCGTCGCGTGCATTCAGGATTACGGCACGCGGCGCATGCACGCGATCGAGCTGGTACAGCACGCGCTGAACGTGCAGACACCCACGGTGCGCGATCCGCACCCTGAGAAGGACGGCGTGTACGTCGTCAACAAAGAGGAGACGCTCGCGGCGCGGGAGAAGCTCGGCTTGATCCGGGACCGCTTCGCGGCATGGGCCTATGAAGACGCGGCGAGGCGCGAGCGGCTGTGCAGGATCTATAACGACCTGTTCAACTGCATCCGCCAGCGCGAATTCGACGGCTCGCATCTGAAGCTGCCCGGCTTCTCGCAATGCTTCGAGCTCCACGGGAGCCAGCGCAACGCGATCTGGCGCCTCGTGCAGTCCGGCAACACCGGGCTGTTCCACGCAGTGGGCGCCGGCAAGACGGCGATCATGGTGGCGGCCAGCATGGAACTGCGCCGCCTGGGCCTGGCCAACAAGCCTGCCCACATCGTGCCCAATCACTGCCTCGAGCAGTACGCCGCCGAACTCGTGCGGCTCTATCCCTCGGCAGCCGTCCTGATGGCGACCAAGGAGGACCTGGCGGGCGACCGCCGGCGGGAATTCGTGGCACGCGTGGCCACGGGCGACTGGGATGCGATCGTGATGACGCATTCAACCTTCGAGCTGCTTCCCATGTCCGCTGGCTTCACCGGCGACTTCATCAAGGACGCGATTCGCGAGATCGAGATGGCGGTGCGCATGTGCAGCGCGGACAGCCGCTCCAACCGGATCGTCAAGCAGCTCGAGCGCATGAAGAAGACCTGGAAGATCCGCCTCGAACGGCTGGAGAACCAGGAGCGCAAGGATGACTTCCTCTGCTGGGAAGCACTGGGAATCGACTGGCTCGCGTACGACGAGGCCCATTCGGCCAAGAACCTGTTCCGTCACACCAAGATGGCACGCATCGCAGGCCTGCCCCTGAGCAACTCTCAGCGGGCGTTCGACCTGTACCTGAAGACGCGCTTCACGATGAACCTCTACCGAGGCGAGCATCGTGGCGTCGTGTTGGCCACGGCGACCCCGGTGGCCAACAGCATGGCCGAGGTGCACACCTTCCAGCGCTACCTGCAGCCGAACACGCTGCGCTCGCTGGGTCTCGAGCAATTCGACGCCTGGGCCGCCACCTTCGGGGAAACGGTCACGGCACTGGAGATCGCCCCCGACGGCAGCGGCTATCGCCTCAACACGCGGTTCTCACGCTTCATCAACGTGCCGGACCTGATGACCGTGTTCTGCGACGTGTCGGACATCCGCACTCGCGAGATGTTGAAGCTGCCGGTGCCCACCCTCAAAGGCGACAAGCCCAGGACGGTGACGTGCAAGCCGAGCGAGCCGCTGCGTGCCTTCGTGCGCAGTCTCGTGAAGCGGGCCGAGCGGCTGAAGACCGAGCGGGTGGATCCGCGCGAGGACAACATGCTCATGATCGCCAACGAGGGCCGGCTTGGCGCTCTCGAC
>WBZS01001186.1_pt1 | contig 22522 bp, 20 predicted proteins | sample 5204201 | NCBI WGS metagenome assembly WBZS01 (sample SAMN12344357, study PRJNA552823) | activated sludge metagenome | biome: Activated sludge suspended growth; feature: Nitrification reactor; material: Wastewater; isolation source: activated sludge from nitrification reactor of wastewater...
GGCAGCTGGGTTTCGAGTTCGGCACCTTCGGCGACCGCTTCGAACGACTCGACGAGGCCCTCCAGATCATCGAACCGATGCTTCGCGGCGGCCGGCCCACCCACACGGGCACGCACTACCGCACCGAGCACGCGATGAACGAGCCCCGGATCCGCGACGACGTGCCGATCCTGCTCGGCGGGGGTGGTGAGAAGAAGACGTTCAAGTTCGCCGCCCGGCACGCCGACCACCTGAACCTGATCTGCAACATCTCCGACATCCCGCACAAGCTCGAGGCCCTCGCTGCCCGGTGCGAGGAGGAGGGCCGCGACCGGGCGACCCTGGAGACCAGCGTGCTCGGCTTCGTCATCATGGACGAGGACTCGGCCACGGCCCACCGGCTGCGGGACGACTTCATGCGGGCGCGCGGCGTCGACCTCTCCACTCTCGACGACGAGACCCTGCGGCTGGCCACCGACCGCCAGTTCGTCGGCTCCCCCGACGAGGTCGCCGACCAGGTGCGCAGCCGCGTCCTGGCCGCAGGGGTCGACGGGTTCATCTTCAACATGATCGTCAACGGGCACGAGCCCGGGATGATCACCCGGGCCGCCGAGGCGCTGCGCCCCCTCGTGCATCCCTGATCCGGACCGGGCCCGGGCGCCCAGCGCGCCCGGGCCCGTATCGTGGCGGCGTGCTCGACGCGATCACCGCCACCCGCTACCTGACCCCCCTCAAGGAGGGTGGCTCGCTGCCGGGGATCGTCGAGGCCGACGACGACGGCACCTATGTCGTGAAGTTCCGGGGCGCCGGTCAGGGGCTCAAGGTGCTCGTCGCGGAGGTCATCGTCTCCGGACTCGCCCGGGCCCTCGACCTTTCCACCCCCCGCCTGGCCGTCATCGACCTGCCGCCGGCGATCGCTCGCTACGAGGCCGACGAGGAGGTCCAGGACCTGCTCAACGCCTCCCCCGGCAGCAACCTCGCCGTCGACTACCTCCCGGGTTCCTTCGGGTATGACGGGTCGGCCCCGCCGAGCCCGGACCTCGCCACCAGGGTGCGCTGGCTCGACGCCTTCACCGCCAACGTCGACCGCACCTGGGCGAACCCGAATCTCCTCGTCTGGCATGGCAGGCTGTGGCTCATCGACCACGGCGCATCGCTCTACTTCCACCATGGGTGGCCGAACCGGGCGCCCGACGCCGCACGATTCGCCGGCCAACCCTTCGCCGCCACCGACCACGTCCTCGGCGACCTCGGCGCCCCGATCGCCTCGGTCCACGACGACCTCAGCGCCCGCCTCTCCCCCGCCGTCCTCACCGCGATCGTGGCCGAGGTCCCCGACGAATGGCTCGAGACGACGCACTGGCTGGCGACGACGGACGCGGTGCGGGCCGCCTACATCGAGCACCTCTCGGCTCGCCTGGGCACTCCGGTCGCCTGGTTGGGGGGTATGCCGTGAGCCACCCCTACCAGTACGTCACCCTGCGCTGCGTGCCGCGTGTGGAGCGCGGCGAGTTCGTCAACGTCGGGGTCGTGCTGCACTGCCCCACCCTGGACTTCCTCGGCTCGGCCTGGCACCTCGACGAGGACCGGCTCCGAGCCCTTCAGCCCGATGTCGATCTCGGCGCACTCCGTGCCTCGCTCACTGTGGTCGACGACGTCTGCGCCGGGGTCGGGGGCGGGGGGCGGCCGGCCCTGACCACCCAGGGCAAGCGCTTCGGCTGGCTGGCCGCGCCGCGCAGCACGATCCTGCAACCCGGCCCGATCCACGGCGGCCAGTGCGAGAACCCGGCCGATGCCCTGCACCATCTCCTGGTCCGGCTCGTCCACCCCCGCTCGACCCCGACCCAGGACGACATCCCGTGAGCCCGGCCATCTCCCTGCTCGACCTCGCCATCGTCCAGCCCGGGCAGGGCGTGCGCGAGGCCCTGCAGGAGCGGACGAGGTGATGGTCACCAACGTCGCCACGACGCTGGCGGCCCGCCTGCGTGCGCTGGAGATCCTCGCCGAGGCGTCCTCGACCTGATCGCTCAGGACCGCTGGGCACCACCGAGGGCCCAGGTGGCGACGGCGGCAGCGGCCGCCACATTGAGCGAGTCCACCCCGCCGGCCATCGGCATCGTCACGACGGTGTCGACCTGCGCCAGGGTCCGCCCGCGCAACCCGTCGCCCTCGGTCCCCACGATCAACGCCACCTTGTCCGGGGCCTGTGCCGCGAACGCGCGCAGGTCCACCGCGTCCGGGGCGAGCGCCAGGGCCGCGGTGACGAAGCCGAGGTCCTTGAGGACCGCCAGCCCTGCGGGCCATGGGTCGATCCGGGTCCACGGAACCTGGAAGATCGTGCCCATCGACACCCGGATCGCTCGCCGGTACAGCGGGTCGGCGCAGCGCGGCGTCACGAGGACCGCGTCGACGCCCAGTCCGGCACAGGAGCGCACGATCGCCCCGACGTTGGTGTGGTCGACGATGTCCTCGAGGATCACGACCCGCCGGGCGCCGGCCAGGACCTCCCGCAGGTCGGGCAGCACCGGCCGCTGGACGGCGGCCAGCGCCCCCCGGTGCAGGTGGAAGCCGGTCAACCCCTCGATGACGTCGTGGTCACCGACATAGACGGGTATGCCGTCCGCCTCCGCGGCCGCGACGACGTCGGCAAGATCGGTCAACCAGCGGTGCGCCATCAGGAAGGATCGCGGGCGATGGCCCGCGGCCAGGGCGCGCCGAATGACCTTCTCGGACTCGGCGATGTAGAGGCCCCGCTCGGGTTCGACCCGCCGTCGCAGGGCCACGTCCGTGAGACCGACGTAGTCGATCAGCCGCGGGTCGGCGGGGTCGGAGATCGGCTCGGGCACGGGCGACACGCTAGGCGAGGAAGGCTCGGGCGAGCACGACGACCGCGGCGACCACGCAGAAGCCGAGCACGGCTGGGCGCAACCGGTCCGCGTCGAGACGGCGACGCGCCGGGCCGGACACGGCATACCCGAGGGCGATGAACGGCGTCCAGACGGCGGTCGCGACGAACTGCTGCGGATGCATCTGACCCCCGATCCACAGACCGAGCAACGACATCGCACTGCCGAACAGGAACGACATGGCCAGGGTGTCGCGCAACCGTTGGGGTGGCTCGTGCTGGAAGAGCAGGGCGGTGAACGGTCCACCCACGGCCGCCGTCGCGCCGCTGATCCCGGACAGGACCCCCGACGCCAGGGAATTCGTCGGTGTGGCGCGGACCTCGACCGAGCGGATCGACGCCGCGACCGTCAGCAGGATCGTCACCGCCATGATCGTCGCCAGCCACCGGGAGGCGAGCACCGCGACCAGCCACACCCCGACGGGTGTGGCGACCGCCCGTGCCACGAGTGACCAGGTCAGCGGCCGCCAGGCGACGTCCATCTGCAACCGGCGCAACTGCACCAGCGGGAGCACGAACCCGACGAGCACCAGCGCCCCGGGCACCAGGTCCGGACGGACCATGAAGACCACCGGCGCCGAGACGACGTTGATCCCGAAGCCGATCGCGGACTGCACGACCGCCCCGACGAAGAGGACCAGGCCGAGCGCCAGGACGGCCTGGTCGATCACGAGGCCACGACCTTGACGATCGCCGCGACCCCGATGACCGCGATGACCACGCGCAGCGCCCCCGGGCTGAGGCGTCGGCCGATCGTGCTCCCCAGGTAGCCGCCCAGGAGTGCCCCGACCGCGATCAGCGCGGCCACCAGCCAGTTGATCCGATCGCCCGCCACGACGATGAACACGATCGCCGCAACGGCGTTGGCCACCGTGCCGAGGACGTTCTTGTAGCCGTTGAGTCGTTGCAGCGGTTGACTCGACAGGATGCTCATCAGGCCCACCAGCAGCACGCCCTGCGCCGCCCCGAAGTAGCCGCCGTAGATGCCGGCTCCGAACACCCCGGCCTGCATCCACCGGAACCGGCGCGGGTCCTCGACGTCGTGCTGGTGGGCCCGGGCCGCCGCCGAGAGCCGCGGGCCGATCAGGACGAGGACGACCCCGAGGAGGATGAGGACCGGCACGATGGCCTTGAAGGCGGCCGGGTCGAGCACGAGCAGCAGCACCGCCCCGATGATCGACCCGATCAGGGTCATCGGCGCCAATCGGACGAGGTCGCTGCGGGACCCCACCAGCTCGGAACGGTAACCGTGGATGCCGGTGATGCCGCCGGCCACCAGGCCGACCGTGTTGGACATGTTGGCGGTGACCGGGCTGAACCCCAGCAGCAGCAGCGTCGGAAAGGTCACCAGGGTGCCCGATCCGACGATCGTGTTGATCGTGCCCGCGGCGGTGCCCGCGAGCACGACGAGCAGGCCTTGCCAGAGGGTCACCGGGCCACAGTAGGCCGATGGCGTCCCCGCCGATGCGGAGGGGACGCCATCTGGTCATTTTCGAGCCGGCGCCTCGGCCGGCTCACGCCTACGGTGCGGGCGGCGGCTCGATCAGATCATCCGGGGCCGGGGGTGGCGGGGGCATCTCGAACGACGCGGGACGCGGGGGCACCTCGTCGGCCGGCGGCAGGACCGCGGGCTGCTTCTTGGGGCCGGGGTGTGCGTGTTCGACGGCCTCCCGGCTCACCTCACCGGCCTGGCCCCGAGCCTTGCGCAACGCCTCCATCGGGTCCTCAAGCTGGGTCTCGTCGAAGGCATCGACCAACTGACCCGGGTCGATCCAGTCCTCTTCCGTCTCGGCGGAGTTGAACGTGCCGCCGCCCTCGCCCCGGCCGAGCATGCCACCGATCCCCTTGAGCGCGTCGGTGAGCTCGCTCGGGATGATCCACATCTTGTTGGCGTCCCCGCGGGCGATCTGCGGGAGGACCTGGAGGTACTGGTAGGCCAGCAGCTTCTGGGTCGGCTTGCCCCGGTGGATGGCGTCGAAGACCTGCTGGATGGCGCGCGCCTGGCCCTGGGCTTCGAGGATGCGGGCCTGCGCCGAACCCTCCGCGCGCAGGATCTGGCTCTGCTTCTCCCCCTCGGCGGTGAGGATCGCGGACTGCTTGGTGCCCTCGGCATACAGGATCTGGGCGCGACGCTCACGCTCGGCCTTCATCTGCTTCTCCATCGACTCCTGCACCGAGCGGGGCGGGTCGATCGCCTTGAGCTCGACCCGGTTGACCCGGATCCCCCACTTGCCGGTCGCCTCGTCGAGCACCCCACGCAGCTGGGCGTTGATCTGGTCGCGACTGGTCAACGTCTGCTCAAGGTCGAGGGAACCGATGACGTTGCGCAGCGTCGTGACGGTGAGCTGCTCGATGCCCTGGATGAAGTTGGCGATCTCGTAGACCGCCGACTTCGCGTCGATCACCGAGTAGTAGATGACCGTGTCGATGTTGACGACGAGGTTGTCCGACGTGATGACCGGCTGCGGCGGGAACGACACCACCTGTTCGCGCAGGTCGATGCCCGCGCGGACCTTGTCGACGAACGGGACGATCAGGTGGAAACCGCCCTCGAGGGTGCGCGAGTAGCGACCGAGTCGCTCGATGATGAGCGCCGACTGTTGCGGCACGATCCGCACGGTCCGGAACATCACGACGAGGAAGAAGAGGACGAAGAGGGCCAGGACGATCAATCCGGTGGGCATCAGGGTTCCGTTTCTGGTGGATGCGGAGCCCGCACGGTGGGGCGGGCCTGGATCGGGTCAGGAGTGCTCGACCGTGTGGATCGGGACGACGACCGCAGTGGCGCCGGCGAGTTCGACGACCCGGACGTCACTGCCCGGGGGGCAGTTGGGGGCGCCGACGGGCGTGCGGGCCGACCAGGTCTCGCCTCCGAGCTTGACCCGACCCGCCGTCTCGGTGACGGTTTCCAGCGTCCGTGCTTCGCGGCCGACGAGGCTGGCGGCCCCGATGCCGTGGTCGATCTCGCCGTCGATGAAGTGGCGACGCACGATCGGCCGGACGACGACGAGCAGCAGCGCTGCCACGGCCACCGCGACGACGACTTGGATGACCAGGCCGGCGCCCAGGGCCGCCGCCACGGCCGCGGCCAGAGCGCCGACGGCCAGCATGACGAAGACGAAGTCGACGGTGGCCGCCTCGACCGCCGCCAGAATGAGTGCGATCCCCAACCAGGCCAACCAGGGGCTCTGGGTCAACCAGTCCATTTCGCTCCTCCGCGCGTGGGGTGGGTGTCACCTCCACCCTGTCATGTTCGACGCGTCCGCGTCGCCGGAGGTTCCCTCGGAGCCGCCGCCCGAGCGGCCGTCGGCGGTCAGCGCGCGGCCCGCGCGCTCCAGCGGTGACCGTGGCGCTCGAGCACCAACGGCAACCCGAAGGTCTCGCTCAGGGTGTCGGCAGTCAGCGCCAACTCCAGCGGGCCCTGGGCGACCACCCGCCCCTCCCGCAGCAGCAGCACGTCGGTGAAATGCGGCGGGATCTCCTCGACGTGGTGGGTCACGAGCACGAGAGCCGGTGCGGCGAGATCGGCGGCGATCTCCCCGAGGCGGTGCACGAGGTCCTCCCGTCCACCGAGGTCGAGCCCGGCCGCCGGCTCGTCGAGCAGCATCAACTCCGGGTCGGTCATCAGGGCCCGGGCGATCTGCACCCGCTTGCGTTCGCCCTCGGACAACGTGCCGTAGCGGCGGTCGACCAGGTGTGCGGCGCCCAGCGCCTCCAGCAACTCGCGCGCCCGATCGTGGTCGAGTCGGTCATAGGCCTCACGCCACCGTCCGACGACCCCGTAGGACGCCGTGACGACGACGTCACCGACCCGCTCTCCGCCGGGGATGCGTTCGGCCAGCGCGGCACTCGCCAACCCGATCCGGGGACGGAGCTCGAAGACGTCCACGGCCCCCAGGACTTCACCGAGGATGCCGACCACTCCCCGCGTCGGGTGCATCCGCCCCGAGGCCAACTGCAGCAGGGTCGTCTTGCCGGCACCATTGGGGCCCAGCACGACCCAGCGCTGGCCTTCCTCCACCTCCCAGTCGACGTCGTCGAGGAGCGTGTTGACCCCGCGCACGACGCCGACACCCGCGAAGGCCAGCACGTCACTCATGGCCCTGACCCTAGTCGGGGGCGTGCGCGGGCACCGTCAGGCACGCGCCCGCGCCCGACCAGCGAATGACCCCCCTACGATGACGCGATGGCCGAGTTGCCCGCCAGCGTGCGCACGTCGCTGTGGGTGACCGCGGCCTGGCGGGGGGCCGCGCCCGACGGGTCCCCCAGAACGCTGGACTGGGACCGAGTGCTCCCCGATCTCGACGCCGTCGGCGGTGACCTGGGCATGCTCGAGGTGTGGCGGTCCATGGGTGAGCGGGCCCTGCTCGTGTGCCTGCCGGGCGCCTCGCATCCCCGCCTGCTGCCGCGCGCCTCGGCCGAGACCACCGCGGCGGTGCTGACGGCCGGGGAGTGCCTCATCGCACCCACCCTGGGTGGCGTGCTGGTGCCGCAGATCAGCGTGTTCGGCGCGCCCGGGGCGGCCCCGGCCGACCGCGGCCACCGGCTGGACTGGCGACACCACGACAGCGAAGGGCTGGGCATCCACCGCGTCGAGGCCCTCGACCCGCGCCAGACCCGGCGACATCTCCAGGAGGCCATCCTGGAGGCGACAACCGAGTTGGCGTCCACCGGCGGCGTGCCCTTCTCCGACCGGCCGTCCCCAGCCCTCGGCGGACGGGATCACGGGCTCGCCCTGCCCGACGGCATACCCGAGGTGTGCCGCGCCGGGATCGCGACCGCCGCCCTGATCACCGAGGCGACCCACCGAGCCCTGGCGGCGGGATCGGACGCCCTCACGGTGGCGGACGCGGCCCACCGCGAGAGCGTGCTGCGACGGCTGGCCGGGACGGCCGAGGGCGCACTCGAGGAGTTCACCAACGCGGCCGTCGCGGTTCTCGCCGGGTGGCGACCCGCGCCCTGAGGCCTCAGAGCGCGGCGACCTGCCGCTGCCGCAGGACCTCGAGATAGACCTGTTGGGTGCGGTCGCCGATCGTCGCCCACGAGAAGTGCTCGACCGCCCGCTGGCGGCCGGCCAAGCCGAACCGATCGGCGCGCGCCGGGTCGCTCAGGGCCTGGGTCAGCGCGGCGGCCAGATCGGCCACGAACCGATCCGGATCGATCGGGGTGCCGCTCCCGTCCTGGACCTGCTCGATCGGCACCAGCCAGCCGGTCTCACCGTCGAGCACGACCTCGGGGATCCCACCCGTGGCGGTGGCCACGACGGGTAGTTCGCAGGCCATCGCCTCGAGGTTGACGATGCCCAGCGGTTCGTAGACCGAGGGACAGACGAAGACGGTCGCGGCGCTGAGCATGGCGATGACCTCGGCCCGGGGCAGCATGTCGGGCACCCAGATCACGCCGTCGCGGCGCGAGCGCAGGTCGGCGATCAACGCCTCGACCTCGGCCTTGATCTCCGGGGTGTCGGGAGCCCCGGCGAGCAGGACCAGTTGCACCTCGGGCGGCAACTGGGCCGCCGCCCGCAACAGGTAGGGCAGCCCCTTCTGGCGGGTGATCCGCCCGACGAAGATCACCGAGGGACGGTCCGGGTCCATACCGTGGCTGCGTGGGACGTCGTCGTCCCGGTGCCGCTGCCACAACTGACTGTCGATGCCGTTGTGGACCACCTTGACCCGGTCGGGGTCGATCGAGGGGTACGACCTGAGCACGTCCTGGCGCATGCCCTCACTGACTGCGATGACCGCGTCGGCCTTCTCATAGGCTGTGCGCTCGATGAACGACGACAGGCGGTAACCGCCGCCGAGTTGTTCGGCCTTCCACGGTCGCATCGGCTCCAGGCTGTGCGCCGAGACGACGTGGGGGACACCGAACAGCAGGCTCGCGACATGGCCGGCGAAGTTCGCGTACCAGGTGTGCGAATGGACCAGGTCGGTGCCCTCGCAGGCCGCGGCCATCGTCAGGTCGACGCCCATCGTGACCAGCGCCGCATTGGCCCCGGCGAGGTCGGCGAGGTCGGCGAAACCGGTCGTGCCCACCTCGTCCCTGGGCGGCCCGAAGGCCTGCACACGGACGTCCATGTCCCCGCGCGCCCGCAGGGCCCGGGTCAACTCCGCGACGTGCACCCCCGCTCCCCCGTAGATCGTCGGCGGGTACTCCTTGGTCAGAATGTCGACGCGCACGCCCTCACCGTAGCGACATCGAGGGTTCACGCGCCCGACGTGAGACAAAGCAGGCCAACTCGTGCGTTCACCGCACGGGAGCAATAGCGTGGGGTCATGGCATACCGCACCGGCGCACCCAAGGTCTTGGCCATCGTTCTCGCAGGTGGGGAGGGGAAGCGGCTGATGCCGCTGACCGCCGATCGAGCCAAGCCCGCGGTGCCGTTCGGGGGCATCTATCGCCTCGTCGACTTCGCCCTCTCCAACGTCGTCAACTCCGGCTACCTCAAGGTGGTCGTGCTGACCCAGTACAAGTCGCACAGCCTTGACCGGCACGTGACCAAGACCTGGCGGATGTCGACGATGCTCGGCAACTACGTCGCCCCGATCCCGGCGCAGCAACGGATGGGCAAGTCCTGGTACCTGGGCTCGGCCGACGCGATCTACCAGAGCCTCAACACGATTCGCGACGAGAAGCCCGACATCGTCGTCGTTGTCGGCGCCGACCACGTCTACCGGATGGACTTCTCGCAGATGGTCGAGCAGCACATCGAGAGCGGCGCCGGGGTGACGGTGGCCGCGATCCGCCAGCCGATCGCGATGGCCGACCAGTTCGGGGTCATCGAGGTCGCCGACGAGGACCCGACCCGGATCGCAGCATTCCGCGAGAAGCCCGCCGACCCCAAGGGCCTCCCCGATGCCCCGGAGGAGATCCTCGCGAGCATGGGCAACTACGTCTTCTCCGCGGACGTGCTCGTCGAGGCGGTCACCAAGGACCACGTGCTCGAGGGCAGCCGCCACGACATGGGCGGCGACATCGTCCCGGCCCTGGTCGCGCAGGAGGCCGCGTTCACCTACGACTTCAAGAAGAACGAGATTCCCGGCGGCACCGATCGGGACAAGGGCTACTGGCGCGACGTCGGCACCCTCGACTCCTACTTCGACGCCCACATGGATCTGATCTCGATCCACCCGATCTTCAACCTCTACAACTACGACTGGCCGATCTTCACCGATTACGGCCCCTACCCGCCGGCCAAGTTCGTCCACGGCCACCACGGCCGCTTCGGCGAGGCGCTGAACTCCGCGGTCTCCCCCGGCACCGTCATCTCGGGAGCGCGGGTCACCAACTCGGTGATCGGGGCCAACTGTCGGGTGCACTCCTACTCGGAGGTCGACCAGGCCGTGCTCCTCGACAAGGTGATCATCGGGCGGCACTGCCGGATCCGGCGCGCCATCATCGACAAGAACGTCATCGTCCCCGAGGGCACCGAGATCGGCTACGACCACGACCACGACCGGACCCGTGGCTTCGAGGTCACCGAGAACGGCATCGTCGTCATCGGCAAGGACCAGGAGGTCACCCCCTGACCGCCGAGCCCGGGCCGGGCCCAACCGGGGTCGATCCGCGCCCGGCCCGGGTCGGGGTCCAACTCCAGCCGCAACAGGCGAGTTACCGCGACATTCGTCGGGCCCTGGCCGCCGTCGAAGAGGCCGGGGTGGACGTCGTCTTCACCTGGGACCACTTCTTTCCCCTCTATGGCGACCCGGACGGCGCCCACTTCGAGTGCTGGAGCGTGCTCGCTGCCTGGGCCGAGGCCTCGAGCACGGTGGAGCTCGGGGCCCTGGTCACCTGCATTGGCTATCGCAACCCCGACCTCCTCGCCGACATGGCCCGCACGGTCGACCACATCTCGGCGAAGGACGGGACCGGTCGGCTCATCCTCGGGATCGGGTCGGGCTGGTTCGAGCGGGACTACGACGCCTACGGCTACGAGTTCGGGACCCCGGGCTCCCGCCTCGACGCCCTCGAGCGGGATCTGGTGCGGATCAAGGCTCGGTGCGCCCAGCTCAATCCGCCGCCCACCAGACCCGTTCCGGTGTTGGTCGGGGGTGGGGGCGAGCGCAGGACGCTGCGCATCGTCGCCGAACATGCCGACATCTGGCACGGCTTCGGCGACCCGGTCACGATCGCCCACAAACACGCCGTCCTCGACCGGTGGTGTGCTCGCGTCGGCCGGGACCCGCTGGCGATCGAGCGCTCGGCCGGCGTCTCCCCGACCCCTGGCCGGTTCCCCGAGGACGTCGCCGACTACGCGGCCGGGGCCCAGGCCCTGTATGACGTCGGCACCCGCCTGTTCACCGTCGGGCTGGGCGGGCCGGACTACGACCTCGGTCCGGTGCGCGATCTCGTGGCGTGGCGGGACTCCGGGCCGGGGTCGAGCGCCAACTAGCCTTGGCGCCGTGACCGAGACGGACGACATTCCCACGGTGCTGGTCACGTTGACCGGCGACGACCGCACCGGGGTGAGCCGGGCCCTCTTCGACGCGCTGGCCGATGTCCAACCGGTGCTGCTCGATCTGGAGCAGACGATCACCCGCGGTCGGATCAACCTGACCGCCCTGCTCTCGGCTCCCGGCCGGGAAGCCGAGGTCAAGACGATCGCGCAGCGCACGGCATACACCCTCGGGTTGACCGCAAGCGTGAGTACGGGGTTCGGAGACAACCAACCCCGGCGCACCGGGCGGGCCACGGTCAGCGTCCTCGGCCAGCCGCTCAACGGCACCCAGATCGCCGCGGTCACGGGTGTGATCGAGGCTCATGGGGCCAACATCGACCGGATCCGCCGGCTCTCCCGCTATCCGGTGACGACTCTCGAGTTCGAGGTGTCCGGGGCGGACGTCGAGGCTCTGCGCCGCGACCTCTCCCTCGTCGCCGCCGGGCACGGGGTCGACGTGGCGACCTCGGCCTCCGGGCTGGCCCGTCGTGGTCGCCGGCTCGTCGTCATGGACGTCGACAGCACGTTGATCCAGGACGAGGTGATCGAGTTGCTCGCGGCGCACGCCGGTCGCGCCGCCGAGGTTGCCGCGGTGACCGCTCGTGCGATGCGCGGCGAACTCGACTTCGCCGAGAGCCTGCACGCGCGGGTGGCGGCCCTGGCCGGACTGCCCGAGGGGGTGCTGGACGAGGTCCGCGAGCAGGTCCGACTCACCCCCGGCGCCCGCACGTTGGTGCGAACCATGAAACGTCTCGGCTTCACCGTCGCGGCGGTGTCCGGGGGGTTCCTCGAGGTGGTCGCGCCGCTGGCGCGGGAGCTCGGCATCGACCATGCGCGCGCCAACCAGCTCGAGGTGGTCGACGGACGCCTCACCGGGCGGGTCACCGGCGAGGTCGTGGACCGCGCCGGAAAGGCCAGTGCCTTGCGGGAATTCGCCGCCGCCGAGAGGCTGCCCCTGTCGCGCACCGTGGCCATCGGGGACGGAGCCAACGACCTCGACATGATCGAGGCGTCGGGCCTCGGAATTGCCTTCAACGCCAAGCCGCTCGTGCGTGCCCAGGCCGACACCGCGGTCACCGTGCCCTACCTCGACGCTGTGCTCTTCCTCCTCGGCATCAGCCGCGAGGAGATCGAGGAGGCCGACCGGCTCGACGGTGTCGACGACCCCGACGTGTCGAACACCGCAGGCCCGCTCGGTGGGGCGGTCGGGGAAAGCCGCCCCAGGCCCGCATAGGGTGGGCGCATGGCTCGCTCGTCCCCCGCGCACCCGACCCTGCTCATCATCGGCGGCGCGGAGGACCGGGTGGGGCGAGCCAGCCTGTTGCGCCGCTTCGTGCGACTCGCCGGCGGCCGGGCGGCCCGACTGGTGATCATCCCGACGGCGTCGTCGTTCCAGAGCGAGGTGGTCGCGGCCTACACCGAGGCCTTCGGACGGTTCGGTGCGACCGAGATCGCCGTCGTCAACCCGTCCTCGCGCGACCAGCGGGCCCACAGCGCGGAGATCGAGGCGCTCGACTCGGCCACCGGCATCTTCATGAGCGGCGGCAACCAGCTCGTGCTCAGCCAATACTTCACCGGCACGCCGCTCGGTGAGGCGATCCACCGGGCCCACCGGCGCGGAGCCGTCATCGGGGGGACCTCGGCCGGGGCGTCCATCATGAGCGAATTCATGATCGCCCTCGGTCAGGACGGGGCCGTGCCCCTGCAGCGCAGCAGCGGGGTCAGCCAGGGCCTCGGCCTGATCAAGGGGGTGGTCATCGACCAGCACTTCGCCGAGCGGGCCCGCTATGGCCGACTGATGGCCGTCATCGCCCGCTCCCCCGGCCTGCTCGGCATCGGCATCGACGAGGACACGGCCATCGAGGTCGCCAATGGTCGCTTCACCGTCCAAGGCCGCAGCACGGCCTTCGTCATCGACTGCGGCCAGGCCGTCACCGACGCCCCCGACGCCCGACGCTATGCGCCGTTGTTGGTCTCCGGGGCCATCGTTCACGCCCTGCCCGCCGGCTCGACCTTCGACCTCACCACCCGCCGGCTCGAGGGCTTCGTCGAACAACACCCGGATGCCGTGATCGTGGCCGAGACGGCGCGCCCCTGAGGCTCTAGAGTCGGGTCCCTGACGCCGCCTCCGACGACAAGGACCCCCATGAGTGCCACCGAACGCCCCACCCCCACCGGGCCCCTGGCGCCGGACCTGCGCATCCTCGAGTCACGCGTCTATCGCGGCGGGAACATCTGGTCCTACGAGCCGGCCATCCATCTCGTCGTCGACCTCGGGGTGCTCGAGGGGTACCCCACGGACACCATCGAGGGCTTCACCGACGCCCTGCTCGAACGGCTCCCCGGCGTCGCGGACCACTCGTGTTCCCGCGGAACCAAGGGCGGCTTCGTCGAGCGGCTGCGGGAGGGCACCTGGCTCGGCCACGTCGCCGAGCACGTCGCGCTGCAACTGCAGCAGGAGTGCGGCCACGATCTGCGCCGAGGCAAGACCCGGATGGTCAAGGGACGGCCCGGTGTCTACAACGTCGTCTACGGCTACAACGATGAGGGCGTCGGGTTGGCCGCCGGCGAACTGGCCGTCCGCCTCGTCAACGACCTCGTGGCGCACGACGAGGGCTTCGACTTCGAGGCCGAGTTCGAGGCGTTCATCCGGCGCGCCGAGCGGCTGGCCTTCGGCCCGTCGACCGGCGCCATCCTCGAGGAGGCCGTCAGCCGCGACATTCCCTACATCCGACTCAACAGCGCCAGCCTCGTCCAACTCGGCCAGGGCGTGCACGCCCAGCGGATCCGGGCCACGATGACGTCGAAGACCGGCGCGCTCGCCGTCGACATCGCCAGCGACAAGGACCTCACGGCGAAGCTGCTCGGGTCCGCCGGCCTGCCGGTGCCCAAGCAGCAGGTGGTCCGCACCGAGGCCGGCGCCGTCAGCGCGGCCCGGGAGATCGGCTTCCCGGTCGTGCTCAAGCCGCTCGACGGCAACCACGGCCGGGGCGTCGGGCTCGACATCCAGAGCGACGACGAGGTGCGGGCCGCGTTCGCCCACGCCCAGGCCGAGTCTCGCCGCGGGTGGATCGTCGTCGAGTCGTTCATCACCGGTCGCGACTACCGCTGCCTGATCGTCGGCGGCAAGATGCGGGCGATCGCCGAACGGGTTCCCGCCCACGTCGTCGGCGACGGCGAACACACGATCAGTGAACTGGTGACCATCACCAACTCCGACCCTCGTCGAGGCGTGGGCCACGAGAAGGTCCTGACCAAGATCAGCGTCGACGAGGCGGCCATCGAGCGGGTGCGGGACCAGGGCTTCGAGCTCGATTCGGTCCCCGACCCGGGGGTGATGGTCAAGCTCGCCCTCACCGGCAACATGTCCACCGGCGGGATCTCGATCGACCGCACCTTCGAGGCCCACCCGGACAACATCGAGATCGCCGAGGAGGCCGCCCAGATGGTCGGCCTCGACGTGGCGGGCATCGACTTCATCTGCCCCGACATCGCCTCACCGGTGCGTGAGACCGGCGGCGCGATCTGCGAGGTCAACGCGGCCCCCGGGTTCCGGATGCACACGCACCCGACCGTCGGCGAACCCCAGTTCATCGCCCGCCCGGTCGTCGACCTGCTCTTCCCCCCGGGGTCCCCGAGCCGGGTGCCGATCGTCGCCGTCACCGGCACCAACGGCAAGACGACGACGTCGCGGATGCTGGCGCACATCATGAAGGGGGTCGGCCGGAAGGTCGGCATGACCTCCACCGACGGCATCGTCATCGACGAGCGGCTCGTCGTGAAGGCCGACGCCTCGGGGCCGAAGTCCGCACGCATGGTGCTGCAGAACCCCCGGGTCGACATGGCCGTGTTCGAGGTCGCCCGCGGCGGCATTCTGCGCGAAGGGTTGGGCTACGACCGCAACGACGTCGCTGTGGTGACCAACGTGGCCGCCGACCACCTGGGGCTGCGTGGCATCAACACGATCGAGCAGTTGGCCGACGTCAAGGCCGTCATCGTCGAGGCCGTCCCGCGGGACGGGTATGCCGTGCTGAACGCCGACGATGCCCTCGTCCGTCGCATGCGACGCCGCTGCTCGGGGTCGATCGTGTGGTTCACCACCGCGGCCCCGGGCACGCCGGTGCGCGACTGGGTCGAGGACCACTGCCGCCGCGGTGGTCGGGCGATCCTGCTCGACCCCACGGACAAGGGCGACATGATCGTCATCAAGCACGGCCGTCGCGCGATGCAGCTGGCCTGGACTCACCTGCTGCCGGCGACCCTGGGCGGTACGGCGATGTTCAACGTGGCCAACGCGATGGCCGCCGCCGGCGCGGCGTTCGCCCTCGGCACCGGACTGCACGAGATCCGGCAGGGGCTTCGCACCTTCACGACGTCCTACTACCTCTCCCCCGGTCGGATGAACCTGGTCAACGTGCACAACGTCGAGGTCATCGTCGACTACTGCCACAACGCTCCCGGGATGAAGGTGCTCGGTGAGTTCGTCGAGAGGTACGCCAAGGGCAGGGACGGCAGCTCCGAACTCGGCAAGCTCTCCCGAATCGGCATGATCGCCACCGCCGGCGACCGCCGGGACGACGACATGCGTGAGCTCGGCGCCATCGCCGCCCACCACTTCGACGTCCTCGTCATCCGCGAGGACTCGCGGCTGCGCGGTCGCAAGCCGGGCGAGACGGCCGACCTGGTGGCCCAGGGAGCCCGGGCGAGCATGGCCGGTCCCGAGCCCGTGCGATGCCAGCAGATCGAGATCGTGCGCGACGAGATCGAAGCGGTGCGGCACGTCATGACGCGGGCCAACCCGGGTGACCTCGTCGTGCTCTGTGTCGACAACCACGGCGGGGTCATGGCCGAACTCGAGGCGATGACCCACCGGGCCCAGCCGGGCACCCATACCTCGGGATCGGTGGGTGACCCCGACCTCGACCCCGGGGCGCTCCTCGAGGCGGCCCGGACCTCGGGTGAAGAAGCGACCGCCGAGGCGTCCTCCGTCCTGACGCCCGAGCCGGAGCTCGGCGTCTGAACGATCCCTCGGACGCTTCACCTACCCCGTGAGGTCGGCGGCGTAGGCCGTGAGCGCGCGTCGATAGCGCTCGACGTCGGCGTCGACGCTCGTGCGGGCGATGGTGCCGACCAGATCGGCCACCGCTTCGTCGCTGCGGCCGAGGTCGTGCAACACCAGCGCCCGGAAGGCGTGCGCCCCGACACTGTCGGGGTATTGCGAGAGGACCTCGTCCAGCAGCACCAGCGCCTCGTCCGCGCGCTCGAGGTTGCGCAACGTGGAGGCGAGCTGGATCTGGCACAGGTGGCGCAGCGGGGCGGCCAACCCGCCGGACAGGGCCGCTTCGTAGAGCGGGGCGGCGGCCGGCTCCTCTCCGGCGCTGTCGAGGGTGCCGGCGAGCTCGTAGAGGGCCCGCGGGTCCCCCGGCAGGCGATCGACCAGCTCCCGTGCCCGCGCGATCCGCTCGCGCGGGTCGTCCTCCTCCCAGAGCGCCGCGAAGTCGGCCTCGTGCTCGTGCTGGCCTCGGGCCCGGACGACCTTCCGGCGAATCTCGGCGGCGCCGTCGGCCCGGCCCCCGGCGGCGGCGATCCACTCGGCCAGGGCGACCCGCTCCGCATGGCACATGACCGCGACCACGTCACCGTCGTGGGCGTCGCCGACGAGTCGGGCCAACCCGTCCACCTCGGTCGGCTCGCTGGGCAGGTCGGCGACCCCGGCGCGGGCCAGGCCGACCCGGTAGCGCTCTTCCATGTCCGTGGCGAGCCGCCCGCGCAGGTAGCGCTCCTTGTGGACCGCCACGACGTGGTCGGCTCCGCGACCGGCGATCTCGCCGAGCGCCTCGAGGATCTCATCGGAACGGTCCCCGGCCGTGCCCAGACCCAACCGGACCGCCGCTCCCGGGGCCACGAGCCCACGCGCGACCTCGAGCAGGGCCTCCAGCCCCGCTTCGTTGTGCGCCAGGTCGACAATGACCGTCGCGTGGCCCCCGTCGGTCAGCGGCACGGTGTAGACGTTCATCCGTCCGGGGTTGAGTCGGTCGTCGGGCAGGAACGAACGCAGGCCGGCGACGACCGCCTCACGCGGCAGCCCGAGGGCCAGTCCGGCCGCGGCCCCGGCGAGGGCGTTGGCGACGTTGTGTCGGGACAGCCCGGACAGGGCCATCGGCAGGTCGACGATCCGGACGAGCCGATCCGGTCCCGGTCGCTCCCCGAACACGGTGATGTGGTCGTCGATGACGGTGATGGCGCGCCCGCCGGCCGACAGTGCCTCCCGAATCGACGGCGAGTCCGGGTCCATCGTGAACACCCAGGGTCGCCCGCGGGCCGAGGAACGCATCGCCCACACCCGCGGGTCGTCCCCGTTGAGCACGCACCAGCCGGACCGCTTGGTGACCTTGGTGATGATCGCCTTCACCTCGGCGAGCTGGTCGACGGTGTCGATCCCCTGCAGCCCCAGGTGATCCGCCGAGACGTTGGTCACGACCGACACGTCGTTGTGGGTGACCCCGAGCCCCCGCAGGAGCATGCCCCCGCGAGCGGTTTCGAGGATGCCGACCTGGACCCCGGTCGCGCCGAGCACGCCCCGGGCACCGGCGGGTCCGGAGTAGTCCCCGGGCTCGACCACGTCCCCCTGGACCACGACTCCGTCGGTGGAGCTCCAGGCGGTGCGGAACCCGGCGGTCATCGCCAGATGCGCCAGCAGTCGGGTGGTCGTCGTCTTGCCGTTGGTGCCGGTGACCGCGACGACCGGGATGCGCGGGGTCAGGAGTCTGGGTCCTTCGCCGGGCTCGACCGCTCGCACCCCCTCGACCTGACGGGCCAGGGCCGACGGCAGGTCGAGGCCGGCGAGCAGGTCCTGCAGGACCGGCCCGATGGCCGTGCCCAGTGCCTCGGCCCGACGCCGATGGCGCCAGACCGCGGCGATCACCACCTCGTCGCGGGCATTGCCGGTGCGCGACCGCACGCCCAACCGGGACACCCCGATCTCGGCCGCGAAGGCCCGCACCACGCGCTCGGCGATCCGGACGAGGAGGCGTTGGCGCGCCTCGGAACCGGCAGCACCGGCGTGGCTGCGTGGGAGGCCGACGGCCCGGCATACCCGGGTCAACGTCTCGGAATCGGCGGCGAGGTACCCCGGAAGCGCGAGCTGGATCTTCACCGCGGGGCGGGTGAAGTAGAGGTTCGGGCCGTCGAGGACGCGCACCTCGATCGTGCGCACTCCCGGGTCGTCGCTGGTCACGAGCGACACAGTAACGACCGCGGGCCGCCTTCGCTGCCCAGCGTGGGCTGCTCAGACGCCCATCGCGTGGAAGCCGCCGTCGACGTGCACGATCTCCCCGGTCGTCGCCGGGAACCAGTCGGAGAGCAGGGCCACGCACGCCCGGGCTGACGGCACCGGATCGTTGACGTCCCAGCCGATCGGGGCGCGGCCGCCCCACTCCGCCTCGAAGCGTTCGAAGCCGGGGATCGACTTGGCCGCCGTGGTGCGGATCGGTCCGGCCGACACGAGGTTGCACCGGATGCCCAGGGGGCCCAGGTCGCGGGCCAGATAACGGTTGGTGGCCTCGAAGGCCGCTTTGGCCACCCCCATCCAGTCGTAGACGGGCCAGGCGTAGCGGGCGTCGAAGGTGAGCCCGACAACGCTGCCGCCGCTGGACATCAGGGGCAGCGACGCCTTGGCCAGCGCCTGCAACGAGAACGCGGAGATCTGGACGGCGGTCGACACGTCCTCCCACGAGGCGTTCATGAACGAGAAAGCACCCTGGGGGGCGAACCCGATCGAGTGCACCACTCCGTCGAGGTGCGGCACGTGCTCGCGCACCCGGTCGGCGAGGGCGGCGAGGTCGTCGGTGTTCGAGACGTCGAGTTCGACGACCGGAGGGGCGACCGGTAGGCGTTTGGCGATCGCCGAGGTGATCTTCATCGTGCGCCCGAACGACGTGAGCACGACCTCGGCGCCCTGCTCCTGCGCCAGGCGCGCGATGTGGAAGGCGATGGACGAGTCCATCAGGACACCGGTGATGAGGAGCTTCTTGCCGGCCAGGAGCATGGGATGGTCCTTCGGTTGGGTGGCGGGCGGGCGGGGTGGAGGTCAGTGGCCCATGCCGAGGCCGCCGTCGACCGGCAGCACGGCACCACTGATGTATGCCGCGTCGGGGCTGGCCAGGAAGGTCACCGCGGCCGCGACCTCCTCGGGGCGGGCGAAACGACCGGCGGGGATGGCGCCCAGGTAGGCCGCCTTGCGGTCCTCGGGCAGGTCGGCCGTCATGTCGGTGTCGATGAACCCCGGCGCCACGACGTTGGCCGTGATGCCGCGGCCGCCGAGTTCTCGGGTGATCGAGCGGGCGAGGCCGACCAGGGCGGACTTGCTCGAGGCGTAGTTGGCCTGACCGGGTGAACCGTAGAGGCCGACGACGCTTGAGATGAAGATCATCCGGCCGCGCCGCAGGCGGATCATCCCCTTGCTGGCCCGACGGGCACAGCGGAAGGCGCCGGTGAGGTTGGTGTCGAGCACCGACTCGAACTCCTCGTCGGTCATCCGCATGAGCAGCGTGTCCTTGGTGATCCCGGCGTTGGCCACGAGGACCTCCACCGGGCTCCCCGCCAGTTCCTCGGCGGCCGCGAAGGCCGCGTCGACCGAGGCCGAGTCGGTGACCTCGCACCGCACGCCGAGCAGGCCCTCGGGCAGCTCCCCGGAGCGGTGGGTGATGACGACCGTGTCGCCCTGAGCGGCGAAGGCCCGCGCGATGGCCAGGCCGATGCCCCGGTTGCCGCCGGTGACGAGCACGGTGCGCGGTGTGGTCACGAGGACTCCTCGAGGTCGCGGGATCGCTGGTGGCGCGGGGTCACCGGCACGCTAATCGACTACCCACCGGTAATGGCGGTGCGACCAGCCACCGAGCAGCTTTCAGACAGTCGAGAGAAGTCGGGGGACCGGGTCTGGTGGGTCGAGGCGGTCCGGGGACTTCTTTCGACTGTCTCCCGGCCTACAGTGGAGGCGTGGCAGCCCAGGACGACCCGCTGACGACCCCCGTCGTCTCGGTGACCTCGGCGCCCGAACGCACCCTGGACTCCGACGTCCGCATCCACCGCTACCTGATGACGATGGCGATCCGCACGACCTGCTTCATCCTCATGGTCGTCTTCGACGGCTGGCTGCGGTGGGCCTTCCTCGCCGGTGCCGCCGTGCTGCCCTACATCGCCGTGGTGCTGGCCAACTCGCGCGCACCCCAACTCGGGACCGCCGGCACGCTGACCCCCGTCGTGCCCCGGGTCGAGGACGTCCGACACCTGCCGAACTGAGCCTCGCCCCGTCGCGCACCTCCGAGCCGGGCGCAGACCCGCCCAGCGGGCTCAGCCGGGCTCAGCCGCTCAGCCGCCGATGGCCGACATCGGTCGATCCGGCTGGACGAAGCCGGCGTGGTCGATCCCGTGGCCGCGGGCCTTCCGGGCCATCTCGTCGATGATCAACTCGGCCAGTTCCTCGTCGCTCGCCCCGCCACGCAGGGGCCCGCGCAGATCCACCTCGCGGCGCGCGAACAGGCAGTTGCGCAGTTGGCCGTCCGCGGTGAGCCGCACCCGGTCGCAGGCCGCGCAGAACGGCGCGGTCACACTGGCGATGATGCCGACGACCGCCGGTCCCCCATTGACCAGGAACCGCTCCGCCGGTGCGCTCCCCCGGGTCGGCACCGGGGTGAGCTCGAACCGCTCGCGCAGCCGGGTGAGCAGTTCGGCCTGGGTGACCATCAGGGAGCGGTCCCACTCGTGCTGGGCATCGAGCGGCATCTGCTCGATGAACCGCAACTCGTACCCGCGGTCCAGACACCACTGGAGCAGGTCCGGGGCGTCGACGTCGTTGATCCCGCGCATCGCGACGGCATTGACCTTGACCGGAGTGAGCCCGACCTCGGCGGCCGCGGCCAGCCCCGCGATGACGTCGTCGAGGCGATCGCGCCGGGTGAGGCGCGCGAAGTGTTCGGGGTCGGTGGTGTCGAGGCTGACGTTGACCCGGTCGAGGCCGGCGGCGGCCAGTGGCCCCGCGAGCCGGTCGAGCCCGATCCCGTTGGTCGTCATGGCGATCGTCGGGCGAGGGGTCAGGGCGGCGATGCCGGACACGACGGCGGGCAGGGACCGTCGGAGCATCGGCTCGCCGCCGGTGAGCCGGACCGACTCGATGCCCAGTCCCACGAGGATGCCCACGATCCGGAGCAACTCCTCGTCGGTGAGCATCTCGGGTTTCGGCATCCAGTCCAGGCCCTCGGCGGGCATGCAGTAGGTGCACCGCAGGTTGCAGCGGTCGGTCACGGACACCCGCAGGTCGCGACCGATCCGTCCGAATCGGTCGAGGAGGCGGGGCTGAGGGGCTGAGGACATCAAGGCACCACCCTACGACGGGTACGGTGACGGAGTGCTCAGGCGGCTCCTCACCCCCAAGTGGTTGGGCGCGCTGGCCCTGGCGATTCTCTTCGCGGTCGCGGCCTACCACCTCGGCTGGTGGCAGTACGGCCGGCACGTCGCCAAGGTGGAGCGCAACGCCCGACTCGACGCCAACTACGCGGCGACGCCACGGCCGCTGCGCGAGGTCGTCGGGATCGAACCCCTGCCGATCGCCCGACAGTGGACCCACGTGACCGCCACCGGCGAGTATGCCGGCACGGTGCAGCTGTACGTCCGGAACCGACCGAACCTGGGCAGCTACGGGTATGAGGTCGTCGCCCCCTTCGTGTTGTCCTCCGGTGAGGTCGTCCTCGTCGACCGGGGCTGGGTCGAGAACTCCGCGCGTGGGGCGAGCGTGTTGCCCCCGGTGGCGCCGGTGCCGGAGGGCACGGTGACGCTCACCGGTTGGGCGTTGCCCTCCGAGCCGTCCCTGGGGCGGAGCCTGCCCGCCGGGCAACTGGCCTCGATCAACCTCGGGGAAGCGGCCGCGGGCACCGGGCAGAGCCTGCTCGGCGGATTCGTGCGCCTCGAACAGGAACGGACCCACGCGGGCGCGGTCGCGGCCCGCCCGCAAGCCCTCGAGCCGCCCGACCGTTCGCTCGGACCACACCAGGCCTACGCCTGGAACTGGTGGTTGATGATGCCGCTGGGCTTCGTCCTCATGGGGTTCCGGATCCGCGCCGAACTGGCCACCGAGGCGGACGCGGATCCCCGCCGCCAGCAGGTCCCGACGACGCGACCGGCCAAGGCAGCGAAGAAGACCCGGA
>WBZS01001188.1_pt1 | contig 22500 bp, 13 predicted proteins | sample 5204201 | NCBI WGS metagenome assembly WBZS01 (sample SAMN12344357, study PRJNA552823) | activated sludge metagenome | biome: Activated sludge suspended growth; feature: Nitrification reactor; material: Wastewater; isolation source: activated sludge from nitrification reactor of wastewater...
CTTTTCTAAAGAAATCGCTACTTATTCAATTTTTTTAAAAGGTTTTTACCTTTCTACCTATTTCCTATATTAAGTACTACTCCAATCGTGTCAATGAACTTCTTTGAAAATGCCAAATCCCCCCATCTCTCCTCTCTATTACCCCCTCAGCACTCCCGCTTTATTTCTTACAAGTTGCCTCGTATTTTATCTCTTCTCCTCCTCTCGCTCCGTTAATACTTTCTTAACGGGCCGCAAAGATAACTACCCTTTTTCTCTTATCCAAATATTTCTTCAAAAATCAAAAGTTTTTTTTATCCTCACCCTCTCTCTCTTCCCCTCATCTCTATTTTCCCTTCTTTTAGGGGTCGCAAAGGTAGTAATAGTTTTTAAATTACAAATAATTCAAATGTTTTTTTTTGATTTTTTTCATTAATTTCTATCATTAAATAAGTAGAAATAAAATAATATTCTGTATTTAATTGATTAACAACGTAGTTACAAAATTAAAACAATCCAAACCTATTTTCAAAAGCAGACGTTGTCAACAAATAAAGTTTTCTTTTATCGCTTACTCTTATTCTTTTTTCCAATAAGGTATCGGGTGAAAGTGCTTTAATTTTATAAAAAAGATTTAAATAATATTTATACGCACAGTAAACACCCAGTCTGGAAGATGGCGGCAGTTGGGTAATTCCTTTAAACGCCACATCGAAATCGTGCTGAATGTCTGCTTCAATTTCCTTTTTGTCCTTTACTGTGAAAGCATGAACATTAATTTCGGGAAAATATACGCGTCCGCGTTCGACATAATCAGATTTCATATCGCGCAGGAAGTTTATTTTTTGAAAAGCGGACCCCAAGGAACATGCAAATGATTTCAGTTTTTCATATTCGTCATTATTGCCATTCAGGAAAACCCGGAGGCACATCAAACCGATGACTTCTGCAGAACCATAAATATACCTGTCGAGGTCTGCTTTATTATACACATTTTTTTCCAGGTCCATCTCCATGCTATCAAGAAAGGCATCAATCAGACTGGTTTCTATCTGATATTTGTTTACCACCTCCTGAAAAGCATGCAGCACGGGATTTAAGCTGATCCCGTTTCGAATGGCTTCATATGTTTCTTTCCTGAAATCCTGAAGTAACTTTCTTTTATCGCTTTCATGAAAAGTGTCAACAATCTCATCTGCAAAACGAACAAAACCATAAATGGCATAAACAGGCATTCTGAGTTGCTTAGCAAACATTTTAATACCCAGTGAAAAAGAAGTGCTATATCTGTTTGTAATCAGTTTGCTACACTCAAAACATACATTGGAATACAAATCCATATTTAATATTTAATGGTTTTGATGATTTCTTTTGCTGCAACAAGTCCGGATATAATAGATGGAGGTACACCCGGTCCCGGTGTTGTCAGCTGACCGGTGTAATACAAATTTGTTAGTTTTTTGTTTCGAAGTTTGGGTTTTAAAAATGCTGTTTGCTTTAATGTATTAGCCAGACCATAAGCATTCCCCTTAAAAGCGTTATAATCCTTAACAAAGTCTTTCACGCAGTAGGATCGTTTAAAAACGATATTGTCCCTTAAGTCTATATTCATAATTTCTTTTACCCGAGCACACATTTTATTAAAATAAACGTCTCTTAAATTTTCATTATCTTCTACTCCTGGAGCTAAAGGCATTAATAAAAATATATTTTCATTTCCGGTCGGAGCCACTTCAGGATCCGTTACTGAGGGCACACACATATAAAATAGCGGTTCTTCAGGCCACTTTGGGTTGGTATAAATGTCATTGGCGTGGACAGCAAAATCTCTGTCAAAAAACAAATTATGATGTTGAACCCCCTGTAACTTCGTATTTAAACCCAAATAAAATAAAAGTGAGCTTGGTGCCATCGTTCTTTCTGACCAGTATTTTGTAGAATAATTTCTGTAACCGGCTGGCAATAAATGCTGGTCCACATGATGGTAATCACCGCTGGCAACAATATAATCAAACGAGTATTCTCCTTCGCCTGTGACAACAGACTGCGCCAAATTGTTTTGAACTTTAATTTCGCGTACCTCTGCACTTGTCATAAACTTAACGCCCTGCTGTCGTGCAACCTCAACAAAACCATCTATTACTTTATACATTCCGCCCATCGGGTACCAAGTACCCAGTTTTAAATCTGCATAATTCATTAAGCTATACAAAGCCGGTGTATTTTCGGGTGTCGCCCCTAAAAACAAAACCGGAAACTTAAGAATATTTCTCAGTTTTTCGTTCTGAAATAAGTTATCAATCTGGCTGGAAATTGAAGACAACATCTGCAACTTAAACAAGCTTTGGAAAACCCTGAAATCGGCAAATTCGAGTATTGAATGGCCCGGTTTCCAGACAAATTCGTCCATACCTACCCTGTATTTATATTCTGCATCTGCCAAAAAAATATCCAACTTGTCGGCGCTGCCTTTTTCCAATGATTCAAACAGTTCTCGTAAACTCTGATAATCTGCCGGAAGGCTTACGACATCATTTTTCCCAAAAACAACTTCATAGGAAGGGTCCAGTCGCACCAATGTGTAATAATCCCCCGGTTTTTTACCAAACAAACTAAAAAAAAGTTCAAATATTTCAGGCATCCAATACCAACTTGGCCCCATGTCAAAAGTAAATCCGTCGGCTTCAAATTTTCTGGCTCTGCCTCCAAGGGTATCATTTTTCTCAAACACTGTCACCTCACAACCCTCTTTTGCCAGGTATGCAGCGGCAGCCAGACCTGAAAAGCCAGAACCAATAACTCCTACTCGTTTTACCATATTTATTTTTTAATTTATCAATTTACGTATTTTCAGATCAGGTTTATCACAGAAAATAAGAATATAAAATCATTTTGAAATTCTCTATTTAAAGTCAGAGCATCAGAGAAAATCCATTTTTAGTAAAATTGCTGTAACTCCTTTGGTGTACTATAAAACCATTAAGTTAAATTAAACATGTCAAATATAAACTTTCCTTTAAAATCTCTTTTTGCTTAGCAATGTATTTTACTGTGCTCCCAGAATTTAAAATTAAAAATGAAGTTCAGTAAAAACATACAAAAGTTACCCGTATGGTTCCATTGAGACATCCTTCAACAAAAAGAAAATTTATACCCTAAAGAATAATAAAAAATATTTCTTCAAAATCAGTTGATTCCCTTTAATTCACTGTTCCCAAAAATAGGTATGAAATTGTGTTTTTATAATAGACTTCAGTATCCAAAATAGAAAAACTGCAACATGCTTTTAAAATTGATATTTTGTCTTGCTTCAAGATAAATACACACATTATGATTTAAAGAATGGCAAACACCTAATTTCATAAATTGTTGAATAAAAAAAGCCTCTGAAAAAAAATTCCAGAGGCTTTATTACTTTATTCAGAAGGTGATTATTCTTCTATCTTTCCACCTTTCGCATTTTCCTGCCACTCCTTCAGTTTATCCCATTCTCCATTGGCAGCCATTTCTGCCTGCATAGGCCATGAAGTCGGATCGTGCATCTGGTATCTAGAGCCTGCATTGTTCAGCACTTCTTTGATATCAGCTACATTCGCCTTAGCCAGGTCACTGAAAGTTACTATTCCGGCGGCATGCAACAACTCTTCAATTTTTGGTCCAATACCTTCCACTTTTTTAAGGTCATCTCCTTTAGATGCCGATTTAGCGGCTTTTGCCGGTGCTGGTGTCGGTGCCGGTGCTGGTGCCGGGGTATTAGCTGCTGCCATCTGTTCTTTCAATTCAGAAAATCCTTCAATATCGCCAAATGTAGATAATTCTACTTTAGATTGAGTTGCTTTGATGGTTTTCTTAATTTCATCCTTTTCTTTCGTTTTCTCTGATTCCACGATCTGATCTGCTTCTTTGCGAATATCTTCGAGGTATCTTGAATGCGAAACTATGATTCGTTTATCGTCTCTGTTAAACTCGATTACTTTAAAGGTCAACGTTTCTTCATTTCCTGCTGTAGATCCGTCTTCTTTTTTGATATGTTTTACAGGGGCATATGCTTCGAGTCCATAAGGTAATTGAACCACGGCACCTCTATCATCTTTTTTCACAATGGTTGCTTCGTGGTATGATCCGACAGGGAATACATTTTCAAAAGTATCCCATGGATTTTCCTCCAATTGTTTATGTCCCAATGAAAGTTTTCTGTTTTCTTCATCTACTTCCAGGATAGAAACATCTATTTTCTCTCCCACTTTAGTAAATTCGGAAGGGTGTGAATATCGTTTAGTCCAAGAAAGGTCAGAAATATGTACCATACCTCCGATACCATTTTCCAGTTCTACAAATACGCCATAAGGAGTCAGATTTTTAACTTCACCGGTGTGTCTTGTACCTGTTTTATATTTGGCTGCTACAATGCTCCAAGGATCTTCTGTCAGTTGCTTGATGCTTAAAGACATTTTTCTTTCATCCCTGTCAATTGTCACTACTTTTGCTTCCATTTCCTGACCCAAGGTAAAGAAATCCCTTGCATTAACCGGTTGGTTGCTCCAGTTCACTTCAGAAACGTGAATCAAACCTTCTACGCCCGGAATGATTTCAAGGAAAGCGCCATAATCTTCAATGTTTACTATTTTGCCTTTCACTACGCTGCCTTCTGCAATCGTGTTATCCAGCACCTCCCATGGGTGGGGTGTAAGTTGTTTAAGTCCGAGAGATATTCTCTTTTTGTCTTCTCCAAAATCAAGAACAACCACATTGATTTTCTGATTAAGCGATAAAACTTCGTTTGGATGATTGATTCTTCCCCAAGAAATATCTGTAATATAAAGTAAGCCATCCACGCCACCAAGGTCCATAAAGGCACCAAAATCGGTGATGTTTTTAACCACACCTTCCAGAACCTGTCCTTTTTCAAGGCCGGAAATGATTGTTTCTCTTTGTTCAGCCAGATCACTTTCGATCAGTGCTTTATGAGAAACTACGGCATTTTTGATTGCTTCGTTGATTTTAACAACTTTAAATTCCATTGTTTTACCAACATAAATATCGTAGTCGGTAATCGGCTTCACATCAATCTGTGAACCCGGAAGGAATGTTTCAAGGCCAAGGCAATCGACAATCAATCCACCTTTTGTTTTGCTGATCACATGTCCTTTAATAATTGTACCATTTTTGTATGAATCCACCAGATTGTCCCATGCTTTTAACAATTTAGCTTTTCTTCTTGAAAGTACGAGCTGACCTCTGAGGTCTTCTTTATTTTCAACATATACATCCACATAATCTCCTATTTTAAGATCGGGAGTATCTCTGAATTCAGAAAGTGGCACCAGTCCATCTGATTTATAGTTGATATCCAGCACCACGTCTCCGCTGTGGATGGATGTCACCCGGCCTTTCACTACTTCCAGTTCTGAAACGGAGTTTAATGACTGGTCATACTGTTCAAAATATTTTTTATGTTCTGACTCTGCATATTTGAAGGTATTTCTTTTACCTACAGACCAGTCAAAATCATCATGTGCAGTCGATTTGTTTTCCTCTGTTTTTTCCAATAAGACATCCGAAATATCTTCGATATCTACATTTGTTTCTTCTTTGTGGTCCTGATCCAGACCGTTATCATCTACCATTTTATAAAAAAATTTGTATGTCGTGTTCTATTATACGACAGGAGTTAAATAATATCATTTTTGAAAATGGCTGCAAAGGTACAAATATTTACAATAAAGTGTGATTATTAAATCAAAAAAATATCTGAAAATTATTTAATGGCTACTGACAAAAGCGAAGTGCAAATAAGGACACATCAATATTTTTTTTACCTTTGATAAAAATATGGATCTATTTCATATAGAATGAGTACGTATGAATGATAATAAAAAAAATCTAAAGGAAGCCAATATCATTTTATCCGCCGAAAAGATTTTCAATGAAGTCGGGTTTAAGAATTCAAAAATGGACGAAATAGCCAAAGGGGCAGGGATTACCAAAGTTACTTTGTACACCTATTTTCAGTCGAAAGAAAATTTATATCTCGCAGTGACCTACAAAGCGCTGCAGTTGCTGATACAAAAATATTATGAAACTATAGACAAACATAAAGATAAAAGCGGGTTGGATAGTGTCATTGCTATTTTTGATACGTTTATGTCATTTTGTGAACAACACTTCCTTTATTCTGAAGCATTACTTGAATATTTTGCGATGGTCAGGTCAACATCTGACGGAAGGAACGAAGAAAAACTCACGGAGGCTGTGAAGGACAGCATTTATTACGTCAAGATCCAGGATCTTCAAAATCTCCCCTTTAAACTAACGGTAAAAGAGATCGAGCGGGGCAAGCGGGATGGAAGTATCCTGAGTCAGCTTGACCCCATGCTGACCACACTTCACGGATGGACGATGGTGATCGGTTATGTAAAAGTGGTCAGTGCCTCCGGAATGAATGCCACGCCGCTTTTCAAAGTCAGCCTTAGTGAGCTCAAGGCTTTAAATCTGAAACTTGCCCGACATATGTTTCAAACGAAATCCTTTTAGTAAAATAATAACAGATGAGGTGGTTGATTTACGGACATAAAATTAAGGATTCCACAGAATTCGAATATGTAGAGGCTTTAATACAGCTGGCCATTGCAAGCGGCATTCAACTTACCTATTACCGCCCCTTCATCAAGTCAATCCATTCTTTCCAGGAAAATATTGAAGTGAAAGCGTCTTTGGAGACTTACAAGGAATTGCTTGAATCAAAGCCAGACCTGGTCATTACATTAGGCGGTGATGGTACAATTCTTCAAGCTATTACTCTACTAAAGGATAGTGGTATACCTATTCTTGGTATAAACCTTGGAAGGTTGGGCTTTCTTGCCAGTGTCGAAAAAAAGATTATAAAAAAAGCGGTCAGGCAATTGATCAGTCAGGAATACACCATTGTAAAGCGATCTTTATTGAGTCTTGGCTGTAATCTGCCTTTGTTCTCTAAATTTCCTTTTGCCCTGAACGATTTTACTTTAAACAAGAGAGACACTTCTTCCATGATCACCATACACACGTATATAAATAACGTTTTACTTAATTCGTATTGGGCTGACGGTATCATCATCAGTACACCCACCGGTTCTACCGGGTATTCGCTCAGTTGTGGCGGGCCTATTATTTTTCCAGATTCCCGAAATTTTGTCATTACGCCTGTGGCTCCCCATAATTTAAATGTACGTCCCATTGTAATCCCCGATGATCTTTGTATTTCATTAAAAGTGGAGGGAAGGACGGACAGCTTTATGTGCACATTAGATTCCCGATATGAAACCATTACTTCTGCACATTCCATAGAGATCAGAAAAAGTAATTTTGATATCAACTTCATTCAACTGAAAGGGCAAACCTTTATGAAAACCATCAGTGAAAAATTATTGTGGGGCCTGGATAAAAGAAACTGAAAAGCCTAAAAGAAGAATGAATATATGAAATAATTCTGTACTAAACCGCAGGCTTAACTCATAATTTCAATATCTTACCCGAACTCAATGCATTGCCCTTTTCTAAAAAAGTATAAAAATAAGTTCCTTTGGCCAATTCCTTCAAGCTAATATTATTTAAGCCATTATACAAGCGATGTCGGAATACCTGCCGCCCGAAAATGTCATAAAATAGGAGGTATCCTTGTTCCGGAACATAATCTGAAAGCGTCACTAACAGATCGTTTTCTACCGGATTAGGGAATAGATTTAACTGGATTCTGCTTTTAAGTTCATCCGTTGATACAGGACTGCCTATGGTAATAATTTTACAATAGGTGTGATTCCCATTTTTATTGACAACACTCAAACATACATTATACACACCCGGACCGGGAAAACGATGCCAGTATGGCTTCTTTCCTTCAAATCCTGTACTGTCACCAAAGTCCCATGACCATTCGTCGGGCGCAAAATAACTCAAATCCGTAAATCTAATCCGTAAGTGATCTAAAGTATCCTGCTCATATCTAAACTTTGCCACAGGAATATTGTCAAGTCCGAGCGTGTCACAAGGACTGCCATCCCATGGGCCCATTCTGAAGTGTGGAAAATTGGGAAGTGAATTAAAATTTTGTGTAGGAAGTTTGATGCTGTTTTGTATAACTGTGGCGTTTGACCCTTCTTCTTCCGGATATTCGATGGTGTGAATTGATCTGGTATTGCCAGGCGGAATACAATAGATTTTACCATCAGGGCCATGGGACATTCCACTAAATATTAAGTCCGTACCGGGATCCCATTCGTTGTATTTAAATATGCTGCCGTCATACACTGCTATGATTTGCTCTGATTCCAATATCTTATCGGCATCCATATCATATTGATACAAATTCAATCCATCCGTTGAATACAAATAGTGCCCATCCGGTGAAAACGATATGGCACCATATAGTATTTGTCTCTGATTCAAAATTTTTGCTTCCCTTTTTTGAAAAGCCCCTGAGCAACGATTAAAATCATACACACTCAAATACATGGTATCCGACAATCCTACTCCTTCATGCGTGACATAAATATCACCTCTCGGTGAAAAATAACTTACAGGATAAGAGTGGTTATTTAACAACCTATCAGGTTCAGTATATTTTTTAAACAGCTTTATTCCGGCAGGGTCAAGTAAAAAAATATTAATTGCAGCAGAATATTCATCTTTAATAACAACCCACCAATCTCTGCCATTTCCGTGTCTTACTGCATTAAATCCCCCATTGTAAAACCCGGAGGAAATTAAATTGTCTTTATAAATAACTTCTCCTTGGTCTGAATTTTCAAAAGAAACTAAAGTAGTCAATATACCTACATTCCGATGAAAATTAAAATTGTCATTGGGTAAATCTTTCCTCAATAAATGAAAAATAAAATATTTTGTTGAACCGGGATCAGGCAGCATTAACGCAAATTGTCTAATTGGAAAACCATCGGGCCAGTCAGATCCATCGGGCAGGTAATTTTTTGCATTAAATAATTCCCAATAAGTACTATAAGAAATCGTATCCAAACCGGGCACTACCTTGTGCATTCCATTATGCACATACATACCATTGGTGTACATCAGAAGCCGACCTTGATTGTCACAAATTGATGCGTCCGTTCCTGACATGTCCATGGTTATCCGGCTGTCATATCTGAACTTAACGGGCTCCTCGCTAAAGTCAGCTATCATGGTACCCCACTGATAACCTTCAAAAACTCTGTTTACAGAACTATAGCCTGTGATCCAGACATTATCATTCTTTTGACCATAAAATACGGATGACTGCAAAAAACAAAATACTATTAAGTACCTCATTGTATACGTATTATCTTTTTAAAGTTTCTTTCTCCGGTACTGAACTGTATCTCTACGACATATAAAGAAGGCGCTAAATGACTTAAGTCAAGTTCAATTTTTGTTTCCTGAACAATGAATTTTGATTCAATGAAATCTCCCTGGACATTTCGAATAATAACTTTCAATACCGGTTGATTTGATTGAATCTGTATAAAACCAGTGGTTGGATTTGGACTAACTTCTACCTGTAATGATTCAGTATCCATAGGAGAAGTACCTTTTTTTCTAGGTGATGTGCTTTGACAATTACTTTGGAAGTCATCAAAATCGTTCAAGTCATTACTCACTAAATATGACTGAGCCCGATATACCGCCTCACCATATATCAACGGACATAAATCGGCAATTTGCCTCAAAGTATTTATATAATACGTAGGAATAACATTCCATTTATTTCAAAGATAAAGAATAATTTTTATTTTAGCAAATTCCGTATTGATATTTTCTTCAATTCAACAATTTTTTAGATTTTGCAAATTATAAAATTTCAGTTTTTTAAAAAATGATCATCAAGTTTCAACATAAAACGCATGAATTTAAGTGTGACCTAAGTAAAGGGATAGACATTTCAATTCCTCTCACTTCGAACTCAAAAGGTCCAAAATGTTTCTTTGCTCCAGATTTTAAGGTCGAACCTGTCATATCAGGATCGTTTATTGGAGAAGTTACTGCAGGAAGTCCAGTAAACTTCAGAAATATTATTGTCAATCCTCATGGCAACGGGACACATACTGAATGTGTAGGACACATTACGGCAGAACCATTTACCATTAATCAATGTCTGACTGAATTTCATTTTATTGCATGCCTTATTACTGTAATGCCTGCTCAAACTGAAACAGGTGACCTAATTATTAATGAAAATATGTTGTTTGAAATTTTAAATGAGCAAGAAGAAACACCTGCATTGATCATACGTACCTTACCTAATGACACCGTGAAATTAAGCAAAGACTATTCAGGAACCAATCCGGCTTACTTTACCGAAGGTGCGATTCACTATCTCAATGAGCGACAAGTACAGCATCTGATCACGGATCTTCCCTCTGTTGACCGGGAAGAAGATGGCGGTGCATTAAGGGCGCATAAAAAATTCTGGCATGCCGGTGCGGTTAATTACCGAAAAAAAACCATTACTGAAATGGTATATATTGACAATGTCATCGAGGATGGCTTATATTTGTGTAATATTCAGATCGCATCTGTTGAGACGGATGCCAGTCCGAGTAAAATTATGCTATATCCGTTGAACATTCTTTAAATTTAAACCTTTATCCGTCATGGAATATGACGCTCATCAAACTTACTTCAGTTACTTCAGACTAGGCGAAACGGCTTATCGGGAAAAAGTCAGGTTTTATGAAGAAAATCCGGATGCCATTTCCTCCTTATATTTTGATGAACGGATTGAAGTGGATATCGATTATGTTCTTAGCCTGTTTGAAATAGGCAAATATGAACGCTTTCTTAAAAAAATTGACCCTTTACTGGAGGTTATTATATTTGAAAACATATTCAAATATAAAAATGAAAATATTTTTAATGAGTTATTATTCCGAAAGGCAGCTTGTCTTTTTCAGTTAAAAAATTATACCAAAGCAGAGGAAATACTGCTTCAACTCATCCGAATGGAAAAAAGCAATACCTTGTACATCGGGCTCTATACGATCAGCCGAAGAAAGCATGCGGATGATTTTACCACTACGGTCCGGGCCATGGCCAATGCTTCATTTTTACTTATTCTGGGTATCACCATAGCCCGAATATTTTTTATTGAACCGTTTTTTGATACCATGCTTGAACCCTTTCTAATTCTGAGAAACTTTCTGTTTGGATTCTCCCTGTTGTGCCTCTTTGGGACTGAACTTATTTTCCAGTATAAAATTTATACGTCTACCGGTGTCTTTAGTCATAAACTGCTGAATAAGATATTCAATAAAAGGTAAAATTCTCTATTTTAAAAAGAGTAAATTTACCCTTAACAGGAGCTACTTGTTTAACAATTTTGATTGTTTCTGATAATTTAATGAGTTAAATTCTACCTTTGCGCAAAATATAAAAAAATAAACATGAGTCTTCTTACAGTGGGTACGGTGGCCTTTGATACTATAGAAACACCTTTTGGCAAAGCAGAGATGGTCGTAGGAGGCGCCTGTACGTATATCAGTTGGGCTGCCTCTTATTTTACCCATGACATCCATCTGGTTTCTATTGTTGGCGAAGATTTTCCAAAATCAGAATTGGGTAAAATGGAGGCTCGTGGTGTAAATATGGATGGTTTGGAGGTCGTGCCGGGTGGAAAATCCTTTTTTTGGGAAGGCCGGTATCATAATAATATGAACAACCGCGACACTCTGGTCACTGATCTCAATGTATTAGCAGACTTCAACCCGGTATTACCTCCAAGAGCAAGGTCTGCCAAATATGTGATGCTGGGTAATCTTACGCCGCAGATTCAAGCCGATGTATTAGACCAACTTGACGGCAGTCAAAAACTTATAGCCTTAGATACTATGAACTTCTGGATGGATATTGCCATGCCGGATTTAAAAAAAGTAATTGCCCGAATCGATTTATTAACGATCAATGATGAAGAAGCGCGCCAACTTTCCGGACAACATTCTCTGGTTAATGCAGCAAAGGTAATTCATGAAATGGGGCCAAAGTATCTGGTTATCAAAAAAGGGGAACACGGAGCTTTACTTTTTAGTCCGGAGGATATCTTTTTTGCCCCGGCACTACCCCTCGCTGAGGTTTTTGACCCCACGGGAGCCGGCGATACTTTTGCGGGCGGTTTGATGGGGTATCTGGCAAAAACGGATGATATCAGCATGGAAAACATGAAGCGCGCCATTATCACCGGCTCGGCGATGGCCTCGTTTTGTGTGGAAGATTTCAGCCTTAATAAACTTCAGATTTTAACTTCGGATGAAATAAACCAAAGAATCCAACGATTCAGGAAGCTCATTCATTTTGACCTGGAATAAGAACTTCGTCTAATTGTTTTGCTGAAAAGGGGGGATACATTCATAAAATCCAAGTAAACAACCGTTTACCCCTTACCATGTTTCATCCCGCACGGGTATGTACAAGGTATTTAGTACATTGTCCCCTCTGTTTTTCAAAAGGGAATTTGCCGAAAACAAGTAAACGGATGCATTAGAAGATTGTGCACATAGTGAAACATGTTTTCAGTTGACAGTTATCAGTTTTCAGTTGTCAGTTTACAGTTTACCTTGTTTGTCTGGTCTTTTTGTCTGAACCATGATTTTTGTAATTTATTGGATTTTCAGGATTGTCGGAATCTCAGGTAAAATTACATCGCTTTGCATACTACAGAAAAACAAACTATTTCTAGTCGGAGTACACAAGTTGAAATATCCTGAAATTGGGGTAGAATTATTCATAAGATATCCATGAGGTTGCCGGGGGTTATCTATGGCTTATCCATAACGATGGGTCGGCACAACGTCGGGACAACCTCGGGACAACCCTAGCTGAGGGCCTTATTTTGCTGGGATTTGAGGGTTTGTTGATTTTGGGGTTTTGGAGGCAAAAGGCAACTGAAAATGACCTGGAGAATGGAGAATGGAGAATTGAGAATAAAGAATTGAGAATTGAGAATTGATATTTGAGAATGGAGAATGGAGAATGGAGAATTGAGAATTTGATTGAGAATTGAGAATTGATAAAAAAAGGCAGACGTAGTCACGGCCTACCTAAGAGGGATGAGTTATTATGGAGACAATAGGAGTAGTAAAGGCACAAGTTACAAACTTGCAACCAGCAAGGGAATTGTTCTACAAAGTGTGTCTGGGTTAAAAAAACCAGGCTGCGTTTTTAGAACTCGGCATTGCCGGGATACCTAGGAAAAGGAATGACGTCTCTGATGTTGGTCATACCGGTAACAAAAAGTACCAACCGTTCGAAACCGAGTCCAAAACCGGCGTGCGGCACCGATCCAAATCTTCGGGTATCCAAAAACCAGGACATTTCTTCTGCCGGGATATGCATTTCTTTCATTCTTGCCAATAACTTTTCGTAACGTTCTTCCCGTTGTGACCCGCCGATAATTTCGCCGATACCCGGGAAAAGGACATCCATGGCTCTCACCGTGTTATCGTCGTCATTCATGCGCATATAAAACGCTTTGATATCTTTGGGATAATTGGTGAGGATAACGGGTTTTTTAAAGTGTTTTTCCACCAGATATCTTTCATGTTCTGACTGCAGGTCAGCGCCCCATTTTTCAATCGGGTATTGAAATTTTCCTTTTTTATTGGGTGTTGAATTTTTTAAGATGTCGATTGCTTCCGTGTATGTAATTCGGACAAAATCGTTGTCAATACAAAACTGCAATTTTTCTCTCAAGGTCATTTCAGACCTTTCTGCCTGCGGTTTCGTTTTTTCATCCTCTATCAGTCTTTGCTCCAGGAAAGCGATATCTTCGGCACAATGCTCCATTACATAAGCAATGAGGTATTTCAGCATATCTTCAGCCAGGTCCATATTATCGTTGAGGTCATTAAAGGCCACCTCCGGCTCGATCATCCAAAATTCAGCCAAGTGGCGGGAAGTATTGCTGTTTTCAGCACGGAATGTTGGTCCGAAAGTATAGACATTGCATAAAGCCAGGGCAGCAAGTTCTGCTTCCAGCTGTCCTGAAACTGTCAGGTTGGTGGCTTTGCCGAAAAAATCTTTCCTGTAGTTAATACTACCGTCTTCATTGCGTGGGATATTATTGATATCCAGTGTGGTTACCTGAAACATTTCTCCTGCGCCTTCGGCATCGCTGCCTGTAATGATCGGGCTATGGATGTTTACAAAATGTCTTTCGTTAAAAAACTGATGGATGGCAAAAGTAAGTGCATGTCTCACCCGGAATATAGCACTGAATGTGTTTGTTCTAAAGCGGAGGTGTGCAATTTCGCGTAAAAATTCCAGGCTGTGTTTTTTAGGCTGGAGCGGATATACTTCAGGGTCGCAATCACCCAGAATTTCGACATTTTCAGCAATCAGTTCCACCGTTTGTCCTTTGCCCTGTGATGCGATGAGTTTACCGAAGACCTGAATGGCGGCTCCTGTAGTAATTCTTTTTAAAAGTGCTGCGTCTGAATTTTCAAAGTCCACCACTATCTGGAGGTTTGCCAGACAAGATCCGTCATTCAGGGCAATAAACTGGTTGTTTCTGAAGGTGCGGACCCAGCCCATTACTGTATAATTGCTGTCTGTATTTTGGGAAAAAATATCTTTAATTCTTATCCTATTTGCCATAGTATGCTGTTTTAATTCCTTTTCGGTGTGCAAAAGTAAAAAAAACGTATAAAACCGCGCAAATTTAATGAAATGAATGTCGCTATTAAATCAAATAACGTTTGTTTCAATAAAACAATATTTCAAACAAACGAAATAAAAGAAGTTTAAAAGCGATGTGTGCCACCATTAATTTTTGAATTGTTCAGATTAATCGTCTGATGCTGCCTTTTTGGCCAAAAATGTCCCCTCCTTCCAGGAGTACCAGGCCCGGATTTTTACCTACAGTGATACTACCGAGTCTGTCTTCATATCCCAGGGCTTCGGCACCATTGATTGTGGCCCAGGTTAATAATGTTTCCAGAGGCACATAAGATTGAAACCTACGTATTGTTTTGATTTCTTCCCAGATGGAAAGTTGCCAGTTTGAAGTCAGGCTATCTGTACCGATGGTCACTTTTGCATTCGTCGTTAAAAAATTAGTGTAGTCCGGCAACCGGTTTTCAATATACAAATTAGCGTTGGGGCATGTTGCCCAAAAACAATTTTTATTCCAATCCGATGCGGCCAAAATATCCTCTTTTGTGGTCAGTGTATTATGGACAAAAATGGTTTTAAACCGGGGTTCCAGATTTTCAAGAATGTAGTGAATGGATGATTTTGCTAATGGTTTAAATTGTTCCATAGAAAAACCAAAACCTTTGTAAAAATCAATAAATCCTCCTGATCCATTAAAAAACAGTTCGCTTTCTTCGGGTGTTTCCTGATTATGAATACTTATTGTAGCGCCTGTTTCATTTTTTTGGTTTATAAATGCGAATAATTCCGGACTTACAGAATACGGTGCATGCGGTACAAAACTTTTTTTATTGTTTTTGGACGTGCTTTGTCCTTCCATCACTTTGGTATACAAATCAATGGTACTTTCGGTCAAAGATGGCTGAAGAAAATCAAACATTTCGATAAAGGAATAATAATCCATCCTGCTGGATGATTTTACAGCGACGGTGTCGGTTTTATTAGAGATGTCGCCTACTGCCACAATTCCGTTTCTGACCATTTCTTCGTCGGCATCTTTAATCGCCTGGTTTATAATATCCTGGCTAATGTCCCGAAACGACACGACGTTCTTCAAAAAGGGTAAAAGACCTGTACCTGTATGCACTTTTGATTTCATGTGTGACAATTCGAGGTGGCAGTGCGTATTGATAAATCCGGGTACAATCAGTCCGTTAAAGAAGTGTACGGTAGTGCCGTCGTGGTCTTCGGTATTGTCTATGCTTAAAATTGTCCCCTTATCATCGGTTACTACCACTTTTCCTGCAGTTAGTTTACCTTCTTCTGTAAACAAGTATTCTGCGCTGAATTTTTGTACCATTCGCCTTTTTCTTTTATTTGCTTGCTACTAATTTAAAATTCTTTGATTATCAACCCATTTTTCATTCTGGGTTCAAACCAGGTACTTTTGGGAGGTAAAACATCGCCGGCATCCGAAATAGAGATCACATCCTCCTTTGAGACCGGAAAAAAACAAAACAAGGCAGTACCGGGGTTTTTTGCTGCATTCATGAGGTTTTCGATACCTACTACGCCTTCCGTGTACTTGACTTCAGAAGTGGACTTTATGTCTGTGATGTGGAGAATTTTTTGTAATATGTATACATTAAACAAATCCACATCCAGCAGAATATTTTTCTCCACATAGGCCTGTAACAAAGATGATTTCCAATTCAGTATATACCATTCATGATTAATATACAGTGTTATCTGGTGTTTTTTATTTGGTTTGACCGGTACATATGAAACTGTGATATCAAAACATGCTGCCAGATGAACCATAAACCTGGAAAGGCTCATTTGTTCGGGCAATTCCACCACCCTGTTAAAATCATAAATAGTCAGATCATTAAAAGGGAAAAAAGCACATAACAGGCCCGGATGAACCAGGTCATCGTGGTCGTGAAGGTAGTTTTTCTTTACCAATTTTGCAGCGATTGACGCCCTATGGTGGCCATCGGCAATGTATACTTTAGAAATGTATTTTTTAAAAAGCGCTTTTACATTTTCAATCATTGCGGCATCTGTAATTGCCCAAAAAGTATGTTTTTCCAAAGGATTTGAAAGTGTAAAACTGAATAAGCGATCGTTGTTATTTATATAATTTTCTGTAAAAGCGTTTATCTCTTCACTGGGGGAATAGGCCAGCAATACCGGTTTAATCATGGCTTTTCTTAAGAGCAGCAGGCTTAACATCGATTGTTCTTTTTCGGTAATTGTATTTTCATGACCCAGAATTTTATTGTTTTCCAAATCAGAAATATCATTTCCTGCGATGATGCCCGTGTACTTTTTTTCGCCTTCAATTCTATAAATGAATATCGCTTTTTCCATATTCCCGATAAAAAATCCAGAATTCCTAAAATTAATATATTCTTTACCTGCTGCACTAAAAAAAGAGTCGGGAGAAGGAATCAGGTCTCCATTAGGGTATAATGCACTAAACGGATAAATATTCATTTTTTTAATCAATATGATTTAGAAAATGCTAAGGTACTTAATATTGCAAAATTATTCCATACAGGAGATTTAAAGCAGAAATATACATCAGAAATGAACTGTGTAAAAAAATGTTTTCCTAAGCCTTTATTTATCCGGTGTTGTTTTGGAGAATCCATTTAAAGCTAAAAAAATTGTGCTTACTTACTAACTTTCATTTGAAAAATAACCTTTTCTTTTTATTTTATGGTTATAGTTTGATATTGCCCTATTACACTTACCTTCCATATAACAAAACATATAAGTTTAAATAAAAAAACGGTCAGGAGAAAATACCTCCCGACCGTTTTTATTCTGTTTGCTATGGATCAGTAATCCTGTTTATTCAATTCGGATCAGTTTGCGTTGCGTGGTTACTCCGTCGATCGTTATCGCTACATTGTACACCCCTCCCGGCACATCTTCCAGATTAATACTGTATATCTGATCCCCGGCTTCCTGAAGGTCTGCCTTCCTAAGCACTTTTACCAATTTGGCAGCACTGTCGTACAACTCCAGTTTTACGGTTGCCTCATCGGATAACACGATCTGTACGTTCGCTTCGTTTTTAGCCGGGTTTGGATATACCTCTATCGAATTTTCTCCGTTGTGGTTTACTTTCACCCACCTGCTGTATGTGCTCCTGCCGTCAAAGTCGACCTGTTTCACTCTGTACACATACACGCCCGTTTTATCAACTTCAAAGTCGGTAAGGCTATACCTGCTAACGCTTGTGGCATTGCCCGTAGCGGCCACTTTGCCCGGTATCACGGTAAATTCTTTCTCGTTTTCAAACCTTCTCTCCACCAGGTAGTGGCTCACGTTTACTTCTCTGGCTGTACTCCAGGATACCACATGGGTGTTGTTTACCCGTACCGCGTCAACATCCAGCCAATCCACCGGTAAAACTCCGAATGCCAGTCCCATGTCTATGTTTTCATTCACCATCGATGGTTCCATCGAGAATGCCCGCGTGGTGTTTGGTCCGTAGCTGTGGTCAACATCACTATCCTTATTGTCGCTTGTTGCCCGTGGTGTTGTTGCACCATATCCGGCTGTCGGTGTAAACTTCAGATAATATTGCTGTTTCTCCAGGTAATCCAGCATGTAGACACCATCTGCATCTGTATAATCCGTGGCAGCTACTTTTCCTGTGGCTACCTCTATAGCTTCTACTTTCACGCCTTCCACTTTCGCTTCGCCTGTATCCTGTATTCCATTCAAGTTGTCATCCTGCCATACCAGATTTCCTGCCACGGCCATCGGATAAAATCCTGCTCCCAGATCTGTTTTGGTCTGTCCGGATTGTACTGTAAACGCGTCTGTTTTGCCATCTGATTTAATATCACTGTCGTACTCTTCGTTTGTTCCGATATTCGGTCTGGCCCTTACCAAGCCAAGTGGTGGCATAATGACCTCTATGTAATATTCTCCCGGAGGCGCACAGAAATTGAAGTAACCGTCATCCGATGGCGATCCCGGTTTCTGTCCCGTATACTTAAAGTCGTATATTGTCCAGCTACCAAAATGGTTCCTCCACAAATTAACGCGTAATCCGTTTATTCCGTTTTCATTGGTATTCCAAATATCATTTTTGTTAATATCGTACCAAACCAGATCTCCTACAGGTACACACCTGTAAAATCCGGCATCCCATGTCAGGTCTCGTATGCCCGGTGCCAGGTTTCTTGCTGCCGTCGTGCCCGGTCCGTTGGTCCCATCCACATCACTGTCCGTAGCATCGCTTCCTCTGTTGTAGAAGGTACGTTCATAGCCTGACGGGCTTATGAATTCCAGGTAGTAGCTGCCCGGGTACAAAAAGTCAAACAAGTATTTACCGGATACATCCGTAAACCGGGTTGCTACATAGGCCCCGTTGCTTCTGTACAGGTTCACCTGTACTCCCGGTATGCCCGGCTCGCCACCATTCTGCTGGCCATCTCCGTTCATATCCTGCCATACAAAGTCGCCTATCGCCGATAGCAACAATAATCCGGCATCTCTGGTCGTATCGCGCTGTCCCGGATTGATAAAGAAACAGTCTGTCCATCCTCCAAGGTCTGCATCGGAATCTTTATCCACATTGGTGCCCACGTTTTTATACGTAAAGCCACATCCCGGAGGCAGAGCACTGATATCAAATCTCAACTTATAGAAGCCCCGTAACACATTGTCGATCGTATACCGGCCATTCGCACCCGTGGTTACGGTTCTGATCAGGTTATTGCTACAGTCATATAAGCCCACTGTTACTCCGCCAACGCCCGGTTCTCCTGCATCCTGTATGCCATCTCCGTCCAGATCTTTCCAGACCAGGTTGCCTATCTGTCCCAGCACTTCGATCAGTGTATTGTCCTGGTCTGTTCCGTTGTCTTCCGGCTGATTCGGATTCGTACTTTCGTGTTCTGTGCCGGCATCTGAATTATCACTTGTCGTAATCACATTGCCCGTTACCGGATCGATATAGTCCACTCCTGTATTGCGGGATGCATTTCCATATACCGTGGCTCTGTTCCACAAGGAGTCCGGTATAAGTGGAGACGTTGCGTCTATTTCTATCCTCAGCTGTACCACTACTTCCTGACCCGGAGCCAATAATCCTGTACTGCCGTTAAAGATGCCCGGATTGCCGGCTCTGCCGGTATATCCTGCATTGATCACCGGATTGGTGGTGGCAGTGGAATTCAATATTACCGGAAGTGTTCCCGGCGCTAATCCTGCAAAATACACACCTACATATTTATTTAACTCGATGGTGTCCATCAGCCGGATATGGCTCAGGTGTACATTGCCTACGTTTTTCAGTGCCAGATTTATCAGTACGTCATAATGTCCGGATATTCCGCTCAACGGATTCTGATAGTCGACCACGTGTTTCACCAGTGAAACAGCCGGTGCTATCAGTGGTGTCGGATCGTTTGGCGTACCCGTATCTCCAGGGAAATTCGGATTGGTGCCCTGCGGATCGATACCGTCATCGGATACATCGGTCACCGTCACTACACTTCCATCGTATAAGGTGGCGTCTCCGTTGGCCGTGGCCTGGTTGCTCAAAGCCGGATAATTCGGATGTGATGCATTCGGGTTAATCTGTACTGTAAATTCAACGGTTATGGTTTGTCCCGGTTCCATCAAGCCGCTGGATCCGTTAAACATATTTGGCTGACTGTTACCATCAAATGACCCATTTAATCCCGGCATTGTTGTCGCATTGCCCGATACAATCTGTGGCATTGTCGTAATTCCGACCCACACCGGCAGCAGTTCATTTTGAACCGCATCGATGAGGTCGATATTATTTAAATCCATATTACCGGAATTCTGGATTGTAAACCGGAAACGGACATCTTTATTGCCGGGTATCTGGCTGCTTGCATTGACCACACTGACAATGGATTTGACAATATCAATACCCGGTATCTGAACCGGTGTCGGATCATCCGGTCCGCCGGTATCTCCCGGTTCGCCCGGATTGTTGCCTTCCAGTTGTACACCGCTGTCGCTGTCATCGGTCACCTGACCGGCTACATACGGATTGCCCGTATTCGGATTCTCCAAGGCTACGCCGCTGCCGTTGGTCGGTATGCCGCCCGTAGTCGCCTGATTGTCCAGCGGATCAGGTGCGCCTGCCGCATCCGGATTTACCTGTATTACAAATTCTACTTCTACTTCCTGACCCGGTTTCAGCTTGCCGCTTGTACCGTTAAAGATATTCATCGGGAAGATGCCCAGTCCAGGGATCACCGCAGCTGTGGTCGTTCCAACATTCACCGCCGGTGGTGTCGTTACGCTTACATAGGCGCTGCCCAGCTGGCTCACTATATCATCCACCAATGTGATGCTCTCCAATACCGTATTCCCCGTATTGCCTACTTTTACCCGGTATCTTACATTATAATTGCTGTTTGGCAGTTTCGTTACGCTCACCACGTTTTTCACCACCTGTATCGATGGTATCTGCAATGGTGTCGGATCGTTTGGTCCGCCCGTATCGCCCGGCTCTCCCGGGTTCGTACCATCCGGTATCGCGCCACTGTCGCTCACGTCCGTAGCCGTCAGCTGACTGCCGCCCGGTCCCAGTATTGGTGTTCCGCTGTTGTTCACTGCATAGCCTAATATCGTCGCCTGGTTGTTCAGTATCAGCAGGTTCGGATCTGCATTCGGATTCACTTCTACTTTTAATGTCACCGTGATCGTTTGTCCCGGTTCCAGCAAGCCGCTGGTACCGTTAAACATATTGTCGGTACCGCCTGTATAGATTCCGTTTAATACCGGATTGGTGGTCGCTGTGCTTGCTGTGATGGCCGGCTGGCCGGTGATGCCTACGAATACCACGCCAAACTGACTCTGCAGGTTGTCGGTCAGTCGCAGGTTGTTCAGGTCTGTATTTCCAGTATTTTTCAATACCATCGTATAACTCACGTCGTAATTGCCCACGATGCCGCTGGCTGCTTCTGCCAGTCCCGTTACCTGTTTGGCGATATCCACACTTGGGATGATGACCGGTGTCGGATCATCCGGTCCGCCGGTATCTCCCGGTTCGCCCGGATTGTTGCCTTCCAGTTGTACGCCGCTGTCGCTGTCGTCGGTCACCTGACCGGCTACATACGGACTGCCCGTATTCGGATTCTCCAGGGCTACGCCGCTGCCGTTGGTCGGTATACCACCGGTGGTCGCCTGGTTGTCCAGCGGATCCGGTGCTCCCGGCGCATCCGGATTTACCTGTAATACAAATTCTACTTCCACTACCTGGCCCGGATTCAGCTTACCGCTCGTACCGTTAAAGATATTCATCGGGAAGATTCCCAGTCCCGGGATCACCGCCGCTGTGGTCGTTCCAACATTCACCGCCGGTGGTGTCGTTACGCCTACATAGGCACTGCCCAGCTGGCTCACTATATCATCCACCAGGGTAATGCTCTCCAATACCGTATTCCCCGTATTGCCTACTTTTACCCGGTATCTTACATTATAATTGCTGTTTGGCAGTTTCGTTACGCTCACCACGTTTTTCACTACCTGTATCGATGGTATCTGTAATGGTGTCGGATCGTTTGGTCCGCCCGTATCGCCCGGCTCACCCGGGTTCGTACCATCCGGTATTGCACCACTGTCGCTCACATCCGTAGCCGTCAGCTGACTGCCGCCCGGTCCCAGTATTGGTGTTCCGCTGTTACTCACTGCATAGCCCAATATCGTTGCCTGGTTGTTCAGTATCAACAGGTTCGGATCTGCATTCGGGTTCACTTCTACTTTTAATGTCACCGTGATCGTTTGTCCCGGTTCCAGCAAGCCGCTGGTGCCGTTAAACATATTGTCGGTACCCCCTGTATAAATTCCGTTTAATACCGGATTGGTGGTCGCTGTGCTTGCTGTGATGGCCGGCTG